>FSSH01000387.1_pt1 | contig 45897 bp, 54 predicted proteins | sample 1166101 | NCBI WGS metagenome assembly FSSH01 (sample SAMEA32972668, study PRJEB13176) | freshwater metagenome | biome: Drinking water system; feature: Biomass in drinking water that filtered by 0.45 um membrane; material: drinking water | place: USA | collected 2012-12-20 | depth 0 m
GGTAAGCGAATATCCACCGGATTTGGCGACGGTAATGTAGACAAGGGAATACGCACTACCAAGACTGTCAAAGCCGTTGGGTGCTCCATTCTCAAACTATTGATTGAGCAAGATCAGCTAATCATTCATGATCATGAAACGATCTATGAGCTTGGCACATTCTCGCGGAAGGGTAAGAGCTACGAAGCCGAGCCCGGAAAGCACGATGATCTTGTAATGGGGTTGGTCTTATTTGCTTGGCTATCGGATCAAAAATATTTTAAAGATATGACCGATATTCATACGCTGACCAAGCTGCGTGAAAAGTCAGATCAAGAAATCATGGCTGAACTAACACCCTTCGGTATAATGGACGATGGGCGCGATGAAGACGAATCCGCGCCCATCGAAATACCATATCATCACGATCAATGGATGAGCTAACGCACAACGATCTTAAAGTCTACTGCAGTTTATTTTAGTATCGTGACTGTCACACGTCAATCAATGAATCATCTGTCAGAGACTCAAGCGCCGTTTCGAGATCGGTGGTTGTCACAGCTTCAATATGGACAGGGATCGATGTGACACCTAACGTTTTGAATTCTTCTGTAATGCGGTCGCGAATTGTTTCGGCCATATTCATCATATCCGTTTTTTCGTTCTTGTTGATACCAAGCATTTCCGCATCGGCATCCGAGATTTTATGGATATCAATAATGACCATGTACGAGTCTGTATTTTTCATTTAATTGACCTTTCTGGTTTGATTTAATGATAGACTCTGCGTGTTTCGTCTAGGATATCACAATGCCTGATATTTTCTGTCAGGCAGGCAATACCCGGTGTATTGGCCGAAAAGTTATGCCGATTCATATCATTTTCAGTTACGTACCGGTACCCAAAGTATCGCTTGTTGTCTAGCAGAATCCTTTCCAGCATTTCCGAAACGAAACGTCGTGCCCAACGTTGGTTGTCCGGTGATTCTAGCAAGAACCGGTTTACACCATCTAGATATTGCTGAATAACATCATCCTTATTTTTGATCATTCTTTTTTACCTTAGATATAGCATCTTCTAATTCTTGTACAGAGATTCTTATTGGATCATTGAACGGCAGTTCTTTAGTTTTAGAAGTTTTGTCTAGATTAAATCCAAAAATACGGAAGCCAGTAACATCAGACCACCCAAACCAAAAGGATGACTTGTGTCTTTGCGTTTCTGCATACATGGCAGTCCCGAAATATATTATCCCCACAAATAATCCAAAAAATTCCAGAAACTCCATCGATGTTACCTCCACGCCATTGATTCGAAAGCGGTTGACCATACCACACTATCTCCAAACTGTCGATTTATTTTTGAACGGGATTATTTACTAAATAATCTTAAATAAAGTGATCTAATAGGAGATTTTAAGTATGGCATTTCAAGTTTCGCCAGGTGTTTTAACGAACGAAATTGATTTGACGACAATCGTCCCTTCAGTCTCGTCAACCGAGGGCGCTATATCTGGTCCTTTCCGTTGGGGGCCATTAGAACAGACAGTTTTAATCGATTCAGAAAATACATTACTATCTCGTTTCGGTAAACCTACTAATTTCAATGCTGAAACATGGTTCGTCGCCGCATCATTTCTTGGTTATGGTTCCGCTCTTCACGTCTCTAGAGCCGCTAACACTCAGGGTGCATCACCTATTGTAACAGTTACCGCCAACTCCGGCAACGCAACTGTTATTACAACTAACACGGCCGACCTTGCCACTGGCATGATTATGATTGCATCAAACAACTCGAATTTTCGAGTTGGTACAACCATTTCTGCGATTACAAACTCAACAGCATTTGTTATAGCCGCTGGTTCGGATGCTGTGACAAACGGTGCCGCTTCTGTTCAGTTCGTATCGAATACCAGTGCGTTTACGTCTTTTGTTAATACAGCATCCGTTTCAAATCTTAGCGGACAAGTCGTTAAAAACGAAAATGATTTTACAACAGTTGACGGTACTTTTGATCCGGATGTATTATATGTTGCGCGTTATCCCGGTAAAATGGGAGATTCGATCCGGGTATCGCAATGTGATACCGCAGCGGGGTTTACCAGCTCGCTAAACCTAGCATCTTTCTCGTCTGGCGCAACTATATCTATTAACGTTGGTTCAAACACTGCGGCTGTTATCATAGTCAACAACCACGACGGATCATCCAATACTGGTGCACAAACTGCTGTCGAAACATCTGCGACATCGCTTAAGGGTGCTTTTGCTGTAACCGATTTCCTACAGTTCGGTAACAATTCAAACGGTACTCAATCTCTTAAGGTCACGGCGAAAGGCGATACCACATCAACCGTTAACGGCACGGTTGCGATGGCATCCTTCACCATCAACTTTGAGGACGAACTTAGACTGATCGACGACCAGACAGCCAACACATCAATTACCCGATTTTGGGAATTTTATGATCTGATGGACGTGGCTCCCGGTCAGTCGGATTTCGTTCGTGCATCCGGCAATACATCTGCAAATGATGAATTACACACCGTTATCGTTGATAAAGACGGCTTATTTACCGGTGTGCCCGGAACTGTTCTCGAAGCCTATAAAGCGCTGTCTAGAGCAACCAATGCCAAGAACCTAGATAACGGTACAAATTACTACAAAGAAGTCATCAATCAATCTTCACGATACGTGTGGTTAACAAGAGATCGTTCAACAGCACTTTCTAACACTGCTGCGAACGTAACATCAGCTACCAACAACGCTATCTTTGCTGCTGATTTTAATTACGGACAAGACGGTTCTGATGAATCTAATATTGCTTTGTCTGTTTTGACAAACGGGTTTGATTTATTCGCATCACCGCAAGATGTTGATATCTCACTTGTTATGCAAGGCAAGGCTCGCGGCGGCACCGCTGGGGGTCAGTTAGCAAATTATCTAATCGACAATCTTACCGAAGCAAGAAAAGACTGTGTGTTGTTTGTTTCACCGGAACGTGCTGATGCCGTCAACAACTACGGTGATGAATCGACAGATATGGTGGTATTCCGGAATACACTCAGATCAACATCATATGCGGTTATGGACTCTGGTTACAAGTATATGTACGACAAGTACAATGATACATATCGCTGGATACCTATGAACGGTGATATTGCGGGTCTGTGTGCTAGAACTGATACAACTAATGATCCTTGGTGGTCAATTGCTGGTTTTAACCGTGGTCAGATCAAAAACATAGCAAAGTTGGCGTACAATCCGGGGCAGGCTGATAGAGACATTCTTTACAAGGCAGGCATCAATCCAGTGGTTACGTTCCCCGGTCAGGGAACTATCCTCTACGGTGATAAGACACTCCTAGCCAAACCATCGGCATTTGACCGGATCAATGTCCGTAGATTGTTTATTGTTCTTAGAAAGGCCATTTCTAGAGCCGCTCAATATACACTCTTTGAATTCAACGATGATTTTACCAGGGCGCGATTCAGAAATATTATCACGCCATACCTAAGAGATGTTCAGGGTCGACGCGGCATTACCGATTTCGTTGTTGTATGTGACTCGTCGAATAACACCGGGGAAGTGATTGACCGGAACGAATTTGTTGGCGACATTTACATCAAACCAGCGAGATCGATCAACTTTATCAAGCTTAATTTCGTCGCGGTGCGTACAGACGTTTCTTTCAATGAAGTGATTGGAAAGTTCTGAGTAGTGGGTCAATTTTAAAATCGTTCATGGAAAAGCACCGGTTAATTCGTGGTGCTTTTCCATATCCACTTGTTATGACCACAATCATAAATTCTGTAGTACCCATTGTCAGTCATGTTTTCAAATTCAGTTTTGGTCGGATCAAAATTATCCAGTTTTTGAGACAATTTGTGTTTCTGAAACTGTTGCCTAGACAACAACTTTGTTATTCTCTCTTTAAAATAGTAATAGTTTGGAACAGTTCTGTGTACAAACCTAAAGCCAGCCTTTTCATAAACTTTGCCTTCACCAAACCGTAAGTCAGCATATGAGATGATACTGATCGGGCTATTCTTTTTAACAAAATGACCAAAAAGTTTTTGAAATCCGCCGACGACAACAGTATTCAATTCAGTTGCAAATCTGATTAGTTCGTATTGAACGCCCTTATCATATCTAGACTTTTTCATACTAATAGCTGCAATCAATCGATTATCAATAAACAACCCGTAGTAAAATAAACTTTTGACATGACCTGATACGTGATTGCATTCAAAAAAATCAGATGCGGTGCTTTCTAATAGTTCTTTCACCACCGTCTTTCGGGCAAAAATTCTTTGACACCCTTTACCTACGCGAACTCGCAACATCGATTTTACTATATCCTGTTTATGTAACCAATCAGACTCAAAGATCGTGATGAGTTTTATACCTAGCGTCTGACATTCAACAAACTTATTCTGATGTTTGTGTTTATCTGACGAATTAGATGAAGAATGCCAATACAAACCACAGTATTCAAACGCGATATTTAAATTCTTATCATAACCATCTAATTGATATCTTTTGTTACTTAACAAGCCCTTCGATGATTGAAATGAACATCCCAATTCTTCATTGAGAAAATTTAGAACTTGTTTTTCGGCTATAGACGATCCCACTCCGTGCTGTTTGATTCCTAGTGCATGATGTCGGAACCATTTGACCACTACGGATTCAGAAACTTTATATAAAGCTGCTATGTCAGAACTTTTCAATTTTTGTTTTACATTCAAGTCTACCAAAGCCTGTTTTTCCGGAATGTCCTTAGCTACTGTTACCCCTACAAACGGTAAGTCTAATTTACGTATCCATCGTTTAATTGTTGGATATGAGACTTGATATTTTTTAGACATTTCTGCAATTGTTGGACATTTTTCCGATAAGACGGAATTATGAAAATCTTCCGGAATATCATGTATCAAGCCGTAGTATGGTACGATTTCAATTTGGTGATGTTTTAACCATCTATTTACAGTTGGTATAGAAACTTTGTAATGTTGAGATATGCCCGCCTTTCCTACATCTTCTAAAAACTTCTGAAGTTCACTTCTATCAGGTATTTGATGTTTTTTGTTATTGCAACCAAACACATTACCTTTCATCCGGTTTCTAACACTACAATCAGAGCACACAGATTTGTTTCTAGAAAATCTCTGAATATATTTTTTAGAACACACATCACATCTACACGCAACGTTTATATTAGAACCTGATTTTAATTCCGATACCGGAATTTTCAATTTTTGCCCAATTTCAATGTTGGAATAACCTAATTTTTTCAAATATAAAATATTGTTCGGCACGACCGACGTCAAGACATATTTCGTAAGTATCATCGGTGTAACTCCATTTTGCCGAATCGTAACAAATTTTGAGTGACCGGTCAATATGAAATTATTTAGAATACTAAATACAAATAAAAATAACGAAGAAATGGGAGAATAGCGAGTGACTTTCAATATCAATGGTTTTAAAGCGAACGGTTTGCCTTTTGGCGGCGCTAGACCATCACAGTTCCAGGTTATGTTATTCCCCCCTTTCAATTCTCCTACGAATGAACGTCTACGCTTTATGATCAAAGCCGCTGGTCTGCCATCATCTGATCTTGATCATATCGATGTCAGCTATTTCGGCCGTAAAATGAAAGTCGCTGGTGATCGAAACTTTGCCCCTTGGACAGTCTCTTGCATCAACGACGAAGATTTTCCTATTCGTTCCACACTAGAAAAGTGGTCGAACGATATCAACACATTGGTTTCCAACCGTATAGACCCTGCACTATGGCCTACAGGCTACAAAACTGAGGCTGAAGTACATCAGTTCGGTAAAGCTGGTGAAGTAATTCGTGCTTATCGCTTTTCTGGTTTGTTCCCGACTACAGTAGAAGCGATTGGTCTAGATTGGGAAGCACAGTCTACAATTGAATATTTCGATTGTCAATTTGTTTACGATTATTGGGAACCTATTAATCAATCATCGTCTATTATCACCTATAGTTCATTGCTTCCAGGTGATAGCAATGCTTCTAACGATCTTGGCGCACTTTCTCAACAGTTTCCAGGTAGTTCAAACCGCATCAACTAAATAGTATAATGCCACTATTTTATAATAATCTGAAGGGGGGCAATTCGTGCCCCCTTTTGTTTTGGAGTTTATGAGTGAAATTATTCGGTTTTGAAATTAAACGTCCCGAAGAAGAATCCATTAAAGCGCTGCCTTCGTTTATTCCAGATATAAAAGATGATGGTGCTTCAGTAATTTCTGCTGGCGGCTCATACGGTGTTTATGTTGATTTAGATGGTTCGGTCAGAACGGAATCCGAACTCGTTTCGAAATATCGCGATTTGTCTATGCAAGCTGAAATTGAAATGGCTATTGACAACATAATCAACGATTCAGTAATCAACGAAGAAAACCAAAAAATTGTTGAACTAATTTTAAACGATACAGCACCTATATCGCCGCAGATCAAAGAACTTCTACAACAGGAATTCCAGAACGTACTCAACCTCCTGGAATTCAACGAACATGCTTATGAAATCTACAAGAGATGGTATATCGACGGCCGATTATATTATCATGTTGTCATTGATCCAACACCACAAGGACAACTTAATGGTATTCTCAAACTGCGATATATCGATCCCCGCAAGATTAGAAAAGTTCGCGAAATTGAGCGGAAGCGGGATCAAGCTCTACAAGGTATTCAAGTCACTAAGGTCAAAAATGAATACTACATTTACAACGAACGCGGTTTTACCTCTGGTGCGAGAACGGTTACGTCCCCAACAAGTGGTATAAAAATTGCGGTGGATTCGATATGTCATTGCACATCTGGTCTTATGGACCCATCTGGCGCTACCGTTATTGGGTATCTTCATTCTGCAATCAAACCAATGAATCAGTTACGCGCTCTTGAAGATGCCACATTGATTTATCGAATTTGTGTTGTCGGTGATACGAGAGTCAAGACTGTTGATGGCTACAAATATATCAAGGATATATCTAATACCGATGTGGTTTATGTCTTTACAAAAGATGGTTTAGAAACAGCAAAAGTAAAGAAACAGTGGACATCCGGTGTCAAGCCAGTATTTAAAGTTTCATCGCAACACCATTCAATACGAGCAACATCCACACACCCCGTTTTGGTGAAAGACTCAGAAACAAACATTGTTGAATACGTTGCTGTCTCAAAACTCAATCCCAAACGGCATTCGTTTGTGTATGAATCACACAAAGATACTGACGAACAAATACCACTTAAAATTACTAGAAACCCGGTTTTAAAACTTCTAAATTCCGGAATTTGGTCATCATATAGGGTAGATGCTAAAGAAAAAATTATTTCATCAGTTGCAAATCGATATAATTGTAAACATTCATCTGTCAGAAATTTCTTATACGGCCAACAATATTTTGATAAAAATTTGGCCATAAGCATCTTAGATAGCTTTGGTATCTTAGAATATGCCGAATTTGATCAAAAATATGAAGGCTTTACAACCAACGATGTGTGTTTACCGGACTATGTAGATCAAGATTTTGCTAGATTGTTCGGTTTCTTACTTGGTGATGGCTCCGTTTCTGACTATACAATTACATTTGCGGAAGGAATAGACGAACAACAGAATTTTTATTACGCTGGATTATTAAGACATTATTTTAGTAATTGTACACGATATGCAGTAAAAGGAAGAACGTATTGCAATTACACAACAAATAACACCATAGGCGCTGAACTCCTACGTTCTTTAGGATTTGTAACCGGTGCAAAAAATAAAAGGATACCAGAATGGGTTTTTAGAACATCCAAAGAAATCCGAAAGGCATTTATAGAGGGATTAGCCGACGCCGATGGATGCATTAAGAGGAATGATCTAAAAAATACATGGTCGGCGGAAATTGAACTTTGCAATAAGCGACTTGTAGAAGATATTAAAGAACTGTGGACTTCAGTGGGGTTGTCATCTGGTCATATTCGATACAAAAAAACACCAAGCCAAACACGTAAGTTTGGATTAGAAATGCGTCGTACTCTCCCGGAGACGGAAAGTTGGACCGTATACATCTCAAACAATCCATTAAAAAAATTCGAACCTATCTGGTCAATTGTCGAGGATGGTGAAGAATTAGTTTATGATATCGAAGTAGATCACGAAAAGCACAACTTCATCGGTAACGGTATTGTGCTACACAACTCACGAGCACCTGAAAGAAGAATTTTCTATATTGACGTTGGTAATCTTCCCAAGGTCAAGGCTGAACAATATCTTCGCGATATGATGATCAAGCACAAGAACCGACTGGTTTATGATTCCGAAACCGGTTGCTTTGACATGTCTACTAAAATTCCATTGTTAGATGGTAGAACTCTTTCAATTTCAGAAATTGAAACCGAAATGCTTTCCGGAAAAATTCTTTGGGCATATTCTTGCGACCCCAATACCGGTAAATTTGCACCGGGTCTTATAACATGGGCTGGTGAGACTAGAAAAAATGCCAAAGTAATGCGTCTAACTTTTGACAATGGCAAATCAGTAACATGTACATTAGATCATAAATTTCCTGTATGGAATAAAGGATTTGTTGAGGCGAAAGATTTGTCAGTCGGTGAATCGATGATGCCGGACTACAAACGGAAAGCAAAAGTTCCTGGTGCGAAATCTACATATGAACAAATATTTGATAACGAAACAAAAAAATGGTTATTCACTCATAGAGCCGTTTCAAAATGGAAAGACGATAACGGTCTATTGAACGAATGGGCTTATCATAATGATTTTATCAATAATCCAAAAACAACTGTGCATCATACTAACTATAATAGATATGATAATTGCCCTGACAATCTGGTGAGAATGGCAAGAGATGATCATTTTTATTTTCATAAACAACACAACAGTCTTGCTGGTAAAATAGGTGGAAAGACGACTGCTGAAAGGCATAAGCGGAACGGTACCTATTACTTTAATCTGACATCAGAACAAAGAAGTGAGATTGGTAAAAAATCCGGAAAGATCGGCGGATCAAACAGTTATAAAAATAAATCCGGAATACACGGTCTATCAAAGGAAACCACTACAAAAAACTCTATTCAGGGAAACCGTGTATTCCAACAAAAACTTTCTACTGATATAGAATTCCGCGAAAATTTTTGCAATAAACTTTCAGAAGGTTTTACAGATGAACGCAGAAATGCAGCCGCAGAACGTGGTAAGTTATTAGGTGCCGCTCATTTCAAAAAGATGAACAAGGCAGCTAACATTGCTAAATGGAATGATGATAAAAATATTGAGCGAAGAAAAGCACTAGCAGATTTACAAACTATAGTGTTTTCACCACAAATTTTTGACCTAGTAAAAGATTGTGCGGCTTTAAGAATGAATACAAAGGACGTGATTTCTACTGTAAATAAACAATTGGATTTCGATGAATGGAAATCATTAAATGATGTTAAAGCAATCAAACAGAAAACTTTTGACGCATTTACCTACAAAGATTTACTTAAAGTTTGTAAGAAATCCGGGTTTAAAGATTGGAGAAACTATCAATATGCTATATCTCTAAACAACCATAAAATTGTAAAAATAGAATATCTCGAAGAACCTATGAATGTCGGCACTATTACAATTGATGGTGCTGAACAGTATCATGACTTTCATACATTTGCTCTAGATGCTGGTGTTTATACCAAAAATTCCATTAAAGATGATCGTAAATTTCAAACGATGCTTGAAGATTATTGGCTTCCCCGCCGCGAAGGTGGGCGCGGTACAGAAATTACAACACTCCCAGCTGGTCAAAATCTCGGTGAATTGTCTGATGTTGAATATTTCCAAAAACGTCTATTCCGTTCACTCAGAGTACCATTTTCACGGCTTGATCCGGAAGCCATGTACTCTTATGGACGTGTCGCTGAAATCACTCGCGATGAAATAAACTTTGCGCGGTTTATTGATCGTCTAAGGATGCGGTTTTCTACTCTGTTTACCACACTTTTAGAGAAACAACTTGTACTCAAACAAATTATGAGTCCGGACGAATTTCGGGCGCTGATACCTCATATTAAATACCAATATGCCAGAGATAATTTATTCTCTGAACTAAAACAAAATGACATCATGCAAGCTAGATTAAACGTTCTCAACCTGCTGATGCCGTTTATTGGAAAATATTTTTCGCACGGTTGGATACGTAAGAATGTTCTCAAACAATCTGACGAAGATATGCAATTTATGGATCAAGAGATTGCACAGGAAATAAATATACCACAATACATTTCTCAGGAAATGGAAGAACCGCAATTTGACAATAACGATAAAGGAAAATGATAATGACTACTGAAAAAGTAGAAAATCTTGTAGAGGCTATTATAAATGAAGAACCAACACGAGTGTCAGACTTGTTTTCTGAGGTTCTTGTCGACAAACTTAGAACGGCTCTTGACGAACGTAAGCAATCCCTTGCGGAACATATGATCTCTGAAGACGACGAAGAAATAGATGAAGACGATTACGATATCGACGACGAGGATATTGAATACGACGAAGAATTTGACGAAGACGACGATGAAGACGACGAAGACGACGAAGACGACGAAGACGACGAAGCAGACGTAGATGACAAATAAAAAAGGACTGAATGAGGGCATCACCCGCGCTGTAACTATGGGGGCCACGGCCGCCGCCGCTGGTGCTATTACAGGCTCATTGATTGGACTAGGGGCTATCCCTGGTGCTGTTATTGCTGGTGCTGGATACGCTTTAGGAGGAGACCTTAAAACTGACCTTGCTCATAAAAAGGAACTTGGTGAGAAAGGTGATAAAAAAATGAAACTGAAAAAGGTTTCTGGATCTATAAAGGTTAAAACTATAGATCCACTCCCTTCTAAAATTATCACACCGGTCACTGAAGGTGTGAATCCTTCACATAAAGATCAAGCACTTAGAGCTTTAGAAGCTCATTTAGACTATGATCCGTATATTAAAAATAGATTCAACAAATTACTACACGATTTGAATGCTGCCAAGAAAAATCCTCAAGCGCATTCTATGACACCACACAACATTCATAATAAGTTTGTTGATGATTTGGCCAAAGATTACAACTACAAATATCCCGCCAAGTTTCCAACCCATCATACATCCCGCTTTCGCTCTGACGTTATAAAACCTCTAGGTGCTATAGTTCGTGCTAAAGTTGCATCTGTAATGACGGACTATCGACCCAAAAATCGTCCATTTAATGATAGTCAAAGTCCTGATCAAAAACTGGCCAATGAAATTCATTACTTTACTTCATATCGTGCTGATAATCGCGATAATAAAACTCGTCATGCAGCTATAGTGAAAAATAAAGATGACTGGCGGGCGTTTGCGGCGAAGACCATTCGAGACTTTTATGCAGATCCAATTAATAAAAAAATAAAAAAACCAAGAAATTCACTTCACGTCATCTCTCATTTGACAGAACTTCTAAATAAAGAACATCCATCTTCAGATTAAAACAAAAAGGTAAAACTATAAGTGACCGACATGGTAAATAAAGAAAAGTCTAGAGCCTTAATGGAAAGTGCTATTGACGGTGTGCTCTATGACTCTAATAGGATTAATGAAGGCAATCGACTCCGTGCTCTAGCACGGACTCTTAAGCAAGATGGCCCTGAAGCTATTAAAGCCACTGCTCTTACCGGTGCTGCCATGGCGGCATCAGTAGGTACTATGGGTGCCGCAGCAGGCGGTGCGCGTGGTGCTGCTGCTGGCGCAATAGTTGGCGGGGCTGTTGGTGGTCTTACAGCAGCAGCGTTAAGTGCTAATGAATTGCGCAAGGCATACAAGAAAAATAAAGATTATATGGATCATACTGAAGTAAAGAAAAAGACTGTCAAAGAAGATGTATTGACAGAAGGTTTGACCGAAAAACACTTTATTCTTGCTGCTAAAACAATTGCTCTGATCAAAAATCCTGAAGATCGCAAGAAAGCAGCTAAAGAACACGCAGAGCTTTATAAGAAAGCCAATCCAAAATTCAGCCATAGTAAATTTTATGATGCATGTAATGTCTATAACGGCTCAGATCCTAATTTTTCCGGAATGAAATCGTCAAACGACAATACTAAGAAAGAAATCCGATAATGAAATCTCTTCGCGACATTCTTGAAACTTACAAGCCCAATAGCGGCGGCGAATCCAAGTTTATCAAAAAACACAAAATCAAGCTGACGCCAGATGCAAACGGCAATGACGATACTGTTTTCAAAGGGTCGAAAATTAAGATATTTGACCGATCAAAATCACACCATGGGTATAATCCAGGGGATGATGAAAAACTTTACGAAGAAACAGACCTAAACGGTCTAATTCAGTTTCGATTGGTAGTACCCAATGGTTAACAGGAAATCGTCTAGAGCCCTATGGCAAAAAACGCGCAACAAAATCAGGGCCAAGAAAATTGTGACCAACGAAGAAACTCTTACTGAGGAACAGATCAACTTACTTTCGGAAAAGTATTTCAAAAAGTCCAAAGAAGTCCTGACATGTCTGACATCAAAACTTGATGAATATTATGCCCTAATACATACTATCAAGTCTTATGATGATTACTATGACATGAAAGACAAATACAAAGCATTGTCGGATATATGTGATCAAATAGTCAATTCGATTAATAACAGAAAAAAGCAACAAAACGCTACTCAAGCAAGCGCGATGGTCGGGATCAAATCAAATTATGTCCGTGAAGATTACCAACATCTTCTATCAACAGTTAAAAAAATTAGAAAGTCTGATTAATGCCTATATTGAAGAATTCTAATAATGGTGTTGTAACTATTCATGCCGTAGCCAATTCGACCTTTGTCATAGCTGGTAACAGCACAGTTTCTAACGTGGCTATTGGTGCGGAGATTGTCAGATCAGCATCAATTCGCAGAATTCATCATGGCGCACAAAACGTAGGCTATTGGATTGTAGCACGTGGCGCAAACACCGTTGCAGTTCTGTCCGGTACTGATGTGCAGGACTATGTCGTTTCTGGCAACCCAATAACACTAGATCCAACAGCAAACTTGGTCGTCACATTAGTTGGTACAACAAACGGATACATCATGGTTGAAATGATTAAAACTAACAACGCATTTAGCTCTGTATACTAAGGAAATAGCAGTTATGAAACTTATTACCGAAATGACGCAAGATATTGAAGTTATAACCGAAGAATCAAACGGTAAGAAGTCGGTATACATCACTGGTCCCTTTGTCGTTTCTGAAACTGTTAATAAGAACGGTCGCATCTATCCACACTCGATTCTCAAGAACGAAGTGAACCGATATATGAGCGAAGCTGTCAAAGAAAACAGAGCATACGGCGAACTTGGCCATCCCGCCACACCAACTATTACACTTAAAAACGTGTCGCATATGATTAAAGATATTCGAGAAGACGGCAACCGATTTATCGGCAAGGCCAAAATCATGGATACTCCTATGGGTAACATTGCCAGAAACCTTATAGATGAAGGTGCTAATCTTGGCGTTTCATCACGTGGTCTGGGCACACTCAAACAAAATTCCAAGGGTATTATGGAGGTCCAGTCTGATTTCAGATTAGCAACTGTCGCTGATATCGTTGCCGATCCATCAGCTCCCGGTGCTTTCGTCAAAGGCATTATGGAAAATGTCGAATTCTATTACGATGCTCTTGAAGGCACGTATCACCAGAAAACTGTTGATCAATTACATACTCACATGAAAAAAATGTCTAAAAGAGAAATAGACGAGGCAGCCGTTAAATTGTTTGAAGAATTCTTTAGAAAACTCTCTAAATAAGTCAAGAGCATTAACGAACTAAATAGTTTATCATAATATAAAATCCAGCATTGATAAGAGGAAATGCATGTTAATTAACGAAGAAACCGAAGCAGCAGCTTCAATCCGTACAAAATCCGGTGCAATCAATGCTGTTGTCGAATTAATGTCAAAAATGAGTAAAGAACAGTCATTAAATTTTTTCTCTGAAGTCCAAGCACAGATTGGTCACGAGGCTGATTCAATTCCATCAGATGCAGCTGATAAAAATCGCGCTTCCGTAGCGATGAAGGGTGCCGTTCATGAAGACGTATCGGCAATTTTTGAAGCATCAAATCTATCGGAAGATACCAAGACAAAGATTTCTACTTTGTTTGAAGTTGCTGTGAACAATCAAGTACAACTTCAGTCACAGAATTTAGCTGAAGAAGCTCTAGAAATTATCGATGAACGTGTTTCCGAAATTGAGGAACAGCTTATCGATCAAGTCAATTCATATCTCGAATATGTTGTGGAAACCTGGATCGCTGACAATCAGGTTGCTGTCGATTCGTCGCTTAAAGCAGAAATTTCTGAAGAATTTATGAAAAATCTCCGTAATCTTTTTGCGGAACATTACATCGAAATTCCGGAAGATAAGGTTGATGTCGTTAAAGAAATGGCTGGACGGGTTTCCAAACTCGAAAGCAAATTAGACGAATCGATCAATCGTAATATCGGTCTCATTTCAGAACTCGAATTGTATCATCGTAACGATATGATCAACGATGTTACCAAAGGTCTTACCGTTTCCCAGACAGAAAAATTTAAATCATTGGCCGAAGGTTTGGAATATGACGGCAATACTGAAACTTACAAAAACAAACTTTCGGTGATTAGAGAACAATACTTTACCGGTAAGAAATTGCCTACTTCAATTATCAATGAGAGCGTATCTATCGATGATGAGTCAGACGAAAACGTACCAACTGTTGTCGAAGGTCCGATGAAGCACTACCATTCTGCAATTTCGAAAGCACTAAAGAAGTAATATGTAAGAGTCTATTGGTAAGAAATAGACATTTATAAATAAAAACAAAAGATTAAACTCGGGGAGTAAATACCAAATGTTGATTGAAGAAGTCCAAAAGAAATGGAAGGTAATTCTAGAACATGAAGGACTAGAACCAATCAAGGATTCGCATAGACGTGCGATGACTGCGATAATGCTTGAAAATACTGAACGTGCATGTCGCGAAAATTCACGGTATATGGGCCAAGGACTTTTGCAAGAGGCCCCAATCGCTGCAAACTTTGTAGGAGCGTCTAGCTCAGATTCATCTACCGGTTCTATCGATACGTTCGATCCGGTTTTGATTTCGCTAGTTCGCAGATCGATGCCGAATCTTATCGCATATGACATTTGCGGCGTACAGCCAATGACCGGTCCTACTGGACTGATATTTGCTCTCCGTTCACGTTATTCGAACCAAGTCGGCACAGAAGCCTTCTACAACGAAGCTCTTACCAACCACTCAACTGTTGTTTCTGGTGCTAACACGCTAGGTAACAAACACGTTGGATCGCTCCCCGGTAACTCAACTGTTTCTGCCAACTTGGCTGAAGTTGGCCTTTATAACTATGCTGGTGCAATGTCTACAGCACAGATGGAAGCACTTGGCACTGACTCGAACTCAGCATTTGCTGAAATGTCGTTCTCAATTGAAAAGGTTCCTGTTACAGCCAAGGGCCGCGCGCTCAAGGCAGAATACACTATGGAACTTGCTCAGGACTTGAGAGCAATTCATGGTCTAGATGCTGAAGGTGAATTGTCAAACATTCTTTCAACCGAAATTCTTGCAGAAATCAACCGTGAAGTGGTTCGTACCATCAACGTCACTGCATCTCCCGGTGCACAAGAGAACGTAACCACCGCTGGTCGCTATGATCTCGATACTGATGCCAATGGTCGTTGGTCGGTTGAAAAGTTCAAGGGTCTTATGTTCCAAATTGAACGTGAATCTAACGCTATCGCCAAGGCGACACGTCGGGGCAAAGGCAACATACTGATTTGTTCTTCGGATGTTGCGTCGGCTCTACAGATGACTGGTGTTTTATCTTATACTCCAGCCCTTGCGAATAACCTACAGGTCGATGATACCGGTAACACCTTTGCTGGTGTTCTCAATGGTCGCATCCGCGTTTATATCGATCCATATTCCATCGGTCAATATATGACTGTTGGTTATAAGGGTTCAAACCCATTCGATGCGGGTCTGTTCTATTGCCCATACGTTCCACTACAGATGGTCCGGGCGGTTGATCCGTCTTCATTCCAGCCCAAAATTGGTTTCAAAACACGTTACGGTGTTGTTGCCAATCCGTTCGCGCAAGGCACCACAGCAGGTGTGGGTGCCCTGGTCAAGGACTCAAACGTTTATTACCGCCGTGTTCTTATTGACAATATCATGTAATTAATAATAAAAAAATTTACTAAACAAACACTAAAAGCGGGGGAAATTTCCCCCGCTTTTTTTATTATAATGAACTGTACATTATAGTCGAAACATCATATAGTATCACATAAACTATGGTAATAACAAGGGCAATCATCACCAACATTCCAGTGATGAACATGAACTCAGAAACGTATCCCATCCAATTCATTTCTCCATTGGAATCTTCATAACCCTTGAATCTTGACATCACAACCGCACCAACAGTGATGATACCCAAACTGATTGATGGGGCGATAAAAATGTAAATCAGTTCATGTAAGAGGTTCATCTTTTTCGGCCTCGATCAACACTGCCAAACGTGACGACAGTGAAGTTAGCTTAGTTTCCAGCGAGGCGGCATGATCTAATATAGCTTTTGTGAAAAGTTTCACATCTTGCTTAACTTTTTCAGTCTCTCTCCGCATCTTCACGGCTGTAGACCCTACAACGTCGGGGCCGAACAAATGTTCCCGAATAACCGATACTTGGTCTGGTTCGATTTGAAGACGTGCAGCCACAGTCGTGTCGTTCTCGCCAAACGTATACCCCATAATATCGTCTATGTACACACGATCAAGTTGTCTCATAATCTTTCTGCGTGTTTTGAGATCAACGACGCGAAAAAGATTTGATAATTGTTTTTCCACCGGTGGAATTGATGTATTTCGTTCAGTCGGTATGTTATTAGAACATGTTGGACATTCGTCGTTAATTCTATTGTAACCAATTTTCCAACCCATGGATCGGAATCGATGTGCCAAATGAGACGGTGCCATCATTCGAGATGTGGCGCGTCTACGTAAAGATTCTTCACACCCGCATTTAGAACATTTAGCAACATCTCTAAACGCAATGATATTTTTAGAGTCCGGAACCTGTCGGCTCTCAAATTGTTCAATCTTTTTTATTTTATTGTGTTTGATATCGGTAGATGGCATCAATCCTTTGATATATTCTCTACTGGCCTTTTTCAATTCGGATTCAAAATTCATGATGGCGCGGTAATCCGATGGTGTACCAGAACCATAAATTTTCTTGGGAACTAGCGGATGCGTGGCTACGACACGACCCTTAGCAGTTTTGGCAAACTCCCATCCCTTAAACTTGTCTTCTAGCTCGTTAATTTCCTTGGATTTTTTGGTCATCTGAACTCCGTTTAAAGATAGTTATCCTACAGGTCTACTACGTTTTGTTGGTCGAGTCAACGGTCCCTCATATAAATATGGTTAAAGGACCACTCTATGTCAGCACTCGACGATGTACCTGCAAATTTAAATTATCTTTCACCACTAAATTTTAAATTTACAATCCGGAAATCTCCTCATGTCAATTTCTTTGTGCAATCCTGTAACATTCCGGGATTAACAGTCGAATCTCCAAATCAAGGGAACCCCTTTATTAAAATACCTAAAACCGGTGATCACATCGATTTTGAAAAATTAGACATCTCGTTCAAAGTAGATGAAAAACTGACTAATTATCGTGAACTGTTGACATGGATAAGAGGGTATGCATTCCCGGAGTCTCATAAACAATATGCAGATCTCAATGCTAATCCTGCTTATACAGGATTAGGAATTTATTCAGACATTTCTATTATGGTATTATCTTCGTCTAAAAATCCCATGTACGAGTGTGTAATAAAGGATGCCTTCCCGATTATGCTATCATCGTTGATCTTTGACTCTACGACGCCAGATGTCAGTTACATCACGGCACGCGCAACATTCTCTTTTAGAGACTACACACTAACAGCGGTCTAAAATGAATTTAGAAGCAATTCTTGCATTATGGCAAGACGACTCCGTCTTGAATCCTACCAATCTAGCTAGTGAATCTCTCAAGACACCATCCCTCCATCACAAATATCTAACAGTTCTGACACACGAACGGATGAACTATCATCGTATCGACGGTGAATTGAAACGTCTCAAGACAGAGAAAATGCAATGGTTTGACGAAGGTGACTCGGAAGAAACACGTGAACTTGGTTGGGTCTTTCCGAGAAATCGTGGCGGTAAGATACATAAACCGGACCAGATAACATATCTTGAGGCCGATCCGGATTATCAAAAGCTAATGATCAAATTGTTAATTCAAAAAGAAAAGATCACAGCACTAGAGTCTATTATAAATTCTATAAATAACAGACAATGGCAAATACGCAACGCTGTTGATTATATGAAGTTTACTCAGGGAATGATATAGTGTTTTCTTTCAAAAATTTTGTTAAACATTGGGATGCCATCAACAAAAAATAATGTCTACCGATATTGAAATTTTTCATCATGATGATGTCTACCTAAAGATCAAGTGTCCGGACAACGTTGCTGCTGAACTAGCAGAACATTTTTCGTTCTTTGTTCCCGGTTATAAGCACATGCCAAAGTTTGTGCATGGTGTATGGGATGGCAAGATACGTCTATTCAACATTCGCAAAAGAACTATCTATCAGGGTCTCTATGATCATGTTGTTAAGTATTTGAAAAGTTTTGATTACAAATTTAAATCGCATGTACCTCGGAATGATCGAAAGGTGTCTTTAGATGATATTCAAGAATTTATAAAGACAATTGATCTACCTGAAAAGTATCAAGTTCGCGACTATCAATTAAAATCACTAGAGCATGTGATCAATAACAATAGGGCACTGGTGCTTTCACCTACATCATCCGGCAAGTCCCTCTTAATTTACATCCTGATACGTTACTTCGATGTCAAGACACTAATCATCGTACCAACCACAACCTTGGTCGATCAGATGTATTCCGATTTCGAAGATTATGGGTTTGATTCCAAGAGTAACATTCACAAAATATATTCCGGACAAGATAAGTATACCAAGAAACAAATAACAGTTTCTACTTGGCAATCGCTGTTCCGAGAACCGACTGACTATTTCAAAGATTTCCAACTGGTCATAGGTGATGAAGCCCATACATTTGCCGCTACATCGTTAAAGACGATCATGGAAGCTCTGACAAAGTGTCCTGTTAGAATAGGTACCACCGGTTCTCTAGATGGCTCTAAGACCAACAAAATGGTTCTGGAAGGGTTGTTCGGACCTACGTTTGTTGCTACGTCAACATCAGAACTTATGATCGCCGGACACGTTGCGAAACTGACGATTAAATGTCTCAATCTACAGTGGCCCGTCGATACACGTAAACAAGCCGTTCGTGCCAAGTATGACGATGAAAACACATTTCTGGTAGAAAATCCAACCAGAAATCGTATGATTACTAACTTAGCCAAGACAACTGAAGGCAATGTACTAATTCTATTCCGGAATAGATCGCAAGGCAATGCCCTATATCAGTTATGTGTCGACAAGATAGATAATCGGGAAATTTACTATGTTGATGGTAAGGTCAAGACAGCAGCTAGAACTCAAATCCGTACCGATGTCAACAAAGAAAAGACTTCCGTACTAATAGCATCAGTCGGCACATTCGCAACTGGCATAAATATACAAAATATCGATGTGATTATCTTTGCGGCACCCACGAAATCTAGAATACGAAACATTCAGGCTATCGGGCGCGGTCTTAGAAAATCGGAAAGAAAAACAGAATGTGTACTTTATGATCTGTCCGACGACTTGAGCCATAACAAATGGGTCAATCATACACTTCGGCATTTCATGGCTCGCATTCAAATATACAACGAAGAAAAGTTCAACTACAAAATATTCAAGGTACCTGTCCAGTGTTGAAATTTGTAACATTCTTAGCCGAACAGAAAAGACGTTACCATAACCAAATATGGACACCAGAAATGAAAGAACGTTTATTGGATGGTATTCGTACACATGGCTATGACATGGACAAATTAGCAACACATACAGGAATACCAACACGACAAGTTCGTCTCGCAACTAGAATGTTTCGGTTGAGAAAGGTTATACCGGATGACCGATCCAACTACGAAGGTTTTAACAGTAAAGACACCATTAAACAGATATTACACAGACATCTAGTTCTTGGCCATTCGTTAACCCAAGTCGGAAAGCAGTTTAATAAAAAACGTGGTGCAATCGGCGGCATTGTAAGTCGTAACAAGCAACTTGGTCAAGACATTGTGGCCGGAAAAGTCACAGTTCCGGGCGTGGAAGTACCAAAACCTGTCGAAAAGTCAATCAAAAGAACAGCGCGAAAAAATATCCCGAAAATTCTTCATGATGATACCCCGGATCATATCGTTAAAGATATCGTTCGAAGCTATGCGGTTGGCGGTAAAACTTTGGCCCAAGCGGGCCAGCCTCATGGGAAATCGCACCAAGAAGTAGCGCATATTATCAAAGTTTATCAACAAAGACAAGCCGCTGAACTTGATAAGTTTGATGGTAGAACGAACAAGAAACGGTGGGGCAATTATTAGTGTTAAGTTTCATAGATTTTTTATTAGAAGGTAAGCCGAGAACAACATGGTCATCTGAGAAACTGTTAAAGTTAACTGATGCCGTTAAAACTCATGGGTGGCACGACCATGAGAAAATCGCTGCACACGTGAATATGGATGTTAGATCGATACCACATGCTCTACGGAAATATAGAAGTTTAATAGACGTTCCGAAGATTGCCAAGCATGTAGAAAAAAGTATGCCAAATCTTTGGGATGATGCCAAAGTCAAAAAGTTTAAACAAATTTACCAACAAACCGGTTCAGCAACAACTACTGGTAAACGATTAGGTCATCATATAGATGTTATACATACTGCAATAAAACATTTTAATATGCCAGAAATAAGAAAAAGATACGACAGAAATGATCCGGACATTACAGCTAAAATTGTACATCACGTAATGACATTAGGAAAAGGTTATATTGAAGCTGGTGAAGCTGTAGGATTAGACCGGAATACAAGGGGTCGTATAGCTGGCATTATTTCACGACACAAAAAATCATTACAGAAGAAAAAGGATAACAATTAATCTTTATGGCCCAATCTATATTGTTAATACAAACAATTGACGGCAAAACATTGCTGGCAGAATACGTATCAGAGAATAAAACCAAAACATGTGTGTATATTAAAAATCCATTAATATTAGAAACAATATCTGATAATCAAATTGGTAAAAAGTTGATGTTGACTAGATACACTCAATACGCTGAATCACATATAATCGATATACTACACCAACACATAGTGATGTTGACTAAAGCGAATGCTGCCATGGCATCTTATTACAAGAATTCTGTAATATATCATGAAATTTTCATCGATACACAGATCGATAGGAATATTAAAAATACAGATGCCGTTCTATCTAAGGCCATCGATCTAGACAATATTGTGTTCGAGACACAAGTGATGTCTAAGTGCAATATGTATGATGATACAGCACTAAAATCAACAACCAAGCATTAATGGTGTTCGCTTAACAGCGAACTCAAACGTTAACGTTTGAGGAATCAATATTAACATCTGATTAATACTACAGTAGTAATATCTTATAATACATTTAAGCGACACGCTTATTATACACGACTGACAAACTTTGTCAAGAGAAAAGTGGTTAATTTCGTGTAAGAAATGATAAGATAATGGTTTAACATTTATGAATGGAAATTAACTACTTTGGCCAGACTATCGAAAAATCACTATGTCAATAATAAAAAATTTCTGGAAACTTTGATTGCATACAAAGAGCTTGTTGCCAAGCACAAGGCTGAAGACAAACAGAAACCACAGATACCGAATTATGTCGGTGAATGTCTGATACTTATAGCCAATAGACTGTCATCCAAACCGAACTTCAGCGGATACACTTTCAAAGATGAAATGGTGTCAGATGGTATTGAGGACTGTCTACATAGAGATACAAAAATTCTTACTATTGAGCACGGGCCAATAGAAATAGGTAAAATTGTCGGAACTTCAGTTACTGTTAAAAGTAGAGACGGAATATGGCGGACTGCCGCTGTGAAATCATACGGTAGGAGAATGCTTTATGAATACGGCTTTGGTTCTCGTAATAAAAGTATTGATAATATTACACAGAAAGTCGTAGCTACTGATTCACATCGCTGGTATTTACAAGCAAGATTAGACAGAAAAGGTAACTTTGTCCATGGAAATGTAGAAGTTAGAGATTTAAAAATTGGAGATATGCTCGAAACAGTACCATATTTGGATGGTATCAATGATAAGGCAGTATTACATGGAATCATATTTGGGGACGGGACTGGTCATAAAGGAACAGTATACGGTGATCCGTTAGTAGATGTACAGGGAACAAAATATGCATTTATGAGAGTGTGTAAAAAAGATAAGGTTAAAGATGAAATTGTTACCCGCTTAACGAACGCTGGATATTCATGTACTTATCCGCCGTCCGCCGATGGCGATCCTGTATTTTATATTGGTAAATTTCCGTTTGTTAAAAATGTTCCTTATACCATTGATCCGGAGTATATAAGCGGGTTTATATATGGCTGGTGGCTTGCTGATGGATTGAAAACATGCCTCAATAATGAAATTGTAATTAGTTCAATCGACGAAAATGCTATTAATTGGTTAGTCGATCATTGTGCATATGCTGGGTATCATCTGATCAGTATTAGAACTACTGGGTTGGATGTAAAAGGGAGATTTCCTACTAATAATCCTTTATACACGATATGTATAAGACATGATGATCATTTCAAGCCGCGCGTTAAATATATAAAAGAGTGGGGGGAAGATGAAGTGTTTTGTTTGGAAGAACCGGTAACTCATGGGTTTGTTCTTGCTAACGGTATTCTGACTGGTAACTGCATTAAATATTTAGACAACTTTGATCCACTCAAAGGAACAAACCCCTTTGCGTATTTCACACAATTCATTTGGAATGCATTCATCAGACGAATACAGAAAGAGAAAAAGCAACTATATATCAAAATGAAAAATCTTGAACATTCATATTCGCAAGAGGATATCGAAAACATTTCCAGAGACAAAATCAGACCCAAGATGACTGAAAATTACAATGATTACATCACTCAATGGGAAACGAATAAAGCTAAAAAATGATTATTAATGAGCTGTCGCCCACTAACAAGTATGTTTGTATACTGGCAGATCCGCCCTGGACGTTTGTGACACGATCCGACAAGGGGAAGGCGCGATCTGCGGAACAGCACTACTCTTGTATGTCTTTACAAGAAATTTACGATTTACCGGTACAACAAGTAGCATCTGATAACTGTATCCTATTCATGTGGGTCACGTTTCCGCTGTTACGTGAAGGGATCAATACGATAGAAGCGTGGGGATTTGAGTACAAGACATGTGGTTTCACATGGGCAAAATTGAACAAGAGGTTTGAAGGTGACACCTATACAGACAAGGATTTCTTTACCGGTATGGGATATCATACTAGACAAAATCCCGAACTGTGCTTGATCGGGGTTAAGGGGAAAGTTCCTAGAAAATCTAAAGCTGTACGAAATCTTATAGTGTCACCTAGACGCGAACATTCAAGAAAGCCAGATCAGACATACGACCGAATAGAAGCTCTTGTAGATGGTCCATACCTAGAATTATTTTCGAGAACAGAACATCAAGGTTGGGATTGTTGGGGCAATGAAGTTTGCAAGTTTACTGATTAAGAGAAAATAGCATGTCAGAAAGAAAAAGGATCGATGATATAGGAGATGCTATCTGTATCTTGTTCTTTAAAGAAGGTTTGCGGAAACCATCTGATGTTACCAAGGTCGATAGAAAGGTCCATTCACAATACACCAAGTATTGTTCTTGGGCTGGTCTTACAGAACCGTTGAAGATTGAAATTGAAGATGGCGTTCCCGTGTTTTATTTTAGTCATAAGTATTTTTTTATCGTTGATGACAAACATATCATATATGACTGGAAACTGACTCCTAAAGAAACTGATATGTTATTTCAAATGGCATCCAAAACACAGAAAAAAATAGAACAAGAAAAAAGAAACCGGAAACATAAATGAACAACAATAAAAAGCCATTGCCACCAATTATTGAGGATTGGTTAGCTGCTATGAATAATGAAAAGACGAATATCTGGATTAGAGATAACTACTGTCAGATGCTAGAAAATCTCTCGACTAGATGTTCCGATGAAGTTACTAAGTTTAAAATCAACAAAAACAAATTACTGACCGCCCAAGAAATTCTAAAAAATCGTAGATAAATTTTCATGACCAAAATTGCTATCATTACGGATACTCATTTTGGTATCCGTTCAGATTCGGTTGTTTTTCTAGACTATTTCAAAAAGTTTCTAGACGAAGTTTTTTTCCCTACCCTAAAACTACATAACGTCCGGACTGTATTACATGGCGGTGATCTAGTCGACAGACGTAAGACTATTAACTTCTACACAGCCAAACGAATGCGTGAAGATTTTCTAGAAAAGTTGATTGGGTATAATGTCCATTTCATTGCGGGAAATCACGACGTTTCGTATAAGACAACTAATGACGTAAACTGTTATTCCGAATTGCTTAAGAAACAGGGGATCGATTTGTTTTCCGACCCCCTGAATTTTTCTGTGTCAATCAATCCCGAACATGTCTATGTCGAAGGAAAGCCATTTCTGCTTTTGCCATGGATTTGTCCCGCCAACGAAAAACAGGCCGTGGAATTGATTGCACAGTCAACCGCCAAGGTTGTTCTGGGACATTTAGAGCTATCAGGATTTGAAATGTTTCGTGGTTCGATATGTGACCATGGATTAGATTATAAGCAATTTCAAAAGTTTGATACGGTATTGACCGGTCACTTTCATCATAAGTCCAAACGTTACAACATTGACTATCTGGGCGCACCGTGGGAAATGACTTGGAGTGACTACAACGACGAACGGGGTTTCCACCTTTTCGATCTAGAAACTCATGAATTGACTTTTATAAAAAATCCATATTCAATGTTCAATGTCATTGAATACAATAATCTTGTTACCAAGTCGTCAGATTTAGACGACATGAATTTAGATCGATATACGGGTTCTTATGTCAAGATTGTTATCAAAAAATCAGATTCGCCCTATTACTTTGATATGTTTAAAGAACATCTAGAAGGTTATAATCCAGTTGATATTAAGATTGTTGATACACCGGTTGTCAATCTCCTAGATGAATCTGAACTGATCGATGAAGCCAAGGACACAGTTTCTATTCTTCGCGGATATGTTAACCAATTGGGCACTGAAACGGACAAGCCAAAATTAGAAAAATTGCTGGTCGATTTGTACAACGAAGCTCTGGTATGTGAGACTGCATAATGATCATATTTGAGCGCATTCGATGGATGAATTTTCTTTCCACCGGTTCTACCTTTACGGAAGTCGTACTTAACAATCATCATACCACTCTGATCATTGGTGAAAATGGTGTTGGTAAGAGCACTATTCTAGATGCTATATCATTTTGCCTTTATAACAAATCGTTTCGAAATATTAATAAGCCACAGCTTATCAATTCGATAGTCGGTAAAGGTCTGTTAGTCGAGGTTGAATTCCGGATTAACACCAAGTCCTACAAAGTTCGTAGGGGTATGAAGCCTAACATCTTTGAAATCTTTATCAATGATGAACTGTTCAACCAGTCTGCTGATAATCGAGATTATCAGGCACTTTTAGAAAAAACTATACTTAAACTCAATCACAAGTCCTTTTCTCAGATTGTTGTTCTCGGCTCGGCAAACTTCACTCCGTTTATGCAGTTACCCGCTGCTGCACGTCGCGAAGTCATAGAAGATTTGCTAGATCTACAAATTTTCTCTTTAATGAATACCATTCTTAAAGACAAAATCGTAACCAACAAAGATAACATTGTCGACATCTCCAATGACTTGGTGCAACTCAAGTACAAGAGTGAATTGCACGAAAAACATGTTAAAAATACACAATCTAATTATGAACTGATGATTGCCCGTAAGAAAGAAATGATATTACAGTATCAATCACAGATGATCAGTATCAATAATTCTATTGAAGCTGTACGTAAACAAATTGGGGGACTGTCGGAAAAGACAACACAAACTGATCAGATAGATGAAAAAATCAATACCATAACAAAACTCCAATACAATCTGCAACAGAAAAGATCGAACATTGATAAGTCTCTGGAATTTTTTCAGAACAATCAATCCTGTCCTACATGCAGACAGGATATACACGATGATTTTAAACAAGCAACAATCAGTAAGAAACTCACTACCAAACAAGAGATCGACAATGCCTTACATAAAATTGTCGAAAATCTCAAAAAAGTTAAAGCGATGGCCGATTTAATATCTTCTATTAATAAGAAAATTGCGGTCCATAACCAGGAATTAGTAGAACTCAATTCTCAAATAAGATCGAACCAGATGTTCATCGATCAATCAAACGATGAAATATCTCAAATCGAAAAGCAGATGCGGGAAGATATCAAAGACGACAATTTTGCCGCTGAACTGAAAGAAAAACTCAAAGAGACCGGTCTGAATAAAAAGCGCTTGTTAGAACAAAAGGAATTGCTGATGATCGCGTCAGCCTTGCTCAAGGATGGTGGTATCAAAACAAAAATCGTTCGTCAGTATGTCCCGGTGATGAACAAATTGATTAATAAGTATCTGGCGGCAATGGATTTTTATGTCAACTTTGAATTAAACGAAGATTTTTCCGAATCGATCAAGTCCAGATACCGCGATGACTTTTCGTATCAGTCATTCTCTCAGGGTGAAAAATTCCGGATCGACCTGGCACTGTTGTTTACGTGGCGAGCGGTAGCAAAATTAAGAAATTCAGCAGCGACAAATTTGTTGATTATGGACGAAGTGATGGACGGCTCACTAGATTCTAACGGTACAGACGAATTCTTGAAAATTCTCAAGTCGTTAACGATTGATACAAACGTTTTTGTTATATCTCATAAGACCCACCTACAAGACAAGTTTGATCATGTTCTCGAATTCAAGAAAATTAAGAATTTTTCAAGGATTGTATCGTCATGAAACTTTTGATTGCTGGTTCTAGAAGTCTGGACGGTCAGAACGACTATGAACAAATCAGGGAATTTGTTGAGGAAAACTTAAGAAATATTGATGCAATCATTCATGGTGGTGCCAACGGCATTGATTTGCTCGGCGCGGCCGTTGCTGAAGAAAAAAACATTCTCACAGAACGATTTACCCCTAACTGGTCACGAGATGGCAAAAAAGCTGGAATGATCCGGAATACAGAAATGGTTGCAGCGTGTGACTTTGCATTGGTCTTGTGGGATGGTGAAAGTCGCGGAACTTTAGACACCATTAAAAAATTATACGAAAAGAAAACTCCTACTAAATTGTTCATCAAAAAATATGAACCTGTTTCCTTAGAACTTGCACTTGAAATGGTATCAGTTAAATGACAAACTTGAAATATCAATTAGTCCCTTATACCGATCCGGATCTTAGACAGAAGCTTTTGCCGTTTGATTTTAATTCCGAGATTGATCCCTCAGAAATTGCCAGAGACTTAGCCGAACATATGTTGGCATTTAATGGTATTGGCCTATCTGCAAATCAGCTAGGGCTGTCGTATCGTGCCTTTGCGATTAAGTCCAATCCAATTTTAGTGTGCTTCAATCCCCGCGTCGTTGATCAGTCAGAAGAAACGATACTCTTGGAAGAAGGGTGTTTATCGTTCCCTGGAATTTTCTTAAAGATCAAACGCCCGGAAGTTATCAAGGTTAGATATCAGCAACCGGATGGCAAGACGATGACCAAGAAATTTGGCGGCATTACAGCTAGGATATTCCTACACGAACTCGATCATTTGGACGGTATTTGTTTAGTCGATCATGCTTGCCGAACAAAACTTCAACTTGCTATCAAAAAATCTAAAACACAATACAACAAAGAATACGCACTAGGTTCATTAGTTATTAACTCTTAAGAGGTTATATATGAAGCATAATAAATTCGGTGCTAGAGTTTCAAAAGTGAAACAGAAACAAAAAACTGAGGCCATGTACTTTGATAAAGACATCCCCTCTACCTCAGAATCATCTGTCGGCCTGTCTGCTTACTCGTACAACGAAGTTGAATATGTCCAAGAATTAATGGACTATATCAGCAAGACATATGATGGGCACTATGCGGGCAAGGTTCAAGCACTAGATAACATCTATGATGCTGGCCATGGCACTGGTTTTAATGTTGGCTCGATACTTAAGTATGCCAAGCGATACGGAAAGAAGAAAGGCTACAATCGGGATGATATTATGAAAATTATCCACTATGGAATTTTGCAGCTATACATCCATGATTCTGAAAATTTGGGTGGTGACGACGAAACGGATGAATATTTTGACAGTGAGGGCGACGTTTAAGTATGACTTTTGAATTGAAAATGTCTATGGAAAAGTTACGGCAACAGAAGTTGTTTGTTGCGACACCCATGTACGGGGGTCAGTGTCTTCACAGGGAGACTAAGGTTCTCACTGAAGACGGCGAGAAATCTATGAAATGGATTTGTGATACTGGATACACAGGTAAGGTGTTATCCGTCAATAGTAATGGGAACACTGAATATCAACCAATTATCGGACATTTGGTTCGAAAGAATGATGGTAAGAAATGGGTTCGGGTCAATTCAGAAGATACCAGACAGATTACATCTGCCCTAATCTGTACGGAAGATCATGAATGCGCCGTTCTGGATAACATCTTCGATAAGAATATTTCTTATGTTCCTGCGACAAACCTTGTAGGTAAGTATGTTCCTAAAGTAGATAAAAACCCTCTCTTTAACAAAGATCAAATGTCAGTATTGATCGGAATCTTCCTAGGGGATGGTACAGTTAAAAAAGCAGGAAGTTTTAAGACCACACATTCTACCAAGCAACTTGGTTATATTAATTACATTCAGAAAATTTTGCATGGCAAAATACGGATGATTGCCAACAGAGGATATGCCTGTCAGAAAGTTGCCGTTGGAGGGATTACTGATGTAATCCCTGATTGCCAATTTGAACTATCTCTGCCCGTCAATGCGCAGACTAAGATGTTGCGAACATTATACCGCCCTAAGAAGTCGATAACAGATATTTTATCGCTGATCGATGAAAAGGCATTGGCTTTCTGGTATATGGATGATGGATACCGAGTCCAGGACAAGAGAAATCTGAATTGGAAATCACTAGTTGCATTGAGTACAGATTCCTTTAGTAAGGACGAATGTGAACTTTTAGTCGCCAAGCTCTCAGAGCTTGGAGTATCAGCAAGTACCTTCAAATACAAGAAATATATCAGAATTCGAATTGATGATCATGATGCGTTTTTCTCAATGATATCTAGATATGTTCCTACTTGTATGGAGTATAAGATTCCTGAAAACTATCGGGGTCATAGAAAATATGAATGGGATACGAGGTTACATGACTTTGGCGCTGTGAAGATTTCATCGGTAGATGAAGTTAAGGGCCATCGACGTTTTAGTAAGCTTTATGACATTACGGTACAGAAGAATAACAATTTTTTTGCTAATAATGAACTGGTACATAATTGTGCAGGCATGTATACTCGATCTATGATTGACTTAGCCTCACTGTGTTCACAGCAGGGTATTCAGTTACAGGTTTATTATCTCTTTAACGAAAGTTTGATCACTAGAGCCCGGAACTACTGTGTCGACGAATTCATGAGATCAGATGCAACACATCTTATGTTCATCGACTCGGATATTGGATTTGATCCAAGAGATGTCATCGCACTTATGGCAATGGCCGCCCAAGACGAATCTGACTATGACGTTGTTGGCGGCGCATATCCTAAGAAGTGTATTGCATGGGAAAAGATTAAGATTGCTGTCGATAAGGGATTTGCGGACGAAAATCCCAATGAACTCGATAAATTTGTTGGCGATTATGTATTCAATCCCAAGAACAACACTGGTTCTATTGCGATAGGTGAACCAGCTGAAGTCATGGAAATCGGTACTGGATTTATGTTGATACGGAAGAACACCTTCCATAAGCTAAAGGAAAAGATGCCACATCTTTCGTACAAGCCAGACCATGTTCGTACTGCTGCATTTGACGGCACGCGCGAAATTATGGCATACTTTGATTGCATCATCGATCCTACGTCGAAGCGATATCTGTCAGAAGATTACAAGTTCTGCCACGATGTTTGGGCGGCTGGATTAAAAGTGTGGCTATGCCCATGGATGAAGTTATCGCATGTTGGCACCTTTGTGTTTGGTGGATCGTTGTCTGACCTAGCAGCAGTTGGTGCATCAGCCACAGCTGATGAGTCATCGATGGAAAGACATAGAAAGAAAAGGAAGACATGACAGAAACACCTTATGGTGCGGTTGCCATTACAAATCCTCATAATGGATTTGTCGGTGAGGGCGGGGCTGGAACCGGTTATACTGTCTTGAATGACTATCACATCACGAGTCCAACATATCTACAAATTAAAGAATGTGTCAAAATTTCTACCGATGGTCGGGTAGAAGCCGATCCCAAGTATACAACAACTGAAGCTGCCAGACAGTTTTGGGAAGCGGTACAATATGTTTTTAAAACTGAATGTGAAAGCTGTAAAAATAGCGCCGAAAAAACAAAGGGTTGAACCGTGAACTTGTCGCCCAAAACGCTCAAGATACTCGACAACTTCTGTTCTATCAAAAACTCAATCGTCATTAGGCCCGGTAATGAAATATTTACCGGGTCTGTGTCTAAGACCATTTTTGCCAGAGCTACAGTTGCCGAAAAGTTTGATACTGAATTTGCGATCTATGATCTCAAAAAGTTTTTATCTGTCTTGTCATTGTTTAAGGAATGTGATATAATAATTGATTCTTCAAACATCCTTATCGAAGGTGCTGGTGCCAAGGTCAATTACTCTTGTGCCGATCCCATGATGCTTTATCATCCGGATAAGACTAAGGTTAAAATGCCATCGGTCGATTCGCAGTTTATCTTAACGGCAATAAATTTCAATAATCTTATCAAGGCAGCATCCGCCCTTGGTTTAGCTTATATGGCGATTGAAGCCAAAGATAAAAAAGTGTTGTTGCGAGCGGTATCACCGGGTAATCCCTTGGCAGATAACTATTCGGTGCATATTACTGATACATCGTCGCCTGATTTCTCGATGGTGTTCGAACTGGAAAACATTAAGTTTATGTCTCTGGACTATGGTGTTCAGATTTGTTCCAAAGGGTTGGCACGATTTTTTAACGACGATGTAGAATACTATGTCATGGCGAACTCCAAGTACAGTAGGTTTAGTAATGTTTGAACTTGAAAACGGAAAATACCAAGACTTTCTTAAGGTTTTTGTGGAAAACTGGCCGTCAAGCAACATCCGGATCGAATCATGCGCGGCATGTTCTCATTGCATTGATCTGGTGATTGATAACATCAGATACTCTATCAATAAAACACAGTTTGTGGACGATCTATTGGCTTTTAATACTACGGAGGAAACGAATTGATGTCGCAGGACTTTTTATGGGAAGAAAAGTACAGGCCGCACAAAATTGCCGATGTGGTCTTACCGCCCGATCTAAAAGCTATATTTCAGGCATTTGTCACAAAAAAGACTGTTCCCAATTTATTGTTGTCGGGTCCACCGGGAACCGGTAAGACAACTGTTGCCAAGGCGATGCTCGATGAATTGGGTGCCGACTATATCGTGATTAATGCATCGATGCACGGTAACATTGACACCCTTCGGACTGACATCATGCAATTTGCATCGTCCATCTCTATGGGCGGGGCAAGAAAGTATGTTATTCTCGACGAAGCGGATTATCTAAATCCCAATTCAACACAGCCCGCTCTGAGAAATTTCATTGACGAATATTCACAGAATTGTGGGTTCATCTTTACTTGTAACTATAAGCATCGGATCATTTCGCCGCTGTCTGAGTCGCGGCTGACCACGATCGATTTCATGATTCCTAAGACTGAGATGGCAGGACTTTCTGCCAAGTTCTTTAGTCGATTGCTTAAGATACTTGAGGGTGAAACGGTTGCATACGAAAAGATGGCACTTGTTGAGGTCATTAAAAAGTATGCGCCGGATTGGCGTAGAGTTATCAATGAAGTCCAGAAATACGCTATTGTCAACGGCAAGATCGACGCGGGTATTTTAGTCAATCAGAATGTAGAAATTATTAAAGAATTGGTGCCCCTTGTCAAGGACAAGAATTTTACCGGTATGCGGAAGTGGACGGCAGAAAACAAAGACCTAACAACAGCCGATCTATTCCGTGCTTTTTATGACGCGGCGGCGTCACTGTTAGTGCCTGCTACTATTCCGGTGCTGGTTGTGATCCTGGCCAAGTATCAGTATCAGGCCGCATTTGTTGCAGATCATGAAATAAACACTACCGCATGTTTTGCCGAAATAATGATGGAATGTAAGTTTAAATGAGTTTTCTTAGACGTATCAAGGACTGCTTTACCGGTAAGCGTGAGTGTTACATCTGCAAAAGATATCGCAGATGTCCGGATCAAATAAAATTGACCTACAATGTAGATGATATACCACACGTGATCCGGATATGTGAGAGCTGCGGCTACGTTCTTGAAGACTTAAAGGGTGCTGCAAGTCGGGGTATAGATGATGTCACCCTTTGATCACGGCAAAAGCATTACTGAAACTAAGGTACATGCGCTAACAACTGAACACGATATCGGCCAATACAATTCGTTTATTGTAAATCGGTTCTTGGCCTATTTTCCGGATTGTTTGCTGTTCGCCAACGAGATCAACCAGCATCCGGACATTCCGTCAAACTGGAAATACGACTATTTGTTCTATTCGGTTTCCCAAAAGAAACGTTATGCCAAATGGGTGTCGGCTAAGAAAGATGACACGATAGGTATTATCATGGAATATTATAAAGTGTCGTATCCCAAAGCACTGACGTATTCCAAGATTTTAACAAAACCTCAGATAGAAATCATCCGTGAAGCTCTACAAAATTTGAAATAGGCTAAATATTTGTCTATGTGTTATTGAAAGACCAAGACAAATATGAATGGTTCGGTGCCTACCTCTTTTATAGAGGTCGATATATTACATCATGATAATTTTCTAAAAATCAAAGAAACGTTAACCAGAATTGGTATCCCGTCTCATTCCAAAAAAACGTTGTATCAATCATGTCACATACTACACAAGCAAAAGAAATATTACATTGTTCATTTCAAAGAAATGTTTATCCTGGATAATATGCCATCCATACTTTCAGAAGAAGATAGGATGCGTAGAAATTTTATTATAAAATTGCTAGAACAGTGGGGATTGATATCTATTGTTATTCCGGATAAGATACAGGTTCTAGAATCAAATACTAAGAAACCTTATATTAAAATTTTATCCTTCAAAGAAAAATCGCTCTGGACTCTTGAAACCAAATACATTTTCAGCAAGACCTAATGGAAAAACAGTTAAAAATTTTACAAACTCTAGCCAGCATGGCAGAGCATCAGCGTCCGGTCGGTAGAGCACGTTTAGCATCGGCGGTTGTACATAAGGGTTCTATTGTAGCTGCAGGGTTTAATCAATACAAGAGTCATCCATTCCAAAAACAGTTTGGCTGTAACGAAGATGCGATTTTTCTACATGCAGAGACAGATGCGATAAACCGAAGTCTCAAAATAATTTCTGAAGATGACTTGACAAACTCACAGTTGTATGTAGCTAGAATCAAGTATTCTGACACCAAGCGGCGACACCTTGTATGGGGGCTGGCCATGCCGTGCCCTGGCTGTCGGGCCGCGATCCGCCGCTACGGCATAAAGACGACATATTATTCGACTGACATAGGAACCGTTGGTTGCCTTCCGTTGTTATGATTTATATGCCCATGATGTAATATATCAGGCCAAGGTTTTAGCGTTCCGGGGCATATAACAGAGGGGTTACATATTACGTGCCCCTCTACCTATTTTTATCATAAAAATCTGTGCTCAGCACTGGCGAGTACCGTTTGCAACTTTTTTGCGAATAAGAGCTTGACATAAAGGCTATCTTTTTGTATATATCAGTCATTGAACACGGCGCATCCCGCTGATGGACTCGAAATTAGGACTGAAACCTACATTGGAGAGAGACGATGGCAAAGACTTCTGAAAAGACGATTGCACAGGCACCGGATACTTCTGTCGCCTATACCCGCGCGTCGGGTTTGCTCGAAAAGATGACTCTCACTGAGTTGCACGATCTGCGAGACGAAATCGATGAACTGGTGGAAGTTCGTGCAGCAGCAGAGAAAGAAGACTTTAAGCGCGAGATGGCCATGTTGGCGGCGACCAAGGGTCTCGATCTGGCGGATATCTTCGGCACCAAGCGTGGATCGATTGGTGTAGCCAAGTACCGCAATCCGGATGCCGCGAATGAGACTTGGACGGGCCGTGGTCGGAAGCCGCAATGGATCGCGGACCAGATCGCCAAGGGTAAGAAGCTGTCGGATTTCGTTATCAACCCGTGATCGAATCTGGCAGTATCAAAAGGGCGGCACTGCCGCCCTTTTGATGTTTGGGGGGGGTGACATATGAAAATTTTTAAAATCAATAGGCAATCTCGTAACGATCTTTATGGTATTTTGGAATGTGAATTCTGCCAAGAAAAACAAAAGTTCCAAGGTTATGACGATGATTATTACCATAATATGGTTATGTCTAACATTAGGTGTAAATCTTGTGGTAAAAATAGCAACGATGTTATTGGAGAAAAGGCATTGAAAAATGGGTAATCATTATGATCCTAGGGATGAAGATGAAGACGACTACACCTTGTCAGATTTGGGAGAAAGAATCAAAATTAACATAGCGAAAACTGATGCGTATGAAGTTGGTGAGACTTTTTATAAGATCAAACGCGATTTGCTTCACGTCGAATCAGATGTGATTGGCGGCAAGTCGATTGATATTTTGAGAACTATCGCGCAACTGTTGCGCGAAATGGAAAAGGCGTAAACAACATGCCAGATGGTAGACGGCTGTACGAATTTAAATTTTTTGACGGCACGGTGGTGCGGGCAATGGCCACGGGCGAAAGGGAAGCGCTAATTAAATTAGGATTGTGCCATTACCGCCCCGTCGCATACACTGTCCGGATCATCGAAGAAGAAAAGGACGATTGAAAATAATGTTGAGCGAACATCAAATTAACATCTTCGCTATCAGGGCCGCTAAAGGGAACAACGGCGGTTTGTGGTCAGAGAGGAAGACTACGACGAACATAGACCAGAAGAATTCTGAACCACCTTTACGGTCGTTTAACCACCGATCTCTATGATGAGAGATCGGTGGTTTTTTTGTTAGGATTTTACCTTGCGTTTTTACACGTCTGCCGATCTTCATAAAGACAAGATTTTTATCAGAGAAATAAGAGATGGCAAACGTCTCAATCGGGTTGTTAAGTATACTCCATATTTGTTTCTTCCGTCCAAGAGCAACGAATCACGATACCGGTCATTAGACGGTAAGACGCTAGATAAAGTCCAATTCTCAGATATATGGGAAGCGCGAAGCTTTATCAAACAATACAAAGATGTTCATAACTTCCCGATTTATGGAATGACCAACTTCTTATATCCCTATCTCTATGACGAATACCCATCCACCATTCAGTACGACGTGTCCAAAATACGTATACATTCTTTGGACATTGAGATCGCGGCCGATGCTGGTTTTCCAAACATCGAGACTGCCGAAAAAGAAGTGACGTTGATATCTCTTATGGACCGTAACACCGAACGGTCTGTAGTGTTCGGATGCGGAGACTACGAGTCTCCGGATCAAGATAAAATTCGATACATTAAGTGCCAAGACGAAGAAACGTTATTAGCTCGGTTTCTATCTTTCTTGTCATCCGAGAAATTTGGACCAGATATATTGACTGGTTTCAACATTGAGTTTTTCGACATACCCTATCTGGTCAATCGTATTAGACGCCTGCTAGGAGAATCTGCCGTTTCCAAGATGTCACCCTTTGGTATTGTCTCTACACGTGAAGTAGATTTTAAGGGCAAGACGATCCGTTGTTATTATCCTGTAGGCATTTCAATTCTAGATTTTTACCATTTGTATACAAAGTTTTCATACACACAACTCGAATCTTATACCCTTAACTACGTAGCCTATCACGAGTTAGGTGAAACCAAAACCGATTACTCAGAATACGGTTCTCTGTTTGATCTTTACAAACGCAATTTTCAAAAGTTTACTGAGTATAACATCCGAGATAACGAACTTGTTATTCGTCTTGATAAAAAGCGGAACCTAATACAATTGGCAATTGCCATGGCATATGATGCCAAGGTGTCTCTGTCTGATATTTTTGGGTCTACTCGGATTTGGGATGTTATTATTCATAACTATCTTATGAATAATAACATAGCCGTTCCCAAGCAACAGAATACGCCTTCCAGAAATCTAGAAGGTGGTTACGTCAAAGACATTACACCCAAGATGTACGATTGGGTTGCATCGTTTGACTTGACTTCACTTTATCCGCATTTGATCATGGGTTTGAATATTTCGCCGGAAACATATGTTGGCAAGCTCAAGACCCATCATACCATCGATGAATTACTGAATGATGCTCTGAATACAAATAGAGATGCTTTCGTATCTCACAAGGCAAACTATTCTGTTGCGGCTAACATGTGTTTGTATACGAATTCGAAGCGAGGTTTCCTTCCGTCTTTAATGGAAACACAATTCTCACTCAGAAAAAAATACAAAACTGAAATGATGGAAGCTAAGTTAGAGTACGAAAGGGCACCAACCGAAAAGCTCAAACAAAAAATATCTACACTTGATACTGCACAGATGGCTAAGAAGATTCAGTTGAACTCACTATACGGTTCTCTGGCCAATCCGTACTTCCGTTACTTCGATATTAACCATGCCGAAGCTATCACTTTGTCCGGACAGTTGGCTATTCGGTGGATTGCCAACTCTCTCAATAAGTTTCTCAATGAAAAATTCTCTACGAATGACAAAGATTATGTAATTGCAGTCGATACGGATTCAGTATATCTCCATCTTTCAGCAGTTGTTGAAACGGGCAAATCCAATGAAAGCAACATAGATATACTAGATAAATTCTGTTCGTCTGAACTAGAACCCTTTATCAACAAGAGCTATGATGATCTGGCAAAATACTTGAACGCCTTTGCTCAAAAGATGTTCATGAAACGCGAAGTTCTCGCAGATCGTGGGATTTGGACCGCCAAGAAACGATATATTCTCAATGTCTATGATTCAGAAGGCGTTCGTTATGACACGCCCAAACTCAAGATCATGGGTATTGAAGCTGTACGAAGCTCCACACCGGAAGTTTGTCGACAGAAAATTAAAGAAGTTTTAAAACTTATTATGACATCGGATGAAACGACAACACAGAAGTTTATGGACGAATTCAAGGATAAGTTCATGATAATGGATTTTCAGAGCGTGGCATTTCCACGTGGTGTCAATGGAATTACCAAATACAAAAATGCAACCAAATCGATACCGATCCATGTTTCCGGGTCACTGACCTATAACAACATGATAAACAAATATAAAGTTCAAGATCAATATCCATACATTAATGATGGTGACAAAATCAAGTTTGCGTATCTGATAGAACCAAACCCTGCAATGTCACATGTCATTGCGTCACCAAATATCCTTCCAACAGTGTTCAATCTAGATAAATACATCGATAAACGAAAACAGTATGAAAAAGCCTTTTTGGAACCCATCAAAGTCATTTTAGACGTTATGGGTTGGAAAACAGAAAGGGTTGATACTTTAGATGCATTTTTTGAGTAGGAAACATGATAGACGATTTTGGATTTAGCTTACACACCGAGGCCGAGCTTAAAGCCTTTGAACAGAAATTACAAACCGAAATTGTTATAGCGGAAGGAACCGCCGAATTTTATAAATCCAAAGTGTTAGAGTTACAAAAGATGATCATGCCTCTTTTGATAAATCTTTCTAAAGATCCTGATAAGACATGGCTACATTGGCCAGATCGGGCTGTAAAGATGAAGGACTTTATTAATAAAGTTAATAGCTTTGTTGTTACATCGACAAAGTGAGTTATAGGTTACATCTGACATGTGGTTAAATTATCTCGCGCTATTATCAGCACTGTTTGTATCTGGCGTGGCCGCTTGGTATTCTATATTTGGATTAACAGCGATTTTCGCTGGTGCCTATTTTCCTGTTTTAATTATGGGTTCGTCACTCGAATTTTGTAAGGTAGTCACTGCTGCATGGCTACATTTGAACTGGAAACAATTGTCGGCTTGGCTCAGAATTTATCTGTCGACTGCTCTACTTATTCTTATGCTAATCACATCCATGGGTATCTTTGGGTTTCTATCACGTGCACACATTGAACAAGAGTCTGCTGTTTCAAAAATCACGACCACAGACTTGTTGGTTAAGAAAAATGATCTCCAAACTGCCAAGGGAAAACTGTCCAATATCGATAAAGAGCTTGCCATTTTTGATAATGCACTTTCGACTCTGACAAATAAGGGCTATGCCTCAAGAACGTTTGATGAGGTTAAAAACACAGAAAGACCCAAAGCCAAACTAGCCAAGTCACGTGATGAACAGATAGATAAGATTAGCAAATTACAATCTGAAATTATTCATGTCGAATCTGAAGTCAAAAAACTACAGGCCGAAATTGGTCCTATTCGATATGTAACCCAAATTTTCTGGGCTGACACGTCTGAATCATCGCTTGAAAAGACTGTCACTTACATGATCGTTCTTCTAGTAGTGGTGTTCGATCCGTTGGCAGTTGTTTTAATTATTGGATCATTAGATTCGATAAGAGAACACCGACAACAAAAAAACCATGCCAAGCTCATGGCCGCTCAACCAGCCACACCTATCGTGGCAATTACGCCGGAGCCGATACCTAAAAAACGTAAAAAACGCAAGAAAAACCTCAAAAAAACCAAAGTCAAAAAGCGAATCCGGAAAGGTGTTAAGGATACCGTATCTACAGAAACAACAAAACAACCTTTTCCAGAAAATGAAACATCACCACCTACAATTCCGACAAATGTCCCTGTAGAGCCTCTACAAGGGCAGGAAAACGCTTTTGAAGATGTCATAACAACAGAAACTGAAATCGTCAACGGGGTATCATCGCCGGATGCACCGTTTCGCCGTGGGATTGTGGAAATCGACGAGGCCAAGATCAAGAATATGTAACGATGAATTAACAACCAATACATATAGTTCAAAACTACAGACATCAACGAATAGAGGAATCACCGGATCAATGACTGGACTACAAGAGCGTTTGTTACAAAAATCGACATTAGATCATACGGCCATTCTGTCAGAATCGAAGTTGATGGCCAATCAAGACATTACTTCTACATCCATTCCAATGATTAATGTTGCCCTTTCAGGGTCGGTGACTGGGGGTTTCCCATCGGGGCTTCTGATGATTGCGGGTCAGTCAAAACATTTTAAGACTGCGTTTTCGTTGTTGATCGCATCAGCTTATCTGAAAAGGCACAAGGATGCAATTCTGCTATTTTATGATTCAGAATTTGGAAGTCCACAGTCTTATTTTAAAACATTTGGTATAGACAACAATAGAGTTGTGCACTGTCCAGTTCAGGATATTGAAACCCTCAAAATTGATATTGTCCAGCAGTTGGAAGCAATTCAGAAGAACGATAAGGTCTTTATCCTTATCGACTCGATAGGCAATCTGGCGTCCAAGAAAGAAACTGACGATGCCAAAGATGGCAAGTCAGTCGCGGACATGTCTCGTGCCAAGGCTTTTAAGAGTTTTTTCAGACTTGTAACTCCATACTTGACGCTACGTAATCTTCCGATGATTGCCATCAATCACACATACAAAGAAATCGGTATGTACCCCAAGGATATCGTGTCCGGTGGTACTGGTGCTTACTACAGTTCATCGGCAGTATGGATCATAGGCCGTCAACAAGAAAAAGATGGCAAGGAACTACAAGGGTTTAATTTTATTATTAACGTAGAAAAATCGCGGTTCGTTAAAGAAAAATCAAAGATACCGATCACTGTCACCTTTGAGGAAGGCATTCATAAGTGGTCCGGACTATTTGAAAATGCACTAGAAGGAAACTTTATCACCAAGTCTAAAGTCGGATGGTATCAATTAGTCGATCAAAAGACCGGTGAATTAGTCGGTAAGTCTTTCCGTCAAGATGATGTGGCGAATGACACTGAATTTTGGCAGACTATGTTTCAAACCACTGAATTTGCTAAGTTTTTAGAAACAAAGTACAAGCTAGTTCTAGACGACGAAAAGATGGAAACTGAAAATGTCTAATATAAACAAACCTGCTTATTTTAGTATCACATTGAACGAATATGATAAAATACTATCTACTGTAGACGCATGGAAAAGCTTCTATCCACATATCGTTAAAGAAAATCGGAATCTCATTTGAAACAAATTCTGAACAAGACCTTTTAAAAAAAGTAAGTATCTCTGCTGACATAGAAGATAATATCTCTTTTGTAATAAATATTTAAAATTTCCAAAGGTTATCCGAGTTGAGTTTAGTACCAACAATACTCTCAAATCTCATTGAGAATGAATCCTATTCTAGAAAAGTTCTGCCATTTCTCAAAGAAGAATTTTTTCAAGACAAGAATGAAAGGCGTTTGTTTTCACTCATTGCTTCCTTTGTGGAAACCTACAACAATGTCCCCTCAAAGGAAGCGCTGAAGGTAACTCTTTCCGAGCAGCACATCGATCAAAAAACTCTTAACGAAACGCTTGACTATATCGATAACCTAACTATTGATCCGTCCACTAATGCACAGTGGTTGGAGGATCACACAGAAAAGTTCTGTCAGGACAGAGCGCTATACAATGCCCTGTCCGAATCTATCCGGATTTGGGAATCTAAAAAGGAAGCCAAAGGTCTAATCCCTAAGATGTTGACTGATGCCTTGGGGGTTTCATTTGATAATCATATCGGACATGACTTTCTAGACGATTTCCAGTCTCGTTATGATTTTTATCATAACAAAGAAGTTAAATTGCCATTTCGACTCGATTACTTTAATCGTATCACCAAAGGTGGTATCGCTTCTAAAACCCTGACTGTCATCCTAGCGGGTACAGGTGTTGGTAAAAGTCTTTGTATGTGTGACTTCGCCGCGTCCAATCTTATGGACGGTAAAAACGTACTCTATATCACCATGGAAATGGCCGAAGAACGCATCGCAGAGCGCATTGATGCCAATTTGATCGATTGTACGACGGACGAACTATCGCAGATGCCGCACGAGGAATATACGTCTCGGATCAAACGTATCAAGAATAAAACGTTGGGTAAGATGATCATCAAAGAATACCCAACAGCATCAGCAGGTGCCAACAACTTCCGTCATCTGTTGAATGAACTTAAGATAAAAAAGAATTTTGAACCAGACGTTGTGTACATCGATTACTTGAACATCTGCATGTCATCGCGACTCAAGACAGCGATCAATGTCAACTCGTATACCTACGTCAAAGCTATTGCTGAAGAAATACGTGGCTTAGCAGTCGAATACAACATCCCCATCATTACAGCATCGCAGTTGAACCGAACCGGATTTAATTCATCCGATCCTGGCCTGGAAAATACATCCGAAAGTTTTGGATTGCCTGCAACCGCAGACCTTATGTTTGCTCTGATTTCGAATGAGGAATTAGATCAACTTAGCCAACTCATGGTCAAGCAACTGAAAAATCGATATTGCGATCCATCGAACTACAGAAGATTTGTTGTTGGTATCGATAGATCAAGGATGAAACTGTACGATGTAGAACAGGTGGCTCAAGACGACATCATTAATCGGGAAGATGTTGACAAGCCGTTAATGGATAAAACGACTTTTGGTATGGAAGATGCTAATAGAAAGAAAAGAGGGAAGGGCAAAATTGATGTCACTGATCTACTAGATATAGTAGCTAATGGCCTAGATGGTTTTATGTAATTGAAAGAGATCAAATGTACGAAATACGTAAGTCCGGTGCTATGTTCGCGTTGATAGAAATGCCATCACATTTAGTCCTTATGAAAACCAAAAGTAAACGTAAAATTACAAAGGTATGGTCTAAACTAAAATTAGATAGATGTGGTTTTTACGGTAATACACCTACATTTTTCAGTATGAATAGAGAGTATATGAATGAGTAAAGTATCGTTAATATCTTACACTACGGCTAATCCAGGATCAGTAAATTTGGAAATGATGACTAGCCAAGACATCATCACTTATTGTGCCAGAGTATCCAATCCATCCAATCAGAGTAAGATGGATACATCAGAAAAACTTTTAAAGTATTTAATCGATCATAAACACTGGTCTCCTCTCGAAATGGTAGACGTAACCCTGGAAATAGAAACCACCAGAGATATCGGCAGACAGATTTTGCGGCATCGGTCATTTTCCTTTCAAGAATTTTCACAACGATATGCCGATCCGACCGTGTCTGGTTTGGGGTTTGAAACTCGTGAAGCACGTTGGCAAGATACCAAGAATCGTCAGAATTCGATAGAATTGGATGATGACAATCCAGAATTACAGAAAGAATGGTTGCAACATCAACATACAATGATCGGATTAGCTCAAGGCGTTTACGAATGGGCCTTAGATAAGGGCATCGCCAAAGAAGTTGCAAGAGCTGTTCTTCCGGAAGGTCTGACCAAAACTCGTATGTACATGAAAGGTTCGCTCCGATCATGGGTCCATTTCTACTTCGTTCGATCTGATCCATCGACACAAAAAGAAACAAGAATCATCGCTGAACAGTGTTGGCAGCACTTAACAGGCGTGTACCCCTTCCTTAAGAGTTTAGTAACAAAGCCATGATACAACAAACAACAATCCTTCCGTGCCCATTAAAGGATTCGTCACAAACAGAACTTGGCGGCGGATAGAGCCGCCAAGTGGACGAAATATTTTGCTTCTGGCCTAATAGAAACTAAGATAAGAAAAACTTCTGAAAAAGTTATTGTGTATGACGGCGCGAATAATACAATTGACTGTCTAAGTTCTGCGTATCCGGTTATTGTTCCACCAGCAAAAGCGTATAATCCTTTATACTATATCCACTATTCAAAGAATGGGCAGCAGATGTCAGGTTTTGTCAAACAACGTTTTGTAAGCAAACCGGTCCAGACCAAAGGGGCAACGGAAGCCCTGCAAATAAAGACTGCTGATTTTGTAGAAAATGGAAGTCGAAAATTCATTGATATTAAAGATCAAAGAGTTTTTGTATCCTTTTTCTACGATCACAAAACACTAGGAAAATCTATTCTTGACGGGTTGTCCAGAAACATCAACATATCCGGTGCACTTTTCGGTGTTGTTCAACAGTTGATGGAAACCGATGAATTGAAATGGCCGTCCGGTACTTCCGTTTTCGATAAGAACGAACTTGGTAAATACATCGGGGAAGTCCTATATCCGTATTTTATCATGAAAGATAAGTCTAAGACATTCTTCAGTGAATACGACATACGTGGGGTGTGTTTCCCCATCGATCCGACATATTCAGGGTATGATGCATATTTGCTGCACAGTGATGATCATTCCATGATACCAATATCCAACAAATACAATGATGGTGCCAAAGCATCGTTTTTCTCAAACATTCTGTTGGCAACACTACAAACCAAAGCGTTGCCTTTGTTATCTCCGGATACGGTTTTATACAAGGTGGTGGAATCGGCAAATCGTATGAGTGTTAGTCAAGAGGATTTGATTGCCAAACGAAAATCAAGAAACATTCTATACGATTATTCCATACGACACACGTTAGAATTTCATGATAGGCCCTATGATGCCCTGGCAATTATGAACAATATAACAGTCAATAATATTACAGATCAAGAACGATACATCACCGATTTGATTCGGGTACATCCGGATGTTACTGACAAGATCGTAGAGAAATTGCCGATGTCTACTACAGGATTTTTCTCTAGGTGTCTAGCGCGTGATCTGAACAGATGTCGTGATGGCGTTACGTTTATTAAAAACAAACTGTTTAAGAAAAATCTTTTTTATCAAGTCAATCTTGAAACCAACGATTGGATGGCAGGAAAAGTAACTTTCATCGTCAAGCATTCGTCTGGTCTCGACATAAAATTTTGCGGTACCAAGTCACCGCTCGATAATCCTAAATCATCACAAGGCACGGTCAACTACGAATTGCGGGAACGATATTGATTATGCAAACACATCTGACACATCTAGAAGACATGGTAGTCACGGGCGGCAAGGCAGGATTTGACGATGCCATCACCTATCTAATTCGGGTTGCCGAAACATTCCGACACCCGAACGTACCGCTATGTAATATACAATTAAAGTTTGACGGATCTCCATCTGTGTTTTTTGGTAAATATTCTTATCAGGATAAACCGTTCGTTGCAACCAAATCACTGTTTGCAAAAACACCCAAGTTGTTTCAGTCTGACGATGAATTAGATAATCATTTTGATCCAGAGAGTAAGCACGAAACTAATCTGAAAATCAAACTGTCTACCTTACTCAAATATGTACAAGAATCGGATTGGCCGGATGACGAGTTTGGCTTAGTATTTAACGCTGATATGTTGTTCTGCAAGCTAGAAGGTTTTGCACCAACCAGCTTTAAGCCAAACACTATTGAATACAGATATAACCCCAAATCAATAATTGGCAAGCAAATAGCCGAAGCTGTGATTGGATTACACGTCCATTCCTATCATGATGATTTTAGAAATGTTCGATATAAGAATAAATTCAGACACGGCTTTTTTAAGGAAGTGTTTATTACACCATCAGTTAGTGTACCACACTTCACTACATTTGACTCATTCAAGCAAGAGAAATTTTTTCATCATCTGACCAGAGCAATTATGTTCTGGCGTAACATCCACAATGTACCATTCACATGTGAATGGTACATTGTGCACAATGTACCATTCACAACCGATAGTTCCGCTGCCATCAAAAAATACATTAATCATTGCATCCGGGAAAAATTGCCTATCTCCACGTATGTAGAGAAATACAAACAGATTTTTGACTATGCTGATATCAACATCCTGTTTTCATGTCTACTAGAATTGATCGAAGCTAAAACCATTTTGTTATCCTCTATCAACTATGATCTGTTTGGATTTGAAACGACTTTTGATGGGAAGCCTTGCCCACACGAAGGCATTGTTGTGATCATTGACGGTAAACCCGTCAAATTTGTAGATCGAACCGTTTTTTCTTATAACAATTTCTTAACACAACAACGAGCTAAGAAATGAAGATTGTGTCATCTGGTATTTCCCCCTTGGTGATTGGATTTGGCAGATTTAACCCGCCAACTATAGGACATCAGAGCAACTTTGATTGCCTGAATACCACATGGCAATCAGTTGGCGGGGCCTCTTTCATGCTTGTATCCCATTCTTACGGACACACAACAAAAAACTTATTGTCACCGAAAGAAAAATATAAGTTTTTGGACTGTTCGTTTCCAGGGACACCATTGATATTTACAAACGATTTTCAATATTCAATTTTCCAAATACTGCAAGAAATGTGGAAACGTCACGATCATTTATACTACATTTGCGGTTCGGATCGTGTAGAA
>FSSH01000471.1_pt1 | contig 45684 bp, 43 predicted proteins | sample 1166101 | NCBI WGS metagenome assembly FSSH01 (sample SAMEA32972668, study PRJEB13176) | freshwater metagenome | biome: Drinking water system; feature: Biomass in drinking water that filtered by 0.45 um membrane; material: drinking water | place: USA | collected 2012-12-20 | depth 0 m
TCGGCCCGGAGCGGTGATGTTCTCCCCAATTGTGGCCGCCTTCGGCAATTACTTTTGGCTCCATCGTCGCTTCAAAGCCGGTCACTTCGCTGAAATAGCCGCTGCACAACAGGCTGCTCTGATCACTGTTGTAAAGATTAACCTTGAAGCGAAAGGCGACGAATTCGCTGACTTCAGCCATCGACCACCTCCGAGCGCCATTCGCCGTTCAGATTGGCGAAGGTGAGAAACAGCTTGTCGATCGGAAACGCCGGCGCCAGCATGATTTCATAGAGCATCGCCCCTTCCTGCGGGGTCGATTCACGAATAGAGAAGGCTTGCTCGGCGGACGCGCCGCGCAAGGCGCCCTGGCTGTACAAGCGCCGGAAAAACTGTTCCAGTAACAAGCGCGGGCGGGGATCGCGGTAATCCAGGTTGAAGATCAACTGCTCGCCTAAGGCCTGCAATTGCCGGCGCAAAAAGCCCAGGAAGCGCATCACTTCCGCCGAGCGAAAACCATCGTAACGCTGGCGGTCGACCGGATAATCCGCGACCGGCAAGGCCGGCACCACCAAGCGTTCGTCGTCGAGGCTGAGTTGCGCGCCGCCGCTAAACGAATTGCGATAGTTGAGCACGCTGATACCGGGTTTATCGCGCAGCCCCAGGGTTTGGGCGATGGACAAGCGCGGATACGGCAAGGCGTCAGTGTTTAACGGCTTGGCCGCCATCGAGCGCCAGGGACCGTCGCGGCGCGCGACCGCCGCCTGCTGACCGGCGATCAAGCCAACGGGGGTATGCAAAGCAAAACGCGGTCCGCGTAAATAGGGAAACAAAAACTGCACATGCCTTAGCGCTTGTGCGCTATCCGGAAGCTGTTTATACCCCGAAAGTGCGCTCAAAGCCGCAGGGTCGAGTACCGGGCTATCCAGTTCGCCGGAGTAGGACAGCGGCAAGGTGAACAGACATTGCAAATCCGGCCGATGACTGCTGATGAATTGCAGCATGCCACGCAACACCTGCGGCAATTGCCAAGGCGGCGGCATATCCACTAACTCGCTACTGTAACGACGTTCACGATGGTCATCATCGGTATTTTGCGTGCAAGGCAGAAACTGCGGATCGTTGTTTTCCAGACGTACCCTGGGAATATCCGGCAGGCGCGGCGGTATTTGCAGACGTTCCAAATCGGGAAAACTCACTACGCCCAAGGCCGGAATCACCAGCACACAGGCCAAGCCTTGGAGGGTAGCAATATCGTGCAATTGCGTGTTGGCAGCGGGCAGAAAACCGGCTTGTCCCGCGCTTTCCGGTATCCGCACCACCCACAGCTTTTCGCCGCCATTGGCGAAAAAATCGTCAACCGCCAAGCCTAACCAGGCTTTATTGCCGGCCAATAGGCTGACGTATTCGGTAGTGGCGGTGAGCGCATCCGGGAAAATGTCGTGAAACTCGGCGCTGGATTGCAGGGGTATCGGCAGATTGTAAAGTTCGCTGGCAGCACCAGGCGACAAGGCATCGACCGCCTGGCCGTAGCCAACAGCGCGCATGTCCGCCAGGGCCGCCGGCAATTGCAGCAGGCGCTCAACCCTGACTCGGCCCGGACAATGCCCAAGCATGGCCGCCTCCAGCGCCGCGATCCGGCGTTCAACCGGCCGTGGCGTCAAGGCGATGCGCGCTCCCGCTAACAATTCCATCCTCTGTCGCTCCGCCTAGCTTTGGATGATGGTTTCGACCGAGAGCACCAACTCTTCCATCGCCACATCGCTGCCCCCCTTGGCCGTTAATGTCGGCCCGGTCCATTTGATCGGCATGGCCCTGACCAGTTTCCAGGTGACTACAGCACTGGCGCTGGTGGGATCTTCGTTTTTGAGCTTGATTACCACGTCGCGCTTGGCAGTTACATCGCCGCCGCGAATTTGCTCCAGCCAGTTATAAATGTTTTCCGCGCCGATCACGCCGCGCTTCAGCGTCACATCGCCGGCCTTGTTGATGGCCGGAATCTTGCGCACGTAATTCACCGCTTCGTTGCCGTTACGGTATTCCGCAACCGTCACTTCGGCGTTCAGCCCGGATACTTCTGAAAAGCCGCCCTGCACTTCGCCTTCACTGCCGTCGCCCAGGTTGACCAGATAATTGAACACCCCATAGGGCGTTTCCCGATATGTAGCCATGGTTTATCTCCAGTCTAGGGTTCAGGCGTCGGCGGTTTTTTGGCCGATGCGGAAAATCACAAACTCGGCCGGCTTCAAGGCCGCCACGCCGATTTCGCAGACCAATCGACCGTTGTCCAGATCGTTTTGGGTCATTGTGCTGCGGTCGCAGCGCACGAAATAAGCGGTTTTGGCGCTACCCAACAAGCGACCGTTGACCCATTCGTTGTACAAAAAGCTTTCCACGGTCTGGCGAATGTTGTCCCACAGCCGCTCGCCGTTGGGTTCGAACACCGCCCATTGCGTGGATTTGTCGATGGAGCGCTCCAGGTACAAGAAGTACCGGCGGACGTTGACGTATTTCCATTCCGGATCACTGGATAAGGTCCGCCCGCCCCAAACCCTATGCCCGCGTCCCAGAAAAGAACGCAAACAGTTTATACCGTTGGGATTTAGCAATTCCTGCTGGAAGCGATTGATTTCCTGAGCAAAACGCAAGGCGCCGATGACCGGTTCGTTGGCCGGCGGTTTGTGCACGCCGCGCTGCACGTCGGTGTTGGCATAGACGCCGGCGACGAAGCCGGACGGCGGCACGTTGATCGTACTAAGCAGGCCGCGCGGATCGGCGATGACCACCCAGGGGTAGTACAGCGCCAGCCGCGAATCGTCGAAGTTGGAGCGGAACTCGCGTATTTCCGAGAGCGCCATGCCGTCGCGGCTATCGACGATGCCGACCCGATAGCGCATTTTCAGACAGTGTTTTTGCACTTCGGCGACTATGGCTTGATGATTGGCGGCGTCAGCTGCCGCTGCCGGGGTCATTACGATGGAAACATCCTCGATATTTTCCAACGCAACAAAACCGCTGCTGCCGTTGACCTCGTCTTCCACGCCGCCGTAATGCAAAGCCACCGGTACATTGCCATCACTACCGCCGGACAGGTTAATCAAATAACGCGGGCCTTGGACCGACATGGGGCCGGGATTTAAGCCATTCGCTTCAAACAGACTGTACAAGGCTGCCACCACATCGGCCCCGCTAATACCGGCACTGAGGGTGCAACTGACCGGACTGGTCAATTGGTCGTAACGTTTGTCGGGAGCGACAGGCAGAACTGCGCTGAGGCTGTTTTTTGCATCGGGAGCGCTGGAAATGTCGCCGTAACTATAAATCACCGGACCGTCGCGGCCGCCGGCATGCACGGAAATATCGAAATTACGCTGCACCACCACCGCCCGCACCGTATTCGGTGCAGCGGCCAAAGCCGCTAAAGGCAGGGTGATGTCGGCATTTACACCTACATTCAAACCGCCGCCGTCCACCACAAACTGACTGCCGGCCGCATTCAACGTACCGCGCAGCGCGGTTAGGGTGCCCCAATGCGCCGCGCCGGTATACACCGATAAATTGGTTTCCGCGCTAAGGGTTAACACCGCCGACGTGCCGTTAGCCAATGACCCACTGCTGGGGTTTTTCGCAAACATCCTGGTGTAGCTGACCGCGACACCGGGACCGTTCACCAAGCCGGCCGTCAGCAACACGCCCTGACTGCCGTCGGCCTGGCCGTTCGGACGCAAGGCGGTGCCGCCCGCCGCCACATCGTCGGCGGTATCCAGTTCGCAGCGGTTGTTGACGATGACGAAATGATCGCCTTCGCGGCGCACCAATGAGCGAACATTCAAAGGGAAGCGTTCATCGGGGAATTGTGCGGCGATGCCTGCCGAGCGCACCGCATTGGTCAAGCCGGTGGCATTCAGAAACACCTCTTCGCCTTCGGCGGGCGCCGAGGTAGCCTCGGTTTTTAATAGATTTTCGCTATCGCGCCACAGCACTTCCAGCGTGAAATCACCCATCGTTCCCGGAAAGCGGCTGTTGAAGCTCAGCACGTTTGGCACAGAACGCGCGGACAAACCTGGCGCGTTTTGCGGAAAATTGCCGACCCGCGACACATAGAGTTGTTTACCGCCGCCGTCGAAAAAGGCTTTCGCGGCGATGGCGGTATGGTTAAGAACCGCTGCGCCGGCCAGAGTGAGATCTTGGATATCGCCGTAGATGCGGGTGAATTCGCCGAAGCTGGTCACTACCTCGGGATTACCCCGCAACGGCCCGAAACGCGTGGGGCCGACCACAGCCGCAACGCTGGTCCCCACCCCTTCGATCGATTTGGCGCGAAAGCTAACTTCTTCTACAAACACACCCGGTGCAAGATATTCAGGCATGCTCCCCTCCTTAATTTTTATGTGGACCCGCGTTTAAAGGACGAACTCAACTCATGGATGACTCAATTGGGTTGAACGGCAAGATGATCCCGATTAAAGGACCGGATTAAACCGATTTCGCCGGGCACCACGGCCAGGGCAAGCTCATCGGCAAAGCTGTTATCGGCATTTAACGCACCCAGCGTCATCGCTACTAGATCGTCCGGATCGATAGCTTCTGCGGCATTGGCGGCGGCAAGAGCGCGGATACTCAGCGTGGCGGTGTACTCGGTAACCCCTTCCGGCAAGGGCGGCAAGCGGTGCATCGCGATGATGAAATCGCCGTTGGCGTCGGCTTGGGCACGGCAGATCAAATTGCCGCCGACGCCCAGATTGACCGTCAGCGTCAGCAACGCCCACACGACCGGCGCATTGCTGCCGGTAAATCGCAGTGTGCCGCGCAAACCGCCGCCGCGTCCTAGCTTGGTACCGAAAGGCGTCGGATAAAGCACCACGCTGTGCCCGGCGGCATTGCCGGCTTGAATGTCGAAACGGCGCGGGACATAGCGGCGTTGACTGTCGGCTACCGAGCCGGCGATGGCGTAAGCCGCTTCAGCCGGACGCAGTTTGTCCGCCTCGCTGGGCGCGCCTTGCACCGTTTTGCCGGTCGAACGCCGCCACAAGGCCGTTTTGCCTGGCGTGTGTAAAAATTGCAGATCGGCAGGATGGGTATCGAGTTGCAAAACAACGGCTTCGCTCAGCCGCCGCATATCGGCTTCCTGAGCGGCGCTGCTGCCGTCCAGCCAATAGAGCACATCGCTGGCGTAGAGGATATTGGTTTCCAGAACTTTGACGGCTTTCATACCGTGCCTCCCGGAAAAATCCGCGTCGAAACCGGCGGGCCTTCCGTGCGAGGTCGCTGCAAGCGCAAACGCACGGTGCGGGCCACGTAGGGTACGGTACTGGTGTAAGGCGATTTGAAGACATCCCAGATACGCATCAAGTCTTCGGTAGTCATCTCGTCCGGGGCGATATTCAGCACTTCGGCCTGGCCCCATTCGTCGTCGATGTCTTGAATATGCGAAATGTCGAGCTGACATTGGTTGGCGAGTTCGACCATGGCCCAACTAAGCAAGTCGGCTTCGATGGTGGCGCTGGCGGCGTTGGCGATTAACAGAAAATGCAGATTGACCGGCAGCTCGGCTTGCGGCGCGCTTTGGTCGTTGCCGCGCTGCGCGAAGGAGCGCTGCCGACCATGCGGGTCGATGGTAATACGATGCAGGTAAATACCCAACAGATTGCCGGTGAGGATATTAGCTATATCGGCGCTACCCAGCAGTTTTGCTTGGGCATTGGTTGGCTCGCTGCTCAGCTCGGCAGGTAATCTGCTGGTCAAGAACGATTCCAACGCCAGAAGCGCGCCGGTCACTCCCCGGTACGAAGCCATTTCTCCTCCCCCTACTTGAGCGGTAGCATAGCCTAGTACATAGATCTACTGTACGCAAGTCGATTTTGTGAAGCTATTCGCCTATAAAAATCGAAAAAAGCGATAGTCAGCAAACTAACCGGCTAAATTCCGTGCCTCAATCAAATAATGCTATTAATTTTTAGCAGAGTTTTTGAAATTTGCCGGGGCGGAATTGATTAAAATCGGATTAAAAACGGGGACAACTTGCTGCGGGGGCAGACTCGCGCTTAAAACAACTATGCCGAATACGGCAAACCGGGCGAAGATAAGCAACTTGCCATCTATCGAACAAACACATCCATGCTCTCGGTGACCCTACAATTTTTTTTAGCCCTGCTTTACGCCAATCTCGGCGAATGGCTGATGCACAAATTCATCTTGCATCGTTTAGGCAAACAGCCGGGCAGCATCTGGGCTTACCATTGGTACGAACACCATGCGATTTGCGCCAAACACCAGATGCTTGATCCCGGCTATCGCCAGCTGGACTTATCGACCTGGAATGCGCAAACCAAGGAGTTGGCGGTGTTAGCCGCGATTGTAATGGTACATCTGCCAGTGCTTTGGTACTGGCCGGCTTTCGTGGTGGGTTTATATGCCTCGTTGACGCTTTACTACCTTCGGCATCGAAAAGCCCATCTCGATCCGGACTGGGCTAAACAACACTTACCCTGGCACTACCAACATCACACCCAGCCTGGCTCCGGCAACTGGTGCGTTACCTGGCCGGGGTTTGATTATCTGTTGGGTACCCGAAACAAATAGCCTGCGCACATCCAAATAAAAATTGCTCCCCGGTCTGAACACTTGCATCTGTCGGACCTCGGATTTTTCAAGTCGCAGACTTAACGTCAGTTGAAGTTACATTTCTATTTTTGTCGGCTGCTTCACTGGCAGCACAACACGGAAGGTAGTGCCTTCACCCACTTTGCTGCCGACCTCTATCCTTCCGTGGTGTTTCTGTACAATGCTGTAGGACAGTGACAATCCAAGTCCTGTACCTTTGCCGACAGGCTTGGTGGTAAAGAACGGCTCGAATATGCGGCTTAAATTTTTCGGCGAAATTCCCTGTCCGCTATCGGTAATAGCCACCCACACCGTTTCTTTTTCGGTGCCGCTGCTCAGGATGATAGTTCCCCGCTCCGATATGGCCTGGGCAGCGTTCATCAACAAATTCAGGAATACCTGATTCAGTTGGGATGGCAAGCATTCCACTTCAGGCAAAACCCCGTAATTCCTGACCACATCGGCCTTGTACTTGATTTCGTTCCCCACTATGTTGAGAGTGCTTTCCAAGCCCTGGTGCAGATCAACGTATTGCCATTCCGCCGCAGGCATTCGCGAAAAATCCTTGAGGTCGTTGACAATGTTCTTGACCCGCGCCAAACCGTCCCTCGATTCGTGCAACAAATCGGGCACATCTTCCCGCAGGAGTTCAAATTGTAATTTCTTTCTTAAGCTGTCGATTTTCTCGCGGTCTATAAGGTTTTGATCAACTTCGGCAACCGTTTGCTCGTAGGCATCGATGACCGAGAACATATCTTCAATGTAACCGGCCAAGGTGCCCAGGTTGGAGTTGACAAAACCAATGGGATTGTTGATTTCGTGCGCTACCCCTGCCGCCAACTGGCCGATGGAAGCCATTTTCTCGGCTTGCAGCAGCTGATTCTGGGTATCGCGCAGCTTCTCAACCATTTCCTGCAACGTGGAGCGTTCTTTCTCGAGATCCTTGTTACTTTGCTGCAAAGCGATCACCAGATCCGTGCGCTCCAGAGAGCGCACCAGATAATCGGCAAAAAGCCCCAACATGTCCTCATCTTCCTCGGTAAATTTTTCGGCGTAGACCTGTTTCTGTGGGTCGAAAAATTCGCCGATTTCTTTATCCGCCAGATAAATCACCCCTTTTAGCCTATAGCTGACTACCAGGGGCGCACTAATCAGTGTGCGCATGGGCGGATGTCCGGGTGGAAAACCGATGAAACGAGGGTCATCAGCGATAGAGTCGACGCTGACGGGGGTGCATTCATTCAATAGTGCTTTCAATAAACCTCGTCCTTCGGGGGGATGGCCTATGCCGGCTATGGTTTCGGCATCCATGCCTTCTGTGATGAACTGCTCCAGATTGCCATCTTCGTCAAACAGTCCCAACGCGCCGTAGCGGGCACGAGTCATCTGCATGGCTTCCACCACGATTGATTGGTAAAAATCAGCCAGTTTACCGCCATGATGAAATAGGCTGTCTGCTGCGTTGATTTTTTGCAAAGCCTCGCGCCACAACAGCATGCGGACATCGGCATTGGCTATATTGCTCATGGCTCGATTGGATTCGCTATGTAAAGATCGAACTTTGGCAAACAGCCTTGCCGTCGCCTGCTCCAATTCGGGGTCTCCGTTAAGCACAAAATCCTCCCGGCATCCGTTTGCTGCAGCCTCCAGGGCCGCAATCAAATCTTTAGCGCGCTGTTCCGAATCCTTCATTTGCATGCCTTGCTCATCAATTTCTCTCGGTTCTCAAACCCCAATGTCTGGGGGATTGATTTTGACCCTGTTCGCTACCGCACCGACCCGCAGCCGATACAAGTGATAGCGTGCGGCGAATAGGTGCTGCTAAAAATAACAGAAGAACTGCTTTCGGGAAAATCGACAACATCTCCACTCCACTGTGCTCGCCCGACGTATTTGAAACCCGCTAGGCGCGAACAGCATAAACCGACACTGAATTGTCCGCGCTCCAAGCAGGTATCGCCAAGAACGGCTTTTTCAACCTAAGGATCATGAAAACACCGCATCACCTCGGCACATGAAAGCCGTTTTATCAAGACTTTCACGGCAATTTAAACCACACCCTCAATCATAAAGGAGAACTTTATGGCTCTTGTTAAAAAATCATCTAACACAACGACTGTAACGCCGGCTAGCGGCTCTACTTCGGCGGCTGCCGTTCGCGAAGCGGAGGCGCAGCGTAAAAAAGCCCGCACCCTGGGCAAGCAGCAACAGGCGGCGGAACGGATTGCCGCAGCTACCGGGCAATTATCCTCCGGCATCAACGAAGCCGCGTCAGCCGCCGAGGAACTGAAGCGTTCCTCGGATCAGATTGCGACGGGCGCGGAAGAAGCATCCGGCGCCGCCCAGGAATCATTGGCTGCCTTCAAGCAAATCGAAGGCTCCATCCTTCGCCAACTGCAGAATGCCGATATTAGCCAAACCAAGGCCGAGGCCACTCAGACCTTGGTTGCCAGGACCAGCGGTCAGGTTGCCACCATGATAAGCAATGTTGCCGTAGCCGCCCAACGCCAGAATACTTCGGTGGAAATGGTGGCGCAACTGGAGAAACAGGCGGCTAACATCGGCGACATCGTCAAGGCCGTAGCCCGTATCGCCGATCAAACCAATTTGCTGGCGCTAAACGCCGCCATCGAAGCGGCCCGTGCCGGCAAGCATGGCAAGGGATTTGCGGTCGTTGCCGATGAAGTCAGAACGCTGGCCGAGACCTCCGAGAAAAGCGCAAAACAAATTCAGGAGCTGGTCGGGCAGATTCAACAGGAAGTAAAGGTCATCGCCGAGGGTATCAGTACCTCGGCCAAGTCAGTTGAAGGCGAGGTGGAGAATGGCAAAACCATCACTATCCAACTGGAGAAGATTCGAGTCGACGCTGCGGAAATTGCTAAGGGAGTGCGGGAAATCGCCACCGGCGCCCAGCAGTCCAAAATCGCGGCACAACAGGCCTTGAAGGGCTCGGAAGATATCGCCGCCGCCGCCGAGGAACAATCCGCAGCGGCCGAGGAAACCGCTAAAACCGTGGAAGAACAGTCCCAGGCCTTGGGTGAATGCGAACAGGCGGCACAAAGTTTGTCCGAGCTGGCGGAAGATCTGAAGACCTCAACGGATGTCACCAAGAGTGCCGAGGAAGTCGCTTCCGCAGCCGAAGAATTATCCTCCGCCGTCGCGGAGATCAACCGCTCCGGCGCTCAAATCATGGCGGCCATCGATCAAATACGCAAGGGCGCGGAAGTGCAGTCTGCGGGCACCGCCGAAGCCGCTGCAGCAATTAACCAGATTGAAAAGGGGCTGGAGTTGGCACAGGTGCGCGCTACGGATGGCTCGGAGAAGGTGTCCGCTATCAGAAGTTTGCTGGGTACAAACAAGACCTCAATCGATGCCCTTATTAACGGTATTTTAACTTCGGCGGACTCTTCCAAGGGCAGTATCAAGCAAATTAAGGGCCTGGAATTGGTGTCGCGGCGGATTGACAAGATCGTCGATGCCATCACCACGGTTTCAATTCAGACCAATATGCTGGCGGTCAACGGCTCCATCGAAGCGGCACGGGCTGGGGAGTTTGGCAAGGGATTCGTGGTAGTGGCAACCGACATTCGTAATCTGGCGCACGACTCCGCCGAAAATGCCGACCGTATCAAAGATTTGGTAAAGGCGGTGCAGGATCAGATTGGGGTGGTGGGACGCGATCTGGACGAGATCGCGATGAGTGCGTTGGGCGAGGTGGAAAAAGCCAAGCTCACCACTGCCAGTCTGGTGACCATCGAAACTGATATTGCGGATGTGGAAACCGGCACTCAGGAAATTCTGACGGCATCCAACGAAATTGCCGCCGCCACGGCACAGGTTAAAAAAGGCATCGAGCAGATTGCCGCCGCTGCGCAACAAGCCGACAAAGCCTCGACCGAGGCCGCCTCCGCCGCCAAACAGCAATCTCAGGGCGCCGAAGAATTGGCCGCAGCCATCGAAGAGATCGCCTCGCTGGCCGACGAATTACAAAGTGCCTAAACATTAAGGAGAGCCATGATGACCAACAATAATCAGGAACAGCCGGAAGAGCTACCCGGCAGAGAAACGGGACGAACGGGTAATGCTGAAGATAATATTGAAGAGCAAGTATCCGACATCCGCCAATTTGTCACCTTTATCGCCGGGGATGAGGTTTTCGCCGTGGATATGGCGCCGGTACAGGAGATTATCCGGGTACCGGAGGTCGTGCGAGTGCCACTGTCGCCCGCCACGCTCGATGGCCTGGCCAATCTGCGCGGCAAGGTGTTACCCATTATCAGTCTGCGGCGGATTTTTGGTTTCGCGGAACGTGAACATGACGACTCATCTCGGGCGTTGGTCATTGACATTGGGCAACCCCTGGGCTTCGTGGTGGACAAGGTGGCCAGCGTGGTCGGCGTCGAGCCCGCAAGGATCGAGGGGGTGGGCTCGATTCAGAGCACTGTGAATACCGAGTTGCTGTCCGGCATCATTAAGGATGTCGGCGGTCACGCCATGGTCATGGTGCTGGATTTTGCCAAGCTGATCGCCCAGGAATTTACTGAAATCGCCGCTGTTGCCAAGACTGCGGCCACGACAGGTGGCCTGATGGCCAGCAGCGAAGTGGAGGAAGAAGAAGTCAGCGACGAATTGCAACTGGTCAGCTTCGATGTGGCTGGTCAGGAATACGCCATCACCATTGACGATGTGCAGGAGATTGTCCAGGTGCCGGAGAACATTATTCATGTTCCGCATTCGCAGTCCCATGTGCTCGGGGTGATGACGCTACGCAACCGCTTGCTGCCACTGGTAAGCCTGCGCCGGATGTTTGCCCTGCCGCCGCAAGCCGCCGACGAGCATAGCCGGATTGTCGTGGTGTCTCTGGGGACCGCTTCGGTGGGCATCGTCATGGATAGCGTCAACGAGGTGCTGCGGGTGGGCAAAGCAGATGTTGAAGCCATGCCGTCTCTGTTGGCCCGCGAGGGCGAACTGAACGACATTGCTGAAATCTGCCGACTGGACGGCGGCAAGCGCCTGGTGTCAATTATTTCCGCCGACAACTTGTTTCACCACTCAGCCATTAAGGAGGCATTGACGACCGTGGAAAACTTACAGGATGACAAGCAAAATGCAGAGACTGCCGAGGACGATGTGTCGCTGGATGACGACGAGCAGGTGGTGGTGTTTCGGCTCGGTAAGGAAGAGTTTGGCGTACCCATAGACAGTGTGCAGGAGATCGTGCGGGTGCCGGAAGAATTAACCCATGTGCCCAAGGCGCCACCTTTCGTCGAGGGAGTCATCAACCTGCGCGGTGCGGTACTGCCGGTCATCGATTTACGCCGGCGGCTTGGCTTGCCAAGCGTCGAGCGTTCGGATCGGCAGCGGGTCATGGTGTTCCTGATCAAAGGCATGCGCACCGGCTTCATCGTCGATTCGGTGGCGGAAGTGCTCAGGATTCAAAAGTCCAGCATCGAACCCGCTCCGCGCTTATCCAGCGAGCAAGGAAACCTATTGGCGCGCATGGCGAATCTGGAAAAGCAACATCGCATGGTGCAATTGATCGTACCGGCGCATCTGGTGGAAGACCATGAACTGGCCGATCTGACCAAGGTAGCGGCGTGATGCTAGCGGATTATGTTCATGATTAAGCTGCTCATCGTCGATGACTCGGCATTAATGCGCCGGCAACTGACCACCCTGTTCGAAGCCGAAGGCGATTTCGAAATTCGCCAGGCCAGAAATGGCAAGGAAGCGGTGGATGAAAACCGCATATTTCAGCCTAACGTCATCAGCTTGGATATCAATATGCCGGAGATGGACGGCATTACCGCGCTGTCATTGATCATGGCGGAGCGCCCGGTGCCGGTCGTCATGGTTTCATCGCTCACCGAAAAGGGCGCATTGGCCACTTTCGAGGCGCTGAATCTGGGAGCGGTAGACTATATTGCCAAGCCCGGCGGCACCATTTCACTGTCCATCGGCGAGATCAAAAACGAACTGGTGAGCAAGATACGCACCGCCGCTCGCGCCAAAATCAAGGCAAAAGGAGCGAACACACGTGGACTAGCCCAGCGCTTGCGAGAAGAGCGAGAAAAGCCGGCTCCCCCGCGTCCGCTTGCGGTCCGGCGCGGCGTTGTCGGCGAGGGCTTGGTGATCGTCGGCGTGTCTACCGGTGGGCCGCGTACCCTTGAGGATATCCTGCCATTGCTGCCGGTGGATTTCCCCTGGCCGGTATTGGTGGCTCAGCACATGCCTGCTTCCTTCACTCGACCTTTCGCCGAACGCTTGAATGTGCTTTGTCCGCTCGCCGTGGTGGAAGCTGATCATCCGATGCCTATCGAGCCAGGCACCATTTATATCGGCAAGGGCGGCGCGGACATGGTGCTAGTCAAAAGAGCCGGCAAACTGACGGTACTGGCGAAGCCGGAAAGCCGCGAATTTCTCTGGCATCCGTCGGTAGAGTTGATGGGGCGTTCCGCCCTCGAACACTGCGATCCGTCACGGGTGGTGGCGGTGATGCTCACCGGCATGGGTTACGACGGTGCCGACGCTTTTACCGAGATCAAAAAACGCGGCGGTCGCACCATTGCCGAATCCGAACAGTCGGCGGTGGTCTTCGGGATGCCGGCGGAACTGATTGAACGCGGCGGTGCCAGCGTGGTGCTGCCTTCGGAAAAAGTAGCCGCCCAGATTAATGCCTGGGCCGGACGATAGGAGACACCAGATGGCCCTTATCAAAACACAAACACACCAACCCATCGCCCATGACGAGCGCAAACAAGCACGCGATTGCAATAGCCTGCTGTTGGAGCTGGAAAATGATAACCCCATGGCCCGGCGCTGGGCGGCGCGAGATCTAGCGGATTGTCCGGCAGCGTCCGCTGCGCTGGTAAGCCGTCTACAACTTGAAGACGATGTATCGGTGCGTGAAGTCATCCTCACCACCTTGACAGTAATGGGCAATGAAGTGGCGGTCGTTGGTCTGGTTAACTGCCTCAGGAGTGAGAAAGTTGCCTTGCGTAACGAGGCCATCGAAGCGATGAAACAGCTACCCGACGAGGTGGCGCCGATCATGCGCGGACTGCTCGCCGACGCCGACCCGGATGTACGCATCTTTGCCGTCAACATCCTGGAATCCTTGCGTCACCCGGAGGTCGAGTCCTGGTTGATTTCGGTGATTGACCATGACCCCGAGTTGAACGTCTGCGCCACGGCGGTGGATTTACTCGGCGAAGTGGGGTCATCCGCTTCACGGGAGCCTCTGCTGCGCCTCAAGGCTCGCTATACCGAGGTGCCTTATATCCAGTTTGCCACGGATCTGGCCCTGAAACGTATCAGCGATGGTTGATGCAACGATGGCCGCGATCAGTATCAGCGAATCGGAATTCGAGAAATTTCGCGAGTTCTTCTATCGCAAGACCGGCATTCAGTTCGAGTCGTCGAAGCGCTATTTCGTTGACAAGCGACTGGAGGAACGGATTGAACTGACTCATAGCGGCAACTTCCGGGCTTATTTCACCAAATTGCGCTTCGAGGCATCGGGCGCAGAATTGCAGCAATTGACCAACCTGATGACGGTCAATGAAACCTATTTTTTCCGTGAAGAATATCAGTTTCAATGTTTGGTCAAATCCCTTCTTCCCGAGATCACCGGCCGCAAGCGCGACAATACGCCCATTCGAATTTGGGCAATACCGTCGTCCTCGGGCGAGGAAGCTTATTCCATTGCCATCTATTTGCTGGAGTTCTGGGCCGGCATCAATGACTGGGACATTGAGATTATTTCCTCCGACATCGACACCAAAATTCTGGCTTTGGCGCGGCACGGACAATACTCGGTTCGTTCAGTGCAACACCTGCCGGAGAAGTTGCTGCGCAAATATTTCACGCGGCAGGCAGAGAATTATCAAATCTGTGACGACTTGCGCGAGGCGGTGGAATTTACCCGGGTCAATCTTTCCGAACGTATTGATACCCGCGCCTATCGCAACTTTGACATCATCTTTTGCCGCAACCTGCTGATCTATTTTGACGACGCTTCACGCAAAGCCGCCGCGGAAACCTTTTATGACGCCATGAAACCCGGTGCTTACATTTGTCTTGGTCACTCCGAATCGATGAGCCGATTCTCATCCCTGTACAAAGTGCGCAAGTTTCCCGAAGCCATCGTTTATCAAAAACCCCTCCTGGAGGCACGATGAAACGCATCCTGATTGTCGATGACGCGGCCACGGTTCGACTGTATCACCGCCAGATCCTGGAGGCCGCAGGCTATAAGGTGTATGAGGCGGTCAACGGTATCGAGGCCCTGGAAAAATCCCTGCAACAGCCCTTCGATCTGTACGTGGTGGATATCAATATGCCCAAGCTGGATGGCTACGGTTTCTTGCGAGAACTCAGATCCCAGGATATTTATCAGGCGCCGGCCATAATGGTCTCCACCGAGGCGCAGACCAGTGATCATCAGCAAGCCTTTGCCGCCGGCGCCAACGCCTATCTGGTCAAACCGGTGAAGCCGGAGCAATTGCTGATCCAGGTCAAACTGATGATCGGGGAAGCACGGGGATGACGCCCTTACTCGAACAATTTCTCTCCGAGGCGCGCGACTTCCTGCAAGGCATCGGCGAAAAGTTGATGCAGTTGGAAGATGCGCCGGATGATGCCGAGTTGATGACCGCGCTGTTTCGGATGGTGCATACCCTCAAGGGCAATAGCGGGCTGTTCGAATTCCCGGAAATGACCAGAGTATTACACGCCGGCGAAGATTTGATGGACGCCGTGCGCCACGAGCAGGTGGAATACTCCCAGGATCTGGCCGACCGTCTGCTGGATGCGATGGATTTCGTCGGCATGCTCTGCGATGAGGTCGAAACGACGGGCGGTATCGGCGGACATCATGCCGCCGATTCGGCAAGGCTGGCAGAGTCGCTACGCCGCTTGATCGCCAGCGTCGACGCCACCGCCGCTGTGGTTGCGGTGGTGGCTAGCGCTTTGCCGAACGCGCTGACTGAAACCGGCATCGTCGTGGCCGAAGCCGATCTGCCGCCCCTGGTCGATATCCCGGAAAGCATACGCATGGACGCCTACCGTCAGGCTTGTGGCGGCGTGGATTTGCACTGGCTGGACTACACGCCGGCGGCAGACTGTTTCTTCCAGGGCGACGACCCGTTTTTCCAGGCCCGGGGCACGCCTGGCTTTTTGTGGGGGAGCATCACGGTACGCCAACCGTGGCCGGCCTTGGCCGAACTGGACGCTTATCGCTGCGTCCTGGAATTCCATCTACTGACCACCGCGCCGCGTGAACATCTGGACGAGTACTACCGCTATGTGCCGGATCAAGTCCGGATGATTCCGGTGACGCCTTTGTTTCTGGCCTTGCCTCAAGGCAATCGTAACGGCGGACCCGTAGCCTACGAAAATTTTGTCGACAAAGCCTTGGGACTTCTAGGCGCTAACCAGCTAGAGGACTTGGTTCTTGCCGCCAGTAACCTGATCGAGCTCTCCAGTTTGGAGCTGTGGCTGTCTTCGGCTTTGCGCTGGTTACTGCTGGTGATGGAACTGGAGCCGGAGAACCGGGATGCGTTTGCCAAGATCATCGACTCCTTACGCCGCCTGAGTCCGCCGAAGTGGACCGAGCTCCTACCGAAAGTATCTGGGGAAAATCCGCCTCCTGAACCACATCTATCACAACACACCCTGACGCCCGAAGAAGCTGCGGCCATGAGGGCAATGCTTGATGTGCAGCTGGAAATACTTAGCCTGCCGATCGAGGAAAACTGGCAGCTAGGCCGCGTTAAGGCCGTCGCCGCTACACTTTCCGGTTGTATGAGGGCCAGCGGCGATGCTGCTGCGCTTGCCGGACTGGAAGCGGCGACGGCAATGGCGCTGGATGAGGCTGCGTCAGCCCCGCTGTTAGCTTGGCTGGAAAAGTTCCAGCTGCCACCGCCAGCGCTCAGCCTAGAGAGTCCGGTAAATCAAGTCACCGTCGGCGTTCCAGTTCAGCCAGTCACTCTTGCCCCCCAGCTCGATCTACCGACAGATGCTGCGCGAGCCTCGGATGTGGAGGTTGAGGCGAAGTTCGGTCGCCGTGCCGAAGATAACATCGTCGGGCCCAAAAGCCTTAAGGTTGACCAGGTCAAAATTGACCGGCTGATGAATCTGATTGGCGAAATGGTCGTGTCGAAAAACGCCTTGCCCTATCTAGCCGGACGCGCCGAGAGCGTTTTCGGAGTGCGCGATCTGTCCCGTGAAATCAAAGCTCAATATACGGTGATCAACCGCATCGCCGAGGAAATGCAGGATGCCATCATGCAGGTGCGGATGATGCCGGTGTCCTTTGTATTTCAACGCTTTCCGCGCCTGGTGCGAGATACCTCTCGCAAACTGGGCAAGGAAGTCAACCTGGTGCTGATTGGCGAAGATACCGAAGCCGACAAGAATGTCATCGAGTCGCTTGGCGATCCGCTGGTACACATTGTCCGTAACAGCCTCGATCATGGCTTCGAACCGCCCGATGAGCGTCGTGCTGTCGGCAAGCCGGTTGCCGGTACCCTCACTATTCGCGCCAGCCAAGAATCCGACCGGGTGGTGATTGAAATTCAGGATGACGGCAAAGGCATAGACCCTGATATTGTCAAACGCAAAGCCTATCAGAAAGGCATCATCGACGAAGCCACTTTAGAGCGAATCAGCGATCAAGACGCCATCAATCTGATTTTTGCGGCGGGTTTGTCGACAGTGGATGTCATTTCGGATTTATCCGGACGCGGCGTGGGGATGGACGTGGTGCGCACTGCGGTGGAGAGGGTAAATGGCGCTATTTCATTGGAAAGTGAAATAGGCAAAGGTACCCGGATTCGCCTGTCATTACCGCTGTCGATGGCGGTTACTCATGTGATGATTATCGAATCGGCTGGTCAGAGGTTTGGTGTGCCCATGGATAATGTACTGGAAACGGTACGGGTACCGTGTGCCAAAATCAGGGCCATCAAACAGAGTTCAGTCACAGTATTACGCGGCCAAATCTTGCCTATAAAAGCCATTAACACCCTATTGGCTATTCCTGTTCCGCCACAAGCCAATTCCGATCACGAGTTAGCCGTTTTGGTGGTTCGGTGCGGCAACGAAGCCGTAGGGCTGCTGGTCGACGATTTCCGGGAAACGGTAGACATAATCCTAAAGCCTATGACCGGGGTACTGGCTGATATTCCGGTCTACGCCGGCTCTGCTTTGATGGGGGACGGATCGGTGTTGATGGTTTTAAATATCAAGGAGTTATTGCCATGAGTCTTGAATTCAAGAAAAACCAGGTGCATTTTAAGGACATGGTGGGCGTGGAAGACGCTGAGGAGCTTCTGGAGTGGCTGCAAAAAACACCTGCCGCTAAAGTCGACTTCTCAGCCTGTACGCATCTACATCCCGCCAACTTGCAGGTCTTGATGGCTGCCAGCCCCAGCATTATGGTCTGGCCGGCGGACGCAGCGTTTAGCGCTTGGCTACAATCGGCACTGGATCAGCATGAAGATCCCTATTGAATTATTAGCTTGCAGAGAACAGCCATGTCCAAGACCATTTTGATCGTAGACGATTCCGCCACCATGATTTTGAGCGTCAAATCCAATCTGGAGATGAACGGCTTTAAGGTGGAAACTGCTGGCGACGGTGTGCAGGCACTGAGCAAACTCAAGTCAGGTATAAAACCGGACCTGATCATCACCGACATCAACATGCCGAACATGGGTGGCCTGGAATTGATCCAAGCAGTCCGGGCGCTGCCGGGTTTTCGTTTTACGCCGATACTGACGCTGACGACGGAAAGTCAGTCGGCCAAGCGCGACGAAGGTAAAAAACTGGGTGCTACCGGTTGGTTGGTCAAACCGGTTGATGGCGCAGACTTGATTAAAGTCATAAAGCAAGTGTTACCTGGCGCGTAGAGGCATATATGAACTTTAATACAGCAGCGGCAAACACACAGGTCAAAGATGACCCTCAGTTGTCTGAACTCATCCAACCGGGATTTATTGGTCGTGTCCTGATTGGGATTTTGTTCGCTTTAATTGTGAATATTGGCCTAGCCTGGTTGGCCTACCCTTGGCTTCACGAAATGCTATCCCAACTAATGGGTTTAAATGAACGACTTGGCGTAACTCTCAAGATTTTATTTTTTGTCATCATTTTTATCGGTTTGACGATGATGGCGATGTGGCCGTTTCTGCGGGCTGAAATTCGGTGGGTTAAAGAGTTGGTTAAGTCCAGAGATAGGCGACTCAGTCGTAAAAGGAGTATACAAAATGCAATAGCAGGTGAAATTCATCAGGCTTCGCCATTTCTCAGTCTGATGTGTCAGCAACTGAATGGCGCGCTGAAAGATACCGAGTCGGGTGTTATTGCTGTCATCAACTCCTTGAATCAGGTGCATCAGGTATCCAGCAGCCAGGTCGATCGAATTACCGAGTCTATGAACAACGGCATGATGCTGACTGAAATCATTCAAGAGCAAACTGCTAATAACAAGAATATTGTCACTATTTTAAGCAGTAATGTTGAAAATCAGATGTCTGATCTACGTTCTAATCTACAACGTATTCAAGGGCTCGCCAAACAGGTCGGCGAGCTTTCGCCGTTAGTGGATGTCATTTCCAAAATTGCCAGACAGACTAATTTGCTGGCCCTGAATGCCGCGATTGAAGCGGCTAGAGCCGGTGAGTCCGGTCGTGGCTTTTCAGTGGTGGCCGATGAAGTCAGAAAGCTTTCTACACAAACAGCCGAGGCAGCGGCGAACATTGAATTAAAAATCCGTACTGCCACTGAAGGTGCGGAGGCAGAATTGATGGCAGCCAATGAAGCAATTGACAGGCATGAAACATCAACCGAGCTTAATAGGATTATTGACGATCTGATCGCGGTAGAAAGTCGTTTTGAGTCGGGCAGCGGTATGTTGCTGGATGTTATTGCTGCGGTGGATTCCGGTAATCAGGAAGGGATCAAGCGCCTATCCGAAGCGCTGGGTTATCTGCAATTTCAAGATGTGCTACGTCAGCGAGTAGAGCAGGTTGAATTGGCGATTAAAGAACTGGACGAGCATTTTCTGGATCTGGCGGATCGGTTTGGCAATCCGGAATGGAGCGGTCAATTAAATCAGACACTGAGACAACGCATGGAAGGCCACCTCGATCGCTATGTTATGAAAGGTCAACGCGATGCACATAACGCTCTGACCGGTATTAAGCCTTCGGGTGATGGCGGCAGACCGCAAATCGAACTGTTTTAATGCGCGATGGCTCTTTTTTATACGGCAAAAATTGTAAATGTGAACGGTGTTAGTAAATTTCAGAGACAGCAAGCCACAGAGGTCTCCCCGCCAAACCCAGCCTCTGCCATCAATCCAGAAAACTAGGCCATGTCGCAACATTGCTCAGCAGTGCAGGCGCGGCAAGAACTCCGGCCTTGCAGATAAAACGCCAGGCGCTTTAGGCACGTCGCCATCGACTATTTTCTCGGGCTATCGGCAACATGTCGTTCAACGGTCATTTATTAAGTTTAATTTAAGGGCCTGAGGTGATAGTAGCCGCCATCCCAAACCGAAAGCCGGAGAAATAATCGTGAGACAAGCCACACCATCGGACGCAAATAATGCCCTTGCTCAAGTTAAGTAAGCCATAAAGGGTTTGATGCACTCGGATTACGACGATAACGAAGACGATGTGATCTACACCGCCAATAAATTGAATGCTGTACTACGCATGGTGCATGACAACCATCAGACTTGGAACGATGAAGCCATTCGGGAATTCGTCATGCGTCAGCATGATCCGCTGAGACATATCCCGGTTAAATCGGAAAAGCTCCATCACATGGTTCGCCATATTCAACAAGACATCATCGTCAAATTTTCCTGACTGTAACGACTACCCGCTAGAGACTGAGACTTGGCAGAATTCTTACAAACCCGGAATCCCCATCTGCTGAATCCGCATCGCGTTATCGCCTTCTTCATACGCCAGCAGCTTGCCGTCTTTCTGATACAGCTTGAAAGCTAGGGCGTAGGACAATACCCGAATCGGATAATCGCGCGGCAAGGTTTGTAAGTAGGGTTGCATCGTCACAAAGTCGGTGGCGCCGTACTGCTGCATGATGAAACGCAAACCGCCGTTACGCGGCCCGATGTTGTAAGCCAGTAAACCTAAAAACAAATCGCCGTTCATTTCTTGCAGATAATGTTTGAAGGTGGCGGCAGCGACAAACGCATTGTGCCGGGGATCGTTGACTTGCAGTTCCTCCACATCCAGTTCATCGGCGGCCTCGCGGGTAATGGCTTTGGGCACGGCGGTAATCTGAAACAAGCCTTTGCCACCATCAAAACTGTCGCGCGGCATAAACGACGATTCGGTAGCGGCGATGCCTTGCAGCAAATTGACATCGACATCAAATGCCTTGGCGGCCTCGACTATCGCCGGATTGAAGGCATCGGCGCGCAGCATCAATTTTTGTAAGCCACCGATACCATGGCGGCGATACGCGGCGTACACTTGATGCGCCAAGGTCACTTTTTCGGCTTCCTGCTTGCCGCCGACTAGGGTACGAAAATGCGTAAAAACTTGGGTGTAGCCACCGTGCATTACAAACCAACCGGTCGAAGCGGCCAGCGCTACCGCCAATGCGGCAGGCAAATAATCCAGGCGGCCATGCAGCCAGCCGCGCAAGCGCGACCAAGCCAGCAACAGTGCAGCCGCCGCCAACATCAAGATCACCACGCCAATCGCGAACGGCAGCAGACTGGTAAAAAAATCGGGGCCGGACAACCAACTAGCCGAGTAACCGAGCACAAACATCGTCGCCAATACAGCAGCAATCATCAGTGCCAAGCCTTCCAAAACGATCAGCCACCAATTTGGTTTGCGCAAGGGCTTGGTTTTGCGGCGCGGCTTGCCTGGCTTGCGCCCCGAACCCGCTTTTGCTCGGCTAGGCGGGACAGCTTTGACCGGTGTTTTGGCGATAGGAATTGGCCGACTCATCAAGAACAGTGAAACATGGTTGGAAATAATCCGGAAAACCTCAGACAGGCAACAGCGAAACAGCCGCCGCAAAGACTCGCGCTAGCGTTTAGCGACACAAAAGGTATATTCCTCTCGAACTATCGCCTAACAACTACTATAAAGCAGGTCCACAACCATGCACAACGCCTTCCGCCCGGCCTGGTGGCTGAACAGTCCGCATTTGCAGACGATCTATCCGGCCTTTTTGCGACGCATAACGCCGCCAGCCGGCATCCGCCGCGAGAGACTGGACACGCCGGACGGCGACTTCCTGGACATCGATTGGATTGACAATGACGACCGGCCGCTGGTGATTCTGCTGCACGGTTTGGCCGGCAGCAGCCGCTCCGGTTACATCCAAGGTTTGCAACACAGCTTACTCACTGCCGACTTTGCCAGCGTGGCGCTGAGTTTTCGCGGTTGCAGCGGCGAGATGAACCGGATGGCGCGTTGCTACCACTCCGGCGAAACCGAGGACATCGAGTTTTTGTATAACACCTTGCGCCGGCGTTTTCCGAATCGAGCGATGGCGGCGATAGGTTTTTCCTTGGGCGGCAACGTGTTATTAAAATGGCTGGGCGAGCAAGGCGATAAGCTTGAGTTATCGGCGGCAGTGGCAGTATCGGTGCCGCTGCTGTTAAACGAATGCGCCGATAAGTTGGACAACGGTTTCTCGAAACTCTATCGCGACTATTTACTGCGCGAACTGAAACAGTATATGCGCATCAAACTGCGGCATTTGCAGCGCATCGGTCAGCACGAACAAGCGGAGCGGATTTTAAAACTAGGTGACCTCTCGGGCATCAAGTCCTTTTGGCAATACGACGATAAAGTCGTGGCCGGCTTGCACGGCTTTAAAGATGCCCACGACTATTACCGGCGCAGCAGTTCCCGGCAATTTCTGAAACATATCCGCGTTCCAACCTTGGTATTGCAAGCCAAGGACGACCCGTTCATGACCGAGCGGGTATTGCCGACCAGTGCCGAGCTATCCGATCAGGTGCAACTGGAAGTTTGCGCCGGTGGCGGGCACGTTGGGTTTGTGGGAGGGGCGTTGTTTAGGCCGGAGTACTGGGTGGAGCAAAGGATAGGAAATTTTTTACGAGAGCGTTTGCCATCTGCGGGCAGGTTAAATCAGATTTCTACATAATATCGAGAACATAACGTTTCGTTGTATTTAACAGAATTTTAAACAAACCCAAAGATTGCTTAGTTATCAAGTTAAAAGTATACGAATTTATACTCTCCAACATTAAGATTGTCACTAGAAAAACCAACATCTTGACGCATCGCCGAAACCACTTCTCTATAAGCACACTCAAGGACAAATCCATCGTTAGAGCTTGGATTTTTTGCATGTTTAATTTGAAGATCGACAAACAAATTAAGCAAGGTCAATACACGTTCTGAAGCCCATAGCCAAGAAGAAGAATAGGCCGCTAGGAAACGTTCTTTTGCTTCTGGAGTTGCCTCGTTCCCACTAACAAAAACTCTCATTGAATTGCATATTTCCTCATAGACGCGCCGACGGCGCTCAATGACATGGCTCTCACTTTGTAATTCGGATTTTAGGCGTTCAATTTCGACTTTATAATCATGTTTAACCACTTCTACTAATTTTGTAACCTGTGCGATATCTTCTTTGGATGCAGCATTCTTTCCTTTCTCAGTCGAATATGAATTTAGATACTTTCCGAAGAAACCTAAACCAAATAAAAAAATGACATCAACAATTGTCTGGATGATTTCAAAATTTGTCACAAGAAACTCCTTAATTTATAAATTCAGGACTGTGGTACGGAATGTGCCGAAGCATCGCGCGAATGATGTATCTCCTATGTAAATCCTGCATTTCCTCTTTATAACTCATCCCCCACCAACGGCTCACGTTTGGGCACCTTAGCCAAAACGGCCTTAAAAGCGGCTTTGTCGGCTCGTTCTGCGCGAGCCTGCAAGTAGTCTTCGGTGGCTATGGCCGACACTTTTTCGGCAACGGCGCTGGCTATGAATTGATTGATCGATACTCCTTCCTTACTTGCCAGCTCTTTAATGTGGCGGTGTATGGAATCGGGCAATCTCAGACTTAATGCACTCATGGTAAACGCTCCAGCAAGGTTTTTGGCGTGATAGCTTCAACGCCGAATTTTTCGATACGAGTAAAATCTTTTAAATTATGGGTAACAATGGTGTTTACTCGGGCGGCAACGGCCAACTCCAAGACCAAATCATCTTTCGGGTCCGGCAAATAAGGTCGCCATAAAAAATACACCTTTTGATGGCGACTGAATCCGCACAGGTTATCCAACACTATATCTATTTCGGCATCGGTCAGTTGCAGCATGGAACGGTTGCGTTTCAGAACATCCTCATACTCGAACAAAAGCGGCGTCGATATGGCTGTTTGTAGCTGCCCGCCTGCTAAAAGCTCCAGCAATTTAAAGGATGCGCCATTGGCGGAATACAAACCGGCAAACAGAACATTGGTATCCATTATAATTTCTTGCATACCATATACGGTATCACCACCATGATAGCTTAAACAAAATTTTTTTACCCTCTGCACAAATGTAAGCAATCGTTTTAAGCCGCCTAACCAAAAGGAGTTTTATGAGCGCCACCCACTCCCAAGTCCTATTCCTCTGCACCGGCAACTACTACCGCAGCCGGTTTGCCGAGTATTTGTTCAATCATCATGCGCCGGAATACGAACTGCCCTGGCGGGCGTTTTCGCGTGGGCTGGCTATCGAGTTACTGAAAGACGATGCCGGTCCGATTTCACCGCACACGCGGCATGGCTTGGCCTTGCGGGAGATTCCCATCGAGCCCATCCGCGCGCCAATTGCACTGACCGAGCAGGATTTAGCCGCCGCCCGCCACATCATTGCCTTGAAGCAAACCGAGCATCAACCCTTGCTGCATAGCCGCTTCCCGTCTTGGGTGGAGCGCGTGGAATACTGGCAGGTTGACGATATTGAAGACGCCCATCCGAGCGAAGCCTTGCCGCAGATAGAAACGGCGGTGTTGGCTTTGCTGCGGCGCTTGGGCAACGAATAGTCACGTAAAAACCGTCACAGGAACTTGTCAGTTCAATCCTACTCTTTTAGCAAACGGCAATAACACGGCGCGGCGCTGTGTTACTATTTTCTTCTTTTATTTTTCTGTTTGAATGTAATGGCGCCTAGCAAACCGTTGCAACTGATAGACCGCTTTGGCAGAGTGGTCAACTACCTGCGGGTATCGATCACCGACCGCTGCGATTTTCGCTGCGTGTACTGCATGGCTGAAGACATGGTGTTCCTGCCGCGCAGCCAGATCCTCAGCCTGGAAGAAATCCGCTTTATCTGCGAAACCTTTGTCGAACTGGGCGTGGGCAAAATCAGGATAACCGGCGGCGAACCGCTAGTGCGTAAAGGCGCTCTGGGCTTAATGCAAGACTTGGGGCGCATACCTGGTTTGAATGAACTGGTATTGACCAGCAATGGCTCACATCTGGCCGAAATGGCCGACGACTTACAAGCCGCCGGCGTGAAACGCATCAACATCAGCCTGGACACCTTGGACCCAGCCAAGTTCAAGGAACTGACCCGTACCGGCGATTTGGCGCAAGTGCTCAAAGGCATTGAGAAGGCTCGAACGGCCGGCTTCCAACGCATCAAACTCAACGCGGTGATTCTGAAAAACCGCAATCACCAAGAAGTCTGCGATCTGGTGCAATTTGCTGTCGAGCATGGCATAGACATCAGTTTTATCGAGGAAATGCCGCTGGGCGCGGTGGACAACCATCATCGCGGCGACGCTTTCTATCCCAGCGATTTGATTAGACAGGACTTGCAGCAGCGCTTTACGCTGGAAGCCGTCGCCGACTCGACAGGCGGGCCTTCGGCTTATTACCGGGTAGTGGGTAGTAATAGCAAAGTCGGTTTTATCTCGCCGCACAGCGCCAATTTCTGCGGTACCTGCAACCGGGTGCGCCTGACCGCCGAAGGCCGTCTGCTGCTGTGTTTGGGTAACGAACATTCGGCCGATCTGAAACAGGTAGTCAGAGATCATCCGGGCGATAAAGCCATGTTGAAACAAGCGATTGTCGAAGCGATGCAGATCAAACCCGAAAAACACGAATTCAATATCCACGAACAGCCGGTGATATTGCGGCACATGAACGCCACCGGCGGCTAATATACGGAGGACCTCATGTCGGATAACAAAGCCTATCACATCGTCGCCGAAGCCCGGCGTTACAAGGAAGAGCGGGAAAAAGGCTACCGCGAACAAGCGTTGAAACTTTATCCCTGGATATGCGGGCGCTGCTCACGGGAATTCGATCATAAAAATCTGCGGGAACTGACCGTGCATCACGTCAATCACGATCACGACCACAATCCGCCCGACGGCAGTAACTGGGAGTTGCTGTGCCTTTACTGTCACGACAACGAGCATCAGCGTTATGAAGAACATGTGCTTTACGGCGGCAAGGCCACTTCGGAAGGTAAGGCGCCGGTGGCGACCTTCAACCCTTTCGCCGATCTTAAAAACCTGATGAAAAAAGACTGATGCCGGGCAAATGCGTGTGGGCGCTGGGTAGCGCTAACGAAGAGCGTTATCACGATCATGAATGGGGCGTGCCGCTGCACGACGAGCGTATGTTGTTCGAGTTTCTAGTGCTGGAAGGCGCGCAGGCCGGGCTCAGTTGGCGGACCATACTCGATAAGCGTGATGCTTATCGCGCCGCTTTCGATGAATTCGATCCGGTCAAGGTCGCCGCATATGATCACAAAAAACTGGCGTCGTTATTGCAAACTCACGGCATCGTCAAAAACCGCCTGAAAATCCAATCCGCAGTCAGCAATGCCCAAGCTTTTTTGCGAGTGCAACAGGAATTCGGCAGTTTCGATCATTACATCTGGCGCTTTGTCGATGGCGAAACGCGACAAAATCATTGGCTGAGCCATAGCCAATTACCGGCTTTCTCCCCGGAGTCGGTGCACATGAGTAAAGACCTGCAAAAGCGCGGCTTTAAATTTGTCGGCAAAACCATCTGCTATGCTTATATGCAGGCGGTGGGTATGGTCAACGATCACACTGTCGATTGTTTCCGCCATTCGCAACTGACAGCCACCACAACACCATGAGCTCCGAACCGCTAGCCGCCAATTACCGGACTTTAATTGCCAATAGCCAAAGTCTGATAATCGCCAGCTGTTCCGAGTTCGGCATAGCCGAAGTCAGTTATGCGCCGTTCTTAGAATATCAAAACACCTATTACATCTATGTCAGCCAATTGGCCCGGCATACCGGCAATATGCTGCGCCAAGGCCAGGCATCCATCATGTTTATCGAACCCGAGTCCGAAGCAGTCAATCCGTTTGCCAGACGCCGCTTAGTATTCGAATGCGCGGTCGGCGAAATCGATAAACTCCAGGCGGCATATGCCCAGTTGTTAGATAGGCTGCAAGACCGATTCGGCGAAACAGTCGCGGTTTTACGCTCGCTCACGGATTTTCATTTACTGGCGCTAACCCCATTACGCGGCCAATATGTCGCCGGTTTCGGCAAAGCATTTAGCATCGATGTCGAGAATGGCGTTCCGTTACCCGCAAACCATTAAAGCGACCACTTCGCTAGCCTCGGCCATGACCAGAGTATGCCTGTTTAATCATGCCGACAGCCTTTAGACTTTTTCTGATCAACAGCGCCTTGGCCCTAGCCTATTTTACCGGAGGCTATTTAGGGCATTTGCTGGCGATGCAGCCCAGCCATGCCAGCCCAATCTGGCCGTCAGCGGGGATCGCCCTGGCCGCTTTGCTTGGCTACGGCCCGAGAATATTGCCGGGTCTGATCATCGGCACCTTAGGCACGCAAATTTACGCTTTTTGGGATCTGGCTACGTCAGACGATTGGTTACCGCCGATTTGGATGGGCAGTGCCGCCAGCCTCGGCGCCATCGCGCAACCCATGCTCGGTGCGGCCCTGATCAACCGCTGGATAGGCAAACATAACCCGCTGATGGAAGATCGGCATGTCGTCTGGTTTTTCTTGTTGGCGATTACCAGTTGCTTGATATCGGCTAGCGTCGGCACCAGTTTTCTGTACATTTTCGATACTATCGATGCCGAAGAAATCGGCCTGAACTGGTGTACCTGGTGGATAGGCGATGCCATAGGCACGGTGATCTTTGCGCCCTTGCTGCTGTTGTTTGTCGGTACACCGCGGCATATCTGGCGGCAACGGCAAAAATTCGTGGCCTATCCTTTATCGATCTCGCTGTTGTTGGTGGTTATCGCCTTTGTCTATAGTCGTAACCTGGAAAACCAGCGTATCAATGGGTTGTTCGAAAACCAGATGAATTTGACCCATACCAACCTCCAGGAACATTTCGGCGACGATATTTTGAATAATCAGTTGCTGAAAGCCTTATTCGACAGTTCGGAAACGGTCAGTCCCAATGAGTTCAGGCTATTCGCCCATACCATTTTCAGTAAGCATCCGGAGCTGGAGGCATTGGAATGGATACCCAGAGTCAATGCCGAAGACCGCAGCGCATTCGAACACCAAACAGAAACAACCATCCGCGAACGCGACCTCAACCAACAATTGATACCGGCCGGGAAGCGAAACGTTTATTTACCCATTGCTTACTCATTTGGAAATCAGCAGAACGTAGGCTTCGATGTCGCCAGCAACCAACAGCTGTTAGCGGCGATCCACAAAGCGATTACATCCGGCGAAACGGTGGTTACGGCCGGCATCGCCTGCGAAGACAATCAACCCTGCTTTGCCATTTATTCGCCGGTTTATCTTAAAGGAAAATCACTTAACACCAGCGCTCAGCGCCAGCAGTTTTTTCTGGGATTGGTCGCCAATGTTTTTAAGTTAAGCAGCGAAATTCAGGAACTGTCCGCACGCCTGCAAAGCATACGTTTGTCAGTAGCCATCTATGATCAAGACCAGCTGTTATATCGCAGCACTCCGGAAGGCGCTGAATCGAAAAAATATTACTTTCCTCCAACCAGGCGGCAATCGCTAGCGGTCGCCGACCGGAACTGGACGCTTGAATATAAACCGCTGCCGGAGTTTTATGCGCAACAACATTCTTGGACGGTTTGGTGGCTGCTTTCCGGGAGCTTTTTGCTCTGCGGCCTGACCAGCTTCGGTTTAATGCTGATGAGCGGACGCACCGCCCGCATCGAAGATCTGGTGGCTTTGAAAACCCGCGACTTGTTGCGCAGCAACCAGGCTCTGAATACCGAGATCGAACGCCGCAAACAGCAGGAAAACGAGCTTCGCATTGCCGCAACCACGTTCCAGTCGCACGAGGCCATTATCGTCACCGATGCCGATGGGGCGATCTTGCGCGTCAACAACGCCTTTAACAAAATCACCGGCTACAGCGCAGAGGAAGTGATTGGCCGCCAGCCGGATTTTCTGTCGTCGGCCCACCAAGCTCCCGGGTTTATTCAAGCCTTGATCCAGGCCTTGGCCAGGGATAACCAATGGCAGGGCGAAATTTTGAATCGGCGCAAGAACGGCGACGTATTTCCGGAATGGCTCACCGTTACCGGCGTGCGGGACGAGCAGGGCCACCTGCTCAATTATGTAGCGATTTTTTCCGACATCAGCGAACAAAAAGCCGCCGAGCGGGAAATCCATGAACTGGCATTTTACGACCCGCTGACCGGCTTGCCGAACCGGCGTTTGCTGCTGGATAGGTTGAAACAGGAAATCGCCGCCGCCAAACGCCAAAGTTATTATGGTTCGCTGTTTTTTCTGGATTTGGACCATTTCAAAACCCTTAACGATTCGCGCGGCCATCAAGTGGGCGACGAATTGCTTATCCAGGTTGCCCAACGTCTTAAATCGATTATCCGCGACGAAGACACCGCTTGTCGGTTGGGCGGCGACGAATTTATCGTGATGGTGCCGGGCCGCTATTCGCAACTGTCGCAAGCGACCAGTCACGCAGCGATGCTGGCGGAAAAAATCCTGCACACCATCAATCAACCTTTCACGGTACAGGGCAGCGAACATCACTTTTCCACCAGCATAGGCGTTACCTTGTTTCCCGAGGTGGCCGAGCAGCCGGAAGCGGTCATTCAACAAGCGGATACCGCAATGTACCGAGCCAAGGAAAGCGGCCGTAACGGCATCAGCTTTTATCGGCCATCGATGCAGGAAACTGCCGACCGCCGCTTGACGTTGGAAAAAGAGATTCGTCAGGCACTTAAACAACGGCAGTTTTTACTGCACTATCAGGCGCAGGTCGATCACCTCGGCAAAGTGGTCAGCGCCGAAGCGTTGATCCGCTGGCAACATCCGGAAAAAGGCATGGTTTCGCCGGCGGAGTTTATCCCGATTGCCGAAGATACCCAGTTGATTTTGCCAATAGGCGAATGGGTTATGCGCGAGGCCTGCCGGCAGATCAAGGTGTGGGACGAACAGAACCTAGCTATACATCATGTGGCGGTTAACGTCAGTTCCCGGCAATTCCGCCAGGCCGATTTTGTCGATCAAGTAAAACGCATTTTGATCGACGCCGAACTGCCCGCCGAGCGTCTGGTCATCGAACTGACCGAAGGCTGCGTCATCAGTGACATAGACGACACCGTGGAAAAAATGCGCGACTTGCAAACCCTAGGCGTGAAAACCTCAATCGACGATTTCGGTATCGGTTACTCCTCGCTGTCTTACCTGAAAAAACTGCCCATCAGCCAATTGAAGATCGATCAGAGTTTCGTCCGGGACATCGCCATCGACCCCAACGACGCGGTGATTGTGGAGACCATTATCAATATGGCTAAAAACTTAGGTCTACATGTGATTGCAGAAGGCGTGGAAACCCAGGAACAAATGATCTTTTTACGCAATAAAGGCTGTCTATCCTACCAAGGCTATTACACCGGCAGGCCAGTGGCCGCTGCCAAATTTGAGCTGGAAGACAGATTACTTCCCAACGAGTAAGGGGTTGGGAGATTCTCTGCGCCACAGCCGTCAATAATCCTGAATGGCAAGCTTCGAGCTATCCATTAGCCTGGATTTCGGCATTCCTTGCCGATATGACGATTCTGAGGATACAAGCCACACAGCTGAACAGCTTGCTAATCAGGTGAATATGTAAGCTGGTCCTTAAATTCGTCGCTCCCGCGCAAAGCCGGAACCCAAGGTTACGCGCGAGGTCTAGTCGGCTCCCGCTTTCGGGAATATAGGTTTAAGGGTTTACCCTTAAACCATTCACAACACATCGTCCCCAAGCAAATCCGACAAACATTCTCGTATTGGGGGCGGCTGCGTTAAAATCGTTACGTTAACCATCCGACTAGGGACTTTGAAGATGAATATAAAAATTTGCCTGTTTGCCATTGCCGCTTTATTACCGCAGTTTGCCAACGCCAACGAGAAACCCACTATCCGAGTAGGCGCCATGGCGGCTGGAACCTTAAATTGGGAACTGGCGGCTATGCGTAGTCAAGGACTGCTGGACAAAGCGGAATTCAACGTGGAAAACATTGCGGTTGCCAATCAACAAGCCGGCAAGGTCGCCCTGCAGGCCGGCTCGGTCGATGTGATCGTCTCCGACTGGATTTGGACGTCCAGTATGCGCAGCACCGGCACAAATTTGAGCTTTTACCCGTTTTCCGACACCTCCGGCGTGCTACTGGTGCCGGCCGATAGCCCAATCAAGTCGCTGGCCGATCTAAAAGGCAAAAAGTTGGGTATAGCCGGCGGCGAGCTGGATAAAAACTGGCTACTGTTGCAGGCGTTGGGCCAGCAACAACAAGTGGACCTGAATGCCGATGTGGAAAAAATCTACGGCGCGCCGCCATTACTGAGCCAGCAACTACTGGAAAAACGCGTCGATGCCTTGCTGACCTTTTGGCAATTTGCCGCGCATCTGGAAGCACAAGGCTACCGGGCGTTATTGACCGGCGAAGAGATCATCCGCCAGCTCGGCATCAGCGAAACAGTACCCAGCATCGGCTATGTGTTCAAACAGGACTGGGCCGATCAACATAAAGCGGCTTTCAGACAGTTCTTGAACCTGAGTAAACAAGCCCACGACACCCTGTGCAGCTCCGATACGGAATGGCAGAAAATCGTGCCGCTTACCGACGCAACCAGTCCGAAAGAACAACAAAAACTCAGAGAGCGCTATTGCCAGGGCCGGGTAGAGCAATGGGGCGCCACTCAACAAAGCGCTGCCGCAAAAATCTACACCCTGCTGCACCAACTCAGTAACAACAAGCTGACCGGCCAATCGGCTCAACTACAAGCGGGGACATTCTGGTCGGCCGATTGATGTTGACGGGCACTTTTAAATTTAATCACACCGCCCTTACGCTGCTGTCGCTGTTAATGCTGCTAGGCATCTGGCAGCTAGCGGCTGGCTTGGCAAACAGCCCCACATTACCCTATCCAGCCCGAGTCGCATTGGTGTTCTGGCAGGCCACTCAATCCGGGGAACTGCCTTACCATTTAGGCGTGACTCTGCTGCGATTGGTGGTCAGTTTCTCGATTGCGATGGTATTAGGCTGCGCGATAGGGGTGACGCTGGGTAACAATAAAACCCTGGATGCGTTTTTCGACCACTGGCTGGTGATATTTCTGAATATCCCCGCGCTGGTCACCATCATCCTCTGCTATGTCTGGTTCGGGTTGGCGGAATCGGCGGCAATTCTGGCGGTGGTGATCAATAAACTGCCGAATGTGATCGTCACCATTCGTGAAGGCACGCGGGCGCTAGACAAGGATTTACTGGAAATGGCCGAAAGCTACCGTTTCGACCGCAAAAAGACTTTTTTACATGTGATTTGGCCGCAGTTGCATCCGTTCGTGATGGCCGCCACCCGCTCCGGCCTGGCGCTGATCTGGAAAATCATTTTGGTGGTGGAACTGCTCGGCCGCAGCAACGGCATGGGCTATCAGCTGCATCTATTTTTTCAATTATTCGATGTCGCCAGCCTGCTGGCTTATACCTTTGCCTTCGTCGCGGTGATCCAATTAATCGAATGGCTGTTGCTGCGGCCGCTGGATCGCAAAGCCTTACGGTGGCGGCGATGAACGATATTACCATCAGCATCCAGGATAAGACTTATCGCTCCGGGCATGTCGACGACCGCCAGCACCAGGCAATTGCCGATTTGCAGCTCAGTGTGGGCCGTAACGAATTCGTCTGCCTGCTCGGCCCGTCCGGCTGCGGCAAAACCACCTTGCTAAATATGATTGCCGGCCTGGACAGCCATTATCAGGGCCAAATCCGTATCGGTAGCCAAGCCGCAACCGCCAAGATCGGCTATGTATTCCAGAACCCCCGGCTGTTGCCCTGGTACACCGTCCGTCAAAATATCGAAGTGGTATTTGCGCAAACGCCACCAGCCGCCTTGATAGACTCCTTATTGGTAGACATGCAACTAAGCGATGTGCAGCAGGTATATCCGGAACGCCTGTCGCTAGGCATGCAACGGCGGGTGGCGATCATCCGCGCCTTTGCCATCAATCCCGACATTCTGCTGATGGACGAGCCCTTCGTCTCGCTGGATGCGCCCAGCGCCCGACAGGTACGCAATTTATTGTATTCATTGTGGCAGCAGCGGCCGCATACGGTATTGTTCGTCAGTCACGATCTGCGTGAGGCGATTGCGTTGGCAGACCGGCTGATTTTCCTGTCGCCGCCGCCGATGCGGATCATCAGCGATATTCCGGTAAACATTCCGCGAGAACTGCGTAACGACGAAGCGCAAATCGAGGCGTTTCGTGAGCGTTTGCTGAGCCAGTATCCGGCGATTAACGGGCTGTTGTAAGGTGCGAGTCGTCGTCACAACCTGTGAAGTCGAGGAAGTCATCAAGAAATCCCGCTTCATCGGCATCATCAGTCCTTGCCAGACCGAACGCGATGCCTTGCTCTTGCTGCGAGATTTGCATCAACGCTATCCGGACGCCAGCCATATCGTATACGCCTACCGCATCCAGTCGCCGGACGGTCTGATCTGCCGCTTTCACGATGCCGGCGAACCTAGCGGCACCGCCGGCAAACCGATCTTTCAGCACTTGGAAGGTAAGCAATTAATCAATCTGGTTGTGGCGGTGATTCGTTATTTCGGCGGGGTGAAACTGGGTGCGGGCGGCTTGACCCGCGCATACGGCAATGTCGCTAAGCAAGTCATAGAAGCCGCTGACATCGTCGAATACATTGAATTTGTTGAACTGACATTTACTCTGGATTACCACCGCCTGCAAGCACTGGAATATCAACTGAAAAAACTGGACGGCGGCATTATCGCTCAGGATTTTTCCGATTCGGTGCGGCTGACCGTCAAACTACCCAAGAGCAACCTGCCCGCACTTCGCGCATTCCTGGATTAAAAACAGCTTATAACAGCGCTAGATGACAGCTTTATTTCATTTTTGTTTCTCTAAAGGAAACAAATAATCCACAATCGCCAGTATTGTAAATAAAAAAATAAGGCTTATAGTGAAGTCGTCTTCATTGGTATCGACTGTATTCAGTCTAGGAGCAAAAATGAACAAATCGAACAATCTGTATAGAGACGTGCTCACCGGCCTGTTTTTCACCAGCGGCGTGTTTGGCTTCATGTCCGGCGAGTTCATCATCTCCACCATGCTATTTGGCGCTGCAACCATTGCCAGCAATCTGGATTTTAGCGACTCGTTTCGCGCGTAAGTTTTGTTGTACCTCCCTCGTTGTTAAGCAGTTAATCTGTTTATTTCAAGCCCGTCAGCCGCCTCCATGGCTGGCGGGCTCTTTTTAAAACCCTCTTGTTTCCCGTATCGTTTCGTAGGCTTTCCTGATTTGCTGAGTCTTTTGCTTGGCCATCTGCATCATTTCCTCCGGTAAACCTTTGGCTACCAACTTGTCCGGATGATGCTGACTCATCAGACGCCGATAGGCTTTTTTAACGTCGGCATCGTCGGCTGTGGCGGCTATGCCCAACACGGCGTAGGCATCCTCCAATTTAGACAAGCCTGCTTTAGCTGTTTGAAACTGTTCGCCGGACTGCTGAAAACGATGTTGCGCCTGTACTTGCCCTTTGATGACCTGATATTCGAAACGCGATACGCCCAGTTGCGCGCAAATATCCAGCAATAACTTTTCTTCCTTGGCATCGTAGATGCCGTCGGCAAAAGCCGCCTGAATCTGAATTTCGACGAACATTCGTACCAAATGGGTACGGCGATGACATTCAATACGAAACTGCCGCAGTACTTCCGCTAACGGAAAATCGACCTGCTTGCCTTGCTGAAACAGTTGAACAGCTGCTTCGCGCAACTCAGGGTTGAGTTCCATATTGTCCATCACCCGTTTCGCCAGACCGATTTCCTCGTTGGAAACCCGACCATCTGCCTTGGCGACATGCCCCATCACCGCGAAGGTAGCGGTGAAAAATGCCATTTGTACGCGTTGCTGATCGCCGGGATTAAATGACTCGCCTGCCATCCCGTCCATACCAGCATCGAACTGATGCCCTACCGATGCACCGAAAATCGCCCCCAGCGGGCCACCCAACATAAATCCAAATGCCCCACCCACCAACTTGCCCAGCCAACTCATGCGTTTCCTATCCTCAACAGGTTTAATGATAAAATTGCAGCCACTTTCCACTGACTTTGCACACGTATTATGAATGCCCCCGCCGCACTTTACGAATCTTCCCTACCGCATTTGAAATTGCTCGGCCGCGGCAAAGTCCGCGATATGTACGAAATCGACGATCAACATTTGCTGATCGTCACCTCCGACCGGATGTCGGCTTTCGATGTGATCATGCCCGATCCGATCCCCGGTAAAGGCCGCGTATTGACCAGGGTGAGTAATTTTTGGTTCGAAAAGATGCGGGATATTATTCCCAACCATTTGAGTGACGATTTGACACTGGCGGATGTCATTCCAGACCCTGACTTAAGGGCGCAGGTAGAAGGCCGAGCCATCATCGTCAAACGCCTGAAACCTTTGCCGGTGGAAGCGATCGTGCGCGGCTATTTGATTGGTTCCGGCTGGAAAGACTATCAAAGCAGTGGCTCGGTATGTGGTATCGAACTGCCGGCCGGCTTACAACAAGCGCAGCAATTGCCTCAGCCTATTTACACCCCGTCCAGCAAGGCGGAAATGGGCACCCACGACGAGAACATCAGCTTCGCCGATACGGTCGCGTTAATGGGAGAGGAACTGGCTGGTAAAGTGCGCGACGCCAGCTTGCGACTTTACTCCACGGCGGCGGAGTACGCCCGTGAGCGTGGCATCATCATCGCCGATACCAAATTCGAGTTTGGCCTGGACGAAGACGGCACACTGTATTTGATAGACGAAGCGTTAACGCCCGACTCCTCTCGCTTCTGGCCGGTCGAACACTATCAAGTCGGTATCAGCCCGCCGAGCTTCGACAAACAATATCTGCGTGATTATCTGGAAACCCTGGATTGGAATAAAACCGCGCCCGGTCCGAAATTGCCGGAAGAAGTCAGTAGAAAATGCGCGGAGAAATACCGGGAAGCTGAATTGAAACTGATTGGAAATTGAACCGATTATCCAGGCCACCATCCCGCCTTACAGTGGCTGTCACAAAAGGTAGGTTGGGCTGAAGCATTGAATCGCAACATATTGAGTTTGTTGGGTTACGCTACGCTAACCCAACCTACACTTTGGCCTTTCCGACAATCTCATACAAGCGGGATGTTCCAGAAAATAGGATCTAAATCGGCTTGAATTGATAACCCTGCCCCGTTTGCCAGGACAGATAGACCTTATCGCCATCGCTCAACAGGAAAGCATCGTCCGCGCTTTCCGCCGTTTTGCCGACGACTTCAGGCTGAGACCAGTTCAGGCCCCCGTCCTCTGACTTGATCAACTGCAACAGATTATGGCTGCCGTCGAATTCCGACCAGACCACAGTCACCTGTTCACCCAGCGCCAACACGTTGGGATGCTTGGCGCCCTGACCGCCAAAACGGTAGGCCGGCGAATAACTCAGGCCGCCATCCGTGGAGTGGCCGTAAAATAAGCCTTGTTTATCCGCGGCTCCGCTGAACCATACCGCATGGTAAACGCCATTATCGGCAATCGATAAAGCCGGGCCATGATGCGGACAGGCGTCGATTTTCCAGTTCTCTTGGCTGACGCGCTGTACAGCTCCCGGCGTTTGCCAATCCTTAAATTTAACCAACGCATGGTCGCGGATATTGCCGTCATAAACATGCCGCCACAACACGACCGGCAAATTATCGGCATCAATTTCGACACCCAAGCGGCAGCATTCGCAACTATGCGGCGCGACGACTTGGTTGGGATAGAAACTCTTGCCGCCATTATCCGACCAGGCGTAATAAACTGCCGTGCCGCTGAACTCTTGTTTCGCGGCCTTGGCTTTTTCCTTATCGCGCGCATCCAGCCAAGCGACAAAAACCTCGCCATGCTTCCCAGTCGCCAATGCATCGAAGCGGTGACCGATCACATCCGGATTGTCGTTGACCGTAATGGGCGTGGAAAAACTTTTCCCTCCATCCGTTGAACGACTGAAGCGAATATGGCCGGTATGGCGTTTTTCCAGATTATGGGTCCAGGTCAGATAGATATTGCCTTGCTCGTCGAGCTTTATTTTCGGCCGGTATTCGCCGCGCGCGGCAATAGCTTCCGGCTCGGCGTTTACCGCAATCGGTGCTGAAAAGCTCGCACCTTTATCGGTAGACGATTGCACATAGATGCGATCGCGAACCACCCAAGCCAACCACAGCACACCGCTATTATCGAAAGTCGCTGTCACCGTCTCGGAACATCCGATTGCCGGACTTGTTTGTAGATCGGCGCAATACGTTTTTTTGTCGGCATGCTGTTCGTGTTTTGCCGCCTGAAAGTCCTGTTTGATACTAGCCGATTCGTTGGCGCAAGCACTTAAAATCAACGAGGTAATCATTGCCAAGGGGAGTTGAAATTTCATCATCGTCTTTTAATAAGCGTCTGGAAAGTTACGAACATTTTTACCCGCTTGATCGGGCGAAATTAAACTGTGTCATTTAACATACACCAAGGATTGGACGCGTTCCGCCCAACCCTTGCTAGGTACCTTCAATACCCGATTAATAGTTAAATTTCAATTCCGCGATATAGGTACGCTGCGGAAACACGTGGAACAGCCAATATTTCTCGTTGGTGATATTGTCGATACCCGCTGAAAGCGTCAATTGCTTGGTCAGTTGGTATTTGGCACGGGTATCCACAACGAAAAACGCGCTACCGGTGCCGGTGTAGGTATCCGGATTGACATCGCTGTTATCGATTTGCCCGTATTGCTGACTGCTATAACGTCCGCTGATAGAGGAGGTAAAATCCTTGGTAACATGATATGTGGCCGTAGCACTGGCGCGCCACTCGGGTACTCTAGGCTGATACTTGCCCACCGAAGCCGGCAACGCCGCATTTTTGTCGATACGCGAGTTCGCCCAAGTCACGTTACCCGACAAATCCAGGCCATCGATAACGACATTACTGTGCTCGCCGGAAAACTCCCAACCATAGGTGCTAATTTGATCGATGTTCTGAGCGTAGGATAAGGTCGAGTTGGTAACCGGACTGAAGGTCGTTTGACTGTAGATGGCGTCATAGACTTTTTCATGGAACAAGCTCAAGCGCAACGAGCCCTCGCTCAGAAAATATTGCGCGGAAAGCTCGGAAGATAATGCTTCTTCGGGCTTTAAAGTTGGATTGGGATTGACGATATTAGAAGTCCCACTCACGGTGATATTGGTACCCTGAAACAGTTCGGTCACCGTCGGAAAACGGTAAGCCTGAGCAATAGAGCTGGTAAATTTCCAGCTATCGGTCGGTTTCCAGGCCAGCGATGCTTTCGGCGAAAATCTTAAATCGCTGCGGTTGGACTGATTGATGGTTCTACCGTTGGAACCGGTATTGGTACCATCGAAGGCATTCCAGTTTTCCAGGCGCCCGCCCAAGGTCAGCGTCCAAGCCGGATCAAATGTCCATGCGTCTTGAATCCAGATCGCATTGGTTTCGGTCTTACCTTGCGAATTGGTATTTAAGCGGCCTGGTGCACCGTAGATCCAATTGGAGGTTACATATTGTTGGTTGTTTAACTCGTAAAGATCATGATGAAAACCAAAACTGACATGATGCGGTCCCCAGGCGGAATCCGGACGCCATATGCCCTTGGCATCGACTGTATGCCAACCGGTGTCATTTAAGCTGGTAAGGGTTCCCGCGCCGCCTGCTGCGGCCAGATTGGGCGCAACAGTGGGAGCGCGTTGCTCATCCTGACCGTAATTGATCACACTGCCGGTCAATTCCCAATCGAAAATACCGCCGGTGTTCGATTTTAGCGCCATACCATGCGACCAATGCATCTGCTGGTAATCATTCTCTGCAAACGTAGAACCCAAAGGGTAGTTTCGTCCATTAAAATTAATTGTGCCGCTATTAACCGGCGACCCAGTGCTGGCATTGCGCAAGTAGCTATTGAAGCCACCGCTTTCGTCGTTTTGCCACAAACCCAATGTGTAGGAGGCTTTTAGGGTGGGAGTAATGTCGTAAGCCAACTTCCACTTAAAATTATCCTGTACCGTATGCCTGATATTACCTTCCCCGATGGCAAATATTCTTTGGGAGCCGGTCCTATCGACATCGCCGACCGCACCAGTAACGGGTACACCACCCGAGCCGGAACTACCAGGAAGATAGGTATAGCTAATAGGCTGACTGTGCGCATCCAAATGACTGACATCAAAGCGCCAGGAAAAATCACCATGTCGGCTACCCAGGTTGGCAGTGTATTGCTGAGAGTCATAGACGTCGGTACGTCCATATACATCGTATTCTTGCCAAGCCGACTGTATACCACCACCCGCTTCAAACTTTTCCGGCATCCGCGTGGTGATATCGATGACGCCGCCGATCGAGTTGCCGCCGTAGGCCGCAGAAAATGGGCCGTACATCACGTCAACTCTCTCAATTTCCGACGGCGATACCATATTCCAACGCGGCGATCCGGTCATGCTGTTATTGTTTCCCAGCAATGAAGACAACAGAATGCCATCCGCATAAATTAAGCTGCGCGCACTGGAACCGGTCCCGGACGTACGCATCGATACCGGCATTTCCTTGTCGCCAATGTAGCGTTTACGCACCAAAATATTGGGGAGGTATTTGATCGCATCTTCGGTGTTCATCACGTTGATGGTATCTTCCATCTTCTCGCGGGTAATGCTTTCGGTTACCGCAGGCAACTTATATTTTTCTGTAGCCGTTTGCGTAGCGGCTTTTGCGCTTTCGGCAGTAACAGTCATTTCCGGCAATACAGCCGCTTGATTGCTACCGGCTTTGTTGTCCGGCTTACCATTTTCCGCCGCCGAGACTCCCGGTAACACAGTAAGCAGCATCGCCCCCAATAAACAGGGCTTGGCGCTAAGTTTGATTTTTGCGTGTTTCATTAGGTTTATAAATTGCGAAGGTATGCGATTTGTGCTGAATTACGAGCTTATTGTTGGCAAAAGCGCAATTCAAAAAAACACCAACGGTTTTGGTGATTTCACGCACTTTTAAACAACCATTCGTAGTGCTAAGCAATTTATGAACCTAAATAAATTTATTATTTTATATCAATGAAATAATAAAATATTCCTGCGTACAATTACTAAATAATCTAATTTATGCGGCAAACGACTCATACAAAATAAGCTATATAACACAGTTTATTTTATCCCCGACCACCATCTCGGCCGGTTCGGTGCTGCAATTTACAACATAAGCAACACATCGGACCGCAACCGGATACCGGTCGCTCTCCCTAAACAAAAAACCCTTGCCAGCCTTTCAGCCGACAAGGGTTTTCAGGGACCAAGCTAACAATACTTATTCGTCTGCGTCTAACTCATCGGCGGAGAGTTTTTTGCCTGGAAAATAGTTAGGCGCAACGCTGATCAGGATCGTCAGTAAAGTGGCGACATAAGGCACAGACTGCACCGCCAATACCGCCATCCACAGCCGGCCGCTCAAGTTATCGAAATGCTCGATGGAGCGCATCGCCAGGATACCGGCGACCAGTAAGGCAAGCAATAACAGCTCCTGCCAGATGATCAATAAACCCGCTACCAATGGCCCTTGCTGTTCATATTTTGGCGTCCGCATGAATGGCTTGCCTGAGGTGAATAAGCCCTGCAAGGTACCGCGCGCCACGGTATGTGTTAGCGACAAACCCGCCAAAGCCGCACCCAACGCATGAACCATCGAACAAGCTACCCGCGCCTTGTACAACCACAGACCGCGCAAGATCTTAAATGCAAACAGACCGATGGTCGGCAGCAGGAAAGCATTTACAGGTAACTCACTATGGATAGGGTCCGACACAATCAGTGCTGTCAACACCAAACTGGTCCCGGTAAACAGCAGCGCCAACGCATCGGAAAACCAAGGCAACCAACCAGCCACAAAGTAATAACGCTGCGCAGAAGTAAGCGAGGACTTTTTATTGGGTAGAAAATGCCGCCAATGCTTTTTGATGATCTGCATCGCGCCATACACCCAACGGAAACGTTGCGTCATATAGCCGGAGAAAGTATCCGGCATCAAGCCGCGGCCGAAGGACTCCTTGCAATACACGGAATCGTAACCGGCTTCGTACAAACGCAAGCCCAACTCGCTATCCTCGCAGATACACCATTCGCCCCAGGGACCGACTTTGTCAAACGCGGATTTGCGGACCATGGTCATCGTGCCATGCTGGATAATCGCGTTGAATTCGTTACGCTGCACCATGCCGATATTGAAGAAACCGGCATATTCCCAGTAGCAAATATCCTTGAAGGCGCCTTGGTTGGCGTCGCGATAGTCCTGCGGCGACTGCACGAAGCCGACATTTTCCTGGTCGAAATAAGGCACCATGGCTTTCAACCAATCCGGGTTCAAGATGTAGTCGCTATCGATTACCGCGATAATTTCTGCGTCTTCGGCAGTATTGGTCAAGGCATAATTGATCGCACCAGCCTTGTAACCAGGCCAGTTATCCAAATGAAAGAAACGGAATCTTGCCCCTAAGCGATCACAGTCGTCGCGCACCGGCTGCCAGACTGTCGGATCCTTGGTGTTGTTATCCATCACCAACACTTCGAAATTCGGGTAATCGACCTTGGCCAAGGCATTCAAGGTCTTGCGCACCATTTCCGGCGGCTCGTTATGGATCGGCAAGTGAATGGACACTTTCGGATAACGAAAATCCGCGGAAGGTGTTAACGGCGTAAACGTCCGCCGGCCTTTTCTATGCCAAATGACTTCGGAAATCTCCAGACTCTCGGTCAACAACACCAAGATTGCCATGGCCTGCATCATCAGCAATATGGCCCAGAACACCACCGAAAAACTGGTTTGGTATTGGGCGGCCGCGATTGACGCCGACCAGAACAAGACCGAGGCCGCCAAGTTGGCAACGATACCGAAGAAGAATTTACCCGGCAGTTTCAAACTCTTACGAGTAAACAAGAAGGCCGCCATCAAAATAATACTGAGTACCGCCGCGCCACTGGCCCAGTTACGCCAAGTCGGGTTAGCCAATACATCGCCTTCCATCGGGAACTTCGGCTGTCGGTCGGCGTTGAATAAGCCCCAATAGGCACCGGCAGTACCTTCCAGCTTGATCTTCCAGGGCTGGTCGAACGCTTCGACGACATAATAAATCACGTTTTCCGCAGTAGCACGGTTCAGGAACTCGCGCAGAAACTTCGCTTGGTTCGCCAAGGAAGCGTTGGCTGCTTTTTGCGGTGGACCGTCGGACGGCCAACCCACCTCGGTAATTACGATGGTTTTATTGGGATACAGCTGTTGCAATTCGTAATACCGCTTGAACACATACTCGACCGCGTTTTCGCCTTCCGCGCCCTGAGGTAAGTCAACCGGCACACCTTCCCAGTAAGGCAGAATGTGGACGGCGATGTAGTCTACTTCCGCTGCCAACGCCGGATTGGCGACCCAGATGTCCCAAGTCTCGGCAGTACTGACGGGTTTCCAGGTGCGTTTTTTCACTTCACGAATGTATTCGATCAGTTCATTGGCTTTACCGGCCACCTCGGCTTTAACGTCTGCCTCAATTTTCAACTGCAACTCGGGTTCGCTCATCGAACCGGAAAATTCTTGACGAACTTTCTGTGCAATGGGGCCGCTGACCTTGTTTCTGTAACGTAATAAGGACTCGTTACCAACCAGCGTGCGGACAATGGTTTTTGGATACTGATTAGTTAGATTGATCAGGCTCTCGACTTCGCGCTGGTTTTTGTCCAACCGCTTCTGAGTAATCTCCAACTTCTTTTGCGGATCGTCGTCCGAACTGTCGTCAACCAAATCCACCCAGCAGCCCATCGCCAAGTTAATCGCGTTTTTGGCCGTCAACTCAGGCACAACCTCCATACCTTCCAACGAGGTGTATGTCCTTATTGAATGGGCTTTACCGGACAACAACTCCAGATCGGATTGGATTTGTTCCCTGGTAGGAAATACGCCGTCCACGGGATTGAAATCGCGACCTTTGGGGTTAAAGGTCACCCCCATCATGGTATCGCTCCAGGATGGCAGCTTTAACGGATTATTGACGTAAGACCAGATACCCAGGTTGATGACAACCAGTAGTACCAAGGTGAAAAATGTGGCAATTTTGGCTTTCATTTCGACAGAAAGACTCCGCGTAAGTGGGTTATTAGAATCAGTATTTTTATAGTTTTTACGGCATGACACAGCCATCCCGTCGGCAAATTAAAATGCGTTTGCTTTACAGTATCTGATTTCAACAGAGCGCCTGGCTCGTGTCTAAGCGGGCCACGCAATCCTGTCAGGTAACAGATTTACCAACAAAACACAGCGGCATTTAGGAACCCGCCCAAGGGCAAACCCCGGCGACGCTCAGACCGGCAAGGAGCCGGTATTGAATGCCGCCACACTTAGCTCAACCTTAAGCAGGTATGCGGGAAAACTTTTACTTCAATGAAAGCGTTTCGACGCGTCCTTTCATTTCAATATTAAGTTTGTCTTCTTTCGCCAGCCAACCGATAGCTCGCTGCACATCGTTCTTACCCAAGCCGGTTTCGGTTGTGACTTTATTAACGCTAGCTTCGCCATGCGTATGCAAATATTGCCAGACTGCTCCAGCTGCTTCACCAATTGTATCCACCATTTCAACTCCTCATCATTTAAACAACAAAAAAAATCGGGGGGTTTTAGTCGTGCTATCCAGCCTCACGCGGCATAAGCCGCAGCAAAAACCAGTCAGCACAACTAACGCTCATCAGGCAGCACAATATTGAGTTCCAGGGTTTCCTGGTTTCCATCTTGTTCAAAATTAACGGTAATGGCATCCTGCCCGACATTGACATATTTACGGATCACCGCCAACAATTCTTGTTGCAACTCGGGCAAATAGGACGGCTGATTTCTGGATGCGCGCTCATGGGCGACCAGAATTTGCAATCTTTCCTTGGCCAGCGATGCCGTATTGGTTTTCGAGGATCTGAAATAATCTAAGAGACTCATCACTTGCTCCCGAATAGCTTACTGAATAAGCCCTTTTTCTCTTCCTCAATAAAACGATGTGGTTTGGTTTCGCCCAAGTAACGCGCCACGATGTCCGCATAAGCCTGACCTGCATCGCTTTGCTCGTCGAGAATGACCGGTGTACCGGAGTTTGACGCATTCAACACAGACTTGGACTCGGGGATAACGCCCAACAAATGCAGCGACAAAATTTCCTGTACATCGTCAACGCTGAGCATCTCGCCCAATTTCACCCGGTCCGGCGAATAACGTGACAACAACAAATATTCCTTGATCGGCTCTTCGCCATTCTCGGCTCGGCGCGATTTGCTGGACAAGATACCCAGCATCCGATCAGAATCTCTGACGGACGAGACTTCCGGGTTAGTGACCACAAACGCGTCATCAGCGAAGTACATGGCAAGTGTAGCACCGCGCTCTATTCCTGCCGGCGAGTCACAAACGATGTATTTAAAGTCTTTGGACAACTCTTCCAGAATTTTGCCGACGCCTTCCGTCGTTAATGCATCTTTATCACGGGTTTGCGATGCCGGCAATATAAATAACTGGTCGCAACGCTTGTCTCTGATCAAGGCCTGATTTAAGGTGGCCTCGTTGTTGATCACATTAACCAAATCATAAACCACGCGACGCTCACAGCCCATGATTAAGTCGAGGTTACGCAGCCCCACATCGAAATCGATCACAGCGGTTTTATGTCCACGCTTCGCTAAGCCCATCGCGATAGCGGCGCTGGTTGTGGTTTTGCCCACACCACCTTTTCCCGATGTTACTACGATAATTCTGGCCAATGTTGTTCCTCCAAGAAAAGCTTAAATATCTTTGATAATCAGAGTCTGGTTATCCAGACTGATCTGTACAGGCTTATGCGCGGGATACTTGCTCAAATCGTCGCTGAGCTGGTAAATGCCGGCTATCGAAATCAGTTCAGCTTGCAAATCCGAACAAAAAATACGGCTATTGACGTTACCCAGCACACCGGCTAACGCTCGTCCACGTAAGGAGCCGTATATATGAATATTACCTTCCGCCATGATTTCCGCGCCGGCACTAACGGTTGCAGTGACGATCAAGTCGCCTTTGGCATAAACCCGCTGACCCGAGCGTATCGGCTGGGTGACTAACTTATTTTCTATTGATTGACTAGCTTGCTTTTGCTCTTCCGGCGCGGGTGTCGGCAACGTTTTTGCCGGCGCTTTGTTGACCAGGGGCGCATTGCTGCCGTGCAGGGAATGCTGAGGCAAATTCATAGCCAAGGCATCGCCGTTCTGTTGTTCATTGCCGCCGCGCAGCCCTATCGGCATGAAGCCGTGCTGACGGACAACAGCGACTATTTCGGTGAAATCAATTGGCAGGTTTTGCGCGTTAAGTTTTTGCAGATCGATCAGCAATGGCGAGTTTTTAAAAAACTCGGGGGCTTGAACCACCTTTTCCTTGAGCTGTTGATCGATCAGAGAGATGTCGTTACTGGCTAACAGCAACACCGGCACCGTCAGAGACGTGCTTTTAAACTCCAAAGCTGTTTTTTGCGAAGTAGGTGCG
>FSSH01000423.1_pt1 | contig 45549 bp, 43 predicted proteins | sample 1166101 | NCBI WGS metagenome assembly FSSH01 (sample SAMEA32972668, study PRJEB13176) | freshwater metagenome | biome: Drinking water system; feature: Biomass in drinking water that filtered by 0.45 um membrane; material: drinking water | place: USA | collected 2012-12-20 | depth 0 m
TCCTGATCGGCGCGCGGTTCATCAGGCACATCCTTCAGCACCTCGGCGATGGTATGACCGGTCACGGACAGCGCATCGCCGTGCAACAGACCGTGCGTCAGCAACAGTTTCATGACCTGTGGAATGCCGCCCGCGCGGTGCAAATCTGTCGCCACATACCGTCCGGACGGTTTCAGATCGCACAGCACAGGCACGCGTCTGCTGAATGCCTCGAAATCATCGAGCGTCAGCCTGACCTGTGCGGCATGCGCGATGGCAGGCAGATGCAGGACGGCGTTCGTGGAACCGCCCAGCGCCATCAAGACCACGATGGCATTCTCGAACGCCTGGCGGGTGAGAATGTCACGCGGGAGTATTTGTCTGCGGATAGCCTGCACCAGCACCTCGGCGGACTGCGCCGCGCTGTCGGCCTTTTCCTGGTCTTCCGCCGCCATCGTTGAGGAATAGGGCAGGCTCATGCCCATGGCTTCAAAAAGTGAAGCCATGGTGTTCGCAGTGTACATGCCGCCGCAGGAACCCACGCCGGGGCAGGCGCGGCGCTCGATTTCCAGCAACTCCCGTTCATCGATGGTCTGCGCGCTGTACTGACCGACCGCTTCAAAGGCGCTCACGATAGTGAGATCGCGGTCGTTATAGTGGCCCGGTTTGATGGTGCCGCCATACACAAAAATCGCCGGGATATTGAGGCGCGCCATAGCGATCATCGCGCCCGGCATGTTCTTGTCGCAGCCGCCCAGGGCCAGAACGCCGTCCATACTTTGCCCACTGCAGACAGTTTCAATGGAATCGGCAATCACCTCCCGGGAGACCAGCGAATACTTCATGCCTTCCGTCCCCATGGCGATGCCGTCGGAAATCGTGATGATGCCGAAGACTTGCGGCATGGCGCCGGCCGCCTTGAGCGTCTGTTCCGCGCGGTCGGCCAACGGTCCTAGCCCCGCGTTGCACGGGGTGATTGTGCTCCGGCTATCGGCCACCCCCACGATCGGCTTGCCGAAGTCTCCATCGGCGAAGCCGACGGCTCTCAACAAGGCTCGGTTCGGAGAACGGTGGAACCCCTGGGTCACGGCGCGACTTCTTAGATTGTCGGGCATGCCGCTCCTTTCATTGCATTCGCTTATGGTTTGATAGGGCCACAGCCATTTTTGCGTGTTGACGGTGGTCGGACGGTTTCATTCCAGGCTTGCCACGAACGACACATGCCGACGATTGAACACGCAACTTTGTTCACTCAGGACCTGAACCAACCGGTCTGCCAGATTGCTCTTTCCTGTCGGGTTGAGGTCCTCGCTTCGATCAGAAACCTATGCAGCGCTTGAAGCATGTTCGCCGTCAGGTCTTTTGCCGGACGAAAACTTGCAAGGACGGTTCCATGTCCGGCCAGGCTTGGATGGCAGAAGAGGGCTTCCTTGGAACTCAATGAATGTTCGCTATCGACGTACGTGCGATCTGAAAGGGGAGACGGTTGCCGTGAGGACATGCCGATTTTTCACTATACGCTGTGTGTCTGCGCACTGGCTTCGCTGGCATCCGTGTATCCTCGCACCGGCACACAGAGTCTCTACAGTTCCAGCTTTTGGATTCGGTATTTTCTTGTCGCTGACAGAGGAACCAACGTTCATACGCCATGGCATAGGAATTTCACAGTGGACGGTTGCTGCTCAGGGGAATCATTCAGCGGCCGCGACAAACACCGAGGGGATTGCTCCAAAGCTGCGATTGAGGAGGTACTTTGGTTGAAGCATCAGGCCCACCGGTTTGGCTTGCCCGCGCTCATAGACGCCGCCGACACGAATTATGTTTTCCGTCGCCGGTCCAGCATCCAGCGGGTGATGCCGAGGTGTTTGGCCGCGAGGGTTTTGTTGCCGTCGGAACGCCGAAGGACCTCGGCGATGATGCGGTCTTCCAAGTCCGAGAGAGACTGTTCGCCGAGCTGAAACGTCAGGTGCACGTTGTTCGGGTCGTCCGGAGCGGGAGTTTCCGGTGCGTGGAGGGGCCTCGTGCGGGGACTTGTGGAATGATCGGCTAGTATATCGGCTGGAAAATTCCCGGCTTCGAGCGAATCGCCCGGGCAGAACAGCACGGCCCGCTCGATGAGGTTGCCCAATTCGCGCACGTTCCCGGGAAAGGCATAGCGGCGCAGGACTGCTTTGCCGCTCTCTCCGATCATGCGCACCGGCTTTTTGAGGGCGACGGCGGAGCGGGCCATGAATTGTTCGGCGAGGGGGATGATGTCTTCCCCTCGTTCGCGCAGCGGCGGGACGGTCAACGTGACGACGTTCAATCTGAAGTAGAGATCCTCGCGGAACTCGCCTTTGGCCACGGCCTCTTTGAGATTGCGGTTGGTGGCCGCCATGAAGCGGACATCCACGGGGATGGTCGCCGAGCCACCGACGCGGCGCAGGGTCCGTTCTTCGATGACGCGGAGCAGCTTGGCCTGTAACGGGAGCGGCAGATCGCCGATCTCGTCGAAGAGGACCGTTCCGCCTTCGGCCATCTCGATCAATCCGGCCTTTCGTCCCAGGGCGCCGGTGAATGATCCTTTTTCATGCCCGAACAATTCGCTTTCGAACAGCTCGCGGGGGATCGACGGACAGTCCACCTCGATGCAGGGCTTTTGTCCCCTGGCGCTGTTGTAGTGAATCACGCGGCTCATATACTGCTTGCCGGTGCCGGTCTCGCCCTGGAGCAGCACGGTGACCCGGTCGGTGTTTGCCAGTTCCCGGAGCTGACTCAGAAAGGCCTGCGTAACGGGGCTCCTGGCGATAATCCGATCCAGCGCATACCGTTCCGCGTCCTGTCCGCTCTGTAACCGGACCTGGCGTTGCAGGGTGAGCAGTTCGGTGGCTCGGCGGAGCGCATGCTGCAAGTCCTCCATATCGATAGACTTGGCGACGAAGTCGAAGGCGCCGAGCTTCGTTGCTTCCACCGCATCCTTGACGGTTCCCCTCGCCGTCAAGAGAATGACCAGCAGATGGGGGGATGTCTGTTTGACCCGGGCCAGCACATCGAGCCCCGAGAGGTTCGGCATGACCAGGTCGAGAATGAGGATGTCCGGTTCAAACGAGCGCAGCAGGGCGAACGCTTCTTCGCCGGAGCCGGCGGTTTGCACGATATAGCCCTGATCGCTCAGCCGGAGGGCAAAGGCCTCGCGCACCGAGGGTTCGTCTTCCACCAATAACAACTGCCAGGTCATGCGAGTCCTCGTGTTCCAATGGGCAGCCATACATCGACCACGGCGCCGCTGCCAGGCGGGCTGGTGATGGACAGCTGCCCGCCATGGCGCTCGACGATGTCATGCGTGATCGTCAGCCCGAGCCCGACGCCCTTCGCCTTGCCGTTGGTGAAGAAGGGTTCGAAAATCCGCTGTAAGTTGTCCGGGGCGATGCCCTTGCCGGTGTCCGAAAAGCGGAGGAGCACCCCGGCGCCGCGCTTGGTTTCAGGCCCGATCGTGATCTCCAGCTCGCCTCCGTCCGGCATGGCGTCGATCGCATTCATCGTGATGTTCAGACACACTTGCTGAAGATGGGCGCGCGAGGCCTCGACCATCGGCAGGTTATTTGCAATCGTCTTCCGGACGGCGATGCGCTGCTTGGAAAGATTGGGACGGAGCAGGGCCAGCGTGTCGTCGATGAGCGAGGGCAGATCGCAGGGCCGGAGATCGAACGGCCGCGGCCGCAGCTGTCCCAGGTGCGATTCGAGCAGTTCGTCGATCCGCGCCGCTTCGCGCGCGATAAGGCGGCAGCGGTCCCTGGCGGACTGAGGGAGCTGGCTCTGCTCGGCCAGATGGGTGGCGAGGCTGCCGAGGCCGATCAGGGGGTTGCGTACTTCATGCAAGATCCCTCCGGCCAATTGTCCGACGAGCTTGACCTGTTCGGTATGGCGCAGCGCTTCCAGCATCTGTTCCCGTTCGCTCAAGTCGGTGAGGATGGCCATATAGAATTGGGTGGTGCCGTCCCGGTCTTTCACGGGGCTGACGCTTTCCCAGACCAGAAATTCGGACCCGTCTTTGCGCCGGTTGACGAAGCGGTCGGCGAACGCCTGGCCTGCGCGAATCGCTTGCCAGAGTCGATCGTAGAACTCCGGCGCGTGTTTGCCGGATTTCAAGATGCCGGGACGTTGCCCGAGGGCCTCTTCGCGACGCCAGCCCGTCATCCGTTCGAGCGCGGGATTCCATTCCAGGATGCGGCCGTCGGTGTCGGTGAGCATGATGCCGTCCTGCGCGGACATGAAGAGCCGGTGATAAAGATCCCGCTGCGTGTCGGCCCGCCGCCGCCGTTCCAGGACCGTGGCAACCGTGTTCGCAACGGCGCAGAGGAATTCCTGTTCTTTGCCGGTGAAGTCCCGCACCTGTTTCGAATGAGCCGTCATGACGCCATAGACGCGGTCCTCGACGAGCATCGGGACGCACATGCCGGCGATGCCCCCATGTTCCGTGAGGAGCTTGGATGGGGTAAACCGGGTTTCATTCCGGAGGTCCCGCACGACCACGGGCACGCGCTCACGAATGGCAAAGCCGGCCTGTGAATGTGTGCCGCCTTCGATCGTCAGTTTGCCGATCAGCTCCTCTTCCAGGCCGATCCCCGCCACGACAGCGAGGTGATCGTCGGACTCCCTGGCGATCAGGATCTTGCAGAGCTCGACGTCCAGCGCTTGCGCCGTATGTCGCACGGCCTCGTTCATGAGGTCTTGAGCCGAGGCATCGCTGACGGCAAGGGTTCCAATGCGGGCCAGCACCGTCTGGAATCGGGCGACCTGGGAGGCTTCATGCTCGAGGACGGTCCGCTCCGTCACGTTCTGCAGGACGAGGAGCACGCCGGTATCTCCGTGATAGGGGACCACGTTGAAGCGGCAGTCATAAATCAATGGCTGTCCGTCACGATGGGCCAGGTGATAGGTCATGGTCCCGCGAGTCCCCAGCGACTCTTTGTTCCATGCGAGCGCGTCGGCGAATAACCGTGCTCGCAGGGAGCCGCCGGATTTCGATGGCGCAAGATCCTCCTTGGCCGGGGTTTCCACCAGTTCGCCGAATTGCGCATTTTCGAAAATCAATATGCCGTGTGCGATCAGGCAGAGCCCACCCTCGATGCAGTCGCTGACCCATGCCAGGATTTCAGCGGCGGCGACTTCCGGTTGTGCTACGGCAGGTTCGCGGGAACTGCCGGGTTGTGCGGGCGGCATATCGAGGTACCTACGAATCGGGCTTGGGGTAAGTATCGGACCTGGTCACGTGCCGCCACAGTATACCGAGTCGAATAGGAAGCCGTCGAGAGAAGGGGAGAGATTCCGGCCGAACGATCGGCTCACTTGGATGCAAAATGGTCCCGCCGGCTGACCGCCACGTCGGTCACGAACATGGCGCCGGAATGCCGATTGAAGAGCGGGCCCAGGCCGGCCAGAATCGGTTCCACCTTGTCTTCGGGTACGACGGTGAACACCATCACCTGGCTGCTGGTGTCGTTGAACAGCAGATGCCCCTCGTGAAAGCCGTGATGGCCCTTGCCCGAGACATTGTTGATGATCGTATAACCGGTGGCTCCGGTTCGGTCCAACAGCTCGGTGATAAACTTCAACTGGTCGCCTTGCACGATGATCTTGATTTCTTTCATCGGATGCAGTGTCAGGCCTCTCATGGTGATCTCCTCCTCGGTTCAGACTGTCGAATTTTCCTCTTGCTTGTTTGCACCGGCGCTCGAGCTGCCGGTGAGGTCCCGTTCGAATCTTGCAATCTTTTATGTCAGCCGGGCGGCCGACGAGACGCCGCACGCAACGGTTTGAGCCCCGGGCGCAGGGCCCGCAGCAGATCCTCGACATAGAGGCCGGCGAGGAACCCCACGTAGAGGCGCGTGTGCAGAGTGGTGAATCCTGCGGGGAGCATCGGCTGGTAGCCGTGCGCCTTGCCGTAGAGCAGCATCCAGACTCCGATGATGATCAGGGTTGACGCGACGATGACGGCATCGAAGAGGCCCTGGTGCCAGGCAGCCGCTTGGAAATAGGCGGCGACATGGGCCGGCGCCGGGTAGAGGAAGTGCGTAAAGGCTTCCCCGGCCCAGAGATAGGTGAGGACGATGAAGGTCAGGGTCGCGAGCATCGTGAGCGAGACTTTCCAAGAGGCGGCCACGTTCAGCCGGTAGAGGCTGAAGATGGCCTGCGCCGACGTGACCCAGGCGAAGAACAGAAAGATCATGGTGCTCTGTGATTCGAACAGGGAAATATGGACCAGGCCGTGGGTCATCAGCAGAATCAGAAGCGGCAGAATGAGCGTGATGGCGAGTCCGGTTCCCCATGGCACGAACGAGAACCTCGGCGTGTCGCTGACCCTGCGAGGTTCGGGCAGCTTGTATTCGGTTCTCGCCTTGTGGATGTGATCGCCTGAATTCAAGAACAGCGTGGCTTTGAAAAGACCGTGGGCGCAGAGGTGAAAGATGGCGAGGGCGAAAGCGCCCAGGCCGCATTCCATGACCATATAGCCCATCTGCCCCATGGTCGAGTAGGCGAGTGTGCGTTTGATGCTCGATTGGGTCAGCATGGTCGAGGCGCCGATCAAGGCGGTGAGCGCGCCCACCACGAACAAGATGTAGAGCGTGGTCGGAGACTGGCCGAACAGCGGCGCCAGGCGGTTCACCAGAAATCCTCCGGCATTCACGATGCCGGCATGCAGCATCGCTGAAACGGGGGTCGGGGCCTCGATCGTGCCGGGCAACCAGATATGAAACGGAAACTGCGCGGATTTGGTCATGACCGCGAAGACGAGCAGCAGCGTGCCGGTCGTCGTCGCATCCGACTCGAACGGGGTTCCGGTCCAGAGGGTCGGACGGCTCGGCATCTCATCCAGCGCATGGAACAGCGTTGTCAGGTCGAAGGTGCCGAAGGCTGCATAGAGCGCCACGATCGCCAACAAGAGCGCGATATCCCCGAACCCTTGGACCAGCAGGGTTGTCCGTCCCGCTCGGCGGGCCGCGGCGTTGGCGCGGTTAAAGGAAATAAATGTGGCGAGCAGCCAGGTCACGGTGTGCCAGGCAAGGAAGAGCCACAAGAGGTGTCCGCTCGTGACCAGGGTCAGGAGCACGAAGGTCAGCAGGCTGAGCAGCCCGAAGAATCTGGTATAGCCGGGATCGCCCTGCATATATTGCCGGGAATAGACGTGAATCACCAAGCTCACGACACTGATGAGGACCATCATGATTCCGGCAAGGCGATCGACGAGTATCGTGGGGGTCAGCAGCGCCGGCAGCCCGGGAAGGGCAAGCGCGAGCGGGTCTGAGTTGAGGATCTGATAGAAAGACAGCAGCGCCGTCCCGGTCGAGAGCATCAACGCAGCGATGCTGATGTTCGCAACTCGCTCTCCGAGTAGCCGTCCGAATAAGACCGTCAGGACGCTGGCGAGCAGCGGAGACACGATTGCGATGAGTATGGGTATCGAGTCCATGACACCTCACGCCTTAAGAGTGACTTGGTATCAAGGCTCAGCAAGAACAGTACCGCTTCAATCCAGGCACTGATTCCCGATGAAAAGGTGAAAAACGATGCTTCGCTGTGATGCCGCGGAGGTTGCTTGATGGGAAGTGTCCTGCAAGGAGGAGAAGTCGGGTGCGCAGACGCACGATCGTGCAGGCGCGCACTAAAGTTCAGAGAGCGCTATTCTTTTACCGTCACGGTCATCGTGATCGGCTCAATCGGATTGTCGGCGGCGTCGCGGGCGGCGGCGACGATCTTATCCAGGACTTCGATGCCGCGAAAGATTTCCCCGAACACGGTATAGCGCCGGTCCAGTCCGCTGTTATCTCCTACGCAGATGAAGAACTGTGAGCCGTTGTCGTTGAAGTCGCGCGTGCTGTTGCTCTCGCGCGGCATCTTCGCCATGGAGATGGCACCGCGCTTGTGCGGGCGATCGCTCGGCTCGGGGGTCAGAAAGTAGCCGGGGCCGCCGGTGCCGTGGGTCGTACGGTCGGCGTTCTTGCTGAAGGGGTCGCCGCCTTGAATGAGAAAACCGGGAACCACCCGGTGAAAGGTGGTGCCGTCGAAGAAACCCATCTTGGCCAGATTGATGAAGTTCTCGACATGGCGCGGCGCATCATCGGGATAGAATCGGATCTTGATCTCGCCGAACTTGGTGACGATCGTCGCGCGCGGATCCTTCTTTTGAAATTGCATAGTCATAGTCGTGCAATGTAACAGGGGCGTCGCTTTCGAGGCAAGGCCTCGGGGCAGTGCTGAGCGCTGAGTAGGCTTGATTCAGGACTCAGCACTTCTCTTGCGCGAGTCCTTTTTCAGGATCGATCCACAGCCAGAGCAGTCCACCGATGACGGCGACCAGGGCGGCGGTGCCGAGCGACAAAGGCCAGCCCCACTGTTCGGCAATCCAGGGCGTGACGGTAGGAGAAATAGCCCCTCCGATATTGGCCCCCATGTTCATCAAGCCCGACAGACTGCCGGCATGTGTCTTGGATAAGTCGCTGGTGGAAGACCAGTAGGCGCCGACGCTGAAGTAGAGCCAGCCCGCGCCCAGCGACAGGCTGGCGATGGCGAGATAGGGAGAATCGATCCATGCCCCGAGTCCGATCGCGCAGCCGGCGAGAAGCATTCCCGCCATGCCCGCCTGCCGGCGACCGGCCGTGAGTCCGTGGCGAGTGGCCAATCGATCCGTGACCCAGCCTCCGATCGGACAAAAGACCAGAATCGCAAGGAAGGGGGCGGACGCGAAGAATCCGCCGCGCAGGATATCGAAGCCGCGCACGTTGACGAGATAGAGATAGAACCAGGACATGTACACATAGGCGACATAGCCGAGGCAGCTGTAACTCAGCACGAGCCACCAGACCGTCGGTGTTCGCCGCAACGCTGCCCAGGGAATTGATGGGGAGAGAGCCTGCCCGATTGTCGTAGCGGTGTTGCTCTTTCGATCGGCGGTCCGATCAGCAACCCAGGGATGGTCGAGCGGATGATTGCGTGCGATGAACCACCAGATGAGGGCGAGAGCCAGGCCGAGGACGGCCGACAGGTAGAAGGCGGTCTGCCAGCCGAAATTCACCATGATCCAGGCGGTGACGGGCGGGGTGATCGCGGCGCCGACGCCGATGCCCCCGATCGCGATCCCGATGCCGAGTCCGCGTTCCCCTGCCGGAAGCCAGTCGGTGACGACCCGATTGAAATTCGGCAGAGCCACCGCTTCGCCGACGCCCAATAAAAAGCGCGCAAGTGCCAGCGCTCCCATGATGCCCAGCCATCCGGCCAGCGGAGAGGCCGGAGCCATGGCGGTCCAGGCTGTGAAGATAGACCACCAGAGCAGCGCCAGAGTCAGAATGATCCGCGCACCCCAGCGGTCGCCGAGCCAGCCGCCGGGAATCTGGAACAGGGCATAGCCGATGACGAAGGAGGAAAAGACAAACCCCATCTGCTGATCGGTCAGGCCCAGCGCCGGCATCATGTGCCGGGCCGTCACGGAAATGTTGACGCGGTCGATATAGGTAACGACGCTGATGGCAAAGAGCAGCCCGAGAATCACCCAGCGGATGCGCGTGAGAGGCGGGGAGTCATGATCAGAGGAATCGTGTGGGTGCAACGGTCATGTCGATCCAGTGGAGAGCGGCATTATAGCGAGTCGGGGGTATGGGCTCTAGCTAAAATTCCATGTAGCTCGGTTTTGGTGTGATGTAATTTGGGAGAAAATCCCTTGTCTCCCGCAGGGTTGGTGGATTTAACTAGAGGCTTCCGGTAAGATCCGAATGGCAATTGTACGTATGGGTGCTGAGGGGGGAGTGTGTCGCGTCTTCGGCTGTTTCTGGTCATTGTGCTGACCCTCGCGGTGGGCGTCGGTACCTTCCTGCTCTTTTCCAATACCCTCATCGGCGAAGATTATCTGAAAGAGTTCGTCCTGCAGCAGCTTGAGGAGAGCCTCGGGCGCAAGATTGAGGTGCATCGCGCCAAGTTTGTCATCTTCCCGCGCATCCGCGTTGAACTCACCCAGGTCGCGATTCATGATCCCAATTCCGATGAAGTCGTATTCTCGGCGAAGCGGATTGATCTCGTGCTGCGTCTGCTTCCCTTGCTGCGGAAGCAGGTGGTGGGGAAGCGCCTCCTGGTTGAAGATCCGGTCCTCACGATTCACCGGAATGAAGCCGGCCACTGGAATATTCTGGATAACGCCAATCAGGCGGCAACGGATCAGCGCACGCTGGACATGATGACGCGCGTCTTCATGATCCGTCAGGCCACGGTGGTGAACGGGAGCATCACGGTTGTTGACGAGGCAAGGCCCGGCGGGACCAGAACGCTGAAGCTGGATCGGGTCGAAGGTGGGATGATGATCCGCCCGGAACGCGCGATGGCCGACGTGCATCTGTCGGTGGCGCAGACCGGCCAGGATGGTCTGTCAGCCGTGTCTCTTGTGGGGCAAATCAAGCGGGTCGAGCGGTCTGATGCGTTGACGGCTGAAGAGCCTGCGGCGCCGGCATCGGCAGAGCCGCCGCCGGTGTCGACGCCCACCTCGGTGTTTCAGTTCGAGGGGCAGGTGGATGCCGCGAATGTGGTGCTGCGAGACGTGGCGGATTTCTTCGGCCCTCGTCCGGTCCCTGAACAATTGGACGGGATGGTCGATTTGCAAGGTCAGGTGCGGATCATGCCTGGGCTTACCGGATACGATGCGGTGTTGTCGAGCATGACGGCGCGCCTGAATCAGCTGACCTTGACCGGCAAGGCCAATCTCGCCGGATTACTCACCGCACAGCCGACCTTTGCCGTGACGTTTAATTCGTCGCTGGTCACGCTCAAGGAATTGCTCAACACCATTCCGGCTCAATGGATCCATCCCCAACTCCCGGCGGTGTTGGCAGAGCGGCAAATCGACGGAAAAGTGCAGGTGGTGAATGCCTCGCTCACCGGATCGGCGACCTCGGGGCCGCAATTGTCGGTGACGGGGGAATTCCGTATTCAAGAGGGACAGGCCTTACTGGGAGAGGATCACGTGCCTACCAAAGACCTGGCCGGCGTCATCGTCGTAGAGACTGGTCGGGTGCGGGCCGCGAATTTCACCGGTAGATATGGCGCCATTCAGATCACTGAGGGGAAGGCGACGGTGTCTTTTCTCGAAGCCGGACCGTGGCTGGAATTGGAGATCACCGGCAGCATGGCGGCCACCGATTTGGTGCAGCTGCTTGCCAAGACGGTCAAGGCCGAGGGGTTCGTGCATCTGCTGGCCGGTCTTCGCGATGTCGAAGGAACGGCGCTGCCGACGTTTCGGTTGGTGGGGCCGCTGAACGAACCTGGGGGCATCACCTTTGCCGGCGGAGAGATCGCGGCCCGGTACATCAGTCTCACGCATCCGTCTTTGCCGGAACGTCTCACGGCGCTTCAGGGGAAGTTTGTGTTGGCCGATGGCGGAACGCGATTTGAGCAGGTGACGGGGCATCTGGGCGATACGATTCTTCAGGTCCAGGGCGGTCTGTCAGGCGGGCCTGCGAGCGTGTTTCAAGAGTTCGTCGTTCGGGCGAACGGCGATGCCGGCCATATCATGCGATTTGTTCCCGCTAAGGTGATTCCGGTCGGGATGTTTGAAGGGCTGCTCAGTGCGGCCGTGCAGCTGAGCGGTGCCACGACGGCGCCGCATGTGCGCGGCAACGTGGTGTTGACGGAATCCAAGGTGGTGGTGCCGAACGCGATCGAGAAGCCGATCGGCGCTCCGGCAATCCTTGAGTTTGAGGGCAACCTGACGCGGGCGAGCATCGCGACGGTCACACGCGTTGAGCTGGTCTTGCCCTCCGTGCGGATCCCCGTGAAGGGTGCGATTCAGATCGGAGACAAGTTTTCCATTGATGCGACGCTGGCCACGGGAGAATTGTCCTTGTCCGGTCTGCCTGAGTGGATTGCGAAGGGCGGGTTCGAAGCCGGCAATGTCGAGGTCTCGCTCGATGTGAAGGGGAAAGACACGGATTGGAAAACCTGGAAGACGACGGGATGGATGGCGGTGACGAACGGCCTGGTGCTGGTCAAGGGTGCCGGGCATATCGACGATTTGTATGCCCGAGTGAAATTGGTGCGGAATGGAGCGGAGGTCAAGCGGCTGTCCTTCAAGGTGCAGGACAGTGATCTGGCCTTGGAGGCAACGGTGCGGAACTGGCCTTCCAAACCCGTGATCACCGGGAAGATCGAGTCGAATCAGCTGGACCTTGACCTCGTGATTCCGAAAGGCGAGCGCTCGCCGATGCGGGAGTTGTTGGAGACATTGGCCTCCTCCAGCCAGGTCACGATGACGGCCTCGGCGGCCCGTGCGCACTATCGGCATCTCAAGTTCGGCGGGCTGACGGCGCGGATCACGATTCAAGATGGGGTGCTGGATATCGATCGAATCGGCGGAGACTCGACCAATGGCCAAGTGGCCGGCCGGGTAGTCGTGCAACTCCCTGCTAAAGCACCGGCCGAGACAGAGGTGTCCCTGCGGGCTACCGGAGTCGCGGTGGAGGATCTCTTGCGGCTGACTCATGCGGACATCCAGGGCGTCTCGGGCCAGGTGCGGCTGAACGGGACCATCCGCGGACATGGGCGTAATCCCCATGGGGTCTATCCCTCGCTGAATGGGAAAACCGAGGTGCTGTTGGAGAACGGGCGAATCCTGAAAGCCAAAGAGCGCGCGATTTGGAAGATCCTGAGTATCCTGAATCTTCCTGCCGTGCTGCAGGGGAAAGTGGATCTGGAAAAAGAGGGGCTGCCCTATAACCGCATCTCCGCCACGGTGGCCATACAAAATGGGTCGTTCCAGACAGAGAATCTGGTCGTCGACAGTCCGATCCTCAAGATTACGGCGGCGGGCAACTATGATCTGCCCACGGATCAGTTGGACATGGTCGTCGCGGTCAGTCCCTTCGGGTCCTATGCCACGTTTCTCAAGACCATTCCCTTGTTCGGCCGTATCTTCGCAGGTGACCGCAAAGGGATGGCCACGGCCATTTTTTCGATGAAGGGCGCCGTCGAAGATCCCGAGGTGACGTATCTGCCGATGAAATCGTTCACGGCCGGATTATCAGGATTGGCGCAACTGGCCGTCGATGTTTTGAAAAACACACTGACTCTCCCGATGGATCTCATGACGCCCAACGAGGACAAGCCTGCCACGCCTGAACTGGAGTTCGTGCCTGAAACCGTGCCGGCGACGCCTTGACCGTCATCGGACCCCATGTTAGCATCAGCCCATTCATGCGCCGAACCACCTTTAGCCGGTCCAATTTCCTTCGTCTTACCTATCCATGAAACGAACTACTGCCGCACAACCTGACGTTGCGACGCTCTTTATTGCCGCCAGCGAACTCGATTCGAATCTCTATTATGCGACGAAGTTTGTCGCGCCGGACCCCTTCATCTATATGGAGGTCAAGGGCGAGCGGTTGCTGGTCATGAGCGATCTCGAAATGGATCGAGCTAAATCGCAGGCAACGGTGGATCGGGTCTTGTCGTATTCCGAGCTGGAAAAGAAGGCCAAGTCGAACGGGACCAAGGAACCGAGCACGGTCGATATCGTCCATGTCGTTCTTCGCGAAGCGAAAGTCCGGCAATTGCTCGTCCCGGCCAATTTCCCCTTTATCCATGCCACGCGGCTTCAAGAGCTGGGCTACAGCATGAAGCCAAAACGCGATCCTTTCTATGAGCGGCGTGTGGTGAAAACTGCCGAGGAGGTCCGGTCTATTGAAGCGGCGCAGCGCGCGACGGAAGAAGCGGTGGCGGCGGCCCATGCGACGCTCAAGCAGGCGACCATCCGCGGCGGGGAGCTCTGGCTGGACGGGGAAGTGCTGACCTCGGAACGCATCAAGAAGCTCATCAACGTCAAGTTAATGGAGCGCGATTGTGTGGCGCAGCATACGATCGTGGCCGGCGGCGAACAGGCCTGCGATCCCCACCATGAAGGCACGGGCCCGTTGCCCGCGAACCGTAGCATTATTTTCGATGTGTTTCCTCGATCCGCCAATAGCCGGTATTTTGCCGACATGTCCCGCACAGTGATCCGTGGTACTGCTAGTCCTGAACTCAAGCGGCTCTATCAGACCGTAAAGGATGCGCAGGAGGAAGCCATCACGAAGGTCAAGGACGGCGCTGACGGTATGAAGATCCATCAAGGGATCTGCGACCGATTTGAAAAGGCCGGGTACAAGACGGGGCTGGTCGACGGCCGCATGCAGGGCTATTTCCACGGGACCGGTCATGGCGTGGGGTTGGATATTCATGAAGCGCCCCGCATCAGCCGCACCGGTTCGCTGTTGCAGGAAGGTCACGTCGTGACGGTTGAACCGGGTCTCTACTATCCCGGGTTGGGCGCCGTGCGGATCGAAGATATGGTGCTGGTCACGAGTGACGGTTGCCGCAATTTGACCGACTTTCCGAAGATCTTCGAGCTCGATTAAAATGAGCGATCAGCTCTCAGCGATCGGCTTTCAGTTTTCGCTGATGGCTGACTGCTGAAGGCTGAAAGCTTATTCCATGCGTCTTACCCTTACCCTTCAACGATTCAATCCCGAACAGGATGCAACGCCGCATGATGAAGAGGTGCGCCTCGACGTGCGGCGCGGTTCGACAGTCCTCGACCTGCTGATCCGGATCAAGAATGAGGTGGATGGCAGTTTGGCCTTGCGGTATTCCTGCCGGTCGGCGATTTGCGGATCTTGCGCCATGAATATTAATGGCGGCGAGAAGCTCGCCTGTCGCACGTCGGTCCGCAAAGAACTGGAACGACATGGCCGGCTGCGCATTGCCCCGCTTCACCATCTTCCGGTCATTAAGGATCTGGTCGTCGATATGCGGCCTTTCTGGGGGAAGATCCGCGACATCACGCCCTGGCTCTCCACGTCGATGGCCGTGCCAACTGTCGGAGCGGTGGCTCACGATCCCGGTTCAACCGGGTCCGGATATCACAATGTCGATGCCTGCATCATGTGCGGTGCCTGTGTGGCCGCCTGTACGGTACATGAGGTATCGCCGGGGTTTGCCGGGCCGGCGGCGCTGGCCAAGGTGGATCGATTTCTGTCGGATTCGCGTGAGCCGGAGAAGATGAAACGGGCACGGCTCGCCGTGCTGCAAGAGATGAACGGGATGTGGGATTGCACGCGATGTAACTATTGCGTGGAAGTCTGTCCGAAAGATGTCAAGCCGATGGAGGCGATAATTCGCCTTCGACGGGCGTCGCTGGATCGGGGACTGGCCTCGACGGGCGGTGCGCGCCACATCACCGGATTCGTCTCGATCATCGATCAGCAGGGGCGGCTGAACGAAGCGATCATGCCGCTCAAAGTTGTCGGCTTCGATCTGTCTCGCTTTCTCAGGATTCTACCTCTTGGCGTCAGAATGTTGTTCAAAGGGAAGGTGCCCAATCCGTTCGCCCATCGCCTTCCGGGCATGGCGCAAGTGCGGGCGATCTTTCAGCGTGCCCGCCGTCCGACGACCTTGTAGCGCGTATCTATGCCGGCTTCCTTTCACTTTCTCGACGACGTGGCCCTGGCGGATCTGGCCTTCGATGCCGAAGGCGATTCCGTTCAGGAGATGTTTGAAGCGGCGTCGAACGCGGTGATGGAGGCGATGGCCGATCCCAAGACGGTCGGCGCGACCTGGGAGCGCCGTGTGGAACATACGGGGCCCGATCTCGCCGAGCTGCTGTTTGATTGGCTGTCCGATTTCGTTTATTGGAAAGATGCGGCGGGCGTCGTATTCAGCCGTGCCGTGATCTCGGTGGCCCAAGCGGGCGTGGAGTGGACTCTTGCGGGGACGTTGATCGGCGAGCCCGTGAATCAGACTACGCAAGCGTTGCGCAACGATGTGAAGGGTGTGACCAAGCACTTGTACCGGCTGTATCAGGATCATGGACGCTGGCGTGTGAGGGTCGTTCTCGACGTATGAAACTCAATACTGCCATGAAGGTGGTGCGCATATCCGACGAGGTATGGGAGATCCCTGTTACGGAGAAGCCCGGCATGCTAGTGCCGGCCCGCATTTATGGGACCGAGTCCATTCTCCGGGCCATGGATACCGGCGTGTTTGAACAGGTGACGAACGTGGCCTGCCTTCCCGGCATCCGCCGTTATGCGCTGTGCATGCCGGACGGCCATTGGGGCTATGGGTTTCCGATCGGCGGCGTGGCCGCGTTCGATGTGCGCTCGGGCATCATTTCTCCCGGCGGGGTGGGCTACGACGTCAACTGCGGGATGCGGCTGATTCGGACGGACCTCACGCTGGCAGAAGTGCAGCCCAAACTCGATCTGCTGATGACCGAATTGTTTCGCCGGGTCCCGGCCGGTGTCGGGGCGAGCGGATTTGTGTCGATGGATCGGTCGTCCTTCGATCGGGTCATGACCAAAGGCGCTCGATGGTGCATCGAGCAAGGGTATGGTTGGTATCGCGATCTGGAGCGGATCGAGCAAGGCGGATGTCTGCCAGGAGCCGACCCGTCCAAAGTCACCGACCATGCGGTGGGACGGGGGATGAACCAGTTGGGGACGCTGGGTTCCGGCAATCACTACCTTGAAGTGCAAGTGGTCTCGAACGACCGCATTTTCGATCCGGAGACGGCAGCCGCGTTCGGCATCACCGGACAGGATCAGATTGTCATCATGGTGCATTGCGGGTCGCGCGGATTCGGCCATCAAGTGGCCAGCGACTATCTCAAAGTCTTTGAGAAGGCGATGCGGCGGTACGGCATTACGGTAAAGGATCAGCAGCTGGCCTGCGCGCCGTTTCTCTCGGTGGAAGGCCAGGACTATTTCGCGGCGATGAACTGCGCCGCCAATACGGCGTTTGCCAATAGGCAAGTGATTACACATCAGATCCGCGAGGCCTTTGCCGCAGTCTTCGGCCGGTCGGGAGAAGAGTTGGGCATGGAGCTGGTCTATGACGTGGCCCACAACATCGCCAAGGTCGAGCGGTACCTCGAAGGCGAGTTGGTCGTGCACCGCAAAGGGGCGACACGCGCGTTCGGTCCGGGCAGCCAGGACTTACCGGCCTGCTATCGATCGGTCGGCCAGCCGGTGATTTGCGGCGGCTCGATGGAAACGGGATCCTATCTGCTGGTGGGGACGACGCGGGCTTCGGAAGAGACGTTCGGTTCGACCATGCACGGATCGGGACGCACGATGTCGCGCACGCAAGCCAAGAGGGCGATCCGCGGCGAGCAGCTCCAGCAGGAGATGAAACAGCGGGGCATTCTCGTGAAGGCGGTCTCGATGTCCGGGCTCGCAGAAGAGGCCGGATTCGCCTACAAGAACATCTCTGAAGTGGTGGAGTCGGTCGAGCGTGCAGGAATCACAAAAAAGGTAGCGGAACTTCGACCCATTGGCAATATTAAGGGGTAGGCACCGTCAGGCTCTCAGGCGATGAGGTCTCCCCGTGGAACATCGGCAACATCCTCGATTCCCCGTCCAGTTTCGCAGTTCCTTCAGCTCCGCCAATATTGTGTCCGGTGCGGGCAACCTGACCGATCTTTCGATCCGGGGCTGTTGTGTCTCCAGTCCAACCGCGGTGAAGCCCGGCACCACGTTGCAGCTGCGTGTCGACGTATCGGACGACGAGCCGCCGATTCAGGTTACGCAAGCGGTGGTCCGATGGTGCCGTGACCGCAGCTTCGGGTTGGAGTTTGCCAGTTTGACGCCGGATGAATGGGCGCGACTTCAGCATGTGGTCAAAGAACTCGAACTGGAGCCCTATCAGCGTGCCGCTTCATCGGATGAGGCCGTGTGAAATCTTCGTTCCTCCGCGCGTGGCTTGAAGGCTTTCTCCCTGTCGACCCCTCGTAAGTCCAACTATTAGAGGAGGCAGTCTCCGATGCTTCGTGCACTACTAGTCAGTCTCTTGGCGACGGCCCTCATCGGGGGGCTCCTCTATTACACGCTCAAACGGTCCGATGTGGTGCAAGGCCAGCTGCGTGAGGCGCAGGCGAACCAGGCGGCACAGCAGGAAGCGGCGGCGGTGAGCCGGGCGTTTGCCGCCATGAGTGCGGCAGCGTTGGTTGTGGATGTGGCCAGAGTGCAGGAGTCGCTCGCCGGATCCTGGCGGACCAGCGGTCTTGCCGATGCGATGGTGATCGACCATGGCAATCGGGTGTTTGCCGCGTCCAATGCCGGCTATGTCGGACAGCAGATTCAGGATGCGAACTGGGCCGCCATTCGTGCGCAGAATCGGGAGGTGCTGATTCGAGACGAGCCGACGCCTGGGCAAGAACGGATCACCGTGATTGAACCGATTCAGGACAAGGGATCCACCATTGCCTGGGCCAGGCTCACTTTTATGCGGCCGATACAGCAGGATGCTGGGCGTAGCCCGCAGGAACGTCTTGAACAGATAGGCCGGATCATGATTCCAGTCTTTGTGTTCCTGGTGGCAGCGATCGGGTTTGCCATGCGGCTGGCGACGTCGCGCATGCAGCGGCGTATCCAGGCGGTGGTCACGGAAGTCATGACCGACCAGCCGGCATCGCAGGATGATGAGATATCTTTCGGGGATGGTGCGGTCAGGCCTGATGGCGGTAGCCGTAAAGCAGCGTGATATTGATGCGCCGGCTGAGGTAGTCGTCGCGGAAGGTCACATCGTCGGTTTCGTGAAACAAATCTGAATTGAAGACCACCGCACGGTTGACGCGATAGGGCACCCGGATCGTCTGCGCGCCGGCTTGCGTGAGCCATTCGAGAATCTTCGGTTTGTTCTGCTCGCTGTTATAGGCCGCGAAATTCCAATCTGCCGGTGCTTCTTTATCGTAGACCACGAGCCCGCCTTTCTCAGGATTCAGGTTCGCCTCGTCCGGTGTAATCCAGAAATTCACATTGACGGCTGCGGCGTCGGCATGGATGGAGAGACCGCGCCTGGCACTGTCCTGCTTAAAGGCCCAGGCCTGGGTGAGCCGATGGTCTTTGAAGATGCCCGGAAAGGCGTGACGCAGTTCTTCGGCAATTTGCAACAGCAGGGGCGTGGCAAATCCGTCGCCGAGAAACGCCCCGAGGTAACCGTTCTCGTAGTCCTTCTTCCAAATCGTGGATTCCAGGCAAAAGGTGCGTAGGGCCTCCAAGGCGTGCGGCTTGAGGAGCTGATCGATAAAGGTCACTTCCGGTTGCTGTCCTAGATAGCGCGCTTCGATCGACCGGACATCCAACTGCGGATTGAGTGCGCCGTCGGCCAGCCGTTCACAGGGGGCACGATACAGAAATTGAGTGAAGGACGGCGCAATCGCCGTGAGCGTAGCCGGATCGACGGGACATCGGTTGCGTGTGGGATAGGCCGCGGCCAGTGAGATTTCCAGCCGTTCCAGTGCATCCACATAACTCCGGTACGAAGCATCGAGGCGGCCGCGCTCGATGAGCAATCGGGTTTGCTCCGCGTCGTGTTTGAGACGCGACCGAAAGAGCGTGGTTTCTTGAACCGGTCCGCCGTGGTTGTGTTTTGCCTGGGCTACTTGGGAGAAGCGGGCGATGGCGCCAGTGTCATCGCCCTTCCACATGGCCGCGATGCCCAGGTTATACAGGGCCTTCGACGAATTTGGCACGATGGTCAAGGCCTGTTGGAACGAGGCGAGCGCATCGTCGATCGCACCGGTTTCCATCAGCGCCAGACCGAGATTGTTCCAGGCCTCAAAGTGTGAGGGCTTGAGCCGGATCGCTTCGCGATAGGCGGCGATGGCTTCGCGGTGCGCATTCTGTTCTTTGAGCGCGACTCCGAGGTTGTTATGGGTGTCGGCGTGGGCTGGGTTGAGGGCCAGGGCTTTGCGATAGGTCTCGATCGCGGCGGCAAGGCGATGTAGGTCTTTGAGGACGTTGCCGAGATTGATCAAGGCATCCACGTATTTGGAATTCAGCGCGATGGCCCGCTCATAGGCGCGGATGGCCTCATCTGCTTTTCCCGCCCGTTGGGTAACGACGCCCAGGTTGAACCAGTAGAGCGGCGAGGACGGAGTCCCCTCGATCGCATGGGTAATGAGCTCAATGGCTTGCTCGTAGCTGCCGACGCGATAGGCCAACAATCCTAAGAGGTGAAGTGCTTCAGGGTGGCCGGGGACCATTTGCAAGGCCAACTGATAATTTCGCTCGGCCTCGGCCAGTTGGCCGGCCTGGTGATGGCGTTTCCCCTGGTCGAGCAGGGTGTGTATAGCGAAACTATCGGAGGTGGAGCCGGTCTTGGCCTGACGCGATTCCTGCTTTCGTCTGGTCGAACGATTCATGGGCTGGTCCTGCGCAGCATCGACGGGACTGTCGATGGTCAGGCGCAGCCTATACGAAACAATCGCGCCGGGTCAAAGGGCGGGGGGCTGTGTCGAACCGAGGATGTGGAGGGATCGTGGAAGTCTAGGATGGCGCCATATGGACGATCAGACAGATGTCGGTGTGTAGAGATGGAGACCTGGAATCTTTTTGAAGTGAGCGTCCAGGCTATAGACGCGACAATCGTGTTCAAGCGCCAAGGCCGCGATCAGCAGATCTGATAGCGGCAAGGTGACGCCTTTGCGAAGCAGATGGGCCGAAAGGTCCCCCGTTCGCATCCACGTGGATGAGGTGACTTCGTAGTACCGCAATGCCAGGAGCGCGTCTGAAAGCACAGTTCGTTCAGTGGGGGTTCTACAGCCCTGGAGCAATTCGGCCAGCACCACGCCAACCAAGACGACCTCATCGGCATCAATCAGCAAGTCGAGAGCGGCCTTTTCCTGGGAGTCCGGGCGATTGAAGAACGGAATCCAGACAGAGGTATCAGCGATGACCATGTCGGCGGCGCTTCAAGGAGGCTTGATGGCGGAGTTCGGTGGCTTCCAATTTCTTCCAATTCAAGTCGAGAGAGAGGGTACCGGACAAGGACTTGAGCTGATCCAGCTTTTTCCTCCGGATCAATTCCTCCGCCGCCTGATGAATCGCGTCGGTCTTGGTTTTGGCGGAGGTCACGTCCATGAGTTCTCGAATGAGTTTCTCGTTGAGATCCAGCGTGGTGCGCATCGATACCCCCTCGGTATATGCCTGTATCGTATGCAGAGGGCCTGCATATGTCAATCGTTCCTGCGAGAGCATCCCTGCCTCTCCCATCCTCAGCCGTAGCCGCCTCTATCGGAAGGGGCTGATTTAGACGGATGAATGGGGGATTTCTCGGCGGTTTCTGCCCGGTATCGACGGAAGTGTCGCCGGGCAGGATTAGTCTATACGAAAGAGTCGTGTGGGGCCAAAGGGCGAGCATGAGGTCAGAGGGGATTCAAGCGCTAGGGAATGGAAGGAAAAGCGTCGTCATGCATGCCGCATGCGTGGGGCTGTTTTGCTCAGCACAAGACCACGACGATTACGGTGAACAACGCGGGCCAGCCGCTCACGATCAAAGATTCGCTCAATAACATCACCACCTTCACCTATGAACTCGGCGACTTGGTCAAGATCAAAGACCCGTTGAATCGGGAGACCCAGCGCATCCTCGATGCCGCCGGGCGGCTGCGCAACGTGACCAATCCGCTGGGGCAGAAGACACTCTATACGCCCGATGCCCTCGACCGGATCACGCAACTGGTCGATGCGATCAACGGAAATACGGCGTTCACCTATGATGCGAACAGTAATCTCCTCACCGTCACCGATGCGAAGAGTCAGCAGACGGTCTATACCTATAACAATATGAACCGGACGGCGACGCGGAAAGATCCGCTGCTCAAGACTGAGACCTACACCTACGATAACAATGGCAACGTCGCGACGGTCACGGATCGCAAGAGCCAGGTGACGACGTACACCTATGATCTCCTGAATCGCAAAACCAAAGCGACCTATCAGGACGGCACCTCGACGAACTACACCTATGATGCCGGGAATCGACTCACGCAGATACAGGAAAAAGATGCGGGGAATATGGTCACTGCTACGATTACGAGAACCTATGACGGCTTAGACCGCCTTACACAAGAAGTCACGGCGCAGGGGACGCTCACCTACACCTATGACAACGCCTCTCGTCGCACGACCATGACTGTGGCCGGACAGCCGACGGTGAGCTACACCTATGACAATGCCAACCGGCTGACCCAGATCACGCAAGGAGCGAATCTCGTGACCATCGGCTATGACGATGCCGACCGACGAACCAGCCTCACGCTGCCGAACGGAAACAGTGTCGTCTATGTGTACAATGCGGCCTCCGAGTTGCTCAGTCTCACGTATAAGCAAGGCGCGACCGTCATCGGCGATCTCACTTACACCTATGATGCGGCAGGGAATCGGATCAAGCAGGGCGGGTCTTTCGCGAGAAGCACGATTCCTCCAGCACTCGCCACGGCGAGTTACAACGTCAACAATCAGCAGACGACGTTCGGAACGAACACGCTCACGTATGACTTCAATGGCAATCTTCAGACTGTGACCGATGCCGGCGGCACAGCGACCTAGCTTCTTTCTCCTATGACTCCTTCGGTCGACGAACGGGCAAGACGATTCAAGGCACCACGACCAATTTTGTCTATGACGGGCTGAATCCTGTGCAGGAAAAGGCCGGGGCCACGGTTACGGCCAATCTGTTGACCGGCCTCGGGATCGATGAATTCCTCACCAGAACCGATGGGGCAGGCACGCGTGGCCTCCTCACAGACGCCCTCGGCTCAACCGTTGCACTGGGTGATGGCACCGGCACGATTCAGACGCAGTACACCTATGAACCCTTTGGCTATGCGTCTCAGACGGGAGCAGCTAATACGAACAGTTACAAGTACACGGGACGGGAAGATGATGGCTCAGGGCTATACTACTATCGAGCACGGTATTATCATCCGAGACTTCAACGGTTTGTTGCGGAAGATCCGATTGAGTTTAGGGGTGGGAGTGCTAATTTCTATGTCTATGTTGGAAATGGTCCACTAACATATATAGATCCAACAGGACTGGTTAGTGCAGATATCGGTGTCTCAGGTACATTTGGAGTTAATGGATTTCAATGCACTTTGAGGGGGTGCCGAACCACGATCACCGTACCGCCTGAAATTAAGGTGCCGCTTCAGTGCTCTGTTGATGAGCCGCCATCAAATCTAGATCCAGTTAACATAAATGTGACAGCATACCAACATCACGTTGGTGATGTGGGATTTGGGTTTGAAGGCAGTATTGGAACCTATATCTACAATGACCCAAGCTCAGGCCCTGGTTCACAAACGACGTTACAAGGGGGCATGTCTATGGGCTTTGGTTTTGGAATGGGACTTCCGTTTTCTATATCAAAGTAGTCGGTTGAGATTAGCCTAGATTCTTGTTGATGCAACCGTGTCGTAGAGTGGTTGTAGATAATGCGGGAGAGAGCGATGGAAAAGGAGACCCCACTATTTCAGCTTCTGTCTGAAGTCATGTGGCTTCAGGTTTTTGTCATTTTGGGGATAATGATAATACGATCAACCAAGAATGGGACCAACATTTTTCTGGATCCTCCACCCTGGTTGCGTCCTTGGATAACAAAGTCCACTCTTTGGTCACTGCTGGGACGGCAGGGGGAGATATTTCTATCCTACCTGATTGGCTCTCTTTTTGTTGCCATCGCAAGCATTCTTGCTATCCAACGATTGCTGGTTCTTGCTCGACAGCTTGGTTATTTGTAACTTAAAGAAGTAGTGGTGTCAGGTTGAAATGGCTCCGGAATAACAGGCACGAAAATCACGCGACAGTCGCCTGCCGCTCGAACTCCTCTGGACTGCGATAGCCAGTCTCATTCTCAAACTGCCTGCTTGCTTCGTTCCTCGAAAAAACTTTTTGCGACAGCTCGAAGCGATCACTTCATGATTGCCCTTTATCTCCAATCAACAACCCCTATCCCCCCATCTGGGGGGACACATTTGTCGGGATTGTTGTCTTCCTCCATTCTCGCTAGCCTCCTTCCCATCAAGGCACCGGCATAGGCCTGAGTCATGTCCAAGGAGGCACTACCATGACAACCCAGGAACGAAGAAGAGAGCACGGATTTACCCTCATTGAGTTGATGATCGTCGTCGCCATCATCGGCATCTTGGCGGCGATCGCGATTCCGAACTTTCTTTCGTATCAACTGAAATCCAAAACCATCGAAGCCAAGACCAACCTCGCCGGTATCAAGACGGCGGAGCTGACGTTTTCTGCCGATCGCTCATGCTATCTGTCTGTTCAAAATAATGGATGGCCCGGCATTGTCCCGGTCAATGGCGCACAGATTCCCTGGCCGGTCGCGGCGACGGCATCTATGCCTGGCGCGCTCTGCGTGAATCCTGTGACCGGCGGCGCTGCACCGGCGGTGGGAACGTTCGGCGATGTGGGCTAGGCTGCCGCCGCGGTCTGGCGTTTGGCGACCTGGCCGAGGATGTCCAGCGCGGCAACGCGATAGGCTTCGGCATAGGTGGGGAAGTTGAAGACGTTGTCGATAAAGGATTCGACCAACGCGCCTTGCTGCAGGGCCATCTGGCCGATGTGCACCAGTTCCGTGGCGGAATCTCCAACGACCTGGATGCCTAGTAATCGTTCGCCGTTCGGGTCGGCGATCATCTTCAAAAGTCCATGACCGTCACCGGAGATTTGTGCGCGGGCGACCTCCTCGAACTTGGCTCGACCGACGAGAGGATTTCGAAATCGCTCGTTGGCCATCTTTTCATCCAGGCCGATACTGGCCATTTCAGGGATCGTATAGACACCAATCGGAATGGTCGACGCGGCATCTCCGATCGGCAGGTCGAGGGCGTGGCGCACGGCGCGGCGGCCCTGCTCCATCGCCTTTGACGCGAGGGCCGGGGCACCGACCATGTCGCCGACGGCATAGATGTGTGGTACGGTCGTCTGGCAGAATTGGTTCACGGACAGGCTGCCCTTCCCATTCACCTCCAGGCCGGCGGCGGCGAGGTTGAGATCTTCTACATTCGCCTGCCGGCCCAGGGCCACGAGCATTTTCTCACTCTTGATGATCTGGCCATCGCCGAGGAGTGTGACGACGTTTGTGGCGCCATCCCACTGGACGCTTTGGATCGATTGTCCGCCTAGGTAGTGTCCGCCGTGCTGCTCAAAGCTGGCGACGAATTGCGAAACCAGCTCCGGATCCATGAATTGCAACGGCGCTTTGGCGCGGTCGATCAGCGTGACCTCGACGCCGAGGAGGGCGAAGATCGAGGCGTATTCGCATCCGATGACGCCCCCGCCAATGATCGCCAGCGACTTCGGGAGATAGATCATCGACAAGAGGGAGTCGCTGTCGAGGATATGTTCATGATCCACGGGGATCTCTTGAGGATTGCGCGGGCGCGAGCCGGTGGCGATAACAAAATGGTTGGCCGTAAAGTGTTGCCGGGCACCGTCCACGGTTTGCATTTCTACAGTTCGATCATTGAGAAACCGCGCGCGGCCGTGAAACAGCGAGATGCCGTTTCGCCGCAGTTGCTTGCTCATGTAGGTATCGTGCGTCTGGACGACTTCTTCCAGGCGGCTGAGCAAGGAAGAGATTTCGGCATCCGGCTTCAAGCTGAATTCAAACGCCGCGCTGGCTCGGTGCAGCCGGTCGAGGTGCAGGGCGCTTTCACGCAAGGTCTTGCTGGGGATCGTACCGCGGTAGACGCAGCTGCCGCCGATACCCCGCTCGCGTTCCAGCAGTGCTACCCGTTTGCCTGATTTTGCGCCTTGGATGGCGGCTTTCTGTCCCGCGGGACCGGCACCGATGATGACAAGATCGAAGGCTGTGGGTGTACTCATAGGTTCATCGCATTGACCATGGCCAACGCCTTTTCTTTTCCTGCCAGCAGCTGGTCGATATCGGTCGGATACAGGTTGAGGTCGGCAAAGACCGGGTGCTCGCGCAATTCTTCTTCAGGGAGCGTGTCGGGTTCCAGGAGATGGGTCGCCAGGCGGTCTGCGACGCACGTGAGCAGGCAGTCTTGCCTGAAGGAGGTGGCGTGATCATATTCCTGGTAGCAGGCAATGGCTTCGGCCACTTGTTTGGGAAGTCCCCATTTATCGGCAATCACGGTGCCGACCCGGGTGTGGTAGCCGTCGAGTAGCTGCTGCATCACGGCCTTATCGGCCGAGAGTTTGAGGTCTTTGGCGAGATTCGCCACGGTCCGAAGGACGACCGGCTTGCCGATTCCGTGCAAGAGTCCGCAGAGGTAGGCGGTTTCGACGTTCACCCGTCGCATGCGGGCGACCTCTTTGCCGAAGGCGCCGCTGGCCAGTGAGTGGCGCCAGAGCAGCTTGACGTGATCTTCGTGGCCTGGAACTTGGAACGCGCCGTTCTTCAGCGAGGCGGTAAAGGCAATTTCCGACAGCAGATTGATGCCGAGCATGGCTACGGCATGCTGGAGGGACACGACCGGGCTGCGCGGCATATAGGCCGGTGAATTGGCGATGCGCAGGACGTGGGCGGCCAAGGCTTGATCTTGATGGATCAGGGATGACAGCTTGGCGGCATCGGCCGTGGCATCAGCGGCCAGGGCCATGACTTGGCTGGCCACTTGAGGCAAGAGCGGGAGTTCGACTTCTCCTGCGTCGAGTTTCTTGACCAGAGCCTGTTCCAGCTTCTCGGTGGCGGCAGCGGTTTGTGTATCGGGGGCCATTGGTATTCTGGCGCTCCTGTTGTTTGTCGTCGGTGTGAGCTTGTGACGTGTCTTTGTCGGTTGGTTCTCCGGAAAAGTTGAGCCTGAAGGGACACGGCGTGACAAGTTTAGGGAGCCCTGACTATACTATCGGAAGAATTGCGCATTGATTCGGCCGAATGGGGGAGATAGGTGCATGAAATACCGATGGATTATCGGTTTCTTGGGTCTATGGTGCGGGCTGGTCTCAGCGGGTGTGGAGGCAGGTGAAAAGACGGTGACGCCCGACACGATCACCAAAGAAGCTCGTGAGACCATTGAGGTGACGGCCCAGTATACCGCTCAGCAAAAAGAAGCTTTTCAGCGGAAGGCTCAGGAAGAACTCGAGGCGATTCAGAAGCAGATGGCGGCGCTGCAGGGGAAGGCCGACAAGGCCTCGGCTTCGGCCAGGACGGAATTGCAGAAATCGATTCGTGAGCTGGAGGTGAAGAAGGAAGCCGTCAAGCAACAGATCGATGGACTCAAGTCGGCCACCGATGCAAAATGGAATGAAATGAAGGCGGGTGTGCATTCTGCGATCGAAGAGATGCATCAGTCGTTTCAACGGCTGCGCTCCAAGCTGCAGTAAGGACCGGCATGGATCTGCGATGGCATTGAGGTTTGCGCTATATCCCGGCTGTGCGGCGAAGGGTGCGACACCGGAACTGTATCAATCGACGATGGCGATCGTCGGCCGGCTCGGCATTGATGTGGTTGAGCTTGCCGCGTCGTCCTGTTGCGGTGCCGGGGTGGTGACTGAGGCGGAGCCGGATGTCGCCTTGGCGTTGAACGCGCGGAATTTTGCTCAGGCCGAGCGCCTGGGTCTGGATATCATGACGATCTGCGGGACGTGTCAGGGCGTCATGGCGGCGGCAAACAAGCGATTGAAGAGCGAGCCGGGATTGCTCGATCGAATCAATCGTGTGTTGGAGCCGGACGGTATCGCCTATCGTGGAACGATTCAGGTCAAACACCTGCTCTGGATTATCGTGCGTGAGATCGGGCTGCGCCAGCTTGGCGCGCAGGTGGTGAAATCTTTGCAGGGGCTGCGCATTGCGCCGTTCTATGGCTGTTATATTCTTCGGCCCTCCTGGGATCTCGGTTTTGACGATCCGGAAAACCCGACATCTCTTGAGCAGGTGATTCGTGCGTTGGGTGGGGAGGCGGTTGCCTATGCCGGGCGCACCAAGTGCTGCGGGTTTCCGATCATTCTCGAAAAGGAAGCGGTGGCGATGGCGATGTCCGGAGCCAACATGAAGGAAGCCAAGGACCAAGGAGCCGATTGCATGGTCACCCCTTGTCCTCTGTGCCACATGAGCTTGGATATTTATCAGGATCGAGCAGGCCAGGCGGTGAACACTCAGTTGAATCTTCCCATTCTTCACTTGCCCCAGCTCCTCGGTCTGGCGATGGGGATTCCTGCCAAGGAGTTAGGTCTTGCGCGTCATTTGATCACGGTCGATTCGATCGTCAGGCGCATCAATCAGTCCGTCCGTCATTCTTAGATCAGGAGGAACGCATTGTTATGAAAGTTGTGAATCTTTCAGAGTATCAGCAGTTTAGCCAAGAGAAGATGAAGAAGAACAATATGTTTGAGACGGAGCGGTTCTTCTGCGACACTTACTGTTTTGAGCCGGGCCAGGAGCAGAAGGGCCATATCCATGGAAGCCAAGACAAGGTTTATCTCGTTCTGGAAGGGCAGGGGACGTTTCAGGTCGGTTCAGAGAAGCAGGTGTTAGGCCCAGGGCAGGGAACGATGGCTCCGGCTGGCGAAGAGCACGGGGTGAAGAACGAGAGTGGGCAGCGCCTTATCGTATTGGTGTTTGTCGCGCCGAATCCATAGGAGTAAGCGGCACGCACACCGCTTCTTTGTTCGGCAGCATGCGGGAGAGATCTATGGTGAAGAGCTGTGGGTGCGTTCACTCGGTTCGCAGAGGGATTTTGACACTGATGGCGCCGGCCAGCTCTCCTTCCTGGGCACCCTCTTTGGGGTAGCCTGAAATATCCCATTCTCCTTTTGGACCGCCGTGGCAGACGAGGCATTCGTGCTGGTAATAAATCGGCATCATGACCCGCAAGGTTCCGCCCGATTCGGTCAACTCGCTGACATAGGCTTCGCCATTCGGTCGTCCAGACAACCAGCGGAGGACGGACGATTCGTATTCATCCGGCTCATTCTTGGGATTGCGCGGTTGGATCGCCGTTTGTTTCAGTTGGACTCGGGACCGTTTGGAAAAGCGCGCTGCCGCTTGGCTGCCGAACGTGGCAGGAATGAAATTCTTGTAGCCGATTCCGCGCTGGTTGATGACGACCTGTGCCTCACGGACGACGTCTTTTCCGGCTTCGATCAAGGCCGGCAGGAGCGGGCGTGCGAGAGGCGGCACGGCCAACGACGTTCTTGCTGCAGGCGCGCTCAGGTCGATCCCGGTCCGTTGTCGAAAGACCTCGTACATCTGCCGTTCAAACACCTCCGGGGTAAAGCCTTTGTCTCCTTTGTGGACATCGTCGATCAGGGCCTGATTCTGGTCAATCACCAGGCGACCCGCTTGGAGCAGTTTTGCCAGGAGCCGCGCGGTCTCTTCCGCCTCGGCGCGGAGTTGTTCGGGTGGGGCGGCGTGAACAGAGGCGGTTCCCGATACGAGTGCCAGGGTCATGAATACAATCCCTACGAGACGAATCATAGAGTCTCCTTTGACTCGGTCAGTGTGGCGATGCTGCCCGGCAGGTTCCCTGGGCATAGTGAGCCGGCATCTTTTGCACGTCGAACGGGAGCCCTTCCGTCGATGCCCGTCGTGGATAGGCATATGCGTCCTCGATCCATCGGCGCCGCATCTGTTCCAGTCGTCCTGATTCGTGGAGCTGAAAAATGACGTCGTTGATGAACCACCGCAAGGTGTAACTTTCTTCCGCCATCACGACGGCATAGTCGGCTTGCGTAAACCGTAGCGGTGTGTGATCGTCTCGCTCAAGAAGCCGCCAGTCTCGACGCGTGGTTTTGACCATGAATTCTAAAACCGGGTGTGCCCCGAGAATGACATCGATGGGCGGCGACAGGCCGGCGGCGGCATGTTCGAAGGCTGCGGGGAGCGAATCGCACACAAGCACTCTGGCCGCATTCATCCTGGCTTCGGCATACAGATGTGCGGACGTATTGTCTTGCACGGCGATGGTGAGGCCCTCCAAGAGCCGTTCTCGCGCTGTTCCCCCCTCGTCGGTTTTGAGCCGACGCTGGATCTGCTCGATGACTCCCGGCCTGGTGGCGATCGTGCCGAGGCCTCCCTGTGAAAAGTACGGAGTGGAATAGGCGAATCCGGCCCGGCCAGGCGAAGGCGTTCCGGCTGCCACGGCGGAGACGAAGAAGTCCAGTTGGCCCTCGTTCAAAAGTAGAAATAGATCTCGGAAACGAATCAGGTGCAAGGCCGGAACCACGGGTGCGCCGCAATGGAGCGTGAGCGCATCGCTTACCGCCCGCACCAGTTCGGCATCGAGCCCGGTCACCCGGGCGCCTTCGTCTGTCCAGACAGCGGGAAATACGAACGGTCGAAAGGGTTCCACCGCCATCCCCACCTGGACTTGTTGTCGCCGGCAGATTCGATCCAGCTCGTTGGTCGTTACGGGGTAGATCTGCTGCACGGCGTCGAAGAGCAGCCCACAGCCCTGCATCAGCGGGAGCAAGAACAGGAGGGCGGCCACCGGGGATACCGGACGCCATTTGTGCCGGAAGAAGGCTGTGAGACAGGGACGCCCGTGTGTCATCCCGGCGCCCTCACGTATCGTCCGCAGAAGCCGGCTCAATACCGGAACCCGGTTAGAAACAGCCATTGCTGAGACTCCCCCGCTTCTCCTCGGAAATTGACGTCGTACTGCGTAAATTGCAGGCTCAGGTCGAGAGAAATCCCGCGGGCCACCGGAAAACGCACACCAGCTTGGCCGCCATACAGCAAACCCGGCGAAGTCCGTCCTTGTCCTGAGATGACGGTGCCGATGAGTCCGCCCACGTAGGGAACGGCACGATCTTCAAGCGGGCCGAAAAAAAGATGCTTGAGTATTCGCCCAAGCGGCATCGAAGCAGGAAAATCGAGGAGGTCCAGGACGTTGTTCCAACGCGGATTGAGAAATACCGCATGTTGATCGGTCCGGAAATCGTCGGTGCGGATGCTGAAGTATTGATACCCGATCCGTATTTCCCCATCGCCGTACCGTAACGCCGTGATGCCGGCCTGCAGGGTGACTTCCCGGTCTTTCGGGGCGAATGTTTGCTGGCGCAGTGCGACGTCGAAGTTGAATGGTCGTATGGGCAGGATTTCGAACAGTGCTTCTTGTGCCGGAGCCGGAAAGGGACCGAGGAGCGTCAGCGTGAGTGCGCAGAGACCGAACCGACAAAACGATCCGCGGAACCCAGATCCGCGATTCTTGGTCGACATGGCATGTCTGTTAGTGAGTATGGGCCTGTCCATCGGACGGTCCGAGCGGATCGATACCCAGAACGGGCGGCCCTGCAGTGATGCAGGACTTCATAATTTCCACCCGGCATTGGGCACCGGCGAGAACGGCATTGGCCATGATGACGAGTTCGGATTCAGACAGTTGTTGGCGCGCATAGTCGATGAGTACATGGTTCGGAACGAGATCGGGGTCGACCTGTTGGACTCCAGTTTGCTTCGAAAGAGCCGAGACGAGCTGGGAACGAACCGACAAACACGCTTCGCCCAGCAGCATCAACGCCACCCTATCATAGCGTAAGCTCCCCGGTCAAGTAGACACTGCCAAGGGAGAACTTCTAGCTTCCAATTGAGCCCGATACGTGGCGGGCGGCACGCCTACTAACGCGTCATGGGGCCGTTCTTCGTTGTAACTTTGCAACCATTCCGCACTGATCTCGCGCACCTGCTCCAACGACTCAAACACATAGGCATTCAGCACTTCGGTTCGATACGTCCGGTTATAGCGCTCAATGAACGCGTTCTGATCCGGCTTGCCCGGTTGGATGTGCCATAACTGAATCGCCCGTTCCGCACACCAGGTGATGAACGACTCGGCGATGAATTCCGGCCCATTGTCGAGCCGAATCGCCTGGGGCTGCCCTCGCCAGCTCACCACTTGCTCCAACACGCGGATCACGCGCTCGGCTGGCAGCGACGTATCGATCTCGATGGCCAAGCCTTCGCGAACCCCTTCGTCCAGAATATTAAGGGTCCGGAATCGTCGTCCGCCGTACAGTGTATCGCTCATGAAATCCACTGCCCAGACCACATTAGGCTGAGGCACCACTACGAGCGGCTGACGCAGGCGAAGAGGGAGCCGCTTCTTGGTTCGCCGCGGCAAGTTGAGCCGCAGCTGGCAGTACACGCGCCACAACCGTTTATGATTCCACGGCTGCCCGTCGAGCCGGAGCCGATCACAACACTTCCAGAAGCCCCAGCGACTCTTGGCTGCGACCAGGGTTGTGAGCGCCGCAATGACTGGGGCGTCGCGCCGTGCCCAATCGATCCGTGGTCGGTAGTACGTCGCTCGCCCAAGTCCAACTGCGCGACAGGCCCGCTGAATTGGGAGACCATTCACCGTGACTAGATGGGTGACGATCTCCCGCCGCTCAGCGGGCTTCAGAGCTTTTTTGCGATGACATCCTTCAGCGCGGCATTCTCGAGCGACAGGTCGGCATATAGCCGCTTCAGCCGGCCGTTCTCGTGTTCCAATTCCTTGAGCCGCTTGACATCAGAGGCCTCCAGCCCCCCGTACTTGGCTTTCCACTTGTAGTACGTCGCGGAGCTAATCCCGTAGTGCCGCCAGATCTCGTTGACGGGCCGACCGGCGTCGGCCTCTTTCAGGATCGATACGATTTGGGTCTCGGTGAACTTCGATTGACGCATGGAAACCTCCTGGCTAGGGTGACTATTTTGCCAGAAAGTTCTCCTGATGGCTGTCTACCGTTGCGGGGAGCTTACGATAGGGGCCTTCTGCCTGAATAGACGAAACCCCACTCACCAGTAGTATTCCGCTGATAATGGGGGTGAAGAACGCGTGTGTCATGGACTGAAGACTCTGGATGTGAAATCCGGCCGGTTTTATGCCGGCCGGATTTCCGATTCTCAACTTACTTCGCTTTTGCGGGGAGCTCCCACGGAACCATGGGCATCAAGTTCGTCGAGGGCTTGGCATCGGGAGAGGCCAAAAGAACGGCGATTGCGCCGCGAAGCGCCCCGGTCAGGGAGTGCGTGACCAGCGGGTAGGCGCCGGCCGACTCAACGACGACGTCGAATGTTGCCGCGCTGCCCGGTCCGACCACGTAAGTCTGCACGCCGGTCAGTTTATTGGCCGGATTGCCGCTCTCATAGACGTTGTCCCAGATCTCGCCGATCGGATGGAACGAGGAGAACTCGTTCGGGCCGGCGTTGACGAAATAGACACGTACGCGCTCGCCTGGCTTGGCGTCGAGTTTGCCGCCGCCCGTGACGAACGGATGATATTTGAAGATGCCGCCGTTGAACATCACTCCGTCGAATTTCCGGTCGAACATGGCCTGCACATCGTTCGGATTCTTGAAGTATTCGGATTGGACCAGAACATATTCGCGGTCCGCTTTGGGCCAGACGCTCGCGTCTTTCGGATCGACGATGATGGCGCCGAACATGCCGCGCGCGACGTGCTGGATCATGGGCGGGGCGCCGCAGTGATAGAAGAAAATGCCTGGCTTCTTGGCGACGAAGGTGTAGCTGATGGTTTCACCTGCGTTGATGGCCTTGTAGTTCTTTAGGAAGTCGATCTCTGCCGCATGGAAGTCCATGGCGTGGGGATTCTTATTGGTGGCCGGGTTGGTGAGCGTGAAGTTGATGGTGTCACCTTCCGTGACGCGGACGACCGGACCTGGCATGGTGCCGTTGAATGTCCAGGCCGCGTACTTCTCTCCGCCGCCGTCGATGACGATGTCGGACTCCACGGCAGTCATGTGGATGTCGTGAGTCTTCGCGGATGCATAGGACGCCTGTCCCAGCAATCCGGCGAGCGCAATCGCGGTGGCTCCCGCGAGTGTCATGGCCCGTTGTGATTGTCTTGTCATCATTGTGGAACTCCTCTCTGAATGGTTGGTCGAACTCTTCCCGTCGAAGGCGCTGACGGTCCTTGTATATGAAGGCCTCAGTTACGCGTCGACTGTGTGTGTGAGGATACGGAGTGCGCAGGCAAAAAAATATGACGTATATCATGTTTTGAAAATATACCAGAAAGGTGGATCGGGAGAAAGCTATGCAGACGCCAGGGCCTTGAGGGCGGCGAGATCGCGGATCATGAGGCGGGTCGCCGTTCCGGACACGAGGCGATCGCGTTTGAACCGGCTCATGATGCGAATGGCGGTCTCGGTCGTCGTGCCCACCATGTTGGCCATATCCTGGCGGGTCAGTCGCATCGGGAGCTTGATGCCTTGCGGATCCTTCACCCCGTTCTTCGTCGCCAACTCTACCAGGAGCGAGGCCAGCCGCTGGTCGGCGCGGTCGAGGGCCAGGACCTTGGCTTTTTCCTGGGCTTCGTTGAGGCGATTGCCGAGATGCTTGATGACTTCGATAGCCGCCTCGGGATTGCGGCGCAGCATCTCGAAGTAGGATTTCTTGTTCATGCGCAAGATGCTGACATCACCCATCGGCTGCGCCGTGCCCGGGTGGCGGGCTCCTTCAAAGGCGGCGGCGTCGCAGCAAAAGAGGTCGCCGGGCATGAGCATCTTCAGCGTGCATTCTTTCCCTTCCGGGCTCGACTTGACGCACTTGACCGTGCCTTCCTTCACGATGTGGAAGTATTCGGTCGGATCGCCTTCCCGGAAAATGACGTCTTTCTTGGTGTAATGCTGCTCGGTCAAGTCCTGGAGCACGCGTTGCCGGTCTGCGCTGGAGAGAATCTTGAGCAGGGGGATATGGTTGAGTTCACCCTGGGCGGATGAACTCAACCGGCGATTACTTGATGATTTGCTTGACGGCTTCGACAATGGATCGCGCTCCGATGCCAAAATGATCGACGAGTTCGTCCGGCTTGCCGCTATGGGGAATGGTCCGGACGGCGAGCTTGTGAACTTTCACGCCTTCGGCGCTCACGGCGCTCAGGACGGCATCGCCGAGTCCCCCGTGCGCGTAGTGGTCTTCCACGGTCAGAAGGCGCCCGTGGGTGGCGCGTGCGCTGGCGATGAGGGTGGTTTGGTCGATGGGGGCGATGCTGTACAGATCGACCACACGAACCGCGATGCCCGCTGTCTTTAATTGATCATGCGCCTTAAGGGCTTCGAAGAGTGTGACGCCGGCTGCCACAATCGTGAGTACATCGTTTGCGCTTTGGCGGAGGACTTTGCTGCCCCCGATCGGAAACATCTCGTCAGGGCCATAGATCACCGGGGATTTCGGTCGTCCGGCGCGGATGTAGACCATCCCTTTGTGGTTGGCGGCTGCTTCGACCAGACGATAGGTGCAGGTGGCGTCTGAAGGGTAGAGGACGACGACGCCTGGCTGTGCCGCCATCATCGCAATATCCTCAAGCCCCATTTGCGAAGGACCGTCTTCGCCGATGCTGACGCCCACGTGGGTGCCGACCAGCTTGATGTTGGATTGACTGATAGCCGCCATCCGGATGAAATCGTACGCGCGCGTGAAGAACGCGGCAAACGTGGCGACGAAGGGAACTTTGCCGCAGGCGGCGAGGCCGGCAGCGGCGCCGAGCATGTTCTGTTCGGCGATGAAGTTTTCAAAAAACCGGTTTGGAAATTTCTTGCCGAATTTGTCCGTGTAGGTGGAGTTCTTGACGTCGGCATCCAGTCCGACCACTGAAGAGTTCACACTTCCGAGCGCTTCAAGTGCCACGCCAAAGGCTTCACGCGTCGCGGCGGCCTCGCCCACTTTATAGGGTGAAGGGGGAAGCGCAGCTTTTGTCGCCGGCGCGGGCGTGGCGGAGGCGGGCCGGTTGATTTGTACAGTTTCGCCGGAGGGTTTCAGCTGCTTGGTCAATTCATCGATTGCCTTTTGCGTCTCTTCTCCCTTGGGAACCGGTTTCCCATGCCAACTGGGGCTGTCCGCCATGAATGACAGGCCGTGCCCCTTGAAGGTCTTGGCTAATATGACAGTCGGTTTCCCTTTTGTGCGGGACGCTTCATCAAAGGCGGCAACGAGCGCGGCAATGTCATGGCCGTCGACGACGATGGCATGCCAGCCGAATCCTGACCAGCGTGCGCGATAGCCTTCCATATTGTGTTGCAACATGGTGGGATCGCTTTGCCCCAGTCTGTTCACATCGACGATGGCGCAGAGATTATCCAGGCTGTGATGCCGGGCCACTTCAGCCGCTTCCCAATTTGATCCTTCGACGGACTCGCCATCGCCCATGAGCACGTAGGTTCGGTGGTCAAATTTATCGATGGATTTCGCGTTCAGGGCAATGCCGATTCCAACGGGGAGTCCTTGTCCGAGCGAGCCGGTCGCCATATCGACAAATGAAAGACGGGGAGTCGGGTGGCCCTCCAGGTCAGATGCCAATGTCCGCAACTTTAAAAGGTCGCTCTTGGGGAACAGTCCTGCTTCCGCCCAGGCCGCGTAAAGCAAGGGGGCGGCATGTCCTTTTGACAGGACGAAACGATCGCTGTTCGGGGCTTTGGGATTCTTCGGGTCGTAGCGCATGACGGAGAAGAAGAGTGTCGCCACGATGTCGGCAGCGGAGCAGCAGCTGGATGGGTGGCCGCTGGCCGCTTCGGATGTGGCTCGAACGCTTTCGATACGGAGTTGCGTGGCCTTGTTATGAAGGGCATTGAGGGACTCTGGGGACAGGGCTGCACTGGCCATCGGAACTCCTTTCAGGAATTGAATGCTTCGTAGGTTGCCGGCGCATGCTTCTCTACGTCAGAGATCGGCAGAAACGCGGCGGGGCATGAGGCTAACAAAACGATGGAAGGGAGTCAATGAAGGGACTCGCGATCTTCTTGCTTGAGCCTCGGAGACCTCAAGGAAGAAGATCGCAGAAAATGAACGGATGGTTCAGGCTAGGCCTGAGACGAGGGTGTCACTGTCGAGACTTCGCTTGAGCAGGCGCTCTCGAGGCCATTGTAGGAGCTAACCGTAAAGTAGTAGCGAGTGTCGGGTTGGAGGTTCGAAATTGTGGCGTTCGGTGATTCGACAAATTGAGCCGCTTCATACGAGCAGGAGCCTGACTGCCCGGGAGATTGTCGCCCGTAGTGGACATAGTATCCGACAATCGACGAATCTTGTATCGGGTTCCATGCGAGTGAGGCTGTCGGGAGTGCTGCGCTTGAGGACGTGGAGACGGCGGGAGCGCCATCTCCGCCACCACCACAGCCGGTTAGCAGCATGCAGGAGGTCAACGCAATGCTTGTGGACAAGATACGCATGGATTGGTTTCTCATTTCATCTTTCATTGAAGGGGATTCTTTCTACTTGATTGAAGGCTGGAGGTGCAATCTCACAATGTCGAACGGCGCGGGCTGTTCGTCAAAGGCGTTGAGCTAGCGCTCAGCGCAACAGCCGCCATGATGAGTAATATGAAGAGGATCATTACTTCCCGCTCCCTTATTGATGGGAAGTACGTCAAGCAAAACATAGGCCAAGGACAAATAAGCCTTTCTCCGAAGTGCATATTGAGATTTTGAATGGAATTTCTTGCCTGCATTGCAGAGTCTGAATGCTTTGACCTTCAGGTTGGCGAATGCCCAGAGCGATTTTACTGAGATCTCTCATTCCGATGGTGTAGGTGGATGCCTTCACTTTCTACACATGTTTTTTCGAATTGGGACGTCAATTCGTAATTTAGGACAAGCAGCAGGCTGGACTTGGAGGATTGGTAGGGACTAGGTTTTGGATTGTGACGCGGCCCGCTCTCGAAAATATCGATAGAGAAGCACGGCATTGAGTAGGACGACGATCGAAAGGATGCTGTAAGTGGTGAAGGTGCTTGCCAGATTCAGTTCGACGAGCACTCGTGAAAGTCCAAATCCGACGATGATGGCATCAAAGCTCATGCAGAGCCGCCGAAATGTTTCAGGATCCATCCAGCGGATCAAGAATACGCCGAGCGGAATACCCAGTAAGACGCTTGGCACGATGTAGGGCATGACCTTCATGCTCTCAACGCTGTAGAACCCGATGATGCCGTAGGCGATGGCGGTCAACGTCGCTTCGGCGACCCGGATCACGCCCAGCGCCGCGCGAAAATCCTGTTTTTCATATCCCTGATTATTGAAGAGGAGCGCCAGCGGTGGTCCTGAAATGGTGGTGACCGAATAGAGTGTGCCGATGCCGACTCCGAACGGAACCCCAATGGCTTTTTCAGCTTTGATCGGTTTGCGGATGCCGGCCGCTTGAAGCAGAATCAACGGGAGCAGCATGAAGTAGGTAACGAACTTGACCCAGGCCGGTTGCACCATCGAGAGGATGTAGCTGCCGATGGCGACCCCCATGGCGAGGCCAATCAGGATGGGCACGACACGCCGGAAAATGTTGGGGATGTTCTGGCGATTGAGAAAGAGGACATAACTATTCAGGACCAGCTCCACGAGCACCATGGCGGGATTCAAAATGCGATTCGTATAGAACAGGAGGGCCACCGGCATGGTAATCGAGGAGAAGCCGTAGCCCAGCGCGCCGTTGACGGTCGCGGCGACGAACGTTATGAGTACGAGGACGATCTGATCCATGGTTATCCCCTGCGATGGCTTGCTGCAAAATCATTGAGCGTACAATTATCGAGGATGCCGGCAATGGCATCGCGGACCGGACCCATCACATGTTGAACCGGGCACTCGGCCTTGTCCGCGTAGGGACAGTCCCGGCACTTTTGGTAGGCGGTTTTGCTCACGCAGCCGATGGGGGCAAGTGGGCCATCCAAGATGCGGATCACTTGACCGACAGTAATCTCCCCGGGGGGCTTGATCAGGGTATAGCCGCCTTTGAGACCTCGCCGGCTGGCCAGTAACCCGGCTCGTTTCAGCGCCAGAAGAATTTGCTCCAGAAACTCGATCGGGATGTGCTGGCGCTTGGCAATTTGGTGGCGCTGCAAGGTCGTCTGTTCGTAGGCGAGCGTGAGTTCAATGAGCGCCCGGAGTCCGTACTCGCTTTTCTTGGAAAGCTTCACGCCTTGTCTTTCTAAAATGAATTGACTTAGTCAAGTTTTGACACAGTAATGGAGCCTGATCAGATTCGTCAAGCTCCTGGTTCCTATTACGCTTGAGAACCTATTCAGATGTTGGCTCGATGCCCCGATTCGTTTCTCTCTCAAGAACACGATGCAACTCTTTGATCCATGAGGGATTGTTGCTTGACAGCATGAAAGCATTCTTGTTAGCTTGGCACGCTATTTTTCTCCGGCGGCAACTGGTGAGTCTTCTATCGACTTAATCGTTGGATCATTCGTGAATTATCAAGATCTCATTCTGACGTTAAGCAGGTTTTGGGCTGATCGAGGCTGTGTCATTCAGCAGCCGTACGATATGGAAATGGGGGCGGGAACCTTTCATCCGGCTACCTTCCTGCGCTCCCTCGGTCCTGAACCCTGGCGGGCCGCCTATCCGCAACCCTGCCGTCGTCCCACGGACGGCCGCTACGGGGAAAATCCGAACCGCATGCAGCATTACTATCAGTACCAGGTGGTGCTGAAGCCGGCCCCTGACAATATCCAGGAGCTCTATCTCGAAAGTCTTGCGCAATTGGGGATCAATCCCAAACAGCACGACATCCGATTTATTCAAGATGACTGGGAGTCTCCCACGCTCGGGGCCTGGGGGTTGGGGTGGGAAGTCCGTCTGGATGGAATGGAAATTACCCAGTTCACCTATTTCCAGGAAATCGGCGGGATCGAGCTGGCGCCCATCACGGGTGAGATCACCTACGGCACAGAACGCATCGCTATGTATCTGCAGCAGGTCAACAATGTGTATGACCTCGCCTGGACCGATCAGGTCAAGTACGGCGACATCCATCATGAAACCGAAGTGCAGGGATCACGCTACAACTTCGAAGAAGGCGATGTGGCGATGTTGATGCAGGCCTTTCAATCGCATGAGGCTGAATGCAAGCGGTTGCTTGCGCAGACCGAGAAGCGTTTGACCTTGCCAGCCTATGACTACTGCATCAAATCCTCGCACGTGTTCAACCTGCTCGACGCGCGCGGCGCCATCAGTGTGGCGGAGCGCACCGGCTACATTGCACGGGTTCGGGCGCTGGCCCGGCAATGCGCGGAACGCTACATCGAAGAACGGGCTGCCATGGGGCATCCCCTCATGGCTCGTGCGACAAAGCAAGGGACTCAACACGCCGGTCGCACGCGATCTTAATTCTCTAAGAAATTGTCTATGCCGAAAGCTCAGAAACCATCTCGCGCCACGGTATCCACGAAGAAGGGGAGCGGGCGATCTGCTCCGTCGACCGCAGAACTGCTGCTGGAGATCGGGGTCGAAGAACTGCCCTATCAGTTCATCAACCCCGCGCTGGCTCGATTGAAGGAGTCCGCCGAGCAGCTTCTCACGGAACAGCGACTCACGTTCCAAACCATCCGCACACTTGGGACCCCACGAAGACTGACACTTGTGGTCGAAGGACTGCTCACGCAGCAGGCTTCCGTCATGAAGGAGGCCATGGGGCCGTCAAAGGCGGTGGCGTTCGATCAGGCGGGGCAGCCGACCAGAGCCGCAGTCGGCTTTGCGGCCGGGCAGGGCGTGGCCGTGCAGGACCTGCAAGTTCGGCAGACGCCGAAAGGCGAGTATCTCTTTGCGGTGAAGCGTGAAGAAGGACGTCCTTCTAAAACCGTGCTCACAGAACTCTTGCCGCAGCTCGTGGCCAAGTTGTCCTTCCCCAAAGCGATGAAGTGGAACGACGCGGGTGTGCGGTTTGCCCGGCCGGTGCGATGGCTGGTCGTGCTCTTCGGCGGCGCGGTGCTTCCGATCGAGGCAGCCGGGATCAAGGCGGGGCACCGGACGCGGGGGCACCGGGTGCTCGGCTCGAAGCAGGGGGTCGTTGTCAAGGATTGTGCGACCTATGTGAAGGCGCTGGAGAAAGACGGCGTCATTCCTGATCCGGAACGCCGCCGGGCCATCATCGCCGAGCAGATTTCGACGTTGTGCAAAAAGACGGGATTTGTGCTGAACCAAGACGACGCATTGCTCGACCAGGCGGTGTATACGACGGAATGGCCGTACGCGATCATCGGGTCGTTCAAGGATACGTATCTTGATGTCCCCGAAGAAATTCTGATCACCTCAATGAAGGAACACCAGGGCTTTTTCTCGCTCCGTCATAAGACGACCGGGAAGCTGGTGGCGCATTTCATTGCGGTGGCCAACAATCGAGTCAAGGACATGGGCCTCATCCGCGAAGGCAATGAGCGGGTGCTGGCTGCACGGTTGGCCGATGCCAAGTTCTTCTATGACAATGACCGGACGACCGCGCTACAAGATAGGGTCGGCAAACTCGACGGAGTGACCTTTCACCAGAAAATCGGGACGATGGGGCAGAAGCAGGCGCGCATCGCCACGCTGGCCGCTTCGCTCGCTCGACTGGCCGGTCTGAACGAATCCGTTGTGAAGAGCTGTGAGCGGGCGGGCGCGTTGTGCAAGGCGGATCTGTTGACCGGCATTGTCGGAGAGTTTCCTGAATTGCAGGGCGTGATGGGCGGCTACTATGCCCGGCACGACGGGGAGGCGCCGGCGGTGTGCCAGGCGATTCTTCAGCAGTATCGACCGCATTCGATGGAGGGAGCGATTCCTGAATCGACGGAAGCGCAGGTCTTGTCGTTGGCCGACCGTTTGGATAGCCTCGCGTCTTTCTTTCATGTCGGCATGGTGCCGACGGGTTCGGAAGATCCTTTTGCCTTGCGCCGCCATGCCACGGCGGTCGTGCGTATTCTCTTGGAAGGCGGCGTCCGGTTGAACCTGGGCCGCGCCATCGGGGAAGCGCGCACGATTGTGGGGGCGGCAGGAATCAAGGCCGGTTCGAATCAGGGGGACGGCCAGCAGCGGCTGGTCGACTTCGTGTTTGAACGGGTACGGCACTATGCCCGCACCGTCCATGGGTTACGGGATGATGTTGTGAATGCCGTCGTGAGTGTGACCGACCGTCAGTCATTCGACCTGCGGGACCTCCTGGCCAAGATGCAGGCGTTGCAAGCAGTGACTACTCGGGCAGAGTTTGACCCGTTGATCGTCGGATTCAAGCGCGCCCATCGGCTGGTTGAAAAAGAGCAGTGGGATCGTCAGCCGGTCGCCTCGGCAGTCTTTCAAGACGCCACTGAGTCCGCGCTGTATAAGGCGGTATCGGAGGAACGGGAGCGGATGGGGACCTCAATGCAGGCGAGCGACTATGGTAAGGCTCTGGAATCGCTGGTGTGTTTGAAACCGGCCATCGACGCCTTCTTTGCCGCGGTCATGGTGAATGCCGACGACAAAGCGGTGCGCAGCAATCGACTCTCGCTCTTGAAGGATGTGGATGAATTCTTCATGTCATTCGCGGACTTCTCCCAGATTGTGGTACAAGGGAGCTAGTCGGGGTATGGCCTTATGGTGCAGGATTTCCCATCGCAGGTTGGCCTGGCAGAACCGGGGAATGATGCGCTACGTTCCATCCGTGTTCAGCGGTATGCGCGGGTCATCACGATTGTCCTGATCGTACTATGCAACGGGATTTTCCTGTTCGGCATATGGGCGAGCGGCGTCAACCTGGATGAGTTGGTCAAAACACAGGATCAGTTTAGTCCTCAAAATGACGTGTGCCTTCGTCTCAGTTGGCAGCGTCTCGCCGGATCGACTGAGCCTATCCGCCTCTGCTCCGAATGGATCAATCTCTCGGATCCGACAGGCAGGCCTCATGTGCTGGACAAAAACACCAAAGTACGGCAGGGTTCTGATGGGCGCTATTACGTGGATCATGGCATCAAGGCCGATTATCGTCTCGTGGCATTTGCCGGATTTGTCGCGGCGGTCATCGCTTTCGGGATGTTGACGCGGCGGTATCTGGTCAATCGGTACCGGCTGCAACTTGAATTAGCCGCAAGCAGACCAGTCGTCTAGGTTCAGTGGTCGATCGCAAAGGAGAAGCAGGCGTGGCAAAGAAATACGTGTACTACTTCGGAGACGGCAAGGCAGAAGGCACGTCCAACATGAAAGAGTTGCTGGGCGGCAAAGGCGCGGGTCTGGCCGAGATGACCAACCTGGGCATTTCCGTGCCGCCCGGATTCACCATCACCACAGAAGCCTGCGTGGAGTACTACAAGCTGGGGAAGAAGTATCCGCCCGGGATGTGGGAGACGGCGCTGGCGTCACTCAAGCGAGTGGAACGATCGATGGGGATGGGATTCGGCGATCCGGAGCGCCCCTTGCTGGTTTCCGTGCGGTCCGGTGCGCGCGCCTCAATGCCCGGAATGATGGACACCGTGCTCAATGTCGGCCTGACGCTCAAGACGGTCGAGGGTCTGGCGGCCAAGACGAAGAACGAACGGTTCGCGCAGGACAGCTATCGCCGGTTTATTACCATGTTCGGCAGTATCGTCATGGGGGTGCCGCGCGAACATTTCGAAGCCATTCTGAATCTCAAGAAAGAAGAAATGGGCGTGAGACACGAGACGCAGCTCGATGCGCGCGCCTTGCGCGATCTCGTGGAACGGTTCAAGTCGCTGGTCAAGGAAGAAACGGGCAAAGGGTTTCCCGACGATCCGAATGAACAGCTGAAGCTGGCGATCGATGCCGTGTTCTCATCCTGGAACGGCGCGCGTGCCATCACCTACCGCCGGTTGAATGGGATTCCGGATCACTGGGGCACGGCGATCAATGTCGTGGCCATGGTGTTCGGGAACATGGGCGACACCAGCGGCACCGGCGTGGCCTTCACACGCGATCCTAACACGGGCGAGCGGAAGTTCTTCGGCGAGTGTCTGATGAACGCGCAGGGCGAAGATGTGGTGGCCGGCATCCGGACGCCGCTGCCGGTCACGGAGTTGGGCCGGACCGTGCCTCCCGCCTACAAAGAGCTAGAACATACCTACAAGCGCCTCGAGAAACATTACCGCGACATGCTCGACCTGGAGTTTACGATCCAGGAGGGCAAGCTCTATATGTTGCAAACGCGTGTCGGGAAACGGACCGGCATCTCTGCCGTGCGGATCGCTGTCGAGATGGTCAAAGAAGGTTTGATCACCAAGCGCGAGGCCGTGCAGCGTGTCGGCCCGGATCAGCTCGCGCAATATCTCTATCCCATCTTCGATACCCAGTCTGAAGCTGGTTCAACCCCGCTGGGCAAGGGACTACCAGCCGGGCCCGGTGCGGCGGCAGGAAAGATTGCGTTGACGCCGGATCGCGCCGTGGAAATGAAGGCGGCGGGGCAACGGGTTGTGTTGGTCCGCGATGAAACCAGCCCCGACGATATTCATGGCATGAACGCCGCGACCGGGTTTGTGACCGCGCGCGGAGGGATGACCTCGCATGCGGCGGTCGTGGCGCGACAGATGGGCAAAGTGTGCGTGGCCGGATGCGAAGCCGTCGAAGTCATCGATAATCAATCGGTGAGGATCGGCTCGAAAGTATTTCGGGAAGGCGACTATCTGTCTGTGAACGGATCGACCGGCAATGTGTATGACGGCGATATTCCCGTCATGGAATCCGAGATCATTCAAGTGGTGCAGGGGAAGCTGGATGCGAAGCAGTCGCAGAAGTATCAGCTGTTCTCGACCATCCTTTCCTGGGCGGACAGTGTGCGGACGATGAAGGTGCGGGCGAATGCCGATGTGCCGGATCAGGCCAAGATCGCCCGGGGGTTCGGAGCCGAGGGAATCGGGCTCTGCCGCACGGAACACATGTTTTTTGCGGAAGACCGCATTCCGATCATGCAGAAGATGATTCTGGCCCGGACGAAAGAAGATCGGGAAAAGTATCTGGAGCAATTGTTGCCGCTGCAAAAGCAGGATTTCATCGGGCTCTATCGTGAGATGGAGGGATTCCCGGTCACGATTCGCTTGCTCGATCCGCCGCTGCACGAGTTTTTGCCGAAGCGCGAAGAGCTGATGGTGGAGATCGCCCAGCTCGAGCTGACCGGCAAGGACGGAGCCAAGCTGGAGGAACAGCGCCGGCTGCTGGCCCGCGTCGAGGAACTGCACGAATTCAATCCGATGCTGGGGCTGCGCGGCTGCCGGCTGGGCATTACGATGCCGGAGATCACGCGCATGCAGGCGCGCGCCATTATCGAGGCGGCCTGCGAGCTGGCGAAGGAAGGCAAGAAGATCGTGCCGGAGATCATGATTCCGCTGGTGGGCATGGTGGCGGAAATGAAGTCGCAGAAGGATCTCATCCGCGAAGTCGCGCAAGAGACCATGAAACGGTTCGGTGTGAAGCTCTCGTATCTCGTCGGGACGATGATCGAATTGCCCCGCGCAGCTGTGACCGCAGAACGGATCGCGGAAGAAGCCGAGTTCTTCTCCTTCGGCACGAACGATCTCACCCAGACGACCTTCGGGTTCTCCCGCGACGACGCCGCGAAGTTCATCGACCACTATCGCACCGTGAAGATCATGGATGCGGACCCGTTCGCCACGCTCGACCGGGAAGGCGTCGGATCGTTGATGAAGACGGCGATCGCAGGCGGGCGCAAATCGCGGCCCGGGATCAAGCTCGGTATCTGCGGCGAACATGGCGGCGATCCCAGTTCCGTTGAGTTCTGCCATCAGCTCGGGTTGGACTATGTGAGCTGTTCGCCGTTCCGCGTGGCCATCGCGCGGCTGGCGGCTGCTCAGGCGGCGATCGCCGAAGGCGATGCCAAAACGACAGTGAAGAAAGCCGTCCCGGCGCGAGCGAAGGCCGCCAAAGTCGTGAAGGCCGTGCGTCGCGCCAAGGCGACCCAAACGGCGAAGGCGGTCAAGGTCACGAAGGCATCGCGCCGCCCGTCCTCAACGACCCGCAAGAAACGGTGACCGTCCGCACTCACGATCTCCACTATATGACGTTGGCTCTTCGCCTTGCTGCGAAGGGCCTCGGTAAGACCAGCCCCAACCCGATGGTTGGGGCC
>FSSH01002458.1_pt1 | contig 45547 bp, 41 predicted proteins | sample 1166101 | NCBI WGS metagenome assembly FSSH01 (sample SAMEA32972668, study PRJEB13176) | freshwater metagenome | biome: Drinking water system; feature: Biomass in drinking water that filtered by 0.45 um membrane; material: drinking water | place: USA | collected 2012-12-20 | depth 0 m
CCCGCGGCGCCGGCCGCCTGCAGCGCGGCGGCGCCGGCGCGGGCGTCGGCACACAGTTGGCGCATCGGCGTCATGTAGTCCACGGGTAACTCCTGCGGCGCAGTAGGGAAAACGGGGAGGGCGTGGCTCAGTCGAGCACGAGATCGGTGGCGTGCACCAGCGCCACGCCCCGTTTGTAGCCCAATGCCGCCTCTNNTCGATGTCGTCGGACTGCTTGCCGGCGATCAGGCGGCATTCGTGGCTGTCGTAGCCGGCCAGCGCGGTGGCGAAGGCCTGTCCGGCAGGGTCGAGCAAACGGATCGCGCTGCCGCGTTCGAACTGGCCTTCCACTTGGGTGATGCCGGCGGCGAGCAGGCTGCGGCCGGCCTTCACCGCGCGGGTCGCGCCTTCGTCCAGGTGCAGGCGCCCGGTCACGGCCAGCGACCCCGCTATCCAGACCCGCTTGGCGCTTTCGGGCGACACCGCCGCGCGGAACCAGGTGGCCCGGGCGCCTTCCAGCAGGTCCGACACCGGACGGTTGCCGTTGCCGCGAGTGATCACCGCCGAACAGCCGGCGGCCATCGCCATCTCGGCCGCGGCAATCTTGGTCGCCATGCCGCCGGTGCCGGCGGTGCCCGCGCGCGACGGGCCCGCCAGCGCCGCGATGGCCGGCGTGATCGCGTCTACCGTGGGGATGTGCACGGCCTGGGGGTTCGTCGCCGGATCCGAGTCGTAAAGGCCGTCCACGTCCGAAAGGATCACCAGCAGGTCGGCCGACACCAGCTGCGCCACGCGGGCGGCCAGGCGGTCGTTGTCGCCGTATCGCAGTTCCTCGGTGGCGACGGTGTCGTTTTCGTTCACCACCGGCACGGCGCCCAGCTGCAGCAGGGTCTCGAGCGTGGTGCGTGAATTGAGCCAGCGGCGGCGGTTCTCGGTGTCCGAGGGCGACAGCAGCGCCTGGGCGGCGTGGAGGCCGTGCGGGCTGAAGGCCTGGTCCCAAGTCTGGATCAGCACGGTCTGGCCCGCGGCGGCTGCGGCCTGTTTTTCGTCCAGCCGCAGCTTGCGGGCGGTGGGCAGGTTCAGCCGGGGCCGGCCCAGCGCCACGGCGCCGGACGACACCAGCACCACCTCGGCGCCGCGCTGGCGCAGCGCGGCGATGTCGGCCGCCACGGCGTGGAAGCAGCGCATGTTGGCGTGCCCGCTGGCCTTGTCGATCAGCTGCGCCGAACCGATCTTGATGACGATGCGGCGGGCCTGGCCAAGCAGGTCCGCGGGGTGGCTTGCGTGGTTCAGGAAGCCTCCGTGCGTGTGCTTGAATGGCGTTCCAGATTGACCGCTTAAGTTGCTTGGGGAAAACCGGGCACAGCAAAACTGTGACTCTGAAACAACAATAAACGGTAGTAAATTCAATAAGGTATCTGCCAATGACTGCAAGGAGCATGTGATTTCTTTGCCGATGCCCAGATGAGCAGAACTGTGACCATACCGAGCAACCGGCAAAGTCGTGACATTACGGGGCGCCAGCCCGTAGCCCCAAATATCGGGTAAGTATGGACCGAAGGAACCGGGAAGGTGGTCATGGGCGAATGCGGCACTCAGCGATACTTGCCATGGTCTGACGATGCCCTTATTCGTGGCGAGTCGGCATATGCGCTGCTGAACAAAATGGGCTGGTTCTCAAACCGCAGCCCGCTGCAACTGATTCTCGACCTCAAAGCGACGGAAGAATGGCCGTCGCCCACAACTCCCTGCAGCATCGCGTACGACGCGGCGAGAGAAGTCTGGGAGAACATCGGTTCTTTGCCAGGTGTCCCGCGCATCCACGGGATGCTTTTTCAAGACTACGTCCAGAAGGTGGCGTTTGAGCCTATTGCTCGGGCGTTTCGGTTTCGTGTAACTGACGAACTGAGATTCTGCCCTGACTGTATTGCTCTCGGAATGCATTTCGAAATTCAGCAGCTGAAGTTTGTAGAACGCTGTCCGTTACATGAAAAAGCGATTACTTCGCGTTGCGCGGGGTGTGGTAATCGAATTCCCTTCAGATCAAAATCTCAGAATGCGCCTTTTTCGTTTTCGTGCGACGACTGTTGTGCATCACTCCTTCAGGACGAGAACCAAAGCTTGCGTGACAATTTCGGAGTACGACGGCGCATCGCGCAAGCATATGTGGTACTGGAAAAAAGGATCGCCGCGGCTCCGCACCTGAACTTGTTCTCATACAGTGACTTCGCGCCGGACCGAGGTTGTGACGTTGCCTACCGTCATGCGATGGCTCGGATGCTGGATCTAAGTCTGCGGGGCTCGCCAAAAGCATTGTCCGTCTCTGCTCCATACGTGGCCGTAAGAGTTGACACAGATGAATCGGGGAGGCCACGGCTTGAGCGAATCTCCAATGCTTCTCTAGCATCTATGAGTAGCGGCGGTCCGAGGGTAAACGAGTCGCTAGAGCGAAGGCATGCTCAGTTGCGAGTTGGGGCGTGGGCGACACAAAGATACCGTGAGCATTTTGCATGCATCTGTGCGGCGCGTGAGCTCAAGAGAAACCAAGCTTCGGTTAAGCGAGAGTTCGCAGATGGCCGGGAGTCCCATGCGTGCAGCATTGGTAGGGGATTCGCGGCGTGGGAAGCGGGCCAAGATCGCCGAGCTCGAGAGCCCCTTAGTCGGTACTTATGGAAAAGTTGGGGTCTCGACGATCGGGTGGCCCGGCTCTACGCAATGTATGTAATTGAGAAGGCGTGCCTGGCAGGCGCGATAATGAGGTTCGTCGAGAGCGATCCTTTTGGACTTAGCGAGTGGCAACGCAACGGTTTATCGCTCCAGCTTATCGAATCGAGGTTCATATCAGAACATGATGTGGAGCAGGCAGTGATATGGGTCAATTTTGATCAAATTGATCCCCAGTTGGACGATGCCTGCCATATCGCTGGCAGGGATTCAGCGGTTAAAAAGCAATGGCTCAAAGACGTGACGAAATGCGCGTCGCCCGAATGTCTTATTCACGCAGTAGCGAGAGATTACAGTAGCAAGACTCGCCTTGAGTGTTCGCGCAACTGGATGGACCAGGAAATTAATCGGCGCGTCCGGATTACTTTGAAGTCAGTCGCTTCCTCGCACTAGTGATGCGGCGCTCAAGTGGCGGAGTCGGCCGATGCAAATTCGGTTGAGGTCGAGCGCCCGGGCGATCTATTCCGCCCCCCAATGTGGGTCGGCCAGAAAGCAGTTCGCGTTGAAATTCGTCACGTATCCCTGCGTGAGTCTTTAGCACCCCGGAGATAATCACGCTGATCGCGGTTTGAATGCTGCCTGGAGTGGGGGCCCATGTTGATCCAGAAAGCGCTTCGTAGCGGGAGGGAAGAGGTGTGCCCGCGCGCTCGAACCAATCCTCTCCAGCCGCGTGAACACACGCGCATGCCTCTCGCATCTCCGCGGTATCCCTGATTAAGAGGGGGGCGGGCGGAAGATCTTCAAGCACCCGTTCGTAAGCGGCATGCGGCGATCGGTCTCCCCAGTGTTTGATCGAAAACACGGCGCGATAGATCCGCGATTCGATGATTCCTGCAAGTTCGTCGACATCGTCGAATCCACGCTCGAGAAGTGACTTGGAGAAACGCAGAACTGCGGCTACGGCGATCCTCTCAACGTCGTCGGTATTACGTCCCTTTGCCCACCAGACAACCTCATGCAGGTACGTCAAAAGGAAGAGCAGTGTCGACGGGGTGGATGCTTCCAGAAGGTGCCTTACGGCACGCGTTCTCAGATAACGATAGGCCAACGGCCGTAAAAAAAGAAGCGCGCTCACGACGCGTTTTGGAAGAAACGTCAGCTCGCGATCTTCAAGATAGCGCAACAGTTCCGTGCGGGAATGCGCGATCGGAGGCGGGTCTTGGCGTATGTAGGGCAAGAACTCTTTAAACAACCAAGGCCGCGAAGAAGGAACGCGTTGGCAGACTCGTTCAAACAGATTAAATCGTGCGCCACTATCGTCGTAGTCGGTCCAGTAGTTCCCGTCAGGATTCTTGCCAGACGCGTGGATCTCTCGGAATGCATGCGGCGCAAGCCGGTTCGGCAATACTCCGCTGTGATCTGTCACCGGCATCAGCAGCGTGCGATCCAGCCAACGGACGTCGCATTCCAGCGACACGCATAAGTAGCGAGTCCAGAGTCTCGCGCACGGGCGCGCAAAGTCGCTAGCAGGTATCAAACCCATCGTCAAGGTCAGGATTCAAATTAGAACCTAACCGGCAGGTTACACCTGCCGCCGCTACGCTGGAGGCTGCTTCGCTCAAGCTAACGGAAATTTAACGATTAGAAAAAAATGAGCCCACCCATTGCTAGTGGGTGGGCTCGTTCCAGGTCGTAGGAGGACCTGTCAATGCAAGCGGAAAGTAACCCCTCCACTGCGGCGGGTCAAGGCTGTCTTTGTCTTTTCGAACGTCCCCGCTCTCGTGGGGGTGGTTGTGGCTAAGCAGTCAAAAACCCCGGCCCAACAGAAGCGAAACCGTTACGTAGCTACCGTTCGCGCCCGCGGCGCGAGCGGATACAACTTGTGGTTTGTCGCGCCATCTCAAGATCCCCCGGATCCNNTCCACTGCTCCTATGCTCGGACGTGGAGTTGGAATGTTTTCTGTATCTGGAAGGGTCGGCCGATCTGGTTACTGTGGACTACGCCCCTTTGCGTTTGGTTGGCGAAGAACCTCGGTCGAACCGTCGCCACTTCGCAATAGCCACGACGTTAGACGGGCATGAAATTGACATCGACTTGGATCCTGGGGGCGAAACAACAAGTCCTCCAGCCCGGCGTCTTATCAATCTAGCCACCCTCAACGCTGCCAGGTCACGAGTTGAAAGCTGGCGTGCAATAAATGCCGCTATTAATCGCTGTCGCTCACACCAGCTCGCGCCAGTAGTCTTTCGTTGCCGCCATATTATTGAGAATCAACAGGGCATTTCCCTCGCGACGCTTTGTGCCCGCGTCGAGGAGAGTGAGGCCCTGGTCGTAGGGGCCGTCGGGACAATGCTTCGTGCCCGAGAACTTGCGAGCGATGTCGATGAAAGGCTGTGGGGGCCGGCAACCAGGCTCTGGGGGCGTAGCTATGAATAGCGGACGTCAGACATTGCGAACAACCTTGCCGGAGCATCTAGCGCTCGACGCGTGGGAAATGCCCACCCTGGATTCACTAGACGCTAGTCAGAAGAAGCAATTTCACTCGCTGGCAGGAGCGATCCGTCATTACGTGGGCGGAGGCAATATTTCACAATACCTGCGAGACCACGAACTGCATCGCGAGACCTTCTATCGCGCCTTTGACCGCTGCGTCACGTCGGGTAACCGTGGAAAACCCATGGGGTGGCTGGGCTTGCTTCCTTACATCGAAGTTCGGCCTCGTAAACGAACGGCTCCGATCGAGGCCAGCGCAGGTGCAAAGGGCGGTCTCAGTGGTGCGCTGCAACTATTTCTAAGGGAGAATCCAGCCGTTCGGGACGGACTGCATGGCTATCTTTGCAAGAACGCCAAGCGTAAGCCGGGCGGAGAGGCTGGCATCCGGCACAAATCAGTGCATGTTGAATTTCTCAGGCTTTGCGAAGCTGATGATCCAAGCAAAGAACGATGGCCGTTCACTTCTAGGCGCTTCGCCGCTGGTGCCGTTCGAAGCTATGTTTGTCACTATATCGCCTGCAACTACGACAAGATTGTCGACACGCAGTTTGGTGACAAGGCTGCGACGAAGTCCAAGGCAGGTACTGGTCATCAGTCCAGGTTGGTGGCCTGCATGCCGCTCGACATTGTGGAAATGGACGAGCACAACGCAGGCTTCATTGGGTCGGTAAGGATCCAGACGCCAGAGGGTTCGCGGGTCGTCGACGCCGGCCGTGTCACCATTCTGCTTCTAGTTGATCGCCACAAGGGTCTAATCCTGGCGTTCAAGGTCGTCTTTCGAGAAGCCGCAAACAGTGGTGATGCACTGGATGTCTTGCATGCCGCGATGGTTGGTGAGCCTGGCTATGCGCATCGCCAAATCAGCGATTCGCCCGAGCGTCCGCTGGTCGAACTTGATCCGCGATTCGGCTGGTGCGGCTTCAACTGTTTGCTATTGGACAACGCGCTGATCCATCTTGCGGATGAACTCGTTTCACGGACGATGAGTCTTTGCGGGTGTGCGATTAACTTTGGACCGGTTGGGACGCCGGCGCGTCGTCAGCTCGTTGAGCGTATCTTCAATTCCATGGAGCGCGCTGGGTTCCGCCGGCTCAGGACGACGACAGGGGTTGGACCGCTGGACCCCAAGAGACAGAACCCGGAAGAGGTCGCTCGACGTTGCACACTTACTGAGACCGAGATAGTTACTCTCGTTGCAGACTTGGTGCGCAAGCACAACACTGATATCGGGAAGCATAATCTCGCTGCGAGCCCTGTCCAGCGAATGGTGTCCCTGATTGCGGGTGAAGAACGAGATCGATACGTTTTTCCATTTCTTCCTCCGTTGCAGCAAGGTGAGGCAGATCTCTCGATTCTCGTTGTAAGGGTGCCGGTCAAGGGCAACCAAAAAACGGGACGGCGACCCTACTTCTCTTATCTGGAGGCTGATTACACGTCTCCGCTACTAGCCAGGGCATGGGACTGCGTCGACAAATGGATTGTTCTTCATGTGACGCGATCCAACATCCGGAACATACCCGCATTTCACAATGGTAGGGCGCTGGGTACGTGTATGCCGGGAGGGCGATGGCGTTGGAGCGATCACTCCAGTGATCTTCGGAGACACATAAATCAGCTAACCCGGGAGGGTTACATCACCAACGATATCGGATGCGATGTCGTTGCTGCCTTCACTGAACAAATCGGGAAGGATGTCGTGTCCACCAACAGCGACAAGCGGGCCGCGAAGCCATCGGTCCGCCAGCTCGCTGACCATGCGGTCCGAAGGCAGGGCGTGGACGTTACGGACGGTGAATCGTCGTCGCGAGATGCGGCGCAAGCGGTACACGACCTGCTAGATAGGGCCGGCCAAAAGGAGGCCCCCAACTACATGCAGTGGGACGATATTGGAGCCTTCAACGGGGACGGAAATGGATCTTGATGAAATTGTCGCTCTGCGCGACCAGCTGTGGGATGAGCATCCGGTGATTACGGAGCGCGCAATTCTTCCGACGCCAGCACTGAAGGATGTAATAAGTCGTGTCTGGAGTCTTGGAAGGCGAGGGCGAGGCTCGATCGCCTGGTATGCGCAGCCGCTGTCCGGGAAAAGTTCCTGCGCCGAAGCTCTACAAATGGAACTAAAGCGGAAGAAACCGGGGTGCGGGGTGATCATATTTGAGGTGGTTGAGGACAAGAACCAAGCGGAGGGGCGATTGCTCTCCGAGGTTCTCAACCAGATTGACTATGCGCCTAAGATTTCTCGCGATTTGGCCGGGAAGAGAACTCAAGTTCATCGAGCGCTGCTGGCCCTTTCTGGAGACGCGAAGCACTTGTTTCTCATCTTTGATGAAGCTCAAGAGCTCACTGGGGATGAGTTCGCCTGGCTTAAGTCAGTCATCAATAGGTTGGTCCGGGACCGCGTAAAGGTGACCGTTGTTCTTTTCGGACAGATTGAACTGAAAGACAGGCGATCAGTACTAAAGGAAACTCGCTCTGACCTAGAAACGCGCTTCATGTCGGCGCTTTTTGAGCTTAGGGGCCTTCAAGGGGAGAAAGAGTTCAAAATTCCTATCGAGGCGGTAGACGACAAGTCTGAGTACCCCAAGGGGACTGGACTGACCTATACGCAGCTGTTGCTCCCCAGGTACTACGCGGCGGGTGGTCGACTGCAGAAGCACAGTTCGGATATCTGGCAGCAACTGAAGCGCCTGAGGCTCACGGGTCCAGGAAACGTTGTATCAATGTCGGTCGTGGCTAGCTACCTTGCCAACCTGTTCACACACCTGCGGGGCCTCGACAGTGCGGAACTGGAGATCACGCCTGAACTGCTTCAGAAGGTAACGATTGCGTGAGAAGTGGCGAACTCCCCCTCTGCATTCCGTTCCTAGAGGAGCATTGGCGAATCAACTCGCTCTATGGCTTCTTGGAAGCAGTCGGAAGATTCAACCTCTGCAGTACTTGGGAGATTTGCCAAATTTGCGACACCTGGTCCAGAAGCCGGGTTTCTTCTCGGCCGCCACCGCGTGTTTCAGACATTTCAGCATTCACTGATTGGGCAGCAACGCGTCATGCTGATCTATTCGCGCCAACCAACAGCTTTATTCGCAAGGTGATTGAAGTTGCCCAACGGGACGCGGGTGAGGTGGGTAGCATTTGGAGGGTGCGCTGGGTCAAATGGTGTCCACGTTGCGCTAGCTCTAAGACGCACAGAGCTATTCACCAGCACAGGGCGATTAATCACTGCCCGGAACACGGCGATCGGCTGGTATCACGGTGCGAATACTGCGGCGCATCGTCCAACTATAGAGTGCAACGCCTCTCACGCTTGTTTGAATGCGCGCAATGCGAGAGCTACTCTGCCGCGCCGCTTAAAAAAGGTTCTACACAGATGCAATGGCAGGATCCCGGCGAGGATCCTTTGCAAGGGCCGCGTTATGCGCAAAAGCTGGCAGAGGCTGTCGCAATTCCGGGACTTCTGGAGTTTGTCGCGGACAGGGCTTCTGACAATTGTTTCCAGGCGTTTAGTCAGGACATACGAATATTGACTGCAGAGCGCCACTTGGGTCCGAACGTTCGTTCGGAGTCAAGCAAGGTTCTTGGGCGATACTTTCGCTTCGGGGATGCGCAACTGGCCATGTCCTCGATTGGTTTTTCTGAGGGAGACAGCGATCGTGCCGTGCTGTCTGTCCTGCGTGAGGCAGGGACGCTTGCAATTCTGGCCCGCCACCCATGCGTAGCAGATGTTAACGCAATTGACGATAGCGATTTTCTTGATTGTCCATGTGGGGTGGGCTTCAGGCTGTGGCGTGGACGCGTGAGAAGCGGAAGCTTGAAACGCTTCGATTCCATGTTCTCGAGAATGACGACCGAGGCTTATGAAGAATCACATCTTGGCCTATGTCTTTCTGTCGCTTGGTTTGCAAGTGTCCAGTCAAAGTTCGTTGGCGGTGATGATGTCTATAAAGGACTGTTGAAGCTCTTGGTTCCATTGCCGTGGGATGTTGACCCGGGTGTAGTCTTATCTGTTGCGCGTGATCGCACTCCTGTAACGTTAAGTCATCGGTTTCAATGGTTTTCCGTTCGCTGCAGTCACGGATCTGCCCGTGTCAAGAGGCGTCTTGATCAATTGGGCGCTGGCGTAGGCATGGCGAACACCAGTGAATTCAGCCTGGCCGATGAGGTCGCTTGGCTCGTTTCCTAGGAAGTTGTATCAGTAGTGGTGCAGTGGAATCGGGTCGCGCCAGACGAGCTGATTAATCAGGAGTAGCGCGTTTCTACGAGATCATGCTCCTCGTCGCGGTTTAGGATGTTTTTGTACGCTGGGGGCGATCTCCAGAATCCGTCCCCGAGCCGGGTTGCGATGGTCGAGAAGACCATGGTTAGCGCACAGCTTGGTAGCGAATAGGACGGTGAAAAGCAGAATCGTTCTTCATTCGACATTGATGCAATCTGTAGACGACGCGCAAGTTCGTTCCTTAGGGTGAACTTCAGGAGCTCTACGTTCCCTTGGTGTTGAAGCGAAACGGACGCCATGCTGCGCACTGCGGCCCAACAGGCATACCGCCAATGGCCCAGGCTGTATGACGGTTCATGCTGCGCAAAAGTGGTACTGAGGTCGTCTAGGTAAGCGTCACTGAATTGATGAAGACGTAGTTGATGCTTTAGGTACGCCAGTGCCTCCGCCGACAAGAGGTCTTGCCAGACTCTGATCCACGCATCCGCGAGCAGTGCATTTCGTGCGTTGCATTCCAGGTAGTGGGATAGCCGATCCTCGAGGCCGTCCAGTGGCTCCTGCTGCCAGGTGTATGACCACGGCAGGCTGTCCGGGTATGTGGTATGGCTCGCAAGCGATGGATGGTTTTCGACGCGAATAACGCCCAGGGCGTCCAGAACGCCGAGTAGGCTGACGGTAGCTTCCATCGTGGGTGCTACGTGCTGCCGGGTCTGTCGCGCCTTTAGGAGTGCTAGAAGGTAGAGCGCGCCACGACCGCCAAGATGTGCAATGTCCCCGATCAGTGGCGCGTCTGGGCGGGTTCCGGCTCTGGATGCTGCTTGTGTATTTTCCATAGTTCCGGAGATGCGAGGTGGGCTAACGGCCGGTTTGTCCGGCGGGCGGGGTAGGGCGCATTGACCCGTTGTATTGGGTCTAAGAATAACTTAGTATTCAAAGACCGAAAACTTAGCGATGCTTAGCTGACCTCAAGGGGGCGGCAGTGTCTAAGCGGACGGAAAAGAACGCAATATTTGCAACTCGGCTGGCGCAGGCGCGCGAACGTGCCGGCTTGTCGCAGGTGCAGCTAGGCATCTTGGCTGGCTTGGACCCTTCCGTGGCCTCTCCCCGAATCAACCAGTACGAGCGTGGTAAGCACGAGCCCCAACTAGAAACCGCCAAGAAGCTGGCGGAAGCGTTGGGTGTGCCTCCTGCTTTCCTATATACGGAAGATAAAGTGCTGGCCGAGCTGCTGTTGCGTTGGAATAGCCTCAGTGCAAAAAAGAGGCGTGCAATTCTCAAGCTGGCTGAGACTGGCGGCGCGTAGCGCACGATCTACCATATGTTTGCATTGGTCGGGGCGAACAGGGCACGGGCCAGGTTTTCCAGGTGTGCACGGGATTCACTGCAGATGATTGACGCAACGCGTCTGGGTTGGGAGCGCTCAACGGTTCTCGCGTTTGCTCATCACATCTCAGGCGACCGTATGCCGTCGCTCTAGTGGCTGCGGCAAGCTCTCCAGGCGTTTAGGGGCAGGTGCCCTGATTCCCTGATCGCTAACGGCGGGGCAAACGATGTCATCCCATGCCTTGATTCAATCGGGAATGGCTTTGTTGGTCGGTTTAGGCCCTTGGTTCGCCAGCTTCGCCGGGCGACAGCCTCGCCTCCACTAACGCGATGGCAGACGCGAAGCGGTATGGCGCGTTCCTGTTTGATTAGGGCAGCTTATCGGGGGTCAAGGAAGGCCGTCGCCGACTGACAGTGGCAGCTGGGTGGCCCCGGGCGTAGAGTGGGAATGCCATCAACTCGCCGCCAACCCGTCGACGGGCCCTGTCCGATCCAGGAGGTTTGTGATGATCCAGGCATTCTTCGATGACAGCACCCCTGGCCGGCGCCGGCTTGCGACCGTGTTCTGGCGCGACGGCGTATTGGTGAGCCATTTGCTCTTCGCAGCCCTTCTTGGCACGTATGGCTACCTGCCTGCGCCCGCGTTCGCGGCCTTTGCAGTCCTTTTCCTTTGTTACACCGCTTGGATCATGCGGTCCATCTGGTTGAACGCGGGCAATGTTGACCGGGCGGAATGGGGCTCGATGGCGCGAGTGCTGACGATCGGCTGGACGATCAACGCCGTCGTGGTGTGCCTGTTCCTCACGCTGGCGAAGTGGGACAACCAGCCGCTCCAGTTCTGGGGCTGAGGTCCGCGGGTCAGCCCCCCACCTGGCAATCCCTATAGCGACTTGATCAATGTCAGGGTCCGCCCGCCGGGCCGGAGGGAGAATGTCGGCGTCGCCGGCCGCGGGCCGGCTAGAGCTGCTCCGAATCCACATCAGCCGAGGCTTCCATGTCTGCCGATCCGAACTCCTCCCGCTCCGCGTCACATACCTGGCTTCAACGCTGGGACCCCGAAGATGCCACCGCCTGGGCCCAAGGCGGCTCCGGCCTCGCCTGGCGGACCCTGTCGATCACCACCCTGAACCTGATGATGGCCTTCGCGGCCTGGTTCATGGTCTCGGCTCTGGTCGTCCGCCTTCCCCAGGCCGGCTTCCTGTTCACGCCGAGCCAGCTTTTCTGGCTGGCGGCGATGCCTGGCCTCGCTGGCGGCACGCTGCGGCTGGTGCACATGTTCCTCACCCCGATGTTTGGCACCCGCCACGTCGTCAGCCTGTCCACGCTGTCGTTGCTGCTGCCGCTTCTGGGCTGGTTCTTCGCGGTGCAGGACCTTTCGACGCCTTACTGGGTGCTGCTGGTGCTGGCCTTCCTCGCCGGCCTCGGCGGCGGCAACTTCTCCTCTTTCATGCCCTCCACCAGCTTGTTCTTCCCCAAGCGGCTCCAGGGTACGGCGCTGGCCATCCAGGCCGGAATCGGCAACCTGGGCGTGTCGGTGGTGCAGTTCGTCACGCCGTGGATCATCGGGTTCGCGCTCGCGGGCAGCGCGGCCTTCATGGGTGAATCCCAAACCCTTACTCGCGCGGGCGTGGAGAGCCAAGTCTGGCTGCAGAACGCCCCGGCCGTAATGGTGCCTTTCGTGGCGGTCTTCGGGATCACCGCTTGGCTGATGCTCAAATCTGTGCCGGTAAAGGCGAACTTCGCCCAGCAGTTCGACATTTTCCGCTCGCGCCACACCTGGTCGATGACCTCGCTGTACATCATGACGTTCGGCGTGTTCTCGGGCCTGGCAGCGACCTTCCCGCTGTTGATCCGCGAAGTGTACGGTGGCTTTGAGGGCGCGCCGGACCCGCTGGCATGGGCGTTCTGGGGTCCTTTGGTGGGATCGGTCGCCCGGGTTGGCGCTGGCCCGCTCAGCGACAGACTTGGCGGCGCGCGTGTGACTCAATGGTCTGGCGTCGGCATGGTGATCTGCGCAATCCTCGTGGCCACGACCACACAGCCCACGTCGTTGGACGGGTTCGGCGGCTTCGTGGCCGCCATGCTTGCGCTGTTCTTCTTCGCCGGAGTTGGCAACGCGTCTACCTTCAAGCAGATGCCGATGCTCTTTGAACCCCGCCAAGCAGGAGGTGTCATCGGCTTCACGGCTGCGATCGCCGCCTATGGGCCCTTCATGCTGGGCATGCTGTTCGCATGGGCGTTCTCGAGCATGGAGTCGGCTACGCCCATTTTCCATGGTCTTGCCGTTTTCTTCGCCTTCAACGTGGCGCTCAACTGGTGGATGTACGCACGAAAGGGGGCCGCATCTCCCTGCTGAGGCCGGGTTTCCCGCGACGTGGTCATGCCCCCACCCCGGGGGCGTGACCGGGATGACCGTCAGGGTCTGCGTTCAGAAGAATGCGAGCTTGGCGGCTGCTACGAGCAGGACGCATCCGAGCACCCGCCGCAACGTTGGGACTGGAAGCACTTTCAGTCCCAATTGGGTACCCACCAGAGCGCCAACCAGCACCGCCAGCAGCCACCAGGGAAAGGCGCCGGGCAGAGTGAAGCCCACCTGCGCCAAGCCGATCAGACCGAGCAGGGAGTTGGCCCATACGAAGGCCACGGACAGGCCTGAGGCGTCTCGCGTCGCCGCCCACCCCATCACCAACAGGATCGGCGTCAGGAAGATGGCGCCGCCGGTCCCGGTGATCCCGGAAAGCAGGCCAATGGCAGCCCCAACCGGAAGCCCGGCCAGCCAGGGCACCCGGGCGGCGGGCACGAGGGCATCGCTCGCCGGGGCCATGCTGGCCGTGCGGAGGAGCGCCAAGGCGGAGACGGCGAGTACTGCCGACAGCGCAATGTCATGCACGCCCTCAGGCAGCTGCAAGCGGGCGCCGATCCAGGCCATCGGTGCCGAAGTCAGTACGAGCGGAGCAACCGCGCGCCACGCCACGTGCCCTGCGCTGGCGAAACGCACCAGCCCGATGCCCCCGACGAGGAGGTTGAGTGCGAGGGCGGTGGGACGAATCTCGGGCGATGCGATGCCTGCCAGCGTCAGCACGGCAATGTAGCCGCTTGCGCCCGCGTGACCGACCGAAGAGTAGGCGATAGCTACGGCGAGCAAGCCAAGCGTCACCAACAATAGTGTCGTCCCATCCATCCTAGGTGCGCAGCAATGGGCGGGCGAGCGCCTCGATGCGCTCTGGATCCAGGAGGCATATCTCCCGCTGCTTCGCTACGATCAACCCATCTTGGTTCATCCTTTTCAGGATCCGGCTGACGGTCTCCGGAGCCAGCCGCAGGTAGTTCGCGATATCGGTACGGGTCATTGAAAGCTGGAATTGCGTCGCCGAGAAGCCGCGTGATGCGTAGCGACGAGACAGAGAGACCAGGAATGCCGCCATCCGCTCGTCGGCGCTGTAGTGTGCCGCCAGCAGGGATGCTTTCCCGATGTCTTGACTGAGCAGCCGGAAGAGTTGCTGCTGCAGGCCGGGCATTCGAGTGGCCAGAAGCGCCATCTTCGGGAAGGAGAAACGGCACAGCATCGTGGTGTCGAGTGCCACGGCGTCACAGGGGTACCGGGATGCATGGATGGCGTTGAGGCCGATCACCTCGCCGGGCAGGTGGAATCCCAGCACCTGCTCACAGCCTGATGGATCAAGTATCGATGTCTTCACAGCACCGGCACGCACCGCGGCAATGGCATTGAATTCGTCGCCCTCGCGGAAAATATAGTCACCCGTATGAAAGGGCCCGACGTGTTCGACCAGCACGTGGAGATCGGCGAGATCTGTCTTGGCGTAGCCTTGGGACAAACAGGCGTCGGAGAAAGCGCAGGTAGAGCAGAACCGGAGTTCATCGCCGTCGTCTGCCGCGGCCGGATTGACCGCTGTTCGCTTGCCGGGACGTAGACTCATTCGGGATTCGGTCCTTCGCCTGTCAAGTCAAAGCTGGCCCCGGCGCTCTGAAGGTCACAGCGGCCGCCGGAGCATGGAGATAGCGGTCAAAGCACGCTGCCACGATACGTGAGACGAGCGCCCCCGAGGAAGTGAGCTGGATCGCATCCGGCCTGACCTCGAGCAATCCCGCGTCGGCCAGCGGTCCCAGGCGTGCCAGGGCGTCGGCGAAGTACACCGGGAAGTCGAGGAGATGCCGGTCCTCGAAAGGCTTTACGAGGAGGGTGCCGCTGCACAGCAACGACTGGATGATCTCACTGCGTGCGATATCGTCCTCGTCGAGCACCGCCCCGCGCTGGATTGCACGGCGACCGGCGTCAATCGCGGCTTCCCAGCGGCGTAGGTGGGTGGCGGCCTGGGCAAAGGTCGCCCCGACCTGGCTGATTGCGCCTACGCCGAACCCGACCAGGTCCGTCTCACCATGGGCGCCAAAGCCAAGGGCGTCGCGATGCAGTTGGCACTTGTTCCGGGCTAGAAGCAGTGGATCGTGCTCGAGTACATACAGATCCATTCCAAGATGGCGGTACCCGGCTTCCCGCAGGTGGCGGTCGCAGGCGAGGAGGGTAGTCGCCCGCGCCAGTGGATCCGCAATGGCCTGCCCCATCAGCGGAGGTTGGCGGAAACTGTCAGGGAGATGCGCGCAGTCCCGCAATCCAACCCGGTCGGGTCTGGCCTGAAGCGCAGAGGCAAGTTGAGCAAGAACGGTGTCTGCGTTTTGCCGGGGTGCACCGTATACCAAGTCGATGCGGACGTTGCCGATACCGGCGGCGCGGCACGCCTCAACCCGGACCGCGGGATCCACCGTGGGACCGTCGTAGCTGGGGTTGGATTGCAGCGCGAAACCCGCCCGGTTGACTCCCAGTGCGGCGTAGGCTGCAAGCACACCCGGATCGCAGGCGAAGGGGTCCAGCGTCACCACGACGTCCCGCTTGCCGGCCCCGAGCACATGGAAATGCCGGGACGCACTGTCGAAAAGTTCCGCGAGGTCATCTGGGCCGAGCAAGCTCGTCAGGCCCGGATCCAGGCTGACCTGCACGACGTCGCGATCGCGATCGAACAGGGTTCCAACCAAGGCCAGTTCCCGAACGATTCGATTCAGGTAGGCGCTTGCACGGCCGGGCCCGACCGCCGGCGGTGGCCCACACTCGCTGCACAGGCAGGGCTGATACATGTCGGGCGCAGTAAAATGCAGGGAAAGTCGTCTCGGGATCAGGTCCCCATTACTGGTCGCGACGGCCGCGAGAAACGTATCGTCGTTGAAGGCCGGCGAGAACTGCTCCATTCCTGGGTAGCACGCATAGCGGCCGGCAGGTTGGTCGAGGAGGCCGGCGAGGCGACTCGGACTGAGCGATGGCATCGTATCCATGGTCAACACCTTGGGCTCGGTAAAATTTGCTGGGTTTGACGCAAATTATGAGAACGCGCGGATGGCTTCGATGCGGGGCCAATGCGCCCCGATGCGATGTGTGTTCGCCGCAGCTGCCGTCAGGAGTGCCCTTGCGACCCGCCCCTGGCGGCTGTCGGCATCGATCTTCTCTAGAGCCGTCGAGACGACCTCAGGCTCGCGTTCTGGACCAAGCGCTTCGGAAAGTGTCTGCCTTAGTGACTGCTTCGACGAACCGCTCACGGGGTCGCCCGCGGGCGCCAGCCTGGTCGGCCCACCCGTCGATCGCGACTCCCGCATTAGTCTCGCTGCGGCCATGCGACCCGCAACGATGCCTTCGAGCAGAGAGTTGCTCGCAAGCCGGTTGGCACCATGGATTCCGGTGCAGGCAACTTCGCCAATGGCTGACAGGCCTGGCACCGAGGTTGCGCCGTCGAGACTTGCGGCAATGCCGCCCATGTGGAAATGCGGCGCTACCTCTACGGGCAGCCAGTCCTTGGAAGGGTCCAACCCATACTTGGCGGCGATCGCCAAGACCGTAGGAAACCGAGCTTTCCAGTCCAATTCCAGCCCCGTAGCGTCGAGCCACGCGCTGTCAGTAGATGCAACGACGCGGGCGACGACATCGCGCGGGGCCAGGTCGCCGCTTGGATGGCGACCGGACATCAACGGTTCGCCATCTGCACAACGGAGCACCGCGCCGGCGCCACGCAGCGCCTCGGTGACCAGGGGAAGCGGCGCCTGGTGGCCTGACTCCAAGCGCAGTGCCGTGGGGTGGAATTGGACATACTCCAGGTCGCGCAATTGGGCGCCCGCGGCCAATGCCAGCGCGAGACCGCAGCCGTCAAGATCGCGGGGCCCGGTCGAGGACGCGAACAGCCCCCCGATGCCACCCGTGGCCAGCAACACCCCGGCACCCGGAAGGCGGTAGGCGTGCCCACCGACTTCTCGCACTCGAACGCCAGCGACACGGCGGTCGTAGCCTACGAGTAGGGCGTCTACCTCCGCGTTCTGCACAATGACCACGTGACTGGCGCGGCGCAACGCGGCGGAAAGCGCGCGCGACACGTGAACGCCAGTCGCGTCACCGCCTGCATGAACGATTCGCGAACGACGATGTCCGCCTTCCCGCCCCAGCGCCCACAGCGCCCCTTCGCGATCGAAATCCACGCCTTTTGCGGCCAGCCAGCGGATTGCTGCGGGGGCGGCTCTGGTGAGGTGGCGGACCGCGTCGGTGTCGCAGCGTCCGGCGCCCGCGACCAGGGTATCTGCCGCGTGCTGCCGGGGGTGATCGCCGGGACCCAGGGCGGCCGCAAGGCCGCCTTGGGCAAGCGCCGTGGCCCCGTCCTCTCCGAGGCGGCCGCGCAGAAGGAGGACAACTGGCAAGGGCGCCAATTCCAGTGCCGCCACCATCCCCGCGATACCTCCGCCGACGATGATCAAGGGACCGGCCGCCCGCAGGCTCATACGCGATCCTGGCGGCCAATGGAAAGCATCCGCTGAATGGGAAGGCGTGCGCGGCGGGCGATGTCTTCCGGGATATGGACTTCATGGAGTCCGTGCACGAGACAGGCATGGATGGAGGGCAGATCGATCTTCTTCATGTGCGGGCAGAGCTGACAGCTTCGGACGAACTCCACGTGCGGGAAGCTCGATCGGAGGTTGTCGCCCATGGAGCACTCGGTGATCAATGCCACGCGGTCCGGCTCATGCACCTGGATCCACCGCCCCATGGCAGCGGTTGACCCAACGAAATCGGCGAGTTCGCAGACCTCGTCCCGGCACTCGGGGTGCGCGATGATCCGGATTCCGTCGTCGGCACGCAGGGCTCGTACGTCGGCGGCGGAAAAGCGTTCGTGCACCTCGCAGGCTCCGGGCCAGACGACCAGCTCGACGTCGACATCTCGGGCAACCTGGGCGGCAAGGTGGCGGTCCGGAACGAAGATCACTCTGGGCACACCCAGCGAAGCGACGACCTGAGCAGCGTTGGCGGAGGTACAGCAGATGTCCACCTCGGCCTTCACTGCGGCGGTGGTGTTGATGTAAGCAACCACTGGCACGCCAGGGTTGGCTTCACGAAGCGCGCGCACGTCGGCGGCCGTGATGGAGGAAGCCAGCGAGCAGCCAGCGTTAGGTGCTGGTGTCAGCACCTGCTTCGCTGGCGCCAGGAGCTTGACCGTCTCGGCCATGAACGCCACGCCGCAGACTATCAGCGTGTCCGAAGCGCATCGTCCGGCCGCATCCGCGAGGGCGAGCGAGTCGCCGGTGATGTCGGCGACCCCGTGGAATATCTCAGGCGACTGGTAGTTGTGGGCGAGTATCGTTGCGCCGACTTCCGCCTTCAACCTGCGAATGGCGTCGATCCAAGGCAGCTGGAGTTCGAGCTCAACACACGAAACCGTGCCGCGCGTGCGCTCGGCGAGCCAGGCGTACTCCTCGACCAACCCTTCGCGCCACTCCACGCGAACTGTGCGCGCGGAGGTCATGCCAGTGCCTCGTGCCCGGGGTCCATTGCCCCCGCGTGGCGCTCAGACCATCCGTCGCGTGGGTGCAGGTACGAAATCGGGACTTCAGACCCGAACGCCAACAGCCACCGGATGCAGTCCTCGCAGGGCACTGCCGGCAGGCCGTCGCCGTGGGCATCCACCGCAACCAGCACCACCGCTTCAATGACCAATTCGGAACCCTCCTCTACAAGGGCTGCCGCGATGGCATTGCGGATTGCGCAGCTTTCCGGACCGCCCTTCACGCGGATCCCGCAGCCGACGAGCAGTCGTCCCTGTGCCGTTCGAAGCGCGGCGCCCGTCCCCCGCGCTTCACCGCGCGGGTGGCTGTTGAGTGCTGCAACATAGGCGTGCAGGTCGAGGGAAGCCGTGCCGGCCATTATCGGCTCAAGAACTGCAGGTCGGAACGAAGGCGAACAGGGCAGACCAGTGAGGCAGATATCAGGCAGGCATGCTCAGCTCGCAGCAAGGCTTGGTTGGCAGCATCTGCGAATGTGACTGACGGAACCACCAGGACTACATCCAGATCAACCGCTGTGAAGCGTGTGACGCCGTCCACGCGATCCAACTCCCCTGTGGCGTGGACGCCAAGGTCGCTCCAGGACAGGTGGGCTGCTCTTGCGACTGCGCGGAAGCTGAGAATGAAACAGTCGGCAACCGCGGCGACGAGCAAATCCTCAGGCGACCAGCGATCCCCAGGGCCGCCGAAGCTTTCCGGCGGTGCCGATATCAGGGTAGGAAGCCCCTCGGCCTCAAGGAGTACGTCGCCCTTCAGTTCGGCGCGAGCGGTGATGCGGTAATGATGGGGGAAGGGATGCATACGGTGTGCGCTCAGCTGCAACCGCCGCAGCATTCACCCGGACTGATCGGTTCGGCCCGATAGCCGAGACCCTTCAGGGTCTGGAGAACCTTATCTTCCGCGATGCTCCCGGTAACGCTCAGCCGGCCGGCAAACAGATCGAGGTTTATCAGCAAGCCTGCGTCGACCGCGAGAAGGGCGCGCTGGATGGCAAGAGCGTCGATTTGCCCCTCATCGGCTTGCATCTGGAACTTCATGGCGTTCTCCATTGACGGACAAGGGTCGGACGCCATCCGGGGACGGCTGTCTTCAGAGCCAAATGCTCCTATGCGGCCGCGGGGCCGGGCATTGATCAAGATCAAGTAGGGCGATGTTGATGGCCTGACGCCGGTCAATGACGCACCGCATAAAATGGGGCACCATGCTTGCTTTCCCACAGGCAACGACCCATGCAGACCTTCGACGACCTGCTGCTGGCGGCGCGCCAGCAACCCGAGCCCCAGCGGCTTCTTTTCGTGTTTGCCTCCGCCGAGCTCCCACGTGATGCAACCGAGGAGGAGCGCAAGTTGTTCGAGGCTGGCCACGGCGGAGCTCTCGCTCCCACGGTTTGCGTGGACAAGCTTCCCGCTGAAGTAGCGTCGTTCGCCGCTTTGAAGGCCGAGTCCCTGGCAGCACTGCCTCGCTGGGACATCCTGTTTGTATCGGCGATGGACGGGCGTGGCGGCCATGCGCCCAACAGCGATGAAGCGGCACAGCCACTGCGGATGATGGTTGAGCAGATCAAAGGCGGACGAATCGCCAGCTTCATCGCCGTGGACGGCGACGGCCGTCTCGTTGAACTAGACCGGCACTAGACGCGACGGCCCCGGGGCATGCGCCCCGGGGCCGACATGCAGCGTCGTCAGGAAGACTTTGCGGGCTGGCCCTGCATGATCTCGGGGAGGTCTGTATCGCGCCCAATGTCGGGATGACGGTCCAGTTCCATCCTCCGGATCGCGAAGTGCATCCAGGCCAGGGCGACCGACACCAGCACGAAGAGCAGCATGAAGCAGCTTGTCCAGACGCCGAGCCAGTCGTTCAGGATGCCGAAGAGGATCGGAAGTATGAAGCCGCCCAATCCTCCGATCATGCCGACCACGCCGGCCACGGAACCTACGTTGTTGGGGTAGTACTCAGGGATGTGCTTGTAGACCGCCGCCTTGCCCAGACTCATGAAGAAACCAAGGACGAAGACAAGCACCGTGAACGGAACGACGCCCATGGCGAGGCGGAACTCCACCGGTCCGCGGATCCCGTCGAGGACGTAAGTCGTTGAAGGATAGGAAAGCAGGAAGGTGCAGACGACGGATCCGATGAAGGTCCAGTACATGACCTTTCGCGCACCGTACTTGTCCGATGCCCAGCCCCCGGCGATGCGGAACAAGCTCGCGGGAATCGAGTACGCGGCAGCGATCATGCCAGCGGTTCTGAGATCCAGCCCGTACGCACCGACCAGGTAGCGTGGGAGCCAAAGTGCGAGCGCGACGAAAGCACCGAACACAAAGAAATAGTAGAGCGAGAAACGCCATACGCGCAGGCTGCGCAGCGGCGCCATCTGGGTGAGGAATGGCACGGGTGCCACTCCCTCCGCCTTTCGTTTGACGAGGTCGGGTTCATCCTTCGTGCTGAAGAAGTAAACCAAGGCCACCGTCGCAAGCGCCACCGCCCACACTTGGGCGACGCCGGTCCAGCCGATGGCCACCATTACAACTGGCGCGAGTAGCTTGGTGAACGCGGCGCCGATATTGCCCGCACCGACAATGCCCAGCGCAGTGCCCTGTCGCTCCTTTGGAAACCATTTGGAGACGTACGTGATCACTACCGTGAACGAGCCGCCCGCGATACCCAAGGCGAATGCTGCGACGAGGAACATCGGGTAGGTGGTCGCAGACGCGAGCAGCCAGGTCGAGACTGCACCTGCGAGCATCACGCCGGTGAATACGATCCGGCCGCCATATTGTTCCGTCCAGACACCCAGGAATATCCGGCTCAGTGAACCGGTGAGGATGGGCATCGCGACCAAAAGGCCGAACTGGGTGTCGTTGAGCCCCAGGTCATCCTTGATCTGAATGCCAATGATCGAAAAGATCGTCCAGACGGCGAAACTGATGGTGAACGCGAAGGTTCCCATCCATAGCGCCATCTGCTGATGGGCCCGGTTGACTGTCCCCGCGGGCGGCTGGTGCGCCGTACTCATAGCACTTTTTCCTGATGATGAATGTTCGCTGGCCTGCAGGACCTGTTTTGGCGCAGTCTTCAGGCCGCCTCGTCCAGGGCTTCGAGACCGACGACCTCGTAGCGCTCCGCGAGGATGCCGAGATACTGGTGGACTGCGTTCTGAGTCACTTGCGTCTCCAAGTACGCGGCGATCCGGGGCGAGGCCTCTTCCCAGGTGAGTGGGCTGCCGCGCTCGATCCGGTCGATCACCACCACGTGATGCCCGTAGCGCGTCTCGACCGTCAGGCCGGCAGGGCCCTCGCGAAGCATGAACAGCTGGCGGTCGAACTCAGGGACGGTGTCTCCGCGCTCCAGCCAGCCGAGTTCACCGCCTTGTTCACGCGAAGGGCAGGCCGAGTGACGCATCGCGAACTCGCCGAACCGGTCGGGCTCGGCGCGAAGGGCCTCTATCAATCCCTCGCCCTGCTGCATGGCGCGCCCGCGGGCGGCCACGTCGGCCGGCGGGGCCGCCAGCAGGATGTGGCGGGCTTGCACCCGGTCGGGATGGTGCAGGCGATCGCGATTGGCCTCGAAATACTGCCGGCAGGCCGCTTCGTCGGGGACCGGGGTCTCGACTTCGTGTTCGATTAGTTGGCGAACCAGCGCCTCCTCGGGCGTTTCCCCGCTCTCGGGCGCCGCTTCGATGCCCAGTCGCTGACACTCCAGTCGCACCAGTTCGCGGATCAGCAGCGTGCGCGCCGCCATGCGGCGCGAGGCGTGCGGGTCCTCGGCGCGGTGGAACTGCATCTCACGGGCGACATCGGCTTCGCTGATCGGATGCCCGGCGACGATCAACATCACCGGCGCTGGCCCGGGCAGCGGCTGGCTGGGGTCGTTGTCGTGCGAGTGGCCCTCGGCCGCCGCTTTCGCCGCGGCGTCGGACAGCGCGCCAGGGTCCATCACGATCGGTATCGTGCGTGGCTGCATGATCACTGCCCCCGGTAGTTGACGGGTGCCTGCCGCTTACGCACGACCTGGTAGGGGCGCGTCAGGTAGCCGACCGGGATCGACCAGATGTGGACAAGGCGTGTGAAGGGGAAGATGAGCACCAGCGTGGTACCCAGGGCCACGTGGGCCTTGAATATCCAGTGGGCATCGGCGATGTATTCGGCGGCACCCGGGCGGAATGTCACGATGTGCTGGGCCCATTCGCCGAGTTTCACCATCTGGGCACCATCGAGATGGCCGACGGAGACGAAGATCGAAGACATGCCGAGGATGAGTTGCGCGTACAGAAGCACCAGTACCAGGATGTCGCGGCCGCTGCTGGTAGCGCGGATGCGCGGATTGAACAGGCGGCGGGCAAGGAGAATGCTGAGGCCCACGAAGCAGATCACGCCGAAGAATCCACCTACCGCGATGGCGATAAGTTGCTTCTGGCCGGAGGTGATGAAGGGTTCATATACCCAGTGCGGTGTCAGCAGGCCGACGAAGTGACCGCCCAAAATGGCAAGAATGCCGATGTGGAACCAGTTGCTGCCCAGCCGCATCCACTTGCCCGATAGCAGCTGGCTCGATCCGGTACGCCACGTGTAGGCCGCGTTGTCGTAGCGGGCCCAGCAGCCGATCGCGAAGACGGCGAAGGCGATGTAAGGATAGAACTGGAACAGGAAGGTATTGAGGTATTCGCTCATGGCATCACCTTGGTTTCTTGGCGCTTGATTCCGGCGGGCAGGCGGCGCGGCGGGTCGCAATCGGCGGAGGGTGCTTCGACGCCAAAGCGCACGGCTTCCTCCTCCCATACCTTGTCCATCGCCTCGGGGGTATCGTCGCGGGGCTCGCCCGAAACGCGGCGGCGCATCAGCGAAAGGTCGACCGAGCCCTGGGCCAGTTCGACCAGGCATTCGAACACCACCGCATAGTCGCTCTCGCGCTCCTGCGCCCGGGCCGCGAGCAGTTCGAGGATGTGGGCGAAATGCGACAGCCAGTCATGGACTTCCTCGACCGGTCGGGTCGAAAGGAACTCGAGCACCAGCGGCAGATAGTCGGGCAGTTCCCTGACTGCGATGTCGAAGCCGTGCTTTCGGTAGGTTTCCACCAGGTCGACCATCGCCTGGCCGCGGTCGCGCGACTCGCCGTGGATGTGTTCGAACAGCAGCAGGCTCATCGCCCGGCCCCGGTCGAACAGGCCCAGCCATGCTTCCTGCGCGGCCAGCAGGTCCTGGCCGAGCATGCGCTCGAGCAGGGCGGCGAGCCGCTCGCGCCTCGCTTCCGAGACATCGACCAGCGGCAGCACCGCGCGCAGCTCGTCCCCGTGGGCCTGGAAGTCAGCCCTCGGGTAGTCCATCAGCATTCCCAGCAGTTTCAGACTTTTCATGCCTTCTCCCGCGAGTTCGACTGGCGCGCCGGCGGCACGTGGTAGGTGGTCTGGGGCTTGCCGCCAAACAGCGCTTCGGCCGGGGATGCCGGCGAGCAACCGTCGCCGAAGGTGAAGCCACAGCCGCCGCGCTCGCCGAAGGCGTCGTTGGCGTACTCGCGGTGGGCGCTGGGGATGACGAAGCGATCCTCGTAGTTGGCGATCGCGAGATAGCGGTACATCTCCTCGGCTTGCTTGACGCTGAGGCCGACCTGCTTGAGCACGTCGAGGTCTTCGACGCCGTCGACGTGCATCGCGCGGCGCCAGGCGCGCATGGCCAGCATCCGCTCCATCGCGTGCACGACCGGGCGCTCGTCGCCGGCGGTGAGCATGTTGGCCAGGTAGCGCACCGGGATGCGCAGGGACTTGACGTCGGGGATCTCGCCATTGAGGCCCACGCGGCCGGCGTCGGCCGCCGACTGGATCGGCGACAGCGGCGGCACGTACCAGACCATGGGCAGCGTCCGGTATTCGGGGTGCAGCGGCAGCGCCAGCTTCCAGTCGATCGCCAGCTTGTAGACCGGTGAGGCCTTGGCGGCCTCCAGCCAGTTGTCGGTGATGCCCTCGGCCTTCGCCGCGCGTATCACTTCGGGGTCGTTGGGGTCGAGGAAGATGTCCAGGTGCGCCTGGTAGAGGTCCTTCTCGGACGGCACCGACGCGGCCTCCTGGATGCGGTCGGCGTCGTACAGCATCACGCCGAGGTAGCGGATGCGGCCCACGCAGGTTTCAGAGCAAACCGTCGGCTCGCCCATCTCGATGCGCGGGTAGCAGAAGATGCACTTCTCGGACTTGCCCGACTTCCAGTTGTAGTAGATCTTCTTGTACGGGCAGGCCGAGACGCACATGCGCCATCCACGGCACTTGTCCTGGTCGATCAGGACGATGCCGTCCTCCTCGCGCTTGTAGATCGCGCCGCTGGGGCAGGCCGCGACGCACGCCGGGTTCAGGCAGTGCTCGCACAGGCGGGGCAGGTACATCATGAAGGTCTTCTCGAACGCGCCGTAGATCTCGCGCTGGACGCCTTCGAAATTGCTGTCCTTGCTGCGCTTGGCGAACTCGGTGCCGAGGATCTCCTCCCAGTTCGGGCCCCAGTGGATCTTCTGCATGCGCTGGCCCGTGATCAGCGAACGTGGGCGGGCCGTCGGCTGGTGCTGGCCCTCCGGCGCCTGGTGGAGGTGGTGGTAGTCGAAGTCGAACGGTTCGTAGTAGTCGTCGATCTGCGGCAGGTCGGGGTTGGCGAAGATCTTGGCGAGCATCCGCAGGCGCCCGCCCGCCTTGAGCGTGATGCGGCCGGTGCGGCCCCGGACCCAGCCACCGTTCCACTTCTGCTGGTTCTCCCACTCCTTGGGATAGCCGATGCCGGGCTTGGTCTCGACGTTGTTGAACCAGGCGTACTCGACGCCTTCGCGGCTCGTCCAGACGTTCTTGCAGGTGATCGAGCAGGTGTGGCACCCGATGCACTTGTCGAGGTTGAGCACCATAGCGATCTGGGCACGGACTTTCATCGGGCAACCTCCTCAGTGGCCGGCACCGGCTCGCCATCGAGCCAGTCGACCTTGTTCATCTTTCGGACCACGACCAGTTCGTCGCGGTTGGTGCCCACCGTTCCGTAATAGTTGAAACCGTACGACAGCTGCGCGTAGCCACCGATCATGTGGGTTGGCTTCACGACCACGCGGGTCACAGAGTTGTGGATGCCGCCGCGGGTCCCGGTGATTTCGCTGCCCGGCGTGTTGATGATTCGTTCCTGTGCGTGGTACATCATCGCGATGCCATTCATCATGCGTTGACTGACCACGGCGCGTGCAGCGATTGCGCCATTGACGTTGAACAGCTCGATCCAGTCATTGTCTTCGATGCCGGCCGATTTCGCGTCGTCCTCGGACAGCCACACGATCGGACCACCACGCGACAGGGTCTGCATCAGCAGATTGTCGCTGTAGGTGCTGTGGATGCCCCATTTCTGGTGCGGCGTAATCCAGTTGAGGACGATTTCCTTGTGGCCGTTGGGCTTCTTGCCAAGGATCGGCTTGATGGTCTTGGTGTCGATCGGCGGTCGGTAGCCCATCATGCCCTCGCCGAAGGCGATCATCCACTCGTGGTCCTGGTAGAACTGCTGGCGGCCGGTCAGCGTGCGCCACGGTATGAGTTCGTGGACGTTGGTGTAACCGGCGTTGTAGCTGACGTTGTCGTCTTCCAGGCCAGACCAGATCGGCGAGCTGATGATCTTGCGCGGTTGTACCTGGATGTCACGGAAGCGGATCGCCTCGTGTTCCTTGCCGACGGCCAGGTGTGTGTGCTCACGGCCGGTGAAGGTTTCAAGCGAAGCCCACGCCTTGACCGCAACGTGACCGTTCGTCTCCGGCGCCAGGTGCAGGATCGCCTCGGCGGCGTCGATCGCGGTCTCCAACTGCGGACGGCCCAGGCTGATGCCGTCCTCGACAACCGCGTGGTTGAGCTTGGCGAGGAAATCGACCTCGTGCTTGGTGTCCCAGCTCATTCCCTTGCCGCCGTTGCCCTGCTTGTCCAGCAGGGGGCCGATGGAGGTGAACTTGCGATAGAGGTTGGGGTAGTCGCGCTCGACCACCACCATGTTGGGCGCTGTTCGACCGGGAATGAGCTCGCACTCGCCCTTTTTCCAGTCGGTAACGCCGAACGGCATGGCGATCTCGCCCGGGGTGTCGTGCAGGGTAGGAACCAGTACCAGGTCCTTTTCCACCCCAAGCACGCCGGGCGCCATCGCGCTGACTGTGCGGGCGATGCCCTTGAAGATGTCCCAGTCGCTGCGTGCTTCCCAAGCCGGATCCACTGCCTTCGACAGGGGATGGATGAATGGATGCATGTCGGAAGTGTTGAGGTCGTCCTTCTCGTACCAGGTGGCCGTGGGCAGGACGATGTCGCTGTAAAGCGCCGTCGTGCACATCCGGAAGTCGAGGGTCACAAGCAGGTCGAGCTTTCCTTCCGGGCCCTCTTCACGCCACTTGACCTCCTCGGGCTTGGTCGCGCCACGTTCGCCGAGGTCCTTGCCCTGGAGGCCGTGCCGGGTGCCCAGCAGGTGCTTGAGCATGTACTCATGGCCCTTGCCGGAACTGCCAAGCAGGTTCGATCGCCAGATGAAAAGGTTGCGTGGGAAATTCTCGGGCGCATCCGGGTCGGAGAACGCGAAGTCCAGGCTGCCGTCCTTGAGCTTGCCGACCGCGTAGTCGACAGGCGCAACGCCGGCCGCTTCGGCTTCCCGTACCAGCTTCAGCGGGTTGGTGTTGAGCTGGGGGATCGACGGGAGCCAGCCCATTCGCACGGCGCGAAGGTTGTAGTCGGCGAGGGAGCCGGTGAACTTCGCCGGGTCCGCGAGTGGCGAAAGAATCTCGCTCACATCCAGCTTCTCGTAGCGATACTGGCTGGAGTTGAAGTAGAAGAACGACGTGCCGTTCATCTGGCGCGGCGGCTTGCTCCAGTCCAGCCCGAAGGCGATCGGCGTCCAGCCGGACTGCGGGCGCAGTTTTTCCTGGCCCACGTAGTGGGCCCAGCCGCCGCCAGTCTGGCCGACGCAGCCGCACATCACGAGCATGTTGATCAGCCCGCGGTAGTTCATGTCGTTGTGGTACCAGTGGTTCATCGCTGCGCCGACGATGATCATCGAGCGCCCGTGGGTCTTGTCCGCGGTGCGCGCGAACTCCCGCGCGACCTGGATGACGTCCAGGCGCGGCACGCCCGTGATCTTCTCCTGCCAGGCCGGCGTGCCGGGGACGTTGTCGTCGAAGCTGGAGGCGACGTTTCCGCCGCCGAAGCCGCGGTCGACGCCATATTGCGCCAGCATCAGGTCGTACACGCTGGCGACCGCCCATTCCTTGCCGTCCGCCAGGACCACGCGCTTGACCGGGATGTTGCGGTCGAGCACGTCGGAGAACTTGGACTCGGTCCAGTACTCGTTTTCCACGCCGCCGAAGTAGGGGAAGCTGACCGACTCGATGGCGTCGTGGTGGTCCTTGAGCGACAGGCGCAGGCGCGTTTCGCGGCCCTGACCGTCCTTCTCTTCAATGTTCCAGCGGCCCTTTTCGCCCCAGCGGAACCCGACCGAGCCATTGGGCACGGTGATGTCACCGGAAATCTCGTCGAAGGCGAGGGTCTTCCACTCGGGGTTGTTGGCCTCGCCGAGGCCCCCGAGGTCGGACGCCCGCAGGAAGCGTTCGGGGACCAGTCGTCCGTCGGCGCGCTTCTCCAGCCGCACCAGCAGCGGCATGTCGCTGTACTGGCGGCAATAGTCGGTGAAGTACTTCGACGGGTTGTCGACGTGGAACTCGCGCAGGATCACGTGGCCGAAGGCGAAGGCGAGGGCGGCGTCGGTGCCCTGCTTGGGGTGCAGCCAGTGGTCGGTCAGCTTGGCGACCTCGGAATAGTCCGGGGTGATCGCGACCGTCTTGGTGCCGTTGTAGCGGGCTTCGGTGAAGAAGTGGGCGTCGGGTGTGCGCGTCTGCGGCACGTTCGAGCCCCAGGCGATGATGTAACGGCTGTTGTACCAGTCCGCCGACTCGGGCACGTCGGTCTGTTCGCCCCAGACTTGCGGCGAGGCCGGCGGCAGGTCGCAGTACCAGTCGTAGAAGCTCAGGCAGGCGCCGCCAAGCAGCGAAAGGTAGCGTGCGCCGGCGGCATAGCTGACCATCGACATCGCCGGGATGGGCGAGAAGCCGACCACGCGGTCCGGGCCGAACTCTTTGGTGGTGTGGAGGTTTGCGGCGGCGATCATCTCGTTCGCCTCGTCCCACTCCACGCGCACGAAGCCGCCCATGCCGCGCTTGCTCTTGTAGCTCTTGGCCTTGGCGGGGTCGCTGATGATCGAGGCCCAGGCATCGACCGGCGCCATCGTCTTGCGCGCCTCCCGCCAGAGCTTGAGCAGGGCCGAGCGCATCAGCGGGTACTTCACGCGGTTGGCGCTGTAGAGGTACCAGGAGTAACTGGCGCCGCGCGGGCAGCCTCGCGGCTCGTGGTTCGGCAGGTCGGGGCGGGTGCGCGGATAGTCGGTCTGCTGGGTTTCCCAGGTGACCAGCCCGTTCTTGACGTAGACCTTCCAACTGCATGATCCGGTGCAGTTCACGCCGTGCGTCGAGCGCACGATCTTGTCGTACTGCCAGCGCTTCCGGTAACCGTCCTCCCAGCTCCGGTCCTCCTGCTTGGTGGTTCCATGGCCATCCGAGAACGGCTCAGCCGCCGGTTTCAGGAAGTTGAGCCGATCAAGGAAGTAACTCATGCGTATGCTCCTGGCGGAAATCGCTTGCAGCGGGCTGGGAAGTCATCAACCGCGGTCCGTAGACCGGATGCGGCCGGCGCCAAGCGCCTGTCCCGGGTGGCTGGGTGCGACAGCGCACTGACGGAATGGGCCAAAGTATGCCGGACAAATTCAGGCGCTTTTCTGACATGCGTCAAGTCAGCCCGACCCGGCGGAGGCGACCTGGCGTCGCCGGCTGTCCCGGACGTCCACCTCGAGTCGGACCTGCAGCGGCGCCGAGTCCGGGACCGCCAGCTCGAGCGTGAAGCCGTCGCGCCGGGGGCGCTCGGATGTGAAGGCGCGAAAGTCCGCCTCGGGGGCCGTGAGGCGCCATTCGCCGGGCACGGGGCACGCCAGGCTGGCCTCGCCACCCAACACCAGGCTCCATGCCCATGCGCCGAGTGGAGTCTTCACAAGCCCGCGCAAGGCATCACCGGCCAACAGGCGGTCGAGCTCCGCTTCGGCGAGCCGGACGCGGGCGGATTGACCTTCAAGTTGGAGCTTCATGCGGTGCCGGCCCCGCGCGCGTCACGCCGCAGCGGTGATGGGGCGGCCGTCGGCGAGATCGCCACGTGGTCATCGCCACACAGGGTGCAGCCCTCGCTCCACTCGCTGGCGCCGTCCACGAAGTGTTCCTGCTTCCAGATGGGCGCCTGGTGCTTGACCGTCTCGATCACCTCGCGGCACGCGCGGAACGCCTCGTCCCGGTGCGGGCTGCCCACCGCGATCACCACGGCGAGGTCGCCTATCGCCAGCCGGCCCTTTGCATGGCCGACGTAGACCTTGAGTGCGGGCCCGAACGATGCCACGGCGGCTTGCGCCGCACGGGCGAACACCGTCAGGGCCAGTGGGTCGAACATGTCGTAGTGGATGCCGGTCACGGCGCGCCCATGCGACTGGCGGCGGACTCGACCGATAAACATGTCGATGCCGCCAAACGCGTCGTCCGATACGAAAGCCAGCGCCTCGGCGGGGTCGAGCGCCGCATTGCCAATATCGCGCACGACGGTCTGTATGACGGTGGGGTTGGCGGCCATGGTCAACCCCCGCTCACGGGCGGCAGGATGGCGAGGTGGCCATCGGGCGGAACGGGGTCGTCATTCCGCAGTACGGCTTCCTTCGAGGCGAGCACCGTGCTGCGCAGGATCCGCTCGTGCCAGCCATCCCAATGGCTTGCCGCATACGCGCCAAGCGCTGCTTTCACGTCGCCAATGGTGGCGCCGTCCGCGCAAGTCAGTTCGATGGCGCTGCTTTCCTGGAAGCGCCGATAGACGCCGAACAGCTGGAGGGTCACTTGCATGGTTCAGGCCTCGCAAAAAAGGTTGGAATGGATGTGTCCAAGCGGCAGGACGTCCACCAGGCAGCCGGCGGCCACCAGTTCGGAATCCTCCGGCAGGATGGCCCAGGCGCGAGAATCGAGCAGGGGACGGGTACGGAAGGATTCCTGGCCTTGCAGCAGGCGGACCCGGACTCGTCCGTCGCCGTCCAGTTCGAGCGACGCCTTCTGAAGCATCGCAAAGCCAGGCTTCTTGCTGACGTCGGCGGCGAGCGGCAGGCGCCAGGGACGCTCATCGGGCATCCCGAGCATGCGGCGAAGGGCGCCTTCGACGAAAAAGCGTTGACCCACTGCGCTGGAAACCGGATTGCCGGGGAGGCCAACGCAAAGAACCCCGGAGGGCAGGGTAGCCGCAAGCAGCGGCTTGCCCGGGCGCATGCGCACCTTGTGGAAAAGCAGTGAGGCGCCCAGTTCGCTCAGCACTTCGGGCACGAAGTCGTATCTACCCATGGAGACCGCACCGGTGCTGACCACCACATCGGCGCCTGCGGACTGCGCTGCAAGCACGGCCTCACGGAAGACGGCCGGGTCGTCGTGGATCGTGTGGTTGATGATGACCTCGGCGCCAGCGAGCGCCAGGCGGCGGGCGAGGAAGGGCCCGTTGGTGTTGTAAATCTGTCCGCTGGCGAGGCCCGCGCCGGGCGTATCGATCAGCTCGCGGCCCGTGCACAGCAGCGCGACTCGGGGGCGCCGGCGTACCTCGAGTTCGGAGACGCCGATGCCGCCGAGCAGCATCGCAACCGAGGGGTCCACCCAAATCCCGGCCGGCACCGCGCAGTCTCCTGCGGCGATGTCCTGGCCGCGCAGGCGCACGTGCTGGCCGCGCCGGGGCGCGGATCCGAGGGCGATTCGGGAGGGTTGGCCGGCCGGATGACGGGCAAGCACCGCCACGTCCTCCACCGGCACCACCGTATCGAACCCGTCCGGAACCCGGGCCCCGGTCATGATTTCCCAGGCCCCCAACCCCGCTGTGCTTGCGAGGTCACCTGCCGCCTGCTCGCCGGTAACGTCGAGGACGAAGCCGCCGTCGAGCTCCCCGGCATAGGCGAGCGCGAAGCCGTCCATGGCGGCGTTGTCGAACGGCGGCAGGTCCATCGGGCTGATCACCGGCGCGGCCGTCACCCGCCCATCGGCATTCGCGAGCGCCACGCGCTCGGTGCCGAGTGGCCTCACGGCTTCGCGGACTAAGGCCCGCGCTTGCTCAAGAGGCATCACGGGTGGGCCTCCCCGGCCACCATCGCCAGCGCATGCGCGAACAGCGGCGCAAGTATGGCCATGCCCTGCGTCACCGCCTTGGGGCTGCCCGGCAGCAGGATGACGAGCGTGGACTCCCCGACCAGGGCGGCGTCGGCGCGGCTCAGCCAGGCCAACGGGGTGTGGGCGCTGCTGGCCGCGCGGAACAGGTCGCCGAGCCCGGGCACGCGGCGGGACGCTACCCGGGCCAGTGCCTCCGGCGCGAGATCGCGCGGCCCAAGGCCGGTGCCCCCGGTGCACAGGACCAAGCGGACACCCTCGGCGGCCGCGGTGGCGAGCGTCGTGGCCAAGGGCTCGATGCCATCGGGAAGCAGCGCCTGCCGTACGCTGGCGCCGAGTCCTTCAAGTACCCGCACTGCTTCGGGGCCGGAGAGGTCGTCGTAGGCTCCCGCGCTGGCGCGATCGCTGAGCGTGACCACGAGAACCGGGACGCCGTCGAGGCGGGGGGCCGCGCGCGGGCGGTAATGCGCACGCTCGGCTTCGTCCAGCCCTTCAGGGTGGAGCCACAGCCCTTTCTTGCCACCCTCCTTGAACAGCAGGCGCATTCCCGCCAAGGCCAGGGCCGGCTCGACTGGCTTGGTCAGGTCGTAAAGTGTCAGCAGCGCCGCGTTGAGGCCGGCCAGAGCCTCCATCTCGACCCCTGTCCGCGCCTCGAGGCCAACCTCGCAGTACACGCGAACCGCGTGGCGCTCAGGCACCAGCACGCAGCGGATATCGACGTACTCAAGATTGAGCGGATGGCACAGCGGCATCAGCATCGAGGCTTGCTTGGCACCCTGGATGCCGGCGACTTCAGCCATCGCCAGGGCATCTCCCTTGGGCAGGCGGCGGTCACGCAGGGCGGCGAACCCGACCGGGCCGGCGTGCAGTTCACCGACCGCGACGGCACGGCGCGGCGTCGGCCGTTTACGTCGCACGTCGGCCATGTGGAAGCCTTGTGGGGCAGGGGTGTTCACGCGTCAGCCTCCGATCGTGGAAAGGTTGCTGGTCAGGCCGGTTTCACCCTCGTGGAGGCGATGCCCTGCGTCCTTCTCGCCCAGTTGGATGCCCAGCGTGGCCAGCAGCTGGTCGCGCTGGGCATCGTCCTGCAGCAGCGGCCGGAGCGGAATGCCCGCTTCGCCGAAGAGGCACAGGCGCAGGTCTCCCGTGGACGTGACGCGCAGGCGGTTGCATCCAGCGCAGAAGTCCTTGGAGTAGGGCGCGATGATCCCGATCCGGCCCAGGAACTCGGGGTGGGCATACTCCCGGGCCGGGCCGGCGTCCACCGCGCGCGGCAGCTCACGCCAGCCGCCGGCGCGAAGCTTTTCTTCAACCACGCTCGCCCGCAGGTGGTGGCGCTGGAAGTATTCGAGGTTGTCGCCGGTACGCATCAGCTCGATGAAGCGCAGCGAAACCCGTCGGTCGCGCAGATAGTCCAACCAAGCTGGGAGCTGGTCGTCGTTGAGGCCTTTGAGCAGCACTGCGTTGAGCTTGACCGCCCCGAAGCCGAGGCCGAGCGCGCGATCGATCCCGGCCAGCAGATCGGGCAGGCGGTCGTGGCCGGTGATCGCCGCGAAACGCTCGCGCTCAAGGGCGTCGACGCTGACGTTGAGATGGGTCAGGCCAGCGTCCTTCCATGCGGAAACGCGACGCAGCAGCAGGCAGCCGTTGGTGGTCATCGCCACCTTTTCGATCCCCGGCTGGGCGGCGGCTATGGCCAGGATCTCATCAAGATCGCGTCTTAGCGACGGCTCTCCGCCGGTGATGCGCACCTTGCGCATGCCGGCCAGCGCGAAGGCCGCCAGAAGTCGCCGAATCTCGTCGGTGGCCAATTGAGGCGGACGGCAGGACGTGGCACGGAAACCCGAGGGCAGGCAGTAGGTGCATGAATAGTTGCACGCGTCGATGACCGACAGGCGCAAGTAGGGAAAGCTTCGGCCGAAACGATCGCCGAGGGTCATTGTCACGATGTCGCTCCTTTCCAATACCGGGAGGCAGCGCCGTTTCCAGCGACACCCGTGCGGCCCGCAGGCCACGGGTCGTCCACCATGCCGCAGCGAAGGGGGAACGACTCGGAGGCCCCGGGTCGCCCCGGGGATTGGCGCACTTTACGTGTAGCTGGATACAACAGGTGTTGATGCGGATCAAGTTGCTGGCCCAATGTGCCGGGCTTGACCCGGATCAAGGTCGCCACCGGCCGCAAACCCGGACACTGGCGGCACCCAGCCTCCGTAGTCATACCCATGCATGGCCCCAATCACGGTCCGGCGGATCCGCTCGACTTTCGCGAGCTCGCTCCACCCATGCCGCTGATGCGCAGCATGGACGCCGCCAAATTGCTTCGGCCCGGTGACAGCCAGGCGGTCCTCACCCCGTTGTGGCCTCTGCCACTGTTCTCTGCATTGAGCGACGCCGGTTTCGAGTGGAAGGCCAGCCACCTGCCTTGCGGCGGGGCTCGGGTTGACATCCGCAGGCCAGATGTCGGGCCTTGATGTCCAGCGTTCGCCGCCTGTCGATCGTCCGCTGCGTTTCTTCGGCGGCGCGATCGCCTGGGGGCTGGCTGCGGGGCTTCTGATGGCTTGGCTAGACCCCGCGCTTTGGGCTACGCGTTGGCACCCGGACCTGCTCGCGCTGGTCCATCTGGTGGTGCTCGGCGTCATCGGGCAGGCGTGCCTGGGCGCGCTGCTGCAGTTCCTCGCAGCGGCCGCCTCCTCGCCTCCTGCGGGCACGCCGCGGGCATGGAGGCTCCTGCATGCGGCATGGAACGTTGGTGTCGCCGTCCTGGTTTCCGGCTTCATCTGGGTGCAGCCCGTCGCCCTGCAGATTGGCGGCGTCGTGCTGACACTGTGCCTGTGTGCCGTCTGTGGCGCGATGCTGCTTGGCCTCGCGCGATCCAATGGTCCGGCATGGTTGCGCGTCGGATTGGCCATCCCGCTCGTTGCGTGGCCCCTTGTCGCTGCGCTTGGCGCGGTGCTCGTCGCGGCCATGATCGGGCGGTTGGAGCTGGATCTTGCGCGCTGGACAGATATTCATGCCATTGCCGGGGTCGGCCTGGTCTTCACGGCCTTGCTCGCCAGCGTCTCGCTGGTGGTGATGCCGATGCTGATGGGTACAGGCCGTCCCGACCGGTTGTTGCGCTGGCTCGGATTCGCGCCGGCGATGGCGACGCTGTCGATCCTGATTGCGCGGTTCGCGGACAACGAAATGGCGACATTACTCATGGGCATCGCGCTGGCCGCGCTGGCCGCAGTTGCACTGCTCGCGCTGGCCCGGCGGCCGCATCGGCGGAACGCGCCGCTGGTTGCGTCGTGGTGTTTGGGTCTTGGACTCGCCGGCATGGCCGGGATGATCTGGGTCGCCAAGGGCGCGTCTGCCGGGCTGGTGCCGGCGGCGATGCTGCTTGGCGGCAGCCTGCCGCTGCTCGTGCTGTCCATGATGCTCGAGATTGGGGCGTTCATCGGCTGGATTGAGCTGCACCGTGAGTGCAAACGCGGCCAGCAGCTGCCAGGCGTCCACTTGCTGCTGCCTGACCGGGCGAAATGGCGCTGGCTGGGCGCCCAGACCCTTGCGACAGGCGGGCTGGCCTGGCTCGCGGCGCATCCCTCATTGGCGCTCGCCCTCGCAGTCGCCGCGTGCTGGAGCTTCGCATTCGTTCTATTGGCACTCGCAATGAGTAGCCCGCGGCGCGCGACACGCACCTTCCAGCTCCAAAGGAGCCTGGCATGACGCAAACCAAGCCGCCCCTCGTCTACTCCTGTTCTGGCTGCTCCAGCGCCGCCCAGATGGCGAACCAGATGGCGTTGCGCCTTGACCGGGAGCGCCTTGCCGAAATGTCATGTATTGCTGGCGTAGGAGGCGGGGTGCCTGGACTGGTTAAAACCGCACGCAGCGGTCGCCCTATCCTGGCGCTGGATGGCTGCGCAATGTCCTGCGTCACCGCCTGTCTCGCGTGTGCGGGCGTCCAGCCAGATCACCACGTACTGCTGTCATCGTTCGGCGTCAAGAAGCGCCCGTACGTCGATGTAGACGCGGCCCAACTTGACTCGCTGTACGCGAGGGTCGTGCGTCCTGCGGCGCTCGCCCTTGGCGCGCTGGCTCTGCCGGGGAAGGTCGCCGATGCCAGCTGATCCCCGCCTGGCGTTTGCGCGCGGTCTCATCGACCGGCTCGACGCCGGCATCGTGGCGCTGGCCGCGGCGCGTCGCCGCGCGGTCGTCCTCGCGGCACGGGCCAAACCTCCAGGCCTGGGGCGCGACCCCCAACGCGAGGCCCAGGTACATCGACACGCCCTCGCTGTCGCCCGCGACCTGGGGCTGCCGGGGCCCACAGCCGGCGGCCTTCTGGATGTTTTGATCGCCGATGCCTGCGCACAGCAGGGCCTGTCCCCACCGGCTATGCCGCAAGACCACTTCAACCCGGAGCCTCGCCCCATGGAAACCCAGTGGCCACACCGCCTCGCCGCGCGACTCCCCCATCCCTCCGTGCTGCAACCGCTCCTGGCGGGCCTGCCACGGAGGCTGCACGACGCCGCGTTCGAGCACCTGGCCGCCAAGGCCATGCAGATCCCGACAGTGACGGGAGAGTTCGCTTTTCTGGAAGGGCGCACGATCGGCATCACCGTGACCGATCTCGGCTTGCGCTGGTCATTCGGCCTCCGCGAAGGCCGTCTTGTCGTCGTAGCTGATGCCCCGGAGGCGGAGGTGCGCGGCACTGCGACCGACCTGCTGCTGCTGGCAAGTCGCCTTGAAGACGCCGATACGCTCTTCTTCCAACGCAGGCTGGTGCTGACCGGAGACACCGACCTCGGGCTGCACGCTCGCAACACACTCGACCGCCTGGAGTGGGAAGACCTTCCGTTGGGCCCGCGAATACTGATGCATCGCGCGGCCCGGCACGCGGCGGCCGCGCGTACCGCGTGGCACGCCCGCCGTCAGGTACCGGCGATGCGGGANNGGCGGTCCCCGACCAGTAACCACTGGCTGCGCCGACCCGTTCGGGCGCGACGCCCGTCCGCAGACCGTCGTGGAACCGTTGCACCACCGCCTCCAGCCCCTCCGGCTGGGGAACGAGGCGGAGGATGTCGACCCCGAGGGAGCGAAGCGCCCCCAGTTCGGGCCCCAGATCGACCACTTCCTCACCCATCACCTGTACGCCGTTGATGCGCAGGAACGGGTCGCCCTCGCGGGTCGCCAGCGGCAGGCCTTCGGGATGCTCGATGCAACGGAAGCCGCACGCGTCCTTCGGAACGTCGAGCGCCCGCGCGGTGAAGCAGCGCGCGGACCACGACAGGGCCTGGCGGCCCCAGACCTGCACCTCGAGCTCTGGCCGCGTTCCGCCGTCGGCCTCGAGCGCCTCCAGCAGTTCCCGGACGAGAAGTTCGCCTTGTTCGGTACCCGGCACCCAGCGCACCAGACCGTCCTCCTGGAGCAACTTCAGGCTCTGGTGGTTGTAGACGTTCAGTCCCGGGCCACCGACGAAGGGGCGCCCAGCCTTGCGGCAGAGCTGGACCGCAGTGAGGTCGTTCGCCTCGATGATGAATCCACCGTGCCCGACCAGGCGGCGCATGGCGCCGACCTCGGACTCTGCTTCCACCAGCGCCAGGGTGGAAAGCACCACCTCTTTGCCGGCCTCGGCGAGCGATTCCGCGACGACGATCCAGTCGCGGGTATTCAGTTCGCGACGCTTGCTGCACACGGTTTCGCCAAGATGGACGATGTCGACCGGCCACGAAGCAACATCACGATAGAACGCGAGTGTGCGCTCACGCGGCCAGAACCAGGGATTGGGAGCGAGGGAAAGGCGCATCGTCAGTGCCAGGCGCGGTGGTAGGGACCGAGCGTGGTCTGGTGGCCTTCGGCATGCGCCGCCAGGGCCTGCTGCCACGCCGGCCGAGGCGCCCACTCGGGGCCTGCGCCGCGCAGGCTGTCGATGGCCGCCCGCCACGTGCTGGCGACCTGGCGTACGTATGCCGCGCCGCGCTGGCGTCCTTCTATCTTAACGGCCACGACGCCGGCCGCCCTGAGCCGTGGCAGCAGGTCGATCGTATTGAGGCTGGTGGGCTCCTCCAGGGCGTGGAAGACCTCGCCGCGCACCTCATAGCGGCCCTTGCAGACGGTCGGATAGCCGGCCGCTTCGCTTGACGCGAACCGGTCGATCAGCACGCCGTTGAGACGCACACTGCGGCCGCCGTCGGCCTGTTCTTCCCAGCGTACGAATGACGCCGGCGAGCACACGCCGTGACGGTTTGGCGAGGCCCCGGTGACATAGCTGGAAAGCTGGCATCGCCCTTCGACCATGATGCAGAGGCTGCCGAACCCGAAGACTTCGAGTGGCACGGGCGCCGCGTCGCAGACCCTTTCCACCTGCTGTATCGACAGGACGCGGGGGAGCACGGCGCGAGCGATGCCAAAGCGCTCATGCATGTAGGCCAGCGCTGGCGCGGTGGTGGCGGAACCCTGCACCGAAAGGTGCCGGGGCAATCCAGGATGGCGGCTGGACGCGTAATCCAGGACGGCCATGTCCGCCGCGATGATGGCATCGGCGCCAAGGTCCGCAGCGCGGTCCACGGCCCGCCGCCACTCCGCCAGTTTCGAGGCCTCTGCGTAGGTGTTCAGGGCGATGAACACCTTGCGCCCCAGGGCGTGTGCGCGGCTGAGTCCACGCTCAAGCTCCGCATCGGTGAAATTCAGGCCCGGGAAAGCGCGCGCATTGGTCTGGTCGCGGAAGCCGGTGTAGACGGCATCCGCTCCCGCTTCCAGTGCGGCCTCCAGAGCGGGCAGGTTGCCAGCGGGGCAGACGAGTTCCATGGTCGGGGTCCTTTCAGGGGTTGGGGGCGCGAAGCGAGCGGTAAAGCGCGTCCATCCGCGCCTGGACAGCGGGATCCGGCCGAAGCACCGGGCTCCAGGCGCGACCGGTTTCCTCGCGGGTCTTGCGGGTGGCATCGATGCCGATTTTTCCGCCGAGGTTGGGCTCTGGGCTTGAGAAGTCCAGGACATCAACGGGCGTGCGATCCATCACGAGGCTGTCGCGGGCCGGATCGACCCGCGTGGACAGCGCCCAGAGCACGTCGTGGCCATTGCGCAGGTCGATGTCCTCGTCGAACACTGCCACCGCCTTGGTGTAGGTGAATTGGCGCAGGTAGCTCCAGATGCCGAGCATGATCCGCCGTGCGTGGCCGGGGTACTGCTTTCGGATCGAGACCAGCGCGATGCGGTAACTGCAGGCGGCCGGCGGCAGGTAGAAGTCGACGATCTCCGGGAAGACCTTCTGCAGCAGCGGCACGAACACGTCGTTGAGGGCCTCGGCCAGCACCGATGGCTCGTCCCAGGGCGGCCGTCCCATGTAGCTGCCGTGGTACAGCGCGTCTCGCCGGATCCTCAGGCGCTCGACGGTCAGTACGGGGTAGGTGCCCTGCGCATTGGTGTGCCCGGTATGGTCGCCGAAGGGCCCCTCGAGCGCCGTATCGCCGGGGTGGATGAACCCCTCCATCACGATCTCGGCACCCGCCGGCGCATGCAGGCCGGTCAGCGCGCTGCGCCAGACCCGGCTTCGGCTGCCGCGCAGCAGTCCGGCAAATTCGAACTCCGAGAGCGTATCCGGGATCGGCGCGACCGCAGCCAGCGCCGTCGCCGGGTCAACCCCGATCGCCACCACGACAGGGAAGGGCTGGTCGGGATGCACCCGCAAATGGTCCTGGTAGTCGAGCGCGCCGCCGCGGTGAGCGAGCCAGCGCATGATCACCCGGCGAGGGCCGATCGGCTGCTGGCGGTAGATGGCGACGTTCTCCCGCCGCTTGGTCGGCCCGCGGGTGACCACGAGGCCGAAGGTGATCAGGGGCCCGGCGTCCCCGGGCCAGCAGGTCTGTATCGGCAAGCGCCCGAGGTCTATTGCGTCGCCCTCGATGACCTCATCGTTGAACGCCGCGTCGTGAACCTCGCGAGGCGCCACGTGTGCAAGCTGGGCGAGTTCGGGCCACTGCGACAGTGCGTCCTTGAGCGAGCCGGGCCAGCGCGGCTCCCGGATCGATGCCAACAGTCGGCCCAACTCGCGCAATGAACCCACGGGCCGGTCGCCCAAGGCCAGTTCAATCCTGCGCCGGTGCCCAAAGAGATTCCCCAGCATGGGATGCCGGCTACCCAACGGCCGGTGCATCAGCAAGGCGGGTCCGTCGGCCTTGAGTGCGGCGAGCGAGAGAGCCGTCGTCTCAAGCGCCGGGTCGACCGGCGCATGGACATCCATCAGGTCCCCGCGTGCCCGAAGTCGATCGAGAAAGGCTCGAAGATCATGCATCGGCGGCATCCGGTTCGGCGATGGCGCGCAGGACGAGCCGCTCCAGAAAGCCAAAGTACCCTGCGAGATAGCTGCTGCCATTGCCCTCGTCGAGCAGGAACGGATTCATCAACGTGTGGCGCAGCACCACCAGGCGGTCGAGCGACTCGTCGCCTTCCACCATGGCATCCAGGGGCAGGTCGATCGCCTGCATGACTCGCCGGGTGTCCTCTTCGCCCATGGCGTCGCGGCGCAGGGTGGTGATCGAACCAAAATACTCGCCCTGCTGCAGGGTCCGGGTCGGGTCCGCGCTCAATGACGCATGCAGGCCGCGCATGAAGCGGTTCATGCGCAGGAGGCTGGTGTTTCCACGGGGGTTGATCGCCAGGCATACGAGGTTGCTGTCGGGCAGGAAGGGCACACAGGCCCTCGCATGGGGCGCGATTCGGTCGATGAAGGCCCTGGCCTCGTCAAGGAACGCCTCCGCGGCCTGCATGCTGGCCGCCTGAAGCCGACCGANNAGCGCTGACTGTCCAGCGGCAACACCCGGTGCGTGACATAGACCGCCGCGGCATTGGCGCCCGGCTTCGAGCCTTCGGGAATGTAACGACCAAGGTTCCGGTGCCGGGAGAAGTAGTCGCCTTCCGCCGTGCCGCCGAACACGTAGTCCGCGCCTTCGGCGAGCAGGCTTATCATGCGCTGGTCACGGCACAGGAACGCGCCCGACCCATATGGCAGGTAGCCCAGCTTGTGCGGGTCGATCGTGATCGAGTCCATCCGGGCCAGGGCCAGCACCGCCGCATGCACTTCGCGGGAAGGAAACGCCTGGAACTCGCTGCGTACCATGGCCCAGCTTCGATCTGAGCCATCGGTATTGCGAAAGAGGGTCGCAAGGTAGCCGCCCCAGGCCGCATCGGCATGGATCGCGAAGCCTTGGCCCTGGCTGGCACTGGCATCGCGCAGGTCGGCGAGGCGGTCCAGCGGATCGATCGTTCCGAATTCGGTACTGCCGAGCACGCCCACGGCCATCAGCACCGGTACCTGGCGCTGGCGCAAGCCGGTGAGCGCGTCGGCCAGGGCGTCGATGTCCAGGCGCATGGATCGGCCGGGCACAAGGATGAGCTGGTCGCGCCCGAGTCCCAGCATTTTTACGCCCTTGCTCCACGAGTAGTGGGCGGTGGACGGGGCGAGGACAACCGGCACCTGCAGGTCGTCACGAGCGTGGAAGGCCGCGATTCCCCGGGACTCGATCCGTTCGCGCTCCACCGCCGCCGACCAGTGACGCCGATCCGCTGCCGGCATTTCCGCCAGCAGCGCCTGCCAGGCGACGACCAACTCGCGTTGGCGCGCCGGTGGGAGTCCGTAAGCCTCGTGCACGCCTTCGGGCAAGTTCGGAAGTGGGGCGCCGGCCCGTACGAGAGCGACCGGGAAGCCCTTCATCGCGAGGGCGAGCCGCAGGCCCTGGACGTTGGCTAGCGTTCCCCCGGACGTGAGGTGGCCGAACGCGCAGGCCGGGTCCGCGGGGTCGGCGGGATAGCCCACCATCGCAGCCAGCTGCAGGCCGGCCTTGAGCTCCATGCCGATGGTCACCGGCGCGGCGTCGGCGCTGACATTGTTGGGGTTGTAGGGCAGGGCCAGCATCTGTGCCGCCAGGCCAGGGAGCAACAGGTCCGACACCATGTGGCCGATGTAGCGTGGCGAATGAAAGGGCACGCTGCGCTTGAGTGCAGCCGACAGCTGGTGAAGTTCGCGACGCATCCGCGCCTCGAAGTCCAGGAAGGCCGGGCTGCGGTTGGCTCCGGTCGGGATGACCGGCATGTCCTCGGGATGCAGGTTGCGCCGCCAGTAAACGTGGTCGCGCAGGAACTCGACCGTCAGCGATTCAAGCAGCGCGTCGTTCTCTCCGTAGGGCCCCAGGAAGCAAGGGTAGAGAGTTGCGGGGTCGACGGCGTTCATCACGGCTGTCTCGTAGCGGGCAGCAGCACCAAGGGCGTCAGTGGGGCTCCGGGTCGTCGGCGTTCAGGCAGTTCGGGGGAAGCGGGGATCGCGGACATGACGGGTAGGGGAGCAGCCTTCGGAGCGCCCATCCTTGTCCGGAGGCTGGGGCACCGCCATGACCTAGATCACTCCGAGGCCCAAATGCCCCTCAGTGGTTCCATTCCAACTGCAGCCAGAGCTTGGTCGTGTCGCGACCAAAGCCGCTCGCACGGTAGTCGGCGAACTTCACAAGCGCGTTCCAGCCCGGCCTGAAGGCCAGCCCGAGCGAGGCATTCCATTCCTGGCCGTAGTCTCCACCACGCTCGGCACGGTAGTCGTGCCAGGCAAGCTGCCAATGCCCTTCGCAGCCCGCGAGTCGCCACTTGCCCTGTGCGCTGGCATACAGGTCCTCAAGGCCGCCGGCAGGGGTCGTCAGGAACACGTCCGCCCAGCCGTTGAATGCATGAAGCGTCGCGAGCGGGGTCTGGAACACACGCCCATTGCCAGCACCAAGTCGCTCCCAACCGACGGCGTAGCGGCGGCCCGCATATTCGATCCGCGGCTCCAGCAACAGATAGTCGGCGTCCTTGCCCGCGCCACCGGAAATCCCATCCTGCTGCGCGGCCTCCAGCGTGATGCCCCAGCGCACAGTCGCTTCAGGAGCCTGGCCAGTCCAACGCAGACCCACCGTGCGACTGGACGCTGTCGCAACGTCCTGGTCCTCGATCCAGTAACCGTAAGCACTCAGCGTGCCCATGGGCATCGCTTGTTGAAGGTGAAGCAAGCGGCCATCGAGGGCCCGCTCACGGGCGAGGGGATCGATGGCCTCGTCGCCGGCTACGCGGTGGACCCTACCCAGCCAGTGCGCCTGCAGCCGGGTGCCGGCGCGTGGCGTCCATTCGGTGGATACGGCATCGAAGGTCTGCTCGTTCTGCCGCCAGCCGACATTGCCAATGAAGCGCTGGTTGTCGATCGCCAGGCGCTGACGTCCCGCTCGCAGGCTGAGTTCGGCGCCACGCCACGCCAGCCAAGCCTGGTTGAGCTCCAGCGCACGGGGGTCCATCACGACCGGGTAGTTGGTCTGGCCATTTGCGGTGGAATTGAAGCGGTCGTTTAGTTCCACGACGCCTTCGCCCTCTACCTGCCAGGACCAACCGCGGCCCAGTTGGCCCGTATAGCCAAGGCGCAGCCTGAGCGTGTCTGCCTCGGCCCGGCGCGCAAACGCGTCGCTGTCGACCATTTCGTGCCGGTAGCGCCAGTGGGCATGCCAGGCACTGTCGGGCTGTGCTGTGGAACTTCCCGCGTGTACAGCACCCGAGGCCGTAAGGGACAGCGCGACAAGCAGCATGACGGACATGGGAGCCTCGTGTGGTTCTATACCAAGCCATGCTCGGAGTTCGACCCGATCCATGCATTGATCCGCGTCAAGCGGATTGACGCTTCAGGCCTGTGCGCGCCGACTCAGCGTCAGGATCTGCCGGAATACGTCCGCGACGCCGTCGGCCGGCAATCCCTCCTCGACGGCCCAGTCCCGTCGGTTTCCGAGCAACAAGGCCTCGCGTTCCGGATCGAGCGCCGGCGCGCCCGTGCTGCGCTTGGCGTGGCCTGCACGCAGGCTCAACCCGACGCGACGGCGGAGCAGGGCGATGAGTTCACGGTCGAGTTCGTCAATCTGCTCGCGGGCTTCCAGGAGTGCGGGCGACACCTGCGCCAAGGCCTGGGGCCTTGCGTCACTTGATATGGCGGCATCGACCGACGTTGCGGCCAACCGCTGGTCTATCAGTGTGAGTGCCTCGATGAAGTGGCGGCGGGTGGCCGCGGCGTAGGGATTCTGTTTCTGGATGGCATTGAACAGATGCCCGGCATCGGCACGCACCGCTGCTATCGACGCCGCCAGTGCCGCGAAGCTCGGTGGCACCCACCGGAGGTCGCCGCCGACCCCGAGGTCCACCAGCCCCCTGGCGACGAAGAAGGCCATCGCGTGGGTAAGCGCCATGGATCGGTCGTGGCTGGAAGGATCCTGGTCGATCACCTCACTGCCGATGGCCGCAAAAAGTTCGCGCGCCAGCTGTGCGGTGCGCGGATGGCGGGCACTCGGACAGATCACGGTGCGCAGTGGATCGGCGCGGGCGATGCTGAGCGGACCGAACAGGGGGTGGGTTCCGACGTGGCCGATGGTTTCGCCAAGGATGCTTTCCATCAATTGGCACGGCGCCTCCTTGACGCTGCAGACGTCCAATACCTGATGCCGTGGAAGTAGCCCCGGCCGGAGCTCGCGCAAGGCGCGTTCGAAGGATTCCAGGGGAACGCAGACCACGATCAGCTCGGCGCCATTCGCGAGCGCATCCAGGTCCGCCACGGCGTGCTCCCGGGGAACGGTCGACCCGATATCCCAGCCAATCCAGTCGAGCCCGCGCTGTTCAAGCAAGGAGGCGAACGCCGCCCCAAAACGACCATGGCCCAACAGGCCGATTCTCGGGAATTGGTGCATGGTGGCGACCGCCTGGGCGACAGTTTGATCAATGCAGCTTAGTCGGCTCGGCGGTGGCTTGAATTGACCAGGATCAGTCCGGGCTTAGTTCGAATGACTACTACGGAGAAGGGGTGGGCGCCGAAGCCCGCAGTGGCGGTTTGGTTTGGTTCGGTGTCCTAGCGGGTGGCGCCATCCTGCAGGCGCATGCCCCGAGCCGCGGCCGCTCGACCTCGCTGGATCGGCGGAATCCCATCTCCATACCGCCGCGAATCGCTACGCTTGCGTACGGCGAAACCGCTTGATTCGAATCAATGACCGGAACGAGGAAGGATGAAAGCATCGCGCTCTCCGACCCCGGATTTCCCCATGAACCAAGCCGTATCCAGCATCCATTCCTTCGATCGAAACCAACTGCTTGACTGCGCGAACGGTGCGATGTTCGGTGCCGATGGCGCGCGGCTGCCGAAGGACCCGATGCTGATGTTCGACCGCATCACCGAAATCAGCAGCGAGGGCGGGCGCCACGGTAAGGGCGTGATCCGGGCAGAGCTCGACATCCGCCCCGACCTTTGGTTCTTTGACTGCCATTTCACCGGTGACCCGGTAATGCCCGGCTGCCTCGGGCTCGACGCCATGTGGCAGCTGGCCGGCTTCTACCTTCCCTGGCTCGGCGAGCCCGGCCGCGGCCGCGCGCTCGGCGTCGGCGAAGTCAAGTTCACCGGCCAGGTGCTGCCGTCTGCGAAGCGGGTCGAATACGAAATCGACATCCGTCGCGTCCTGCGCGGCCGCCTGTGCCTGGTGATCGCAGACGGCCGCACCCTGGTGGACGGGCGCGAGATCTACACCGCCGAAGGCCTGCGCGTCGGTCTTTTCACCTCGACCGAGGGCCTCTGAGCATGCGCAAGGTCGCCGTCACGGGCATGGGCATTGTTTCCTGCCTCGGTAACGAACTCGATGAGGTTTCGTCTGCGCTGCGCCGGGGGCGCAGCGGCATCCGCCATCTCCCGGACGCCGCTGCGCAGGGACTGCGCAGCCAGGTGGGCGGGGCTC
>FSSH01000176.1_pt3 | contig 45290 bp, 42 predicted proteins | sample 1166101 | NCBI WGS metagenome assembly FSSH01 (sample SAMEA32972668, study PRJEB13176) | freshwater metagenome | biome: Drinking water system; feature: Biomass in drinking water that filtered by 0.45 um membrane; material: drinking water | place: USA | collected 2012-12-20 | depth 0 m
AGTGCTTCCGGAAAAGTGGGAAGCGGTTTTCCGAAAAGAAGCACGACAAAACAGAGTGCTTCCAGAAAAGTAGGCACCGGTTTTCCGAAAAGAAGCACGACAATATAAAGGGCGAGAGTCGGACTATAACTCCACTAAAAGCGGACAGACCCTAGCGCAGCTTGGAAAACGACTTCAATTCTCATCCATCTTCAGTGCGGCGATGAAGGCTTGCTGCGGGATTTCGACCTTGCCGAACTCGCGCATCTTTTTCTTGCCGGCCTTCTGCTTGTCGAGCAGCTTGCGCTTGCGGGAAATGTCGCCGCCATAACACTTGGCGATCACATCCTTGCGCATGGCCTTGATGGTTTCGCGGGCAATCACCTTAGCGCCGATCGCAGCCTGGACTGGGATCTGGAACAGGTGGGGCTTGATCAACTCCTTCAGTTTCTCGCACATCGAGCGACCACGGCTTTCCGCGCGTGACCGGTGCACGACGATCGACAGCGCGTCGACGGGTTCGCTGTTGACCAGGATCGACAGCTTGACGAGATCGCCTTCCTCGTACCCCTTGATGTGATAGTCGAACGAGGCGTAGCCCCGCGACACGCTCTTCAAGCGATCATAAAAATCAAACACCACTTCATTGAGCGGCAATTCATAGATCGCCATCGCGCGGGAGCCGACGTAGGTCAGCTGCTTCTGGCGGCCGCGACGGTCCTGGCACAATTTCAGAACCGAGCCGAGATGCTCATCCGGCACCAAAATCGTGGCTTCGATCCACGGTTCCTCGATGTGCTCGATGCGCACGACCTCCGGCATGTCGGCCGGGTTGTGCATCTCCATCATCGTGCCGTCGGTCATCTTGAGGTGATAGATGACGCTCGGCGCCGTGGTGATCAGATCGAGGTTGAACTCGCGTTCGAGCCGCTCGGTGATGATTTCGAGATGTAACAGGCCGAGGAAACCGCAGCGAAAACCAAACCCGAGTGCGGCTGAGCTTTCGGCTTCGAATGAAAAGCTCGCGTCGTTGAGACGAAGCTTGCCCATGGCTTCACGCAAGTCTTCGAAGTCGGCGGCGTCCACGGGAAACAGCCCGCAGAACACGACCGGCTGCGCCTGTTTGAAACCGGGCAACGCATGTTCGGTTGGGTTCTTGTCGTCGGTGATCGTGTCGCCGACGCGCGTGTCCGCGACCTCTTTGATGGCTGCTGTAAAAAATCCGACTTCGCCCGGTCCGAGTTCGGCAAGCATTTCCTGCTTGGGGCGAAAGATGCCGACGCGCTCAACCTGATAGGTGCCGCCCGAGGCCATCATGTGGACCTTCTGGCCTCGCTTCAACATGCCGTCCACGATGCGAACCAAGACGACAACGCCAAGGTAGGCATCGTACCAGCTGTCGATCAACATGGCCTTCAGGGGCTTCGTCACATCGCCAGTCGGTGGCGGCAAGCGCTCGACGATAGCCTCCAGGACGGCTTCGACGTTCAGCCCGGTTTTGGCCGAGACACCGATCGCATTGGACGCATCGATGCCAATGACGTCTTCGATCTGCTCCTTGACACGATCGGCGTCGGCGGCGGGGAGATCGATTTTGTTCAGCACGGGCAGAATTTCGAGATTATTGTCGAGAGCCTGGTAGACGTTGGCGAGCGTCTGCGCTTCCACGCCCTGGCTGGCATCGACAACCAAAATCGCGCCTTCACAAGCGGCAAGCGATCGCGAGACTTCATAGGCAAAATCGACGTGCCCTGGCGTGTCCATCAAGTTCAATTGATAGAGCTGCCCGTTCTTGGCTTTGTAATCGAGGCGAACGGTCTGCGCCTTGATGGTGATGCCGCGCTCGCGCTCGATATCCATCGAGTCGAGGATTTGCTCCTTCATCTCGCGGTTCGAGACATTGCCGCACAGCTGGATAAGCCGGTCTGACAACGTCGACTTGCCGTGGTCGATGTGGGCGATGATGGAGAAATTACGAATGTGGGACGTATCGGTCATGCGCGGCTCATAGCACCCGGAACCCGTCGGCAAAAGGGGCGTTGGAAACCTCGGGCAAGGCGTCGCAACGTCGAAATGCGGGTACGGTCAGCAGGACTGGCTAGTTCTGCGCGTCCGTGCGAGAAACCAAGTCTGGTCCTTTGATCCCCCCGCATCATCAGGAGACTCCGTTATGGCAAACTCACCGTTCGACTCAAACCCAGCCTTCGCGAAAATGAGTGACGAGGCACGCAAGTCGGTCACACAGGCCTTCGACGCCATGTCGAGCTGGCGCGACCAGATGTCGGAGATGGGCGAAAAAAACAGTGAAGCCGTTTTCGACAAAATGGCTGAAGCCGCCAAGGCGCTCGGCTGGCCGACCGAATTCGTTGAAATGAGCCGCAAGCAGGTGCAGACAGCTTCGAAAATGCAAACCCAGATGATCGGCCAAGTCATGGAAACTTGGCAGCAGCAGATGACCAATCCCGGCAGCGCGATCAAGATGCCGTCGTTCAACGGCCCTGGCTTTCAGATGCCGACCTTCCCTGGATTTCCGGCGTTCCCGTCGGCGAGTACGGGCGGATCACCATTTCCCGGCTTTGGCGACATGAGCGCCATGGGTGGTAACCCGATGCAAATGTGGATGCAGGCTGCCGAAATGTGGCAGAAGAACTGGCAGCAAGCTCTCGGCAGTTGGGTTGAGGCGCAGTCGAGCATGATGTCGCCGGGCGGTGCTGGCAAAAGCTCGCCCACCAAACCGACGGCCCGCTAACGGCGCGACGTCGGCTAGCGCTGGACGTCGGTCACGCGGAACTGCAAGTGGCCCTTCTCAACAGCCAGCCCTCCGGCTGGCTGTTTGCATTTTACCGTTACTGTGACTATCAGCAAGCGACGTGTGAACGATGGTTTGGTCGACAAAAAGCATGCGCCCGCTTCAGAGCGGTAGATGTCCGCCATAGCACTCAGAGGGGAAGCGGGCTGTGCGCTGGCAATCTGCCCGGCGCTCAAAGCGCTAAAGCGACATGACAACGACGACGCCCGACCTCACTGCCGCAAAGCCAGCGACCATTGGTCGTGACCTCCTGGCGTCGCTCGTCGTCTTTCTCGTGGCTTTGCCGCTGTGCATGGGTGTGGCGATTGCCTCCGGCCTGCCGCCGACAGCGGGTCTGATCACCGGCATCGTCGGCGGCGTCGTCGTTGGCTCGATCTCAGGATCGCCGCTTCAGGTGAGTGGCCCGGCTGCCGGACTAACGGTTCTCGTTTGGATGTACGTCGCGCAAAACGGCGCCGGGATGCTTGGTGTTGCGGTTCTTTTTGCAGGTCTGCTGCAAATGCTCGCGGGCGTTCTGAAGCTCGGTCAGTGGTTTCGCGCTGTCTCGCCAGCCGTCATTCACGGCATGCTCGCCGGCATTGGAATTCTAATTTTCGCCTCCCAGTTCCACGTCATGCTTGATGGCAAGCCAATTGGCTCAGGCATACAGAATCTGCTCGGCATTCCCGGCGCGCTTTTGGCGGCGTTGCAGGCGGGCGATAGCCGATTGACGGCCGCGGAAGTGGGGCTGTTGACGGTCATCGTCATCGCCGGTTGGAGCGCGTTTGCGCCGAAGTGGTTGAAGGTGGTGCCAGCTCCACTGGTCGGCGTCGTTGTTGCCATGATTGCTGCGGCGGTGTTGAACCTTGACGCCATCAAATTCGTCGACGTGCCGGACAACATATGGGCGTGGTCGATGGAAAACTATCCGACCGTCGACAAGCTGATGCGGATTTTTGAGACGCCAATCTTAATCGGAGCGATCTCAATTGCTTTTATCGCCAGCGCCGAAACGTTGCTGTGTGCGACGGCTGTCGATCAAATGCACGCCGGTCCGCGCACCAAGTATGACAAAGAGCTGACCGCACAAGGCGTCGGCAACACCCTTTGCGGCATGCTCGGCGTGCTGCCTATGACAGGCGTCATCGTGCGATCCGGCGCCAATGTCGAAGCCGGAGCGCAAACGCGCTTGTCGGCGGTCTTGCATGGCGTGTGGCTGCTGCTGTTCGTCAGTGTGCTGCCATTTACACTGAAGTATATTCCGCTGTCCGCCCTCGCGGCCGTGCTGGTCTACACCGGCTACAAGCTCGCCTATCCGAAAATCGTGCCGACTCTTTTGAAGTTTGGGCGCGGCGAAGTCCTGATCTACGCGGTCACGATCGTGACAATCGTCACGACGGATTTGTTGAAGGGCGTGGTGCTCGGGTTGGTGCTGTCTCTGTCCAAGCTGCTATTCGCATTTTCCCATCTCGAAATCCGCAAAGACGAGAACGCGGCGACCGGCAACGTCGACCTGCATTTGTCGGGTTCGGCGACGCTCGTTCGTTTGCCGCTGCTTGCAACGACGCTCGAAGACCTCAAGCCGGGCTCAAACGTCAAAGTCCACATCGGTGGGCTCGATTACATCGATCACGCCTGCATCGATCTGCTGACCAATTGGGATCGCCAGCACACAGCAACCGGCGGGTCGCTGGAAATCGAGTGGGCGGGTCTCAAGAACCGTTATCAGCAAAAAAGCGGAACCGCGGCCGAGCGCCAGGCGGCGAAAAACGGTGGATAGCCGTCGCACGGAACCGTTTTAAATTGCCACAAATGATCGGGCGCTAAGCTCCGACTGACTGCGGCGCATGGCTGGACGGCTTGCCAGCATTGTCCGCCGGGCTGAATCGCGCCCTGAACTGCCGCGCGGCCGCCACGAACGGACGACCGAAGATTACGCCCAGAGATCGGAAATCACTCGTTTCGTCGCCAATGCCAAAGCCCTCAATTTCGCGCCCGCGCGGAATATGCAGGGTGCCAGCCATGCGATCCCAGACCGCCAGCGCTCCCCCCAAGTTCTTGTCGAAGTGTTCTACTTTGTTGGAGTGATGGATGTGATGCATCGCCGGAGAAATCAGCCATTTCTCGACGCGCGGGCCAAACGACACCCAGAACGGTGAATGCCGCAGCACGCCGCCGAACACATTGAACGCCACCAGAAAGATGTTGGCGCCGGCGACTGTCGTGGCCGTCAACTGATCTCCGAACAGGGCGATGAAAATTCCATTCACGACACCCAAGCCCATCGCGAGCAGCGCGCCGGTGAGCACTACTTCGACTGGGTGATGGCGCTCCGACGTTGCAAAATTCAGCACTTCCGCAGAGTGGTGAACTTTGTGAAATTCCCACAATTCCGGGATGCGGTGAAAGGTGTAATGCGCATACCAGCGCAGAAAATCATCGACGACGAACAACATCAGGGTCAGCGCGCCGCCGAGCGCCACGGCCGTGCCATCGGTTGCGTCGCCGGACACGCCAAGGCTATGCAATGCGCCTGCGACCGCAGTTGAAACCGTGTTCCAATGCAAAACCAAGGCTGAGAGAACGGTCGCGCGCAGCACCGGCGTGATGACGACGATCAGGTAATCATTCATCGCGCTTTGCGACAGCCAGACGCGCTTGTCCAGCAGCGTGGTGGTGAAGTCCACGGCCTCATTGTGCCGGCGGTAGGCGTAGGCTGCGAGCAGCAGGCCGGTCAGACAGTAGAACCAGTAGTAGCGCGCTGTGGCGTCCGTCAAAAAATCGTAAAGCGGCAGCAGCGCGCCGGTGACGGCCCGGATTACGGTGATCTGGATCCACTCGAACACGGTCCGCCCTTTGCGCTGCCGAAACTTCGGCAAGAGCCTATTCGGGCACCGTGAAGAACCGCTTAACCCGGCAAAGAAGGGGTCACGCCTATTTGGCCGCCCGACGGCTCCGGCGGGCGAAGTCGGGCGAGGGCGCGCGAGCATCTGCGCAAGACGCCCGGCCGCCATGGTCACCCCCCCCCTTCCAAACCGATGCGACCTTTATTAGAATAATTCTAATCAATGGCGAAGCATGACAAGGGGACGTATCGATGCGCCGGTTTGCAGAACTCGAAGAGCGCGAACTTCTGGCCCTCGCCATCGCGCTGGAAGAAGAACATGGCCGCATCTACGGGGAATACGCTGCTGGACTGGCCGACAGCTTTCCGGCGTCAGCCAAGGTTTTCGCCGGCATGGCGGCTGAAGAAAACGAGCATCGCCGTTGGCTGATCGAGCTCTATCAGCGCAAATTCGGCGAACACATTCCGCTGATCCGGCGCCAGGACGTTTCGGGCTTTGTGCGCCACGAGCCGATCTGGATGATCCGCCCGCTCGGCTTAGACAAAGTGCGCGCCCAGGCGGAGGCCATCGAGACTGAGACGCGGCAGTTCTATCGCTCGGCGCTGGCGCGCACCACGGACGCCTCGATCCGCAAACTTCTCGGCGATCTGATCGCAGCCGAAGACGCTCATGTCAGCTTGGCGCATTCGCTGGGCGACAGCGAGCTGACCAACGACGTGAAGTCGGTCGAAGCTGCCACGGAACGCCGCGCTTTCGTGTTGCAGTATGTGCAACCCGGCTTGACCGGTTTGATCGACGGATCGGTTTCAACCTTGGCGCCCATTTTTGCCGCAGCATTTGCCACGCACAACACGTGGCAAACATTTCTCGTCGGACTAGCGGCGTCCATCGGTGCGGGTATCTCGATGGGGATTGCCGAGGCCATGGCCGACGATGGGCTGATCTCCGGGCGCGGACATCCCTGGGCGCGCGGTGCGATCACCGGCCTCATGACGGCGCTTGGCGGCCTCGGCCACACGCTGCCCTATTTGATCCCGGATTTCAAAGTCGCGACCACGCTGGCGGTCGCCGTGGTGCTGGTCGAGTTGTGGCTGATCGCCTGGATCCGCGCTCGCTACATGGACACCAAATTCATGCGCGCGGCACTTGAAGTCGTGGCCGGCGGACTTCTGGTGTTTGCGGTCGGTATCGCCATCGGTAGCGCATGAGACATGTCGTCCATCAGCGGCCTGCCTGTCTTAGTAGAGCCACACTCTCTTGACGCCATGGGATTAGCCGGCACAGTGCCGCCGTCGATCCCGTCGTCCGAGGTTTTGATCCCATGCCGACTTCGCCGTTTGCCGCACGCGCTGCCGCGATGTGCCTATCTCTCATCGCGCCGTTGGTGCTGTCGCAGACGGCCCACGCCGAAGCCGTGCCGCCCCCCGCGCCGAACAAGCGCAATTGCCAGAACACCGAACCATTTCCGCGCTGGCTCGCAGCCTTCAAACAAGAAGCCCTTGCCGAGGGCATCAAGGCGCAAACGATTGAGGCCGCGATCGGCGGCATGAGCCCCGATCAAAGCGTCATCTCGCGCGATCGCAAGCAAGGCTTCTTCAACCAGACATTCCTTGAATTCTACGGCAAGCTGGCGACCAACAGCCGCTATCAAATGGGCCGGTCTTATCTGCAGAAACACAAAGCCATTTTCGACCGCGCCGAGCAAGACTACGGCGTCCCAGGACCGGTCATCACCGGATTTTGGGCGCTCGAAAGTGATTTCGGCGTTGGCATGGGCAACTTACCGGTGTTGCGTTCGTTGTTGACTTTGGCCTGGGATTGCCGTCGTGGCGAATTGTTTCGCGGTGAACTCAAGGGCGCGATGATGATCATCGAACGGGGCTATCTGCGCGCCGACGAAATGATCGGGTCATGGGCCGGCGAGCTTGGACAAACCCAGTTTCTGCCGCGGCACTATCTGAACTTTGCCATCGACTATGACAACGATGGCCGCCGTGATCTCATCCGGGACATTCCCGATATCATTGGCTCGACGGCCAGTTTCATCAATCATCTTGGCTGGAAGGCAGGCGAACCCTGGCTTGAAGAGGTGCGGCTGACGCGTGATCTCGATTGGCAACAGGCTGATCTCACCATTCAACATCCCCGTTCGACGTGGGCGTCGTGGGGGGTCCAGGCACGTGATGGCGCGCTGCCCGCCGATGGGCTCAATGCCTCGCTGTTGCTGCCGATGGGCCGCAACGGTCCAGCGTTTCTCGCGTACCCGAATTTTCGCGTGTATCTGCAGTGGAACCAGTCGCTGACGTATGCGACGACGGCCGCGCATTTAGCGGCGCGCATGGCGGGCGCACCGTCCTTGGGACGTGGCAATGGCGGATCAATCGACACGCTTGGTTATGAGCAGGTGAAAGAGCTCCAAACGCTGCTCAAGCGTCGCGGCTTCGATGTCGGCGACATCGACGGCAAGCTTGGCGCCGGCACTCGCAAAGCGGTCAAGGAAATGCAGATCAAATTCGATTTGCCGGCCGACAGCTATCCGACGTCGGAGCTGCTGAACGCCATGCGCAGCTCCGGCTGAACGAGGCACACACTGACTGCCTTATGTTCGGCCCAGCTCCGCTTGCGATTCAGTGCAGCTTCACTTGAGGTTCTGTGCGCCGCGTCAGCAAACGCGACACAGTATCGAGCGTCACCTTCACGGGACCGTGCAGCGCCATCTCATGCATTTTGTAAAGCGAGCGGTACATCATCTTTGCGAACCAGCCCTCGATGCGCATCGACTTGCCTTGCACGAAGCCCATCAGGTTGCCGATCGTCGAATAGTGTCCCAGCGATACGAGCGAACCGAAGTCGCGATATTGGAACGCGGCGAGATTTGTTTCACCCGCAATCCGCCGTTGCAGCTGCTTGATGAGATGCGACGACTGCTGATGCGCCGTCTGCGCGCGCGGTGGTAGTGGGACCGTGTCGCCGTCAGGCAAAAAGTATGCGCAATCGCCAATCGCGAAAACGCTGTCGTCCTTTGTCGTTTGCAGGCTCGGCTTGACGACCAGCATGCTGTTACGGCTCGTTTCAAGACCATCGAGTTTGGCTAGCACGTCTGGCCCTTTGACGCCGGCGGCCCACACCACCAACTCCGATGGAATGAATTCGCCGGAGGCCAGCTTGACGCCCTCGGGCGTGACTTCTGTCACCAACGCTTCGGTGCGAACATCAACGTCAAGACCCCGAAGGACATTGGTGACAGCCGTCGCCATGCGCTCGGGCAGCGATGTCAAAATCCGCGGTGCGGCTTCGATCAACGTGATCTTGATATCTTTCTCGGGGTTGATCTTATCGAGGCCGAAGGCGACAAGCCCGCGCAAGCTGGAGTGGAGTTCGGCAGACAACTCACTGCCGGTTGCCCCGGCGCCGACGATCGCCACGTGCAGCTGGCCTGGCCGCACCGGCCCCGGTTGAGAATTGGCGCGGACACACGCATTCAGCAGTCGCCGATTGAAGCGCTCTGCCTGTTCGGGCGTGTCGAGCATGATGGCATTTTGATAAACGCCCGGCGTTCCGAACGCGTTCGACACGCTGCCAACGGCAATGACCAAGGTGTCATAAGGCACCCAGCGATCGGGTGTGATCTGCCGTTTGTCTTCGTCGAAGGTGGCAGCGAGATGAACGAGTTTCTTGGTTCTATCGATGCCGATCATTTCACCATAGCGATAGCGAAATCCATGCCAGTGCCCCTGCGCCTGATATTCGAGCTGATGGCGATCGATGTCCATGCTGCCGGCCGCGATCTCGTGCAGCAGCGGTTTCCAGATGTGCGTTCGTGACTTGTCGACGAGCGTGATGTGGGCTTTGCTTTTGCGGCCAAGTTTGTGGCCAAGCTGCGTTGCAAGTTCCAGCCCGCCGGCGCCACCGCCGACAACGACGATATGATGCAGATCGCCCTGCCGCGGCACGATCAGTGGCGGACCTTCCGGAGTCGGTGTGGGTACGTCCAAGCTTGTAGCGGGGGTGTCCAGCGACGGCAGCAGAGTGTTCGACATCGGTGGGCACCTCAGTGTCGGCGCGCGGCTCACACGCCATCAAATTGCAGCCCGGCAGGCGTTCGCATCGATCGGCTGGCGATTTCGCCCGTGAAAGCGGACGATGCTAGCCGCGAATCACGCCGCCCGTGGTTTTTTTTACCTCTTCGATGATCTTGGTGGCGATGGCGTCGATCGCCGCATCCGTGAGGGTTTCCGTCGCAGGCTGGAGTGTGACTTCAATGGCAATTGAAACTTTGCCATCGGCCGCCAATTGGCCGCCGTCGAACAGGTCAAAAACAATGGCCGACTGAATGAACAGTTTGTCGGCGTTCAGCGCGGCTTTGATGACATCGCCTGCCGCCACATCCTTGCCGACGATGAACGCGAAGTCGCGCTTCACCGGCAATAGGTCCGACGCTACGAGCGCCGGCTTGGCGCGTGACTTCTTTTTCTCAGGCGGCAGCGCATCGAGGAAAATTTCAAACGCCGAGACCGGCGCGTCGACGTCGAGCGCAGTCAAGGTTGCGGGATGCACTTCGCCGAAATGCGCCAGGATCGTCTTTGGCCCCAACCGCAGCGTGCCTGAACGGCCAGGGTGATACCACGATGGCGCATCGCGCGTGATCTGCGCTTTCGACGGATCGAGACCAAGCGCCGCGAGAGCTGCGAACACGTCTGCTTTGACGTCGAACATCGTCACGGTCGCAGCTGTGCCATCCCAATGCCGCCCGGACCCGGCCATGCGGGCCGTGCCGGCGCGAACGCCAGCGGCGCCAATGTATTGGTCTTGCGGTCTCTCGCCGCGATAGGCTTGGCCGAGTTCGAACAGGGCGACGTCTGCTGCCGCGCGATTGCGATTGCGCGTGACGGCCGCCAGCAATCCCGGCAGAAGGCCGGGACGCATCGACGATAATTCGCTCGAAATCGGATTGGCAAGTTCAAGCGCATCGCTGCCGCCGCCGAAGTGGCGCGCTGCTTCGCGTGTAATGAACGACCAAGTCACCGCTTCGACATAGCCTCGCGCAGCCAACAGACGCCGCGTCCGCCGAGCGCGCTTTTGCTTTTCCGTCAAAACCGCCCGCGTCACACCGTTGAGGCGCGGCAGCGGCGTTGCTGGAACGCGGTCCATGCCGGCGATGCGCACAACCTCTTCGACGAGATCGGCACTGCCATGGACATCAGGACGCCAGGTCGGCACCGTGACTTTGGCTGCATCCGGCGCGCCATTGATTGTAAAGCCCAACGTCGTCAGCGTTTTGGAAATCTCGCTGTCCGGCAAGTCCAATCCCGTCAGCTTTGCAACGTGCGCAAATTCGAAAGCGATGGTGGGCTGATCGATCGGCGCGTTGCCGGCGACCTTGGCCTTCGTCGGCGTGCCGCCGCAAAATTTGACGATCATATCGGTTGCGAGATCTAGCCCGGTCATCACGGACGCTGGATCGACGCCACGTTCGAAGCGGTAGCGGGCGTCCGTCATCAACCCTGTTTTGCGGCCGGTGGCGGCCGTGCGCAATGGAGCAAAGTAGGCGCTTTCAATCAGGACGTTACTGGTTGCTTCGGTCGAGCTTGACGCTTCACCGCCCATAATACCGCCAAGGCCGAGCGCGCCGTTGTCGTCGGCGATCACGCACATCGTCTCATCGACGACGTGCTCCTTGCCGTCGAGGCCGAGGAATTTTTCGCCAGGCCGACCGAGGCGAGCCCGCACCGTGCCCTTGAGCTTGTCGGCATCATAGACGTGCAGCGGGCGGCCGCGATCGAGCGAGATGTAATTCGTGACATCGACGAGGGCATTGATCGGGCGCAGTCCGACGGCCTTCAAGCGGGCCTGCATCCATGCGGGCGACGGGCCGTTTGTGACGCCTGTCACCACGCGACCCGCGAACACGGGACAGGCGTTGGCCGCGTCAGCTGTGAACTCGAGTTCGATATCGATCGGGCAGGCTTCGCGTCCCTCGACCACACCAAGTTTTGGTTCAGGCTTCATCGTGCCAAGCCCGGCAGCGGCGAGATCGCGGGCGATGCCTCGCACACCGGTGCAATCTGGCCGGTTTGGCGTCAGTTTTACTTCGACGACAGGATCGTTGAGGCCCATCACGTCGACATAGCGCTGGCCTATTTTGTCGGCGAACGTCGCCGGCAGATCGATGATGCCGCTGCTCTCGTCCGGTAATTCGAGTTCGGCGGCCGAACACATCATGCCGTTCGACACAACGCCGCGAACAGGCTTTTTCTCGAGCGTGATGTTCGAGCCTGGAATGTAGGTGCCGAGCGGAGCGAACACGGCCAACATACCAACACGTGCATTGGGCGCGCCGCAGACCACTTCCATCAGCGGCTGACCCTTCGCCACTTCGACTTGCAGGACTTGCAGCTTGTCGGCGTTGGGATGCTTTTTGGCCTCGACGACGCGCGCCACGGTGAAGGCGCCAAGCTTGGCGCCCGCGTCCTCGATCGCTTCGACCTCAAGCCCAATCGCCGACAGCGTCGTCGATAGCTGATCGACCGACGCCGTGGTGTCGAGATGATCCTTGAGCCAGGAGAGCGTGAATTTCATAAACGTCTGTCTCGTCGATCAGTGAGCGGTGAAAACGCGAATGCCGGCATCGTCGACAATGGCGTCAGCCTCGGCTTGCTTGATCCATTCGGAGCGGCGGCGGCGGAACTCGGCCTTGACTGAATCCACGTGCTGCCAATCTTTGCCCCACTGGTCTTGCACATCGGCGCGTGAGGCTTGAACGCGGATCGGTACGGCACCTGCCCCACGCAGCCAGGAAAACACGAAATCTCCGCGCTGATCGGTGCGAAGCTGGACGTCATCGTCGTAGGTCATCGGACGGATCCTCCAAAAGAATGACCAGTAACACCGGTCAGCTCGACAACCCACCCCCGAGTGTCGGGACGTCGAGCACGCCAAAGCCGTAGTGGCGCAGCCATTTGAGGTCGCCGGAGAAAAAAGCCCGCAGATCGGGAATGCCGTATTTCAGCATTGTCAGCCGATCGAGACCCATGCCGAAGGCGAAGCCCTGATATTTTTCCGGATCGAGCCCGCAATTGCGCAGCACATTCGGATGCACCATGCCGCAGCCGAGAATTTCCAGCCACTGACCCGGCTTGCCGATGGCTTCAGCGCCGATATCGACTTCCATCGACGGCTCGGTGAACGGAAAGTGAGACGCGCGAAACCGCATTTTCACGGCATCGACTTCAAAGAACGCCTTGCAGAATTCTTCGAGCACCCACTTGAGGTGCCCCATGTGCGTGGTCTCGTCGATGACCAGGCCCTCGATCTGATGGAACATCGGCGTGTGCGTCTGGTCACTGTCGCAGCGATAGACACGGCCCGGCGCGATGATGCGGATCGGCGGTTTTTGCGTGCTCATCGTGCGGATTTGCACCGGGCTCGTATGCGTGCGCAGCAGCAGGCGCGAACCATCGGCGCCCGGCGAAAAATAAAACGTATCGTGATCCTGACGGGCAGGATGCTCGGCCGGAATGTTGAGCATGTCGAAGTTCATTGCATCGGTTTCGATGTCGGGACCTTCGGCGACGGCAAAGCCCATGTCGGCGAAAATCTCGATCACTTCATCGAGCACCTGACTGACGGGATGCACCCGGCCTTCGGCTACGGGGCCAAGCCGTACCGGCAACGTCACGTCGGCACGCTCAGTCGCCAATCGCGCGTCGAGCGCTGCGGTTTCGAGCTCGGCTTTGCGCGCATCAAGTGCGGCCGTGACAGCGGCCTTGAGTGCATTGACGGCGGCGCCGAAGGATTTTTTCTCATCGGCCGGAAGTGACCCGAGCCGGCCCATTAGCGCTGACACGCGGCCCTTTTTACCGAGCGCCGCAACGCGCACGGCCTCGAGCGCTACCAGATCGGTGGCCGCCGCAACCTCGCTCGTCAATTCGCTTGTCAGTGCCGCCAAATCTGTTGGCGTCGTCGCGGTCGTGTCCGATGTCATGGCGGACCAGCCTCTTGCAATTTGTCGCCCTCAGGCACGTCCCGGCGATGCATCGCTGCAAGCCTAACGATCGGCTCTCCCTCGCGGGACTTCAAAGGGTCACGCAAGGGAAAGGTGTCAGGCGCCGGAGCACTGTTGCTCCACGCCTTGTGGCTGGCTTCCCGCATAGGACTTCCCCCGGAGTTACCCGGAGACAAGTCGGTCAATGCCCGCAATCAGGCCGCCTTTTTCGCCTTGGCCTGATCGGCCTTGGCGACCGGCGAGGACGCAGCCTTCTGCGCCTGCTCGACGAGTGCTTTGAAGCCAACCGGATCGTTGATGGCGATATCCGACAGCACTTTGCGATCGACCTCGACGCCGAGGTTCGACAGGCCGTTGATAAATCGGCCGTACGTCATGCCGTGTTCGCGCACGGCCGCGTTGATACGTTGGATCCAGAGCGCGCGGAAATTACGCTTGCGGCGCTTGCGATCGCGATAGGCGTACTGCATCGCCTTCTCGACCGCCTGCTTGGCGACGCGAATGGTATTCTTGCGACGGCCATAATAGCCCTTCGCGGCCTTGAGAACTTTCTTGTGCTTGGCGTGGGCGGTAACGCCACGTTTGACGCGGGCCATGAGAGGAAACTCCTCGAATTAGATGTGCTTCGATTGATGGGCTGATGAGTTGCTCCGTCGCTTCCGGCCGGCTCCGCGAAGCGGAGTCGGACGCGACAAACAAAGACTCATCTTGCGTAGGGCATGTATTTCTTGACGATCTTGGCGTCGGAGTCGTTGAGAATTCCGGTGCCACGCGCCTTTTGCACGAACTTCGCCGTGCGCTTGATCATGCCGTGACGTTTGCCAGCCTGGCCGGCTTTGACTTTGCCGGAGGCGGTCATCTTGAAGCGCTTTTTGGCGCCGCTTTTAGTTTTCATCTTAGGCATTTTGCTTCAGTCCTCATCTTCGCTGGCGGCCGCACCTGATACCCGCGCTGACGCGCTTCGTATCCAGGCCCTTCGCGTTGTCGTGGCTAAAGCGAGCTGAAGTTGCCTCGCGTCCGCTGGGCCCAACGGCCGGAGGAACACTGTGACAAGCTTCAAGGCGCTGTGAGCCCAGGTTCGTTTCCAAACCTAAGTGCGAGCCAAAGAGGCGGCCCACACTCTCGAACCCTGTGATAGGTTCGGTCCTGCGAAGGGATGCTTTATGCGAAAAACCGCTTGTGTTTCAAAAGCATATGAACCGCCACGGCATGCCTCGCCGGGCGGCTCTTGGCAGGGTTATAGGGGAAGCACAGGGCGGGAGCAAGTGGGGCACGTCGATCGCGCAGCCAAAACATTACAGTGAACGGCGATGGCGCAATACGACTTCCTCCTGTCGTCGACCGCACGTTTAACGCTAAGCTTGGACGGCAATTTTTTGGCGTCCGATCTGGCGCCCGCATCGCTCTTCATTGGCCCGTCACAAGACGATCATTTGCTGAGCTGTAGACGGATCGATGCTTGGTGAGAACGGGAGAGCCATGGGACGCCTGATACGCTGGATTTTGCTGCCCGTGCAGCCACGGTTTCTGGTCCTCAGCATTGCGGCGGGCGCTACCGCGCTGCTCTCACTTGAAGCCTACCGGGCTCCTGAACTCGCAAGCTATCTGCTGTTCCCATTCGTCTTTTTCGGCGGACTGACGCTGATCGGATTGCGCGATATCTTGCAGTCGAAACACGCGATCCTGCGTAATTATCCGATCGTCGCGCATCTGCGATTTATGCTTGAGAACATTCGTCCCGAAATGCGCCAATATTTCTTTGAAGGCGACAAGGACGGCACGCCCTTCCCACGCGACAAGCGGGCCATCGTCTACCAGCGCGCCAAGCGTCAGCTGGACAAGCGGCCGTTTGGAACGCACTTCGATGTCTACGAAAACCGGTTTGAATGGTTGCTCCATTCGATGTCGCCAACAGTCGTTGGGATGGCGGATTGCCGCGTGTCGATTGGAGGGCCGGCGTGCAGCCAACCGTATTCCGCGTCCGTCTTCAATATATCGGCCATGAGTTACGGCTCGCTCTCGGCCAACGCCATTCGCTCGCTCAATCGCGGAGCTCAGATCGGCGGCTTTGCTCATGATACGGGTGAAGGCGGCGTCAGCCCTCACCACGCAGAATTTGGCGGTGACCTGATTTGGGAAATTGGCTCGGGCTATTTTGGGTGCCGTAACGCGGACGGAAGTTTTTCGGGCGAAAAATTCGCCGAAACGGCAACGCGCCCGCAAATCAAGATGATCGAAGTGAAGCTCAGCCAAGGAGCCAAGCCGGGGCACGGCGGCGTTTTGCCGGGAGCCAAAGTCACCCATGAGATTGCGCGCATTCGAGGTGTGACCAAAGGCGAGGACTGTGTGTCACCGGCGAGCCATTCAGCGTTTTCGACACCCCTCGCGTTCTTGGAGTTTCTTGCCGATTTACGCCGGCTGTCCGGCGGCAAGCCGGTTGGATTCAAACTGTGCATCGGCCATCCATGGGAATTCATGGCGATCGTCAAGGCCATGCTGCAAACCGGAATCATGCCAGATTTCATTGTCGTTGATGGGAAAGAGGGCGGCACGGGTGCGGCGCCGCTTGAATTCATGGATCACCTTGGAACGCCGCTGCGCGATGGATTGGTGTTCGTGCATTCGGCCCTCGTCGGTGCAGGTCTGAGAGAGCACATCAAAATCGGCGCCTCGGGCAAAATCACCACAGGCTTCGATATGGCTCGGACGATGGCGCTCGGTGCCGACTGGTGTAATGCAGCGCGCGGATTTATGTTTGCCGTCGGCTGTATTCAAGCTCAGCAATGCCATACGGATCGCTGCCCAACCGGCGTTGCAACGCAAGATCCGACGCGGCAGAGAGCCATTGCCGTTCCGGACAAATCCGTTCGCGTGGCGAGTTTCCACAAGCAAACGGTGAAGGCACTGTGCGAACTGGTGGCTGCTGCCGGGCTGAAAAATCCCACTGAGCTCAGGCCCCATCACCTCATGCAACGCGCCGCGCCCGATCGAACTGTGACGTTCGCTGAACTGTATAAATTCTTGAAGCCGGGCGAACTTCTCACCGGCACGTCGGATCCATATTTTCGCAAAGCCTGGTTGATGGCATCCGCCGATACGTTTGAAGCGCAGTGCGAGGAACTTCGGCGTCTGGAGGCCATGGCGGCTGAGTGAGCCAATCGAAAACGACAGTGCGCGTCGCCTTACCGAGGGCCGGCGTTCAATCTTCGCCGGGCGCCTCGATGTGCGAAATGTTCAACCCCGTATCCATGCCGCGTGCGATCAGTTTGGTTGCGGTTTCCTTGTCAGGCGTCCGCGCTTGCCGAGCTGTTCGGCGGGCGACCGATTTCGCCGCGCGCGTTTTCTTAACCGTAACAGCGGAAGGTTTAGTAGCCGGTACTTGCTCGATCACGACTCGCTTCTGCGCGGCAATTGGCACAGGAAACGGGGATAGTGCGCCATCGCTCGAACGCTCGACGCTGGACGTTTCCAATGGCGACCCAGGACCGATTGGTCCTGCACCGACCTGCGGTTGTGCGACGGGCATATCGGGCACAGGATCGCCGTACAGCGCCCGTTCGCGGCTTGCGGTGTCTACCCCTTGCAAACCGACGCCAACGGCCAGGTAGCCCTCGCCAGCGCCGTCTGCGGCACGCGGCACAGTCGCGCTCATGACGCTTGCGCCAGCGAGCACGGTCATCATGGCAAATAGACGAAGCGGGCGCACGATGATCACCAAATTTCGGAGAAAACCAACGAGGTTAACTGGCTCTGCATCGGGTTAACAAAACCTTAACGAGGGGCAATTTGAGGCGTCCGGCCGAGGCTTTTTTACTGATGCCGGCTTGCAGGCCACGCCGAACGCGCTGCCCCAAGGTCGATCATGGTGACGGACACGAGCGACATTTCGGCATTCGTAGGCACTCTACGCTTTTGATCCCTTCAGGAGAGCATAAATCGCCATGGCATGCCCGCGGCCAAGGTCGAAGTCCTGCTTCAGCCACGCGACGACCTGCCCGGCTTTGACCTCCTTTTTCAAGATACCGCCGTGCATGAAGCCTTTCTTGGCGGCGAGCTTTTTAAAATCTTCAGCGCTCGTTCCAGTCTTCGCCTTGATATTGTCGAGATAGGCTTGGAACGACATGGCGTTTCACTTCGTCTTAATGTTGCGACGCTCGTTCAACGACGGCTACGTATGATTCTTGCAAGTAAAATCGAAGGTCAAGTCACACTGTTGACCAAGATCACGATCATTCATCGCCTATTCATACGGCTTGCGGAAGATTGGTGATGCACGCCGCCGGAGCGTGCCGTTTTGAATTCGGAATGATTGACACATTAGGAGACGCACAATGCGCTTAGCACCGCTTCTCGCTGGAACGCTCATGGCACTCACGATCGGCGCTGTGGCCGCGCCGTCGCAGGCCGCACCTGCAGTGCCAAATATTGAAGCCAACCAGACGCTGATTCAACCAGTCTATGATCACTATGATCGCCGTGATCGCCACTACGGGTATGGCGGGTATGGTAGGCCCTACGTTGACATCTACCGCCCCTATCGTCCCGTTTACGGCGGCCGCTGCAAGAAGTGGCGGAATATTTGCGCCGATCGCTGGGGCTTTGGTGGTCCAGGTTTCGGCCGATGCATGAGGCGCCAGGGTTGCTAGTCATTTTCCGCGCGCTTTGCTGAGCTCCGCATGGCCACTTTAACGTGGTCATGGCGGGGCTGTAGTGAGCGCGCGGAATTTTTACGCTGACGATCACGCCACCTTTTCCAGATTGAGTTGTGCGTGAGCTTCTTCGGCGCGTTCAAAGATGTGCGGCGTCAGCCCACGTTTGCTCAGCGCTTCCTGCATTTTCAGACGCATGAAGGCGCTTGTCGTATAACGCGTCGTCGTCAGATAGTGATGTTCGACCATATGTTCGATCATCGCTGCGTAGTCATCGTAGAGATCGTCGGCGATGCGGCACCCGTCGTGATTGACCACTGAATTGACGCGCTTGCCGGCCTTTACCGACGCATCGACTAGAACTTTTTTCAAATCCGCGACATCGCTCTTTTTGCGCACGCTCCAGCCTTCGAGATTGAGGAACAAGATGTTGCGATCGGCGTCGTAGCTGACGCGCTCGGACAACTTGAGATTTAACAGATCGTCGAGCAGCCCCATCGGTTCGTCGACGAAAATGCGCGGGTCCATCGGCATTGGCTTGTTGATGATCGGGCGGAAATCCATGTTGGCAATGATGTCGCTTTCGATGTCGACACCGGGCGCAACCTCGATCAATTCAAGACCGACGGGTGTGAGTTCGAACACGCATCGCTCAGTGACGTAGATCACCGGCTGAGTACGGCTTTGTGCAAACGCGCCACTGAAGGTGATTTGTTCGACGGCGCTCACAAACTTGCGCGACCGGCCTTCTTTGACGATTTTCAACTTGCCGTCTTCAATTTTGATTTCGAGGCCGCCAGCCATAAAAGTGCCAGCGAATACGACAGCGCGCGCATTCTGAGAGATATTGATAAACCCGCCGCAGCCGTTCAATCGGCCACCGAAACGGCTGGTGTTGACATTGCCATGCTGGTCGCATTCCGCCATGCCGAGGCAGGTCATATCAAGACCGCCACCATCGTAGAAATCGAACATCTGGTTTTGATCGATGACTGAATGCGCGTTCGCCGCCGAGCCGAAACTCGAGCCGCTGGCCAGCACGCCGCCGACAGCGCCGGCTTCCGTTGTCATGGTGATGTAGGGCGTGACTTTTTCTTCATTCGCGACGGCGGCGACGCCATCGGGTGCGCCGACGCCGAGGTTGATGACGCCATTCGGCGGCAGTTCGAAGGCAGCGCGCCGGGCGATGATCTTACGCTCATCAAGATGCATCTTGGCCATGCCTTCGGAGGGCACCCGAATTTCGCCGGCCAAGGAGGGATCATAAACCGTGCCGTAATTCATTCGGTGCAGTTCGGCGGGTTCGGCGACGACAACGCAATCGACGAGAATTCCCGGAACTTTAACGTCCTTGGGCCGGATCGAGCCGTGTTCGACGATGCGTTCGACTTGCGCAATGACAATGCCGCCATTGTTGTGCGCGGCCATCGCCTGCGCCAGGTTATCGAGCAGCAGACACTCTTTTTCCATGCTGATGTTGCCGGCAGGATCGGCACTGGTGCCGCGAATGAACGCGACATTTATCGGCGTCGATTTGTAAAACAGCCAGTCTTCGCCTTCGACCTCGACGACCTTGACGATGTCTTCGGTTGTCACTTCATTGACCCGGCCGCCGCCGAGTCGAGGATCGACGTAGGTCTGCAGGCCGACTTTCGAAAACAGGCCGGGCTGGCCGGCCGCGCACGCGCGATACAACTGCGAGATCACACCCTGCGGCAGATTATAGCCGAGGATTTTGTTGTCTTGCGCGGCCTTGGCGACTTTCGGCATGCGCCCGAAGTTGCCGGCGATGACGCGGCGAAGCAGGCCGTCGTGGTGCAAGCGTCCGGTGCCGAGACCTTTGCTGTCGCCAGCGCCCGCAGTCATGATCAATGTGAGATCGCGCGGGGCTTTGGTTTCGACGAAGCGCCTTTCGAGTGCGGCATGAAGCGCCTCGGGAATGCAGCTTTGGACAAAGCCTGTCGTCGTCAAGACATCGTTGTCGCTGATGAGCGCGATTGCTTCATCGGCCGTGATGACCTTGTTTTGCATTGGTGCTGCGTTTCCCCGGTGTGTTCCATACGCTGCGTCCTCGCGCCGAAAGATTGGCAGGCCGAATGCGCTGGAATTTTTTTGTACAGGCGGCGTGGCTCGTTTTGCCGCCCATTATGCACATAGCGTGAGCGATACGATATTGCCCCACTCAACGGGGTAATTGGCGGCTATCCGCCCGGTCCATGGCGTGTGATTTCAGTCGCGGCCTTCGCAACTGCGAAATACCTGCTGCAGTGCGAGTATGCTAAAATTGGTCATTCATGCGCCGAACGCGGGCCGACAACAGACGCATGATGTTGAGGGCGAAATCGGCATCTGCGCGAATTAAGGCCATGAACGTCGCCTGGTCGATGACCGAAACTTCGGTCGGCTCGGCGGCGATGGCGGCAGCACTGCGCGGCTCGTCGTCGATCAGCGACATCTCGCCGAATATGCCGCCGGCACGAATGTTTTCCAAGACGGCGCCGTAGATGATCACGTCGACACGGCCGCTGCGGACAACGAACATCGCCCGGGCTGTCTCATCGGCAAGGAAGATTTTTTCTCCCGCTTCAAAACGGAGGACGGGGGCACCGAGCTGATCGAGCGACCCTGTGTCGATGGGACGGACGGCGGTCATGACGCGCTCCAAGTGCCTGCCTCGGCCGATCATTTGCCCGGCTGAGGACAGCGTGCCGCAACGCTACGATTGCCGAGATCGCACAGCAAGGCCCCACAACAACGGCTGTGAATTGGCAAAAATGAAAACGCCGCGTGAACCGGATGTCTCCGGGCCTGTCGCGGCGTCGTCATTGGTTGGGAAATGGGCTTATTTCGGCGCGAGGACCATGACCATTTGCTTGCCCTCAAAGCGCGGTTCGCTCTCGACTTTCGCGATCGGCTCGGTATCCGCCTTGACGCGTTGCAGCACAGCCATGCCAAGCTGGGAGTGGGCCATTTCACGGCCGCGAAACCGCAGCGTGATTTTGACCTTATCGCCCTCGTCAAAGAAACGGCGAATAGCGCGCATTTTTACATCGTAGTCATGATCATCGATGCCCGGCCGCATCTTGATCTCTTTCAACTCGACGATTTTCTGATTCTTGCGGGCTTCGGCGGCTTTCTTTTGCTCTTGAAATTTGAATTTGCCGAAATCGAGGATCTTGCAGACTGGTGGCTCGGCGTCGGGAGAGATCTCTACGAGGTCTAGGCCGGCTGCTTCGGCGCGGGCAAGCGCATCGAACTTGGCGACCACGCCGACGTTCTGACCGGTTTCGTCGATGAGACGGACTTCACGGGCCCTGATCTGATCGTTAATTTTAGGCCCGGATTGTTCCCGGCTCTGGGGCTCGGGGCGCATAGGTTTGCGGATGACGAAGTCTCCTTGAATTGTTTCAACTGGTCGATTTAACGGCGAAACCGATATCACCCTCATGTCCGCCGGCCGGAAGATGGCGAGCAAACGGCGAGTAAGTCAAGCGTTTGCCATTGCTACAATGCAGCAAAACGCATGTTTTTTGCCTAAAAGAGCGCGGTCAAAACAGCGTTTACAACTGTTCAACGGGCAAGCGCGTGACGGTCAGCGCCAGTGCTCGTCGATCCACGGCGTCGGCTTGACGAATTTGTACGTTTTTTTCCAAAGCGAGGGCGTAGGCCAGCGGCCATCGCGGGCGTCATCGGGATCGGGTTTGCCGGTGAAGGCGACAACCTTGGTGGTAGGTGGCAGCGGCGTCGTTTGGAAGAAATTCAGGGGCCAGCGCGGCATCAAGGTGTGTTTGAAGCTGACGCACCAAGGCGCCGGCCAATAGGTCATCTGATTGATCGTGCGCGAGATGTAAACTTGGCTCAATGGGTAGTTGGCGAGTACCTCGCCAGCATTGGCTTGGAAGCGGTCATAGATGTACGTATCCGCGCCGACGCGAAAGCGATAGACGGACGTATTGCCGATGCCTTTACCCATCTGTGTCCAATTTTCGATGACGCAGAACGTTTTATCAGGCTCGAAATCAAAAAAATCATCGAGGTTGCCGGTGACGACGATATCGAGATCGAGAAACAGCACGTCGCCCGAAACCCCTGGAAGCGTCGGCGCCCATAGCGATAGTTTTCGCCACGGTTTGAGCTCGGCGCTTTTCGGCAGCGTGATCGGCGGCAATGGATAGGCTTCGATGTCAGGGTCAAGGCCGGTTAGATCGTCGGTGTAGCAAACTAGGCGTGTTGGGCGCCGCGTATTGCGTTTAATCATCGACCACAGGCGATTGGCGAATTCGGCGGGGTAGCGCGTGCCCCATTTCATGCAGACAATCGTTTGCGTCATTGCGATCAACCATTCTGACTAGGCTTCGACCTGGCCGGTTTGTAGCATCTGTTGACGGTTGTCTACGTTGGACAGTTGCGGCGGTTTGGATCGCTGAAAGCATGAGGGAAGTTTTGGTGGATCGAGCGGCACATCGGACGATGATTGTTGGCACCGGCGCCGGGGCTCGGGCCATCGCCGTCATTCACGACGCGTCCTCCCGCGCCGATGCGCCAGGGATTTTTTGGTTGCCGGGCTTCATGTCGGACATGGCGTCGACCAAGGCCACGGCGCTTGCAGAGTATGCGCGTGCACATGACCTCGGCTGCACGCGTTTCGATTATTCCGGACACGGCGTTTCGGGCGGCGACTTTACTGATGGCACAATCGGCCGCTGGCTCGAAGAAGCGCGGGCCGTGTTCGAGCGTATGACGACGGGTCCGCAAATCATCGTCGGCTCAAGCATGGGCGGACACATGGCCCTCATTCTGCTGCAGGCGTTGAAGCGCGACGCCCCGCTGCAAGCCGCCCGCGTCAAGGGCGCAGTGCTCATCGCGCCGGCTTGGGATATGACCGAGGAGCTGATGTGGAACAAATTTTCGCCAGCCGTGCAGCATGAGATCATCGCAACGGGTCGCCACATGCGGCCCTCGGCCTACGACACTCCTTACACGATCACCCGTGATTTGATCGTGGACGGTCGCGACCATTTGCTGGCGCGCGAGCCGTTTGATCCGGGCTGCCCGGTGACGATCCTGCAGGGTTTGCAAGACCCTGATGTTCCGGCCGAACACACCCGAGAATTAATGAACTTCATGCGTGGCGCTGCAATCAAGCTGATCGAAATTCCCGACGGCGAGCACCGGCTGTCACGGCCGCAAGACCTTGCCGTGCTGTATGCTGCCGTCGGCGACATGGCGGCGTGATGACAGGTGCGAACACGCGCTACTTGTCGGCCGAACTGACGAGTTCGCCCTGCGGCAAGCCCTCAACGATGGCATTTTCAAGGGCCGCAATACCGGCCTTTTTCGCGGTTCCCTCAGGCACGATCCAGACGCGGAAATCGGGTGTTGCAAGCGGGTGATCGCATGTCAATTCTCCGTCGCTCATCCGGCAAGACTTGTCGATTTCCGTCGTGTAGCCGCCTCCAGCGTTGCTCGTCGTGCTGCTGCCGAGGTCGATAACTTGAAGGCGCGGCGCTGCTGTGATCGCTACATCGCGGAAGACGCAAGCGGTTTTACCGCGACAGGTATCGAGCGTCACCCCAGTCGTCGTTTTCAACGCCTGGGCGTCACCACGCGGCAGGGCTTTTGCGGCGGCATCGAAGCCGTTGGAAACAATGCAGCGATCATCAAAGCATACGATCGGATCGTGCATGGATTGGGTTGCGTCCTGCGCGGCCGAGCCAGATTCAAAAACCAAAAGCACCGTAGCCTGCTGCGTCGGTTGGACTGGCGGTGACGTGGGCACCGTCGCAGGGGACGGCGACGGCTTGACTTCGGCGAGTGCCGTGGGTGCGACGATGGTGAGGGGCAACGCGGGCACGAGGCTCAATTCTTTCAGTTGGGGCGCCGGCGGCGTAGCGGGTGGCGGAATAGGCGCGGCCACCGCTTGAACTGGCGCGATAGCCGCCACTGGCGGCGCAATCACAGCAGCTTTCGGCGCGGATAACGGTAGGGCCGGTCCTGGCGCAGGTGCTGGCACAGCCGCAGTCGTGGTCGGCGCATCACTGCTGGCTGGCTTCTCGAAACGTGGTGACGCTGCTGGTGGCGTCGGTGCCGGAATGGAGATCGTCGCTGCGAAGGGCGCTACAATTTTGGTGGGAGCCGGTATCACTGCTGGCTCAGTTGGCTTTGACGGTTTTTCTGCGGCCTTGATGATTGCAGGAGCGGGCGGCGCGGCGACGGCCGGCGCGGGTGCAAGCGGCGCGTTTGCAGTCTCGGGTGCCGCCCAAGTTTCAGCCACTTTCGGCGCTGACGCGGCGGCGGCGGCTGCGAGCGCCTCCATGGCTTTGGATTTGCGCTCGGACTCTTCCACACGGGCGCGCCGCAGCATTTCCATTTCATAGTCGAGGCTAGGTCGTTGCGGACCAATTTTAGCAATCGGTGGCGGCGCAGTGTTGGCAGTGGCCGCCGGCTTGGCCGACGCCGGCTTATCGGCAGCGGTTTCAGTCAGCGGTTTGATTGCCACTTCGGGACCGGGCTTGGCCTTTGGCGGTGAAACCGCTTGCGGCACCGTCGCACTGTCGCCGCCACCGGCAAATTTCTGCGCTAATATGTGGGCGGGATCGATCGGTTTCGTCACGGCTTCAGCGGCCAGCGCCGAGCCGTTCCAAACCAGTGCCGCGACCGCCGCTGTCATCACTCCAGTCAAAAGCACCCGTATCCGCATGATACCCTCTTCGCGCCCGATCGACGCGCAGCCGACCCCCGTTTTGTTTCAGCTTTCATTCGGGCGGAATCGCGGACGATCAATGGCAGACCGATGACGTTCGCAGTCAGCCGCCAGCGTCGACGATGGCCCGCAGCCCTTCGCGATACGACGGGTATGCCAGCAGCACGCCGAGTTCGCTTTTCATGCGGGCGTTCGACACGCGCTTGCTCTCTGAATAGAAGCTTCGGCCCATTGCCGACACGGTAGCCGTCGCAAACTCGATATCTGGCGGTATCGGTGCGCCGAGCAATTGCGCCGCATAAGCAACCACGTCTTGCGGTGGCGATGGCAGATCGTCAGTGACATTGTAAATCCGGTTGGTGGTCGAGCGGCCCATCGATGCTTGCACTGCGCTGGCGATGTCGTCGACGTGGATGCGATTGAAGACTTGACCCGGCTTGATCAGCCGTCGCGCCGTGCCAGCTTTGACATCGTCAATGGTGCTGCGGCCTGGACCGTAGATTCCCGGTAGCCGGAACATGATTGCGGCTTTGCCACTGTCTTCGCCAAGTGCGAGCCAAGCGCGTTCAGCATCAAGCCGCCGCTGGCCGCGCTCCGACCCAGGCCGCGCGTCGGTGTCTTCGTCGACCCACGCGCCGGCTGAGTCGCCATAAACGCCCACCGTCGAAAAATAGCCGATCCAATTGAGCGACGGGCTGGCTGCCATGTCGTCGCCGTGCCCGCGCAAAGCTGGATCGCCATTTGCATCGGGGGGGATCGACAGCAGCACATGCGTCGCCCGGTGTAGCTCGTCGGCAATTAGGTCGCTCGCGCTCGTCCCGTCGAACATCATGCCCCGATAGCCACGTGCGGTCAGTGCGGCCACGCCACCCGCATCGCGTGACGTGCCGGAGATCGTCCATCCTTGCGCCGCAAGGCGCGCTGCAAGCACGCCGGCGCTGTAGCCAAGGCCGAAACAAAACAGATGACTCATACGGCCGGGTCCCCATCGTCGGCGCGCCATTCGGCGGCCACCTCCGCATCATGTTCGCGCGGTTCAAAGCGCGATCGCAAGCCTTCGAATGCGTCGGCGGTGGTGAGCTTTGACGCAGCCCAGACGGCCGCGCCGCGCACAATTGGCGACGCATCTGCGAGCAGCGGCGTCAGGCTCGCCATCAGGTCGGCGTTGCCTGAGTTGCCGGCCGCGATGGCCGCGTTTCGCACCACACGATCGCGGCCGGTGCGTTTGATCGGCGTGCCCGCAAAGCTGACGCGAAACGTCGCGTCATCCATGGCAAGGATCGCGGCGATCGGCGGGTTGTCGGTCATCGCTGTCGACGCGAATTTCGCTTCACGCGAGCGCTCGGCGAACTTATTCCAAGGGCACACAGCCAGACAATCATCGCAACCAAACACGCGATTGCCCATGGCAGATCGAAAGGCACGCGGGATAGGTCCCTTGTGTTCGATGGAGAGGTAGGCGAGGCAGCGTCGTGCATCGAGCTGATAGGGCGCGGGAAACGCGTCCGTCGGGCATACGTCAAGGCAGCGTTGGCACGAGCCGCAATGGTCGGCCTCTGCCGCATCGGCCTCTAACTCGGCGGTTGTCAAAATGGCGCCGAGAAACAGCCACGAGCCGTGCGCGCGTGACACGAGGTTGGTGTGCTTGCCCTGCCATCCAAGCCCGGCGGCGGCGGCGAGCGGCTTTTCCATCAGAGGCGCTGTATCGACGAAGACTTTGACGTCCGCACCGGTCGCTTGTGAGAACGATTTTGCCAGCTGCTTGATGCGGGTTTTGAGCACGTCGTGATAATCGCGGCCTTTGGCGTAGACCGAGATGACCGCCTGACTTTTTTGGGAGAGCGCTGCAAGTGGATCTGTTTCGGGGGCATACGACAATCCGACCAGGATCGCCGACCGTGCCTGTGGCCAGAGGACGCGAGGATCAGCGCGGCGGTCGGCCGTCGCTGCCAGCCATTGCATATCGCCATGCCGACCGTGATCAAGAAACGCGCGCAGTCGCTGGCCTGTATCGCCGCCGCCGCCGCCGTCGAGGCGCGTCACCCCGATGGCGTCGAAGCCAAGCAGCGCGGCTTCGGCAATCAAGCGCGACTTGAAATTGTCTTGCGAACCAGTGGCGGTCAACGCGGTCCTCAACTGTCGGCGTGATTATGTCCTGCCGACATCGTCAGAAATCGAGATCGGCATAAGCGCTGGGCGGAGCCGTTCCCGCAACGCGATCCGCCAACAGCGTGCGAAACGCCGGTCGCGACTTGATCCGCTGATACCAGGACTTGACGTCGGGCACCTCGGACCATGGAACTTCGCCGAGATAGTCGACAACCGAAATGTGCCCGGCCGCGGCGAAATCGGCGAAGCTCAGATCGTCGCCCGCCAGCCAGCGGCGTGAGTTGGCCAGATACGAAATATACATCAGATGATAGCGCAAATTCGTGCGCACGGCGCGCAGAATATCGGCATCCGGCGGTGCTGGATTTGATGGACGCATCCGCTGAATGACTTTTTCATGCACCAGCTCGCGTGAAATCTCGCGGTCGAACTTGCCGTGGAACCAGTCGATCAGGCGGCGGACTTCGGCGCGATCCTCGCGATTTCCCGGAATGAGGGGCGTCATGCGCGCGGCCGTCAATCCGGCGCTGACCTGCGCCGGCGGCGAGACGTCTTCGGCCAGGAACTCCGAAATCGAATAAACGCCAGCCAGCGTCAAGCCGTTGTCAAATTCGAGAACCGGAAATTCGCCGGCCGGATTTTTAGCCAGAAAGCCTTGCCGCCAATCCCAGGGATTTTCGTCGACCAGATCAACGTCATAACCACCCTCGGCCAGCGCCAAGCGCACCGAGCGCGAGCGCGGACAAAGTCGGTACTGAGTGAGGCTCATAGCCATGGGCGGTCCTACCAAAGATCGACGCAAAACTATACCGGCTGATTTCAGACGAGCGAAGCTCTGACGCTACACTTCGTCGGCTGGTGTGCGTCGCGGGAATCCTGCTACCGCTGCGTTGGTCGCAGCAACGAGGAACGACGGGCATGGAAACGTGGCATGTGGTCCTGCTCGGCTTCATTGAGGGATTGACCGAATACCTGCCGGTGTCATCGACCGGACATCTGCTGCTGACCGAACACGTGCTCGGAATTACGTCCAAGGGCCGCACGTTCGAAGTTCTCATCCAGCTCGGCGCGATTTTGGCGCTGTTGACCGTTTATGCCGCCAAGTTATGGCGCATGGCGATGGCGCTACCGAGCGATCCTCAAACACGGCGCTTCGTCGTCGCCGTGCTGGTGGCGTTTATACCGGCCGCAGTCATCGGGGTGCTCGGGCACTCGTTTATCAAGACCGTCCTGTTTGAGTCACCGAGAATTATCTGCCTGTCGCTCGTGATCGGTGGGATCATACTCCTGATCGTCGATCGCATGGCGCTCGCCACGCACTATCACGACGTGCTGGAAATTACGCCCGTCACGGCGCTCAAGATCGGCCTGGTGCAATGCCTGGCGTTGATCCCAGGCGTATCGCGATCGGGTTCGACGATCGTTGGCGCCATGCTGCTGGGCGCCGACAAACGGACTGCGGCGGAATTTTCATTTTTCCTTGCCATGCCGACAATGGCGGGCGCCTTCACGTATGACCTTTATAAAAACTGGACAGTCCTGTCGTCCGATGACATTTCGCAGATCGCGCTCGGCTTCGTCGCGGCGTTCGTGACCGGCGTCATCGTCGTGCGGACTGTGCTGGATTTCATTTCATCACGCGGCCTGTCGTTCTTCGGTTGGTGGCGCATCATCGTCGGCGGAATCGGCCTCGGCGCACTGGCAGTCCTCGGCTAATGGCTTAGATTAGGCCGCATGTGAGGTGGCCGGCGCCGTCAGCACGCGCCGAATGCTTTCGGTGTCGTTCGAGGACCGCAAGCGCTCGAGCGTGGCGGGGTCGCGGACCAGGCGCGAAATGCGCGCCAGTGCCTTCAAATGGTCGCCGCCTGCATCTTCCGGCGCCAGCAGGAAAAACAGGAGATCAACGGGTTCGCCGTCGTGACTGTCGAATGCGATCGGCTGATCGAGCTTGGCAAATATGCACGTGATGGCGGCGACGCCCGGCAACTTCACGTGCGGAATGGCGATACCGCGGCCGAGGCTTGTCGAGCTTAGCCGTTCACGCTGAATCAAAGCATTGTAGACGTCGTGTGCGCTAACACCGGCGGCGTCGCCGGCGCGCACGGCAAGTTCATGCAGCGCCTGTTTTTTGTCAGCGGCTTTAAGGCCGGTGACAATGCCGTTCTTGGCGAGGAGATCCCCGAGGTTCATGATCGTATCATCCACGTTGAGTGTTGACCCGATGCGCAGGGCCGATTGTTTCTAAATTTCAAAATTCGAAATTGGGCGACCGCTGCGTGCCTGTCGTGAAACGCCTGAAGTCACAAAATTTGAGCGGCTATACCGTGCTGTGAACTGCCCCGTTGCTGAGGTCCCTGCTGCCTGGCTCGGCATCAACCCAGCCGATGTTTCCGTCTGGCCGCCGGTACACGACATTCAATCCGCCGTGTGCTGCGTTCTTGAAAATCATAAATTGTGCTTCTGACACATCAAGCTGCATGACAGCTTCGCTCACGGATAGTTCGCCGATGTTGCGGGCCGTTTCGGCAATGATCAGAGGATGGGCCTCGGCAACGTCGGCATGGTCGTCTTCGGCAACGCTGACCACATAGTCGCGAGCGTCGACGTTGCCTTTCCGGCGCAGCCCAGAGTGGTCGGATGAATGGTCCTTCAGCCGTCCCTTGTAGCGGCGCACGCGCGTTTCGAGCCGGTGGACGGCCTCGTCGGCGCTGGCGTAAGCGTCGCCGCCGTCGCCGTGAGCTTCGAGCAGCAGGCCGCTGGCGAGTTTCACCGAGCATGACGTTTTGAAGATGCCGTGCTCTTTTTCCAATCGGATATGACTATCGACGTCGCGGCCGATGTACTTCTGAATGACCGAGCGAATTTTCTCAGTGGCATAGGTCTGATAGGCATCGCCAGCGTCGACGTTTTTGCCAGTCACTTGAATGGTCATGTGATTGTCTGTTCCCGGCTGCTTATGATGTTGTTATCGGCGGCCCACAGGCGGCCGAAGCACGCCAAAGTTTTGGCGACATTACGGCGGCGGCGTCTCACACCAGCACACGTGAAGACTTCGGGTTTGATTTAAGGCGCAATGGCGGGCTCTGCCTGTTGCTGGCGTTAAAGCCGCCGATCGGACCAACGCTTCGAGTTGACCAGATGCCATGCCGCGGAACCTCTTTGTTCACTACGCCCATGAGCATAGCGATAGGGAATTTGCGGTGCTGTGTCAAATCACGGTAGTTGTAAGAATAGCCGATAAAATCGATGATATTCATCACGTTAGCTAATAATCGAATTTCGTATCAACCGCCAAGGCGCTCGAGCATGCGCTTGTCGCGGCGGCGCTGGACTGACGATGGAATGCGCATCGCCTCGCGATATTTGGCGATGGTGCGGCGGGCGATATCGACGCCCTCGTCTTTCAGGCGGTCGACTAATTGATCATCGGACAGAACATCGCTGGCCTGCTCGGCATCGATGAGTTGCTTGATGCGGAAGCGAACCGACTCGGAGGAGTGAGCTTCGCCGTCGTCGTTCGACGCAATGGCGGACGTGAAAAAATACTTCAATTCAAAGATGCCGCGCGGCGTCGATACGTATTTGTTCGAGGTGACGCGAGAGACGGTCGATTCGTGCATCGAGATGGCGTCGGCGATGGTTTTCAGGTTGAGCGGCCGCAGGTGCTGCACGCCGTACATGAAAAAGCTGTCTTGCTGGCGCACGATTTGCTCGGCGACCTTCAAGATCGTCCGCGCTCGTTGATCAAGGCTTTTCACCAGCCAGTTAGCGGTCTGCAAGCATTCGAATAGATAGCCCTTATCCTTGTCGCTGACGGCCGACGTCGAAACCCGCGTATAATAGTTTCGGTTGACGAGCACGCGGGGAAGCGTGTCGCTGTTCAGCTCGACATGCCACCCGCCATCGGATGCGGCGCGAATAATGACATCCGGCACCACTGGCTGCATTTGCACCGCGCCGAACTTCAGGCCAGGCTTTGGATTGAGCCGCTTGATCTCCTGGATCATGTCGGTCAGTTCGTCCATGTCGGCGCCGACGGCTTTTTTGAGTCCCGCAAGATTGCGGTTCGCCAGTAAATCGAGATTGGCCAAGAGGCACGCCATCAACGGATCATAGCGATTTTGTTCTTTGAGCTGCAGGGCGAGGCATTCCGACAATGAGCGGGCGAAAATGCCCGGCGGATCGAAGGCTTGCAGTTTGCCAAGCACGCTCTCGACGAGTTCGACCGGTGCGCCGAGCCTGTCCGCCAATTGCTCCAGGTTTGGCTGGATGTATCCGGCCTCGTCGACGAGATCGATGAGATGCTGGCCGATCAGGCGTTCGATCGGCGCGACGATGGCGAGTGGCAGTTGCGCGCTCAGATGGTCGCGCAAGGAGATGTCATTGGCGACATAGGCTTCGAGATCGTGGTCGTCGTCGCTGCCGTTGTGCATGCGCTGGGTGACGCCGGCCCATCCGAGGCCCGCCATCGACGGGCCGTTGGGCTCGCCAGTGCCAGGCTCCTGAAAGACGTTGCCGAAGTCGGCATCCAACGAGCCGGCGTGATCTTCAACGGGCTTGCGCAAATCCAGCCAGCCGTCGTCGGTCGCTGTGCGGTCGGCGGCAGGCGCATCAACACCGCCTTCGTCAGCGCTTTTCGCAGCCGCAGAATTATCTTCACGTTCGAGCAGCGGATTGCGTTCGAGCTCGGCGTCGACGAACTCGGTCAGCTCCATATTGGATAGCTGGAGAAGACGGATGGCCTGCTGCAGCTGTGGTGTCATCACCAGCTGCTGGCCTTGCCTCATCTCGAGTTTGGCCGAGAGCGCCATGCGCTAACCTGCTGCTCCTAAATCAATCGGTCGGGGCAGCTGTAATCAACGTGCGTTAACGAACATATCGCCCAAATAAACCCGACGCACATCTTCATTTGCTATGATTTCCGAAGGCTTACCCTGTGTCAGAACTTGACCATCATAGATGATATATGCGCGGTCGATCAGGCTTAATGTTTCGCGGACGTTGTGGTCGGTAATCAACACGCCAATGCCGCGCACCGTCAAGTGGCGAACCAGCTGCTGAATGTCACCGACGGCGATTGGGTCAATGCCGGCGAACGGTTCGTCCAGCAACATGAACGACGGCCTTGAGGCCAATGCACGGGCGATCTCGCAGCGCCGCCGTTCGCCGCCAGAAAGTGCCATTGCTGGAGATTTGCGCAGGCGGGTTATGGTGAACTCTTCGAGAAGGCTATCGAGCTGTTCCTTTCGAGCCTTTTTGTTGGGTTCAACCAGTTCAAGGATCGCCATGATATTCTGTTCGACGGTCAGGCCCCGAAAAATCGACGCCTCTTGCGGGAGATAGCCGATGCCGAGGCGCGCCCGCTGATACATTGGCAGCACGGTTACATCTTCGCCGTCGATGGTGATGCGGCCGTGGTCGGCTGGAACGAGGCCCGTGATCATGTAGAAAACGGTCGTTTTGCCGGCACCATTGGGGCCGAGCAAGCCAACGGATTCACCGCGCCCGACAGCGAGGCTCACGCCTTTGACCACCATGCGCTTGCGATACGATTTCTTGATCTCAAAGGCCGTCAGCCAGCCTTCGGCGCCAATTGCGTGTGGATCATTGTTGGCGCCGCGCGCGCTCTTTTGTGCGCCAACGCCTGAGCCATTCGTTTGGGCGCCGTTCGTCGCACCGTGGCCGGTGCTATCGCCATGAGCGCCGTTAATCGCTCGGCGCATGAATGGAATGGCTTTGAACACCCCTGTCCCCCGGACCGGCTACGACGTTAACTTAGCTTTGCAGCATCGTCTGGCTACGTCTTTGCTTCTAACAACGTTGAAGCGGCGAGTCTAAGGCTGCGAGCGCGCTTGCCATGCGCTCCCATCGACGGCGCTGCCCGTGGTAACGCTCGTGCCACCGCTCCCCGTGACTCGCTCGCCGGCGCGCCCAGTAGCTGCGCCGCCTATCGCGGGCTTCGCGGCTTTCGTCGCCCGATTTTTCATATCGCTTGGATAGAAAACAGCACTCGGACGGCCGTCGGTGACGGTCGTTCCATCGCTGGCTCCGCCGCCGGCGGTGATCGCCGTGGTCGATGCCGACTCCGTTTTGATGGTGCTCTCGCCAGTGGTCATGTCGATGACCAGCTTGGTGCCACGCACGACGTTCTTGCCCTGCGTTAAAATGACATTTCCGCCGAGCGTCGCCATGTTGGCTTTGGGATCAAATTCGGCCCAGTCGCCCGTGGCGGTTTGGCCGTCATTGCCGGTCACTTGAACTTTGTCGCGCGCCTTGATCCGCGTCAGCTGAGCCGCCGCGGCTTTGGTGTCGCTGCCGGCGCCAAGTCCCGCCGCTCCGGTGTATTTGGCCGTCAGTGTGGCTGCTCGAATGATGAAATCGCCTTGAATAGCGCGGACGTCACCAGTGAAAACGGCGTCTTTGAGCGTGTCATCGACGTCGAGCCGGGCGGCTTCGATATTGATCGGTGCGCCCGGCGTGGTTTTGAATGTTGCTCCGAATGACACGCCTTGGTCGCCATCGGCCGGTTGGGCTTTGGCGGCGGTCTTGCTGGCGGTCTCCTGCTTGAACTTGACGAATACTCGACCGGCGCCACCGCTGGCCGTAGGAGCGGACAACTGCATTTTGCCGACGCTGCGGTTGAACGCGAGCCGTCCACCGCGCATCTCGTTACCGCCTTGGGTGAGCATCACAGCCCCCGTCAGGAGCACAGTATCGGCGACGGAATCGAACTCGACGCGGTCACCAACGGCGCGTCGATCAGGTAGTTGAACGACCACCACATCGCCATCCACGACGGCTTTCTTAGTGACCGCATCAAACTCGACCGTGCGGCCAGTCACGGTCTCGCCGGAGGCTTGACGCAGTTCGATGGGGCTTTGGGCAAAGATACGCTTCAAGCGACCGGCGTTGTCAGTGCTGGCCGCATCAATCGCAGGTTTGGCGATCGCTGCCGTGACGGCCGTTTTCGCGGTCGTCGGCGGCGTAATTGTTGCAGTTGCGCTGCCCTGATAGGTGACTTCAAGCTCAGGTGCCGCCAGCGTCGCGCCGTCCTGTTCGGCAACGACTTGCCCATTGAATATCGCGGTTTTTGCAACGTCGTTGATATCTAGCCGGCTCGCTGTGATGACGATCGGAGCATCGGACGAGCCAAACACTTTCGCCGGTGATTTGATGTTGCTCGTTGGCTTTACCTCCGGCGTCAAGGTCGCGCGCACGGTGTCGACAAACGTATATTCTTTCGCTTTCTGGCGAATGGTCATCTGATTGGCGGTGATGGCACCGGCTTGCATCGCGACGCTGACCGGCTGATCGGACGTGATGATTCCGTCTTTTGTCTGGACCGATGCGCGCGTCAATTGCGCCTTCAAGCCGTTGTCCCCGGCGATCTCGATCTTGTCGAACAGTTCCAGGAGGTTCGATTTATTGTTGAAGGTGCCGCGCTCCGCCGACAGCTGCGTTTTGAGTTTTTGTGCGTCGGTCAGTTCACCGCTGATGCCCTCGAGCCGAATGGTACCGATGGATTGCAAGTCTTGAATGGCCCGCGCCGCCTTGACCCAGTAGCGGCCTCCATCCGCGTTAAAGCCTTCGTAGTGCGGATTTTCCATCGCCAGATTTTCAGGCAGAATTTGCGGTATCGCGATATCGGGGATGGACGATCCCCAGCCCGCCGTTTTCACCACCGACCCGGCAAATAACCCTGCGGCAGCCAGCGCCGACACCGGCAGCGCTAATTTCAGAATGCGAACGGTTTGCGAGTGGCGACGCGCGACGTGTCGACTAACGGTGCGGTCGCCCGCAACCACGATCCCTGTTCCAGTGCTGCGGCCAGACGCTGATGCGCCATGCCCGTCGTTCGCGACTGCTTTGTCACTCACGCTAGCCATTGCCTCGTATCTCAGGTGAAACACCCAGAAAACTCAAGGAGACCATTGGGGCCAATTGGGGAAACTTTGGGACCATTTGCGGCGCCGGCGCAAGGTTTACCGGCTGATGGCCGTTTTTCTGGCGAGGCGAAGCAAACCAAGAGCGATATGCTTAAAAAACAGCTTTTCGGCTGACGGTCCGGCGACAACGCTCACTGCGCTTGTCGTCCAACGCAGATTAATGAGCGAACAAGTCGTCGTCGGTAAACCCGGCCAAATCGAGCTTGGCGCGTGTCGCAAGGAACGCAAACGCGGCTTGCGCAAACTCTGTCCGGCCTTCGCGCTCCAGCATGTCATCAAGCTTCGCCTTGATCTGGTGGAGGTAGATCACATCGGCGGCCGCATAAGCCAGTTGGCTTTTGGATAGTTCGGCGGCACCCCAGTCAGAGCTTTGCTGCTGCTTGGACAACTCGACACCAATCAACTCGGCGCATAGATCTTTCAAGCCGTGCCGGTCAGTGTAGGTACGCACCAGCTTCGAGGCGATCTTTGTGCAATAGATTGGCGCTGTCTCGACGCCCAGGTACTTTTCGAGAACCGCCACATCAAACCGGGCGAAGTGAAAAATCTTCAATGTTTTCGGATCTTGCAGCAAAGCCTTCAAGCGCGGGGCGGCATACGTTTCGCCATCGAACTTGACGAGATGGGCGATGCCGTCGCCGCCGGAGAGCTGCACGAGACACAGCCGGTCGCGATGTGGATTGAGGCCAAGCGTTTCGCTGTCGACGGCCACGCCCCGAGGAAATTTCAAGCCCGCCGGAAGATCGCCGTGATGCAGCTTGATAACGGGTGCGGAGTTGTTAGCTGCGGCCATCGGCGTCCTGCTGTCGGATGAGTGAGTGAGTTGCGGCAGGAAACGTTCAAGCCAAGTGGTGCCCAGAAGAGGACTCGAACCTCCACGCCTTGTGGGCGCTGCTACCTGAAAGCAGTGCGTCTACCAATTCCGCCATCTGGGCCGGCTTGAAGTTCTGTCAGGTAAAGTGTGACCCGATGGAAGTCAATCACAGGCTGCGGCGTTGATTGACCGCGCTTCACAGCGCCCATCGGGATCGATACATCACACGGAGCGTCGATGTGTTCGACGTCCGACGACGGCTCAATCAATCCATAGGCGCAGGGGCAGGCAAACGATGGTGGCCAACGGCAAACTCGTCACGGTGTTCGGCGGTTCGGGCTTCGTTGGCCGGCACATTGTCGCCGCGCTGGCAAAGGACGGCTATCGCGTCCGAGCGGCGGTGCGCCGTCCCGATCTTGCCGGCCATCTGCAACCGATGGGTGCCGTCGGGCAAATTCATGCGGTGCAGGCTAATTTACGATTTTCCGACTCGGTCCGGCGCGCCGTCGAGGGCGCCGAGGCAGTCATCAACGCCGTCGGCGTCTTGGCGCCTGTCGGGGCTCAGTCGTTCAACGCGGTCCACGCCGAAGGCGCCCGGACCGTTGCCAAGGCGGCGCACGAAGGCGGCGCTGAGCAGCTTGTTCACATCTCGGCCATTGGCGCCGATAAGGCGTCGTCATCGGTCTATGCGCGCACCAAGGCTGATGGCGAAGCTGCGACGCTGGCCGCGTTCCCATCTGCGATCATATTGCGACCGTCGATCGTGTTTGGTCCGGAAGACGAGTTTTTCAATCGCTTCGCGGGCTTGGCGCGCAGCAGTCCTCTGCTGCCACTGATTGGCGGCGGGCGCACGAAATTCCAACCGGTGTACGTCGGCGACCTTGCTCGTGCGGTTGTCACGTGCGTGTCGGGGGCGGCGCGTGCTGGAACGGTTTATGAGATTGGTGGCCCGCAGACACTGTCGTTCCGCGACCTCCTTGAATTGACGCTGACGTATACGGACCGCAAGCGCGGTTTTCTGCCGATGCCATTCTGGCTGGCGAAGTTGCAGGCGCTGGCGACGTGGCCGCTGCCCAATTCACTACGTCCGATTACGGTTGACCAAGTCCGTCTGCTGAAGCGCGACAATGTCGTGTCGGAGGCGGCTGTCTCTGAAAAACGGACATTGGCGAACCTCGGCGTCATCGATCCCGTGACTGTTGGCGCCATCGTGCCGGGATACCTCGAACGCTTTAAAGCCCGCGGCCAGTTCGCACATTACCGAAGATAACAAGACAGGGCCGCTCAATCGAACGACCCTGCCCTTCTCAAATCGTTTTCCTGCTGGCGGCGCAAGCCGTTACTGTTGATATCAGTTCAACGCCGCGATCGCCAAATCATCCTCTTCTGCGTGCCCGATGGCTGCCTGCAGCGTATCGGTCAGCGCGATCGGAGTTCCGTCGGCGGCGTGGAGCGAAAACAGCGGAATGCCGTTCGGCAAACCCTCGACAGTCGGAAACATCCGATTGGCTTCGTCAGTCGAGAGCGTTTTGATATAGGCGACTTCGCCGCCGCCAAGACGCGCCAGCTCGAGCTCGGTCATCACCATGGACATGGTGGCTGAGACCTTCGTCGGCTTGGCAGTCGATTTCGTAGTCATAACGCTCTTCCTCCATGTGGACGGATGCAACTGCGGCAAAGCAGTTGCGATGGGGTCGGGCTTTGGTCACATCCAGGTCGACAGCGAGTTTTTCGAATGCGCCGGAAACTTGCAACAGGTCCAGCGAGTGTCGAATGATTCGGCCTCGATGGCTGTGACGCGAAAACCGCGCTAGCCATCACTCTTGTGATTGGCGCTTGCTGCGCCGTCGAAGCCACTGACGCCCGCGCCAGTTGGCGTCATCTTCGGTGCGGTTGGCAGACCAACTCCAATGGTAATACGCTGGACCCGGCGAACGGGTTCAAGCCGGACCAAATCAATCGACAGCAGTCCGTTGGCGAGGTCGGCGGCGCGCACTTCTATGCCGTCGGCGAGCACGAACGTTCTCGTGAATTGCCGAGCCGCGATGCCGCGATACAGATAATCGCGCGATTTATCTTCCTGCTGCTTGCCGCGAATGGTCAGCTGCCTGTCATCGAGCGTGATGTCGATTTGCTCTCGCGAGAACCCGGCGACCGCGAGCGTGATGCGCAAAATCTCTGCCCCGGCATCACGACCGTTTGCAGAAGCAATGGCGGATGCCACTACCCGCTCAATGTTATAAGGTGGGTAACCGTCGCTGGCGCCTTTACCGGCGCGATCGATGAGCCGTTCGATCTCCTCAAATCCGAGAAGGAGGGGGCTCGAAAGCATGGTCATGCGTGTCATTGAAAGCCCTCGCTGAGAAGCGACCTTCGTTGCGCTCAAGGTCTATTCGACTGCAATCCGCGAGACCGCCATAAAGTCGCTCTCGCCGTTGGTTGCCCTTCATCACGAAGCGACAACCAACCTCATGCAGATATGGTGCGAAGGACCGCGGTTTCAAGCATGTGTGGCGTACGGCTGTCGGCGCAGATTTTCTCGTGTTGCGGCTAGGCGCCTGATAAGTCGAGCCAAATTCTGGTTGCTGAGGTTGGTGCGCAGGCCTCGGCAATGAAATGAGCTAAGATCTTCCGTCTGATGAAGATTTGGCTCGATGGGTCACAAAACTGACGTGGAATGTGAGCGACCCGACGTGATCGCAGGCCGCTGGCCACGATGGCCATAGTCCTGCTGGCATTGTCGCTCACTGCGCTACTCTGACCAAGCCAGTGCCACTCGCAAAACGCTTGGTTGATTCACAAACGAGGCCTTCTCACCATGTTTCATTTTAATGCCACCTCGCCGACTTTATTGCGTCTCGTCATCGGTGTCTCGCTGGCCACTGCAATTGCCGCCGCCCATCCAGCGGTCGCTGTAGAGACCGTCGCACCAGCGGTCGCCAAGACGGAGACAAAGCCATCCGATAGCCCGCCCGAGGCTGAGTTGACGGCTGAGGAAAAGGCCGAGCGCGACGGTCGCAAGGCCTGCAAAGTTGCAATGTGTGCGGCTTTTCGCGCCAAGCAAGCGACTGGCGGCGACATCGCGTGCGACATCACCAAAAGCTGGCGCAAAGAACAGTTGGCGAAGCTGGTCGGCAAGCTCAAGGTCACGTGGCCGTACGCGGGTGTTCGCTGCACGTCCAAGGTCGCGCTCAAGCGGGCCGATCTTGTCAAAGCAATGTCAGAGCCAAAGCTCGATCTGCAACTCGACACACACTCCGTCGCCTGCGACGTCAATCGCGATGCCGAAGCGGCCACCAAGATCGCTTTCGACTTCAAGCCGAAGGTCACCTTCGAAAATGGCAAGGCGATCGCGGCTGAAATGAACTGGGGCAAAATCGACGCGCCGACATTGGTCAAGAGCGCTCTATGGACTGCGACGGCGGCCGACAACACCGTCAACATTCTCTCAGGCACGCTGGTCGATGACATCAACGACTTCATCGGCAAAAAGTGCGACGAGGTGAAAGACGCTTGGGATACGAAATGATCGCCAATCCATGGCGCGAGCAACTGCGACGTTTAAAACGTTATACTGTTATTAGCTCATCTAATCGGCGTTCTTGAAAAATACGATTGGCGCTGATGTCGGATGGGGCGTAATCCGATGGTCGTGAAGATCAACATCTCACGAATTTTTGGAGGAAATGATTATGAAGATTTGGTCAAAGCCTGCAGTTCGCGAACAGGAAGTCGGTCTCGAAGTGACCAGCTACCTCCCGGCTGAAATCGACATCATCTAATTGGTGTCGGCTCATCGGTTGAGCGCATTGGCGGCGGTCGGGATTACCCGGCCGTCGCTTTCGTTTGAGGCGCTGTCTGTCGTGTCAATCGTCAGCCGTCGATCGCGACGCGGCGCTCTTCGAGGTCCAGCCATTTTAGTTCGCAAGTCTCTAGGTCTTTCTGCGCCGAAGCCAGTCGCGCAGATGCCTGATCGAACGTCACGCGATCGCGGGCAAACAAAGCCGGGTCGGCCAATTTCAGATTGAGAGCCTTGATCTCGCGTTCGAGTTTGGCGATTTCGGCTGGCAACGTTTCCAGCGCGTGTTTTTCCTTGAACGATAATTTGCGTTGGGACGCCGATGGCGCTGACGGCGCATCTCGAACTGGAGATGTCACCGGGTCGCGGTCGTCTGAATTGGCCCACGCTGCGACCGCGGGCTTGCCGCTTTTGCGCTGGGTCAACATGTCGGTATAGCCACCAGCAAACTCGGTCCAATGGCCATTGTCGTCCGGCGCCAGCACGCTCGTCACCACACGATCGAGAAAATCGCGGTCATGGCTGACCAGCAGCACGGTGCCCGGATAGTCGGCCAGCAGTTCCTGCAGCAGATCGAGGGTTTCGAGATCGAGATCGTTGGTCGGCTCGTCGAGAACCAGCACGTTGGAGGGCTTAGCCAGCGCGCGCGCCAGCATCAAACGGGCGCGTTCGCCGCCCGAGAGCACGCGCAGCGGCGTGAGGCGCTGTTCGGGCTGAAACAGAAAATCCTTCATGTAGCTGGCGACGTGGCGCGCCTTGCCATTGATGATGACCTGATCGCCGCGCCCGCCAGTCAGGGCATCGGAAACAGTCCAGTTTGGATTGAGTTCGTCGCGCTTCTGGTCGAGCGAAACGAGTTCGAGGTTGGTGCCAAGGCGCACGGTGCCGCTGTCCGGCTCAATCGCTCCGGTGAGCAGTTTCAGGATGGTCGTTTTACCGGCGCCGTTCGGCCCAACGAGGCCGAGACAATCGCCACGCATGACGCGCAGCGACAGATCACTGACGACGGTACGATCATCGAAGCTTTTGGAGATTCGCTTAGTCTCGACCACAAGCCGGCCTGAAATTCCGCCTTCCGAAGCATCGAGGCGGACGCTGCCCTGCACCTGGCGCTGTTCGCGGACGCTCTGGCGCATATCCTTGAGCTCGCGGACACGCCGCACGTTGCGCTTCCGCCGACCGGTGACGCCGCCGTGCATCCACTGATTTTCTCGGATGATCTTGCGATCAAGCTTGTGACGTTCCAGCTCTTCTTCTTCCAGAACCTTGTCGCGCCAATCCTCGAAGGCGGCGAAGCCTTGCTCCAATCGCCGCGCCACGCCGCGATCGATCCACACCGTAGCGCGCGACAGATTCTCCAAAAAACGGCGGTCATGGCTGATCAGGACGATGGCCGATTTGAGCGATTTCAGCTCAGCTTCCAGCCATTCGATGGCCGGGAGATCGAGGTGGTTGGTCGGCTCATCGAGAAGCAGCACGTCGGGCCGGGCAACCAGCACGCGGGCCAGCGCGGCTCGGCGAGCTTCTCCGCCCGAAATGAATGCCGGATCTTCTTCGCCCGTCAGGCTGAGTTCGCTCAGCATATAATCAGCGAGGTAGGGATCATCGGTTGGTCCAAGGCCCGCCTCGACGTAGGCACGCGTTGTCGCAAAGCCCTCGAAGTCGGCTTCTTGCGGCAGATAGCGGACGCTGGCGCCCGGATGCGCAAATCGCGTTCCCTGATCGGGTTCGACGAAGCCGGCTGCAATTTTCAACAAGGTCGACTTGCCGGACCCGTTGCGGCCGACCAGGCAGATGCGATCGCCGGGCGCGACGGTCATTTCCGCGCCTTCGAGCAGCGGCGTGCCGCCGAATGTCAGGTGAATATCTTTGAGCGCTAGAACGGGAGGTGCCATGCGCACCTCCTAGCCGTCTCGGCCGTCGCCTTCAATGGTTGTGGTGACGCGCCGAACCGCGTCCTTTTCCATTGATCACGGTGACGGCTTGGTGAAAGCCTCGACGCGGGCAATCGCGTTGCGACGAACGCTCGCATAGAACAGGCTGTAGTCCTGATTGTGGTAGCTGCCGAGCGTGGTCAGTGGGTCTTTGAAGCCTGCGCGTTTGGCGCGTGGGATCGACACCACGAGCCGCCCACGCGAGCACTTCGCGCCGGTTACCCCTTGGACGACGCGCGGCAGAGGGTCGCCAAAGCCGACGATGGGAAGTGCGCCCTTGTTGGCGGACGCCGGTGTGATCGTCGTGCGATCCCATGACAGCGGATTGACGCACAGCCACGTTCGCTTGCCCACTGTCTGATAGCGGCCATCGTCATGCGTCACCATCAAGCCGCGACCAAGCGCCAGCGGCGTTAACGCCGTCGTGCTGTTCCAGTCGACGATGCACCGTGTCTGGCGCGGCGAATTGCACACCGGCAGGCCGGTGGACTCGATATTTTCCGGCATCGACGCGCCAACGATATAGGCGACGACGAGACGCTTGCGGACATTGGCGTCGGCCAAAATGCGGTCCTTCAATAGCCGCGTTGCATGCAGCGAGCCCTGGCTGTGACTGGCGAGAATGAATGGGCGGCCGTTGTTCTCGTGTGCGAGGTAGTGATCGAAGGCGCGCAGCACATCGGAATAGGCGAGGTCGTAGGCCTTGAAGGCGCTGTCGCCAGGGTTAAGAAATGCGCTCAACGTCGTTTGGCGGTAGCGCGGCGCGAACATGCGGCAGCAGCCGTTGAAGATCGATGTCTGGTAGCGAAGTACGCCGTCTTCGAGCTGCGTGCCGGTGAAATCACCTTCGTCGTATTTCGCATTCCACGTCGCGTTTGTCAGATAGGTCGTGGGGTGGACAAAAAAGACATCCGCCTTTGCATCTTTCGCGAGTTCGCCGTTGATACCTAGCGGAATGACGTCGGCCTTGCTCGGTCGGCCCGGCCAAACCGCCCAAGCGGATTGATCGGCATAATTTGGGGCCGGTGGCGGCGTGTAGGCCTCGAACGGTTTCGACGGCGGCTTGAGTTTTAATTCTGCCCCGATGACCGGCGTCACGAACGCCGCACAGACGATCACACTGGCAAAGCGAAACCACATGTTGGAAGCCCCCCGAACCAAATCGTCAGAAAAAAAGAATGCGAGGCGTCCTCAACAACAACGGCTGATTTTACCGCCGTTGACGCCGTAGCGGCTGGCTTGCCGTTCACGAAAAAAAACTTCGTACGACATGATCGCTTCACCTGGATGCTGCGCTTGGCGATGGGCAACGTAGGCGTCGTAATCGGGCACACCCACCATCAGCCGCGCGGTGCGCACGGCCGTCTGTCCCGCCGCAACGATGCGCTTTGAGATTTCGGCCGACACTGTATTTTTCATATCACTCACTCCGCTGCGACAACGGCGGTTTCGCGCGCGCTGACGTTGGGATCTGCCAGCGCTCGCCACATCGCGACAAGGGCAAAACCCGCCATCGTCAACACTAACGCGATCAACAAGGTCGCCATGGTGGCATTGACGTAGTCGTTAGAAATGATGCGATTCATGTCGTCGATCGATTTGGCGGGCGCCAGCAATTCGCCCGAGGCGAGTGCGGTTGAGAACTTTTCCGCATGAGCGAGAAACCCGATCGCCGGATTGGGGCTGAAAATTTTCTGCCATCCGGCGGTGAGCGTGCAGATCGCAACCCAAGACGCTGGCACAGCTGTCACCCAGGCGTAGCGCTCGCGCTTCATCTTGAACAGCACGACGGTGCACAGCGTCAGCGCAATACAGGCTAGCATTTGATTGGCGATGCCGAACAGCGGCCACAGCGTGTTGATGCCGCCGAGCGGATCAACGACTCCTTGATAGAGGAAATAACCCCATCCCGAGACGGCAATCGTGGTCGCGACGATGTTGGCCGTCCAAGATTTCGTATCCTTGAACTTCGGACTGTAAGTCCCAATTAAATCTTGCAGCATGAAGCGCGCGACGCGCGTGCCGGCATCAATAGTCGTCAAAATGAATAGGGCTTCAAACAGAATAGCGAAATGATACCAGAACGCCATCAAGGCCTTGCCGCCGATTGCGGATGATAGAATTTCGGCCATGCCGACGGCCAGTGTCGGCGCGCCGCCGGTGCGCGATAGAATGCTGGCTTCACCGACGTCCTTCGCGGCTTGTGACAGCATGTCAGGGGTGACGACGAAGCCCCAGCTTGAAATGACCTGCGCGGCCTGCTCCGGCGTCGTGCCGATCAGGGCCGCTGGACTATTCATGGCGAAGTAAATACCGGGCTCCAGCGTGCAGGCGGCGATCAGCGCCATGACGGCGACGAAGCTTTCCATCAGCATCGCGCCGTAGCCGATGAAGCGAGCGTTGATCTCGTTATCCAGCATCTTCGGCGTCGTGCCGGACGACACGAGCGAGTGAAATCCCGATACCGCGCCGCAGGCGATCGTAATGAACAGGAACGGAAACAGCGATCCAGCGAACACGGGTCCGGTCCCGTCGACGAACGGCGTCACCGCCGGCATTTTTAAATCGGGTCTGACGAACAGAATGCCGATCGCCAAGCCAACGATGGTGCCGATTTTCAAAAACGTCGACAGGTAGTCGCGCGGCGCCAGCAAAATCCACACCGGCATGACGGAGGCGATGAAGCCGTAGGCAATCAGCATCATCGAAAGCTGCTCGCCGGTGAACGTGAACATCGGGCCGAGCACCGGATCGGCGGCAACGTGCTCGCCGTAGATGATCGACAGCATCAATAGGGCGAAGCCGATGAGGGACATCTCGCCGATGCGGCCTGGGCGGAGCAGTCGTCCGTAGACACCCATGAACACCGCGATTGGGATGGTAGCGGCCACCGTGAACGTGCCCCACGGGCTTTGTTTCAGGGCCTTGACGACGACGAGTGCCAGCACCGCCAACAAAATGACCATGATCAGCAGCACGCCAATCATGGCGATGGTGCCGGCGACTTGGCCGAGTTCGGCACGGATCATGTCGCCGAGCGAGCGGCCATCGCGGCGCGTCGATGCCCACAACACGATGAAATCTTGCACTGCGCCAGCAAACACGACGCCGACAAGCAGCCACAGCGTGCCCGGCAGATATCCCATTTGCGCAGCAAGAACGGGCCCGACCAGTGGTCCTGCACCAGCGATGGCCGCGAAATGGTGACCAAACAAAACGTTCTTGTCGGTTGGGCAATAGTCGAGGCCGTCATTGAAACGAACGGCCGGCGTGCGGCGGTTCGCGTCGAGGCGGAGGACTTTGTCGGCGATGAAGGCGCTATAGAAACGATAGGCGAGCAGATAGACGCAGACGGCAGCCGAGACGAGCCACATGGCGTTGATCGTTTCGCCGCGTGAGAGCGCTACAACGCCGAGTGAACCGGCGCCAAGCAGGGCCACGGCAAGCCAAGCCAAGTTGCCACGAAGTTGAGACATGGTTCAGCGTTCCCTCAGGCTTAGCTTTGCGGGCAAGGTTGCCCGCTGGCGATTTTTTTGAAAACCTACACCAGTTCGCGGGCGAAGGTCATCATGTAGGTATTAGCCCTGCCCGCTAGTCACCGATACGCTCGCGGGATTTGGGCGTTGCGGCCGCGCGCAAACAAAAATGGTGGAGGTGAGATCACAACGATCGAGCCGGAACCACCGCGCGCCCGGCCGGCTCGACGGAGGAGAGTCGG
>FSSH01001869.1_pt2 | contig 45284 bp, 45 predicted proteins | sample 1166101 | NCBI WGS metagenome assembly FSSH01 (sample SAMEA32972668, study PRJEB13176) | freshwater metagenome | biome: Drinking water system; feature: Biomass in drinking water that filtered by 0.45 um membrane; material: drinking water | place: USA | collected 2012-12-20 | depth 0 m
ATTATTGCTGTTGGTCTGGCTATGCTGTTTGCATTTGGAAACCCATTGTTGGCAGTGATTCAATAACAATGCTGTTGTTGTTTAGATCGGAAATTACAGGCTTGTCATGAATATTAACTTTACTTTAATTTCTCAGGCGATAGCCTTCTCGGTATTTATTTGGTTCACGGTCAAGTTTGTATGGCCACCATTGCTGCGTGCGATAGAAGAGCGTCAGAAAACGATAGCCGATGGTTTGGCTGCCGGAGAGCGTGGCCGTCATGAGCTGGAGTTGGCCAGTCAACGTTCATCTGATGTGTTGAAAGAAGCAAAACAACGTGCTTCGGAAATCATTCTGCAAGCTGAAAAACGAGCTACCGAGATCGTCGAGGAAGCTAAGCGAACCGCAAAAGAAGAGGGCGATCGCATTATAACGGGTGCCAAAGCAGATATTTCGCATGAAGTATTCAGCGCAAAAGAAGCGTTGCGTCAGCATGCTGCTCAGTTAGCAATTGCTGGTGCAGAGAAAATATTACGTCGGGAAGTTGATGCTAAAGCGCATGCGGATATACTGATTGCAATTGAGGAAGATTTGAAATAATGGCTGAAGCGATTACAGTTGCGCGACCCTATGCGGAAGCAGTGTATAAGCATGCTGTTGCTAATGATAGTTTGTCGCAGTGGTCAAAAATATTGCAGCTAGCTGGAATGATTGCTGAAGATAATGATATGAGATCACTGATCGGTAATCCAATAATTTCAGCAAAACAACTTGGCGAAATATTTCTAGAGATCGGGAAGAGTAAATTTAATCCCGAAGCTCGTAATCTAGTGATGTTGCTGGCAGAAAATAAACGGATATCAATATTACCGCAGATTAGTCAGTTATTTGAGCAGTTGAAAGCGCAACATGAGGGTGTTCTTGAGGCAAAAATAGTCAGTGCTTTCGCATTAGAAAGCAAGCAACTAAAAAAATTAGTTGATGATCTGGAAAGGAAATTCAAGCGCAAAATAGAAGCTCAGGTAAGTGTTGATCCAGAGTTAATTGGTGGTATAAAAGTTGAGATTGGTGATGAGATTCTAGATGCCTCGGTACGCGGTAAACTTGAAGCCATGGCCATTGCCCTTAAAAGCTAGGAGTTAAATGAAATGCAGTTAAACCCATCCGAAATCAGTGAGCTGATTAAAAAAAGGATAGAAGGACTTGTTGATACGGCAGAGGTTCGTACGCAAGGAACGATTGTTTCTGTAACAGACGGTATTGTTCGTATACATGGTTTATCCGACGTGATGCAGGGTGAGATGTTGGAATTTCCTGGCAATACTTTTGGTTTGGCGCTGAATCTGGAGCGTGATTCCGTGGGCGCCGTTATTATGGGTTCGTATGAACACATATGTGAAGGCGATACAGTCAAGTGTACTGGGCGTATTTTAGAGGTACCCGTAGGTGAAGGCTTGCTGGGTCGTGTAGTGAATGCGCTGGGGCAACCGATTGATGGTAAGGGTCCAATTACAGCGGCGAAATCTGAGCCGATCGAAAAAATTGCACCGGGTGTAATCTGGCGGCAATCCGTAGATCAACCCGTGCAAACTGGACTGAAGTCTGTCGATTCGATGGTTCCGGTTGGTCGTGGACAACGTGAGTTGATTATCGGTGATCGCCAGACAGGTAAAACTGCTGTAGCGATAGATGCGATTCTCAATCAAAAAGGCCAGAACATGCTGTGTATTTATGTGGCAATCGGGCAGAAAGCCTCTTCGATTGCTAATGTGGTGCGCAAACTGGAAGAGCATGGCGCCATGGAATATACCATTGTTGTGGCTGCAACAGCATCAGAGTCAGCGGCAATGCAATTTATCGCACCTTATTCTGGATGTACCATGGGTGAATATTTCCGTGATAAAGGCCAGGATGCACTGATTGTGTACGATGATTTAACTAAGCAAGCTTGGGCTTATCGCCAAATATCCTTGCTGCTGCGTCGGCCACCAGGCCGCGAAGCCTATCCGGGTGATGTGTTTTATCTCCATTCGCGTTTGCTGGAAAGAGCGGCGAGAGTAAGTGCTGCCTATGTCGAGAGAGCAACAAATGGTGCGGTAAAAGGTAAAACAGGTTCTTTGACAGCGCTGCCGATTATTGAAACACAAGCTGGTGACGTGACAGCATTTGTGCCAACGAACGTAATTTCAATTACTGATGGGCAGATATTTCTTGAGACAGACTTGTTCAACGCCGGTATACGTCCTGCAATTAATGCGGGGGTATCGGTTTCTCGTGTGGGCGGTGCAGCTCAAACAAAGGTCATTAAGAAATTGGGGGGCGGTATACGGCTGGCATTGGCGCAATATCGTGAATTAGCAGCTTTCGCGCAATTTGCATCGGATTTAGATGAAGCGACTCGCAAACAGCTCGAGCGTGGAAAGATGGCAACAGAGTTGATGAAGCAGCCTCAGTATGCGACGCTCAGCGTATCAGAGATGGCGCTTACACTATTCGCAATCAATAATGGTTATTTTGACGATGTTGAAGTGAATAGAGCACTTGCGTTTGAATCTGCGCTAAAAAACTATATTCGCGGTCAACATGCTGCAATTCTTGACAAAATTGAGAAAAGTAAAGAGCTCAATGCGGAAACAGAAAAAGAATTGATCACTGCGATCCAAGAATTCAAGCAAAACGGAACCTATTAAGCAAATGGCCGGCAGCAGAGAAATCCGCAATAAGATAAAGAGTGTAAAAAATACACAGAAGATTACGCGGGCCATGGAAATGGTCGCGGCGTCGAAAATGCGTAAAGCTCAAGATCGTATGAAAAAAGCCCGCCCCTATGGTGAGAAGATACGGAATGTGGCAGCTCATATGAGCCGGGCAAATACCGAATATCGGCATCCTTTTTTGATTGCGCGTGATACCGTTAAACGAATTGGTATCATTATCGTGACTTCGGATAAAGGCCTGTGCGGAGGGTTAAATACCAATGTCTTACGCAAAGCTCTGAATCAGATGAAGACCTGGAAAGCAGAAGGAGAGCAAATCGAAGTCTGCTGTATCGGTAACAAAGGCTTAGGTTTTATGAGCAGAGTTGGTGCAAGTATCACTTCGCAAGTAGTAAATCTAGGTGATACTCCAGATATAACAAGGCTCATCGGTGCCGTAAAAGTGGTTCTTGATGGTTATACCCAAGATCAGTTTGATCGAGTGTACATTTTTTATAATCGTTTTATTAATACCATGAAGCAAGAGCCTGTGATGGAACAATTGCTTCCGCTGACTGATGATCGTATGCAAAGTAGCGAACAAGATGGCGATAAATCTAAAGCAGCATGGGATTATATTTACGAGCCAGAAGCAAAGCCTGTCATTGATGATATCATGGTGCGCTATGTAGAAGCATTGATATATCAAGCAGTAGCAGAAAATATGGCTTCGGAGCAATCTGCCAGGATGGTGGCGATGAAAGCTGCATCGGACAATGCGGGCAATGTTATTGATGAACTGACATTAATTTATAACAAGTCACGACAAGCAGCAATTACGAAAGAGCTATCCGAGATCGTCGGTGGTGCTGCAGCTGTTTAAAACATTTTTGAATATAGAGTCTAGGGAACAACGATGAGTCAAGGAAAAATTGTTCAGTGTATTGGTGCGGTGATTGATGTGGAGTTTTCGCGCGAATCTCTGCCAAAGGTTTATGATGCATTAATTATGGAAGGTTCCGAGCTTACGCTAGAAGTGCAACAGCAGCTTGGTGATGGCGTGGTGCGTACCATTGCATTGGGATCATCTGACGGATTACGCCGTGGAATGATAGTGCAAAATACCGGTAAACAGATTACCGTGCCTGTTGGAACCAAAACACTGGGAAGAATTATGGATGTTTTGGGCCGTCCCATTGATGAAATGGGTGATATCGGTGCTGATCAACAAATGTCAATTCATCGTGAAGCACCTGCGTTTGATGAATTATCGGCATCAACCGAATTGCTGGAAACCGGCATTAAAGTGATTGATTTAATCTGTCCATTCGCTAAGGGCGGGAAAGTAGGATTGTTTGGCGGTGCAGGTGTTGGTAAAACCGTCAACATGATGGAATTGATTCGCAATATTGCGATTGAGCACAGCGGATATTCAGTATTTGCAGGCGTTGGGGAACGTACGCGTGAAGGAAACGACTTTTATCATGAGATGAAAGAATCGAAGGTTCTGGATAAAGTGGCATTGGTTTATGGGCAAATGAATGAGCCACCTGGAAACCGTCTCCGCGTTGCGCTAACCGGACTGACAATGGCAGAATCATTCCGTGACGAAGGCAAAGATGTGTTGTTCTTCGTTGATAATATCTACCGCTATACACTGGCTGGAACAGAGGTTTCAGCTTTGCTAGGACGTATGCCATCTGCAGTGGGGTATCAACCAACACTGGCAGAGGAAATGGGGCGATTGCAAGAACGTATTACATCGACTAAAACAGGTTCAATTACATCTATTCAAGCTGTTTATGTACCAGCGGATGATTTGACCGATCCATCTCCAGCAACAACATTTGGACACTTGGATGCGACCGTTGTGTTGTCGCGTGATATTGCATCGTTGGGAATTTATCCGGCTGTGGATCCTCTTGACTCCACATCTCGTCAGTTAGATCCGCAAGTTGTTGGTGAGGACCACTACAATACGGCTCGTGCTGTGCAGCAGACATTGCAACGTTATAAAGAATTGCGAGACATTATCGCGATTCTGGGAATGGACGAGTTATCGCCTGAAGATAAGCTGGCAGTTAGCCGCGCACGTAAGATTCAGCGGTTCTTATCTCAACCGTTTAACGTAGCTGAGGTATTTACCGGTTCACCAGGAAAATATGTTTCTCTTAAAGATACGATTAAAGGCTTTAAGGGAATTGTCGAAGGTGAATATGATGATTTACCTGAACAAGCATTCTATATGGTCGGTAGTATCGAAGAAGCTGTTGAGAAAGCGAAAACACTTCAATAAACCAAGAGGAAATAGCGATGGGTACCATATTTCATCTTGATATCGTTAGTGCTGAAGAATCTATTTATTCCGGTCCCGTTGAATTCTTGGTGGCACCGGCGCAAATGGGTGAAGTAGGTATTTATCCGCGCCATACACCGATGCTGACAAGAATCAAATCTGGGATGGTGCGGATCAAAGCGCAACTTAAGGAAGAAGAATTAATCTATGTGTCGGGTGGAATGCTGGAAGTCCAACCTGATGTGGTGACGATATTAGCGGATACTGCAGTGCGTAGTCACGATCTTGACGAAGCTAAAGCGCTCGAAGCGAAACGGGCTGCTGAAGAAGCAATGAAAAATCGAGAATCCGAACTGGATTACGCTAAAGCACAGGCCGAGCTGATAGAAGCCATGGCACAGTTAGCGGCAATTGATAAACTAAGAAAACGCGGTCATTGATTGTAAGTCATAAGTTCTAATGATGAAAAAGGCGACATAAGTCGCCTTTTTTGTATCTATTTATCAAACATTGATCTGGTTACAATAACTGGATTATAAGCAGTAAAAGATAATGCGCTGGATTACATCAAATCAACGAGGAGAATTGACTGCATTTGTTGTTCATTTATGGCGCATTTAGTTAAAATCCATTGAAAACTTCATTTCCAAAGTAGATTATCGTGTCCAAGCTTAATGTAGTGATACTGGCAGCCGGTGCTGGAAAGCGTATGCAATCAACCCTTCCTAAGGTGTTGCATACTTTGGCGGGGCGTCCACTGCTAATGCATGCCATTGATACTGCGCGCTTGCTTTCGCCTGACAAAATCTGTGTTGTTATAGGTCATGGCAGCGACCAAGTAAAACAGTCGATTACCGGCGATGATTTGACATGGGTGTTGCAGGCGCAGCAATTAGGCACCGGGCACGCGCTCATGCAAGTCTTGCCGCAGTTGAATACCGATGGATTCACGCTGGTTTTGTATGGTGATGTGCCATTGGTCCGGATTCAAACCTTGCAACAATTAATCGCAGCGGCAGGAGAAAAAGACTGTGCGCTTTTAACCGCAATAATCGACGATCCTTTTGGCTACGGCAGGATTTTGCGTAACCGGGAAGACGGGGAAGTGGTTGCAATCGTTGAGCAAAAAGATGCTACTGCAGAACAACAGAGTATCCGCGAGATTAATACCGGAATAATGCTCATACCCAATCAGCATTTGCATCAATGGCTACCAAAGCTTGAAAATAAAAACACCCAGCGAGAATATTACTTGACCGACATCATAGCGATGGCGGTAAAAGATGGTATATATGTCGCATCGTCACAAGCGAAAAATTTCTGGGAAGTGATGGGTGTTAATAATAAGCATCAGCTGGCTGAGCTTGAGCGCGTTCATCAAAAAAACCGCGCTGAGAAGCTGTTGGAAGAAGGTGTCAGCTTGCTCGATCCCAATCGGATAGACATACGGGGTGAACTGAGCTGCGGTTCTGATGTTGAGATTGATATTGACTGTATTTTTGAAGGGGTCGTTAGACTGGGTGATTCCGTCCGGGTAGGCGCGCATAGCATATTAAGAAATGTAACGATTGGGTCGGGGAGTATTATTCATCCCTTCAGTCTGATTGAAGATGCCGAAATCGGAGAAGATGGTAAGATCGGCCCTTACGCACGCATCCGGCCAGGGACACGGTTGGCTAAGAAAGTGCATATCGGAAATTTTGTCGAAGTCAAAAATAGTCAAATTGCGGCAGGAAGTAAAGCGAATCACTTAAGTTATATTGGTGATTCCACCGTAGGGGAAAATGTCAATATTGGCGCTGGAACAATTACATGTAATTATGATGGCGCAAACAAATATCGAACAGTCATTGAAGATGATGTATTCATCGGATCCGATACACAGCTGATTGCGCCCGTTAAGATTTCAAAAGGGTCGACAATTGGGGCTGGATCTACTATCACTAAAGAAACTCCGGAGAATCAGCTTACCTTGTCCAGATCGAAGCAAGTCAGCATTACTGGATGGAAGCGCCCACAAAAATCAAAAGCATAGTAAGTCTATGCATTATCGTTCTTTTAGCTTGAGTTGTGAGGAGAATGCGCTATGTGTGGAATAGTTGGTGCAGTGGCTAATAACAATGTTGTTCCGGTATTACTGGATGGATTATTACATCTGGAGTACCGCGGATATGATTCAGCCGGGCTCGTTGTTACCTGCAACGGTTTGCAAAGACTGCGAACAACAGGCCGTGTAACCGAGTTGCAGAAACTCGCACACGAAAAAAATACCCATGGCTTTGCCGGCATTGCCCATACCCGCTGGGCAACGCATGGCGCACCCTCCGAGCGCAATGCGCACCCGCATTTTTCCGGAATGCCGGATTCATCCGTGCGGATAGCTGTTGTGCATAATGGCATCATCGAGAATCATGAAGTCATGCGAAAGCGTTTGCAAGCGGAAGGATATGAATTTGTTTCCGATACCGATACCGAAGTCATTGCGCATCTCATTGCGTTCAATCTCAAGCATACCGACGATTTGTTAACAGCAGTCTGCACTTCTATAGACGAGCTACAAGGCGCATATGCTATTGCAGTAATGGAAGAAGCCCGGCCGGAAAGAATTGTGGTGGCGCGTAATGGTGCTCCATTGCTGCTGGGATTGGGTGAAAGCGGCAATTATGCAGCTTCTGATGCTTCTGCATTGTTAAAAGCGACTCGGAATATGATTTACCTGGAAGAAGGCGATGTAGCTGAGTTGACACGCGATGGATATCGAATTGTGAATTGTCTGCAGAGTAACTCGGTCAGGGAAGTCAAACGGACAGTACACGAGAGCAATCTTTCCAGCGAAGCGATTGAGCTCGGGCCATATACCCATTACATGCAGAAAGAAATTTTCGAGCAACCGAGTGCGGTGGCGAATACCTTGGAAATGGTCTTCAATGCGCAATCCATCTCGCCCAATTTGTTTGGCAGCGAGGCCGAGAAAGTATTCTCTCAAACCAAAAGTATTCTCATTCTGGCTTGCGGGACCAGCTACCATGCCGGACTGGTAGCGCGCTATTGGCTGGAAACCGTTGCCGGCCTTCCGTGCAATGTTGAGATCGCCAGCGAATACCGCTATCGCGATCCGATTGCGGATCCCCATACGTTGGTGGTTGGTATTTCGCAATCGGGTGAAACTGCGGATACATTGGCAGCGCTCAACTACGCAAAGAAACTGGGTCATCGATATAGTCTGGCGATTTGCAATGTGCCGGAAAGCGCATTGATACGCCAAACCGACCTGCGCTTTCTCACGCGTGCCGGGCCTGAGATCGGTGTCGCATCGACCAAGGCATTTACTACGCAATTGGCTTCACTATTGCTGCTGACAGTAACGTTGGCGAAAATGCGCCATAAATTATCCGCATCTGAAGAGCAACAGATGATCATGACGTTGCGTCATTTACCGATGGCTTTGCAGCATGCACTGCAAGTCGAACCGCAAGTGCGCATTTGGGCGGAAAGTTTTGCACAAAAACGCCATGCACTGTTTCTCGGACGCGGCGTTCATTATCCTATCGCCATGGAAGGCGCGCTTAAACTAAAGGAGATTTCGTATATCCATGCGGAAGCCTACGCGGCTGGAGAACTGAAACATGGGCCGCTGGCATTAGTGGATGATGAAATGCCTGTGGTTGCGATAGCGCCCAACGATCAGTTGTTAGGGAAACTCAAATCGAATTTGCAGGAAGTGCATGCCAGAGGCGGCGAATTATATGTATTCGCAGATGCCGATTCGCAGATTGCGCAGAGTGAAAATGAACATGTCATTCGTTTATCGGAACATGCCGGTTTGCTCAGTCCGATTCTGCACACTATACCGCTACAGCTGTTGGCGTATCATGTTGCCTTAGTGAAAGGTACGGATGTCGATAAACCGCGAAATCTGGCAAAAGCAGTGACGGTTGAATAAAAATTGCTATTGCGCACACCGGATCTTTTTCAATAAGACTGTATATATACCACTGAACTGCTCTTTCTTCTTTTATTGTTCATGAGGATTGATACTTTATCCATGGGATGCAGGGTGGTAATATAAAAATACTTAAACAAAAGGTATATACAAATGGCGGGTCATAGTAAGTGGGCTAATATCAAGCATAAAAAAGCTGCACAAGATGCTAAGCGGGGTAAAGTGTTTACACGGCTTATCAAGGAGATAACCGTGGCTGCTCGCATGGGTGGCGGCGATCCGGACAGCAATCCGCGCTTACGTTTGGCGGTGGACAAGGCATACGATCAGAATATGCCTAAGGATAATGTCGAACGTGCAATTAAGCGTGGCAGCGGCGCGCTGGATGGTGTCGATTATGAAGAAATCCGTTACGAGGGCTATGGGATCGCGGGTGCCGCCGTCATGGTGGATTGTATGACCGATAATCGTGTCCGCACGGTAGCCGATGTGCGGCATGCATTTACCAAATATGGCGGAAATCTAGGTACGGATGGATCCGTCAGTTTCTTATTCAAACATTGCGGGCAGTTAATTTTCGCTCCGGAAACCGATGAAGATAAACTGATTGAAGCCGCAGTGGAGGCTGGTGCAGAAGATGTGATCAGCAATGACGATGGCAGTATCGAAGTGATTACAGCGCCTTACGAATTTATTAATGTGAAGGTAGCGCTGGAAAAAGCCGGATTTAAAGCTGAACTGGCAGAGGTCACTATGAAACCCGGTAATGAAGCTGTTTTAACGGGCGATGATGCAGTAAAAATGCAGAAACTACTGGACGCCTTGGAAAATCTTGATGATGTGCAAAATGTTTACACTACGGCCGTACTTGATGAATAGAAATTCCGCCGATCAGCAGGTGATAAAATCCGCATTCTTGGCATAGATCCGGGTTTACGTATTACTGGTTTTGGCGTGATTGATAAAAGCGGGAGTAATCTAACCTACGTCAGTAGCGGCAGCGTCAAGACCTTGGCGGGCGAGTTGCCTTTCCGTTTGAAGTTAATTCTGAATAACTTGAGTGAAGTCATTGCTCAATATCAACCCGAACATGTCGCCATCGAACAAGTTTTCGTCAATATCAATCCTAAAACTACCTTATTGCTTGGTCAGGCGCGTGGCGCAGCGATTTGTGCCGCAGTCATGAATAATTTAACGGTGTCAGAGTATACCGCGCTGCAAATAAAACAAGCGGTGGTCGGGAATGGGCATGCAAAAAAAAACCAGGTGCAGGAGATGGTGGTGCGTTTGCTCAGATTGACCGGCAGCCCGAGTGCCGATGCCGCGGACGCCTTGGCTTGCGCGATCTGTCATGCGCATGGCGGGCTCGGTTTTGGGAAAATTGCAACCACAGGTTACCGCATGAAACGGGGGCGTTTGGTGTGATCGGGCGATTAACTGGTGTATTGCTGGAAAAACATCCGCCACAGGTTTTACTGGATGTGCAAGGGGTCGGGTACGAGATCGATGTGCCGATGAGTACTTTTTATGAGCTTCCGGCGCTTGGCGCACAGGTAACGTTGTATACCCATCTGGTGATACGGGAAGACTTGCATCTGTTATTCGGCTTTGCAACGGAATCGGAGCGGCAAACTTTTCGCCAGCTGATAAAAATTTCGGGTGTAGGTGCAAGAACCGCATTAGCAATTTTATCGGGGTTGAGTGTGCCGGATTTGCACCGAGCCGTTGGTGCACAGGATAGTGCACGGCTAATCAAAGTGCCAGGCATAGGCAAAAAAACGGCCGAACGTTTGTTGCTGGAATTGCGAGATAAGTTGGATTCCGCCGCGATCAGTTTGGACCAAACCCACGCCGCACCCACGCAGGGTAGTGACATACTCAATGCATTGTTATCGTTGGGTTATAATGATCGTGAGGCAGGCTGGGCGATCAAGCAGATCTCTTCAACAGCAACGGTATCGGAAGGCATACGCCAAGCATTACAGTTATTATCGAAGGAAAGGTAGCCGACTGAATGAGGAGTAGTGAATGATCGAAACGGATCGACTGGTTACCGCAATTACTTCATCATCGCAGGAAGAAATTCTGGAGCGTGCGTTACGGCCAAAACAACTGGAAGAATATGTCGGTCAGGAAAAAATACGCGGACAATTGCAGATATTCATTGAGGCAGCTAGAAAGCGGCGTGAAGCGCTTGATCATGTTTTATTATTCGGTCCTCCTGGTTTAGGTAAAACCACCCTCGCGCATATTATCGCCAGGGAAATGGGTGTGAATCTGCGGCAAACTTCCGGCCCGGTTCTGGAACGGCCGGGTGATTTGGCCGCTTTGCTGACCAACCTAGAGCCGAATGATGTATTGTTTATCGACGAGATTCACCGCTTATCGCCGATGGTTGAAGAAATTTTGTATCCAGCGCTGGAAGATTATCAGTTGGATATCATGATTGGTGAGGGACCGGCGGCACGATCGGTTAAGTTGGATTTGCCACCGTTCACTTTGGTAGGCGCAACGACACGCGCCGGTATGCTGACTAATCCGTTACGCGATCGCTTCGGCATCGTTTCCCGGCTGGAGTTTTATACACCGGAAGAGCTGAGCAAAATAGTGAGCCGTTCCGCAGGATTGCTGAATGTGAAGATATCCCCGGATGGCGCGTTTGAAATTGCACGCCGCGCGCGTGGCACGCCACGGATAGTGAATCGATTGTTACGCCGGGTGCGTGATTACGCTGAAGTCAAAGCCGATGGACATGTAACACGTGTAGTGGCGGATGCGGCCTTACGCATGTTGGACGTAGACGCCATAGGTCTGGATATCATGGATCGAAAATTATTGTTGGCGGTGCTGGAGAAATTTGGCGGTGGGCCAGTTGGGGTTGATAATCTCGCTGCAGCGATCAGTGAAGAACGGGATACGATCGAAGATGTATTGGAGCCCTATTTGATCCAGCAGGGGTTCCTGAAACGGACACCGAGAGGACGGATGGCAACAGCGGCTACGTATCAGCATTTTGGTATTAATTTGCCCAGAGATGGGCTCAGTAACGATCTGTGGGAAGAAGATAATTCATAGTTATTTGTTTTGGTATCTCAAAATTTATGCAAATCCATACATTACGCATCATCGTCGCTATTTTGCTGACATCGGTTGTCATGTTGTATTTTTATACGGATCGTGAAAAAAGCTACTACACTAAGGCTGCGGAACCGGCTGTTGCTCAGATTCTCACTGAAATTTCCAGTTGGGAAAAACAAAGATTGCTGCTTCACTTGGCGCCGGAAGCCAAGCAAACAATCAATGATGAGCAACTGGATGAATTGTTAAAATTGTATCGCGGTTTTGGCCGATTTCAATCCATTCAGGAACTTAATTTTTCGCGCACGGTGAGCGCATTCTCGCTGATGGGTGAAAAGCGGATCAATTACTCCGGCATAGCTAAATTTGATGTAGGCCTTGTCAATTTGAATATTACTCTGATTGAACGTGGCGGATTTTTTCTTGTTTATAACTTTACTTTGGCAAAAGCCAAGTAAGAATAATGTAATTAAAAGATTGACATAATCCATGCTATGATAGTTTGAACTATATTTTGGATATAGTAGTCATAGCGGTCGTTAGAGGATAGTTTTGTATGAATTTCACAAGGGAGGCTATTTAAATGAATCAAAATTACTCGACAGTTGCGCAAAGATCTACGTCTGCAATTGCAACAAATAAGGTGCTGCGTAATACCTATTTGCTTTTATCCATGACATTGCTGTTCAGCGGATTTACTGCTGCGCTTTCAATGATGATGAATACGCCACCGATGACCTATTTAATATCTGTTATCGGCGGTATGGTAATCGCTATGTTTGTGTTACCGCGTTTTGCCAATTCACCGGCGGGCATTGGAATCGTTTTTTTGATTACCGGCATGCTGGGATTTGGGTTGGGGCCAGTGCTGAGCATGTATGCATCTCTGCCTAATGGCGGCAATATCATTACGCTGTCGTTAGCTGGCACGGGTGTTATATTTATAGGTTTGTCCGCGTACGCATTGGCTACAAAAAAAGACTTCAGCTTTTTAGGCGGATTTTTGATGGTGGGTTTCCTGCTGGTATTGTTGGCAGCGCTGGCTAATATTTTTCTGCAGATACCAGCCATGTCATTAATGATTTCCGCAGTTGTTATCATGATAATGAGCGGTTTTATTCTGTACGACACCAGCCGCATTATTCATGGTGGAGAAACCAATTATGTATTGGCTACGATTGGACTGTACATGACAATTTTTAATATTTTTATCAGTTTGCTGCAAATATTGGGAATTATGAGCAACGATGATTAATTCCTAAGCTCGTTTGTTTTAGGCATTTGAAGCCCCGGTTTAGCCGGGGCTTTGTTTTGGAACGACTGTGCAGGTTAATTCGGGATCAATTATGGATTGGATGGAAATTATTTCTGCTTTGGCATTAATCGCGTTCATTATCTTTTTATTTCCGGCGGCCCGGGAAATGATAAAAAAACCCCCGCAGGGAACATCGTCCGATTGGATGAGTTTTGTCATTCCTATAATAGCTATAGCCTTATTTGTCACATTTTTGGTAATGTTGGTGTAACTCTAATTTTGTCGTGGGTAGGTAGAATTTCAGTCAAAGAAAATTTCAGATTGGAATGTGGTGGTGATGCATTTTAACGTAGCACTTGTATCAATAATTAAGATGAAATTTTCTGCTTTATGCGGCGTTTCTTAGTAGCGTTCTTAGGGCAATACCATTTTATAAGCATGGGAATATTGCTATAAAAATCATGATTTTTCCTTGTTTGAGGAGCGGTGGCATGCTAGAATTTCCATTCGATTAATTAGCATGTAGAAGATATCTATAACTAAGAAAATCTAAGTTGCGGATAATTAGGAAATTCGGCCAAGGAAATTTAATTAGCGTCAATCATGGTGTGGTTTTAACAAAGTAAGATTCTGGCGTATGACTTCCGTTAGCTGGCTGAACAAAAAAGCGTACAGGTAGGTGACGTTCTTGGTTGTACCTAGATCTGTAAAATTAGTAATCATGTGGGGGGGAAATATGAGAAGTAAATCAGTAGTAACGCTGTCGGGGATATCCGCTCTTGCTTTGTACTCAAGCATGGCGGTGGGATCTAAATATAATTTTCCAGAACCGCAGAGTGTCATAGCAAGAGATATCTACGATCAGCACATTTTGCTTATGTGGATTTGTTTGGCTATATTCATAGCCGTTTTTGGGGTTATGTTCTATTCAATACTCAAACATAGAAAGTCTTTGGGTTATAAAGCGGCGAATTTTCATCACAGTACAGCCGTTGAGTTTATTTGGACCATCATACCTTGTATCATTTTGATTGCAATGGCTTATCCTGCAACAAAAACAGTGATTGCAATGAAGGATACATCAAGTCCTGATATGACCATTAAAGCAACTGGCTATCAATGGATGTGGGGTTATGATTATCTCCAAGGTGAGGGTGAGGGTATTAGTTTCTATAGCAAGCTTTCGACACCGCCCGCTCAAGTTGAAAATAAAGCGCCTAAAGGCGAGAACTATCTGCTGGAAGTGGATAATCGTGTAGTGGTGCCAGTTGGGAAAAAAGTGCGCGTTATACTGACAGCAAACGATGTGATTCATGCATGGTGGGTACCAGCATTGGGTATCAAGCAGGATGCTGTGCCGGGTTTTATTCGTGACACATGGTTCACGGCGGATAAACCAGGGATTTATCGTGGTCAGTGTGCCGAATTGTGTGGTAAAGATCATGGATTTATGCCGATTGTGGTAGAAGTCATGGAAGCAGGTGAGTATTCGAAATGGGCGGCCGCTCAGTTGAATGCATCTGCAGTTAAAACATCAATGCATGTAGAAAATAAGTAAAAGGAGATAATTATGGCAGCAGTACATGGTGACGCACACGGTCACGGACATGATGATCATCATCCCAGTGGGATAATGCGTTGGGTTAGAACGACCAATCATAAAGATATTGGTACGATGTACCTATGGTTCAGTTTTACCATGTTTCTTGTGGGTGGTTTTTTGGCTATGGGTATTCGAGCAGAGCTATACCAGCCAGGGATTCAAATCTTAGAACCTGAATTATTTAATCAATTTACGACTCTTCATGGCTTAATTATGGTGTTTGGCGCCATTATGCCGGCTTTCGTGGGCTTTGCGAACTGGCAAGTGCCGCTAATGATTGGCGCGCCGGATATGGCGTTTGCGCGCATGAATAACTGGAGTTTTTGGTTATTGCCTGTAGCGGGAACTTTGCTTGTTAGTTCGTTCTTTGTGCCAGGTGGCGCAGCAGCGGGCGGTTGGACTTTTTATCCGCCACTATCAGTACAAGGTGGTTTGGGTGTTGATCTGATGATTTTCTCAGTGCATATCTTGGGAGCATCCTCAATCATGGGTTCGATCAATATCATAACGACCATTTTGAATATGCGCGCGCCTGGTATGACGCTGATGAAGATGCCGATGTTTGTGTGGACATGGTTAATTACTGCTTATTTGCTGGTATTGGTAATGCCAGTATTAGCAGGTGTGGTAACCATGTTATTGACCGATCGTCATTTCGGCACAAGCTTCTTCAATGCAGCTGGCGGTGGTGACCCAGTAATGTTCCAGCATATTTTCTGGTTTTTCGGTCATCCAGAAGTTTACATTATGATTTTGCCAGCGTTCGGGATTGTTTCTGAAATTATTCCAACGTTCTCACGTAAACCGTTATTTGGTTATTCATCAATGGTTTATGCTACTGCGTCGATTGCTATTTTGTCGTGTGTAGTTTGGGCGCATCATATGTTTACAGCCGGTATGCCAACTGTTGGTCAGTTGTTCTTTATGTACGCAACGATGTTGATTGCAGTGCCAACAGGGGTGAAAGTATTTAACTGGACAGCAACAATGTGGCGCGGCTCAATGTCTTTCGAGACACCAATGTTATTTGCAATAGGTTTTATTTTCTTGTTTGTAATCGGTGGATTCAGTGGCGTTATTTGCGCAATCGTACCGATTGATATTCAAGTGCAAGATACTTACTATGTCATTGCACATTTCCACTATGTGCTAGTTTCAGGTGCATTATTCTCGTTGTTCGCAGGTGTATATTATTGGTTGCCAAAATGGACCGGTCATATGTACAGCGAAACATTGGGTAAAGCGCATTTCTGGTTGTCAATGTTCTTCTTCAATCTGACATTCTTTGTTCAGCATTTCTTAGGTTTAGCTGGAATGCCACGTAGAATTCCGGATTACAATATCCAATTTGCTGATTTCAATATGATTTCAAGTATCGGTGCGTTTGGATTTGGATTGACACAATTGCTTTTCTTGTACATTGTGATTAATTGCATTCGTAGTGGAGAAAAAGCGCCACAAATGCCGTGGGATGGTGCAACGACTTTGGAATGGACACATTTGCCTTCACCGGCTCCATACCATAGTTTTGAAACACCACCTATCGTTAAGTAAATAGAGTAGTTAGGAAATCGTATGTCACAGGAAGCGGATCTGAAGCGCAAAAAGATTAGAACAGCAATGTTTCTATTAATGACTGTATTAGCGCTTTATATAACGGTAATCATAAAACAATGGGATTGATAAATAGCGATTCTAGAGCGAACGTGCTGATGTTTAAGAAGTTAATGATTTTCTCATTAGTGATGTTCGTATTTGGTTATGCATTAGTCCCATTTTATGAGAAGTTTTGTGAAGTAACCGGAATTAATAATCTGTTACAGCCAGATGTTCTAACTAAAGATAACTGGGTGGATGAGACGCGTTGGGTCACAATTGAGTTTGATGCCAATACAAGAGGATTACCTTGGCAATTCAAGCCTCTTCAGTCTAGCGCTCGCATTCATCCAGGAGAGCCGATTACTGTGATGTATGAAATTACAAACAGCTCAAATCGTGAGATAGCGGGACAAGCAATACCTAGTTATAGCCCACGGTTTTTGGAAAAGCATTTAAAGAAATTTGAGTGTTTTTGCTTTACAAAACAAGTGCTGAAAGCGAATGAAACAAGGCAAATGCCGGTTCAGTTTGTAATTGAACCGGGATTGCCAGCCGATGTGGATACTGTGACGATTTCATACACTTTTTTTGAATTACCAGATGGTGGTAGTACGACCAAAAAATAGGGGATAGAAGTTGAACAATGTTACTGATAAACAAACCAGTGGAACAATTTGGCAAGTTGCAAAAGCAGTAATGTTCGCCTTTATGGGAATACGAAAAAAAAGTGATCTTGAAAAAGATGCGGCAACGTTGAAGCCAGTTCAATTAATCATCGGTGGAATTATAGGTGGTGCACTTTTTGTAGTAGGCGTGATGCTTTTAGTCAGATTAGTTGTTAGTTAGAATTTGAGAAAAACATAAAAGTAGGAGGAGAGAAGAATGAGTCAAGAATCAGGACATTATTACGTCCCAGCTCCATCGTCATATCCAATTATTGGATCAACGGCGATTTTGTTTATGGGATCAGGCGCAGCTCTGACCATGAATAAAATAGAGCTAGGTTACGGTCTGTTAGCGATTGGTTTTGCAATTTTAATTTATATGTTGTTTGGTTGGTTTGGAACAGTAGCTAGAGAAAGTGAGAGTGGTAAATATGGGGAGCAAGTGGATCGCTCTTTTCGTTGGGGAATGAGCTGGTTCATCTTTACTGAAGTTATGTTTTTCTGCGCATTCTTCGGTGCGTTGTGGTACATGCGCAACCTTTCGATACCATGGTTACAAGAAGAAAGCACGGTGTTAGGTAACTCTTTCTGGTCTACCTATGACGGTACATGGCCGACAGCTGGTCCAGGCGTACACGAGAAATTTACATCGATGGGTGCATGGGGATTGCCAGCATTTAATACAATGTTGCTTTTAACGTCAGGCGTTACACTTACAATTGCGCACTGGAGACTGAAAGAAAACAGACGTGACGGACTAAAATTGTGGATGCTGGCGACTATATTCTTAGGCGCATTATTTATTGGATGTCAAGCATACGAATATATTCATGCATATAATGATTTGAATCTGAAATTGACATCAGGTGCATACGGTTCTACTTTTTTCATGTTGACCGGATTCCATGGCTTCCATGTGACAATCGGTACGATTATGCTGATTGTGATTTATTTCCGAAGCGTAGCAGGTCACTTTACGCCAGAACATCATTTTGGCTTTGAAGGTGTGGCATGGTACTGGCACTTTGTTGACGTGGTATGGCTTGGATTGTTTGTGTTTGTGTATCTGATGTAAATTATTCAGTCATAGCAAGTTAAGATTCCAGCCTTTGCACCGAAAAAGTTGTGAATTTCAAGTTAAAGTGAAAGCACAATAAAGTGTGTAAACAGCTGGAATCTTTGTTTAGATGATTAACAAACCGATCTGAATTTCATTCTTTCAATAAAAAATATCGGATTCCGGTAGTTCATTCAGAAGCAATTCACAATTCATATAGCAATATTCAAATAAAATGAATCTATTGGAGTATCGCTTTGAACCAAAACTGTGGGCAATTGCAATCACTATTGTTTCTGTAATAATTTTTATTGAGTTGGGTAAATGGCAATTATCGCGTGCAGAAGAAAAAAGTGCGCAATTTGAGCAATTGGAACAATACGCAAAACAGCCCGCAGTTTTATTGCCGGGTACCTTGGTAAAGTTAAAAGATTTTCAATATCGTGATGTGGAGGTAAGTGGAGAATACTTACCGGAGCATACAATTTATCTGGATAACAAAACGTACCATGGTCGAGCAGGCTACCACGTTATCACGCCGCTTAAAATTTTGAATAGCGCGCTTTATGTGATAGTAAATAGAGGTTGGGTTGCAACAGGATCAGATCGGTCAGTATTACCTGCCGTCGCGGAAGTACGTGGTGAAGTAAAAATTACAGGAATTGCAGCGTCGCCTGAAATTAGAACACTCGAGCTTTCGAATAAAGCTATTGAAGGACAGGTTTGGGATAATTTCGACTTACAGCGTTATCAAGAAGTCACTGGTTTAACATTGCAACCGCTGATGCTTCTACAGAAAAGTGAAGAAAAAGACGGATTGATACGAGATTGGAGTAAGCCTGATTCGGGTGCTTCTAAAAATATCGGTTATGCGGTTCAATGGTTTTCATTAGCTGCCACAGCAGCAATTATTTTCATAGTATTGAATGTCAAACGAAAAAATTCAAAAAACAAATAGACGTAAGTTTTTATTATTGTTAGCACTAATGTGCTCTCCGGTAGTAATTTCATACGCACTTTATTTCTTCGAATATAGACCTATTAGTACACATTATGGTGATTTGCTGCCTATTGTGAAAGTAGCGGGAAAAGGTACAAATCTGACGGATAACACGATTTTGCGCATGAAGGATCTGCATGGTAAATGGGTATTAGTTACGGTAGATTCTGGTCATTGCGATGAAGCGTGCAAAGAAAAATTATATTTCATGCGTCAAGTAAGACTTGTGCAAGGAAAACAAAAGCATCGGATCGAGCGGTTATGGCTCATTAATGACGATAGTGCGCCCGATGCTGAACTTATTAAAGAATATGAAGGCATGTTTTTTGTGAATGCTAAAAATAGTGAAATATTAAGTTTTATAGAAAATGCTGAAACGCAAACAAAACATATTTATCTCATCGATCCGATGGGTAATTTAATGATGCGATTCCCAGAAAAAGTTAATGGAACCAAAATGGGGCAGGATTTAAAAAGACTGCTGCACGTATCACAGATAGAACATTAAGAATGGCAGTTTTCTCATCGTGGAAAACTATGTGACTAATAAATAAAGAATATTTGATTTGCAAGGAGGTTAATAAGATGGCTATCAGTATGGCATTGCATGAGACAGCAACACGCATCAACCAATTTTACAGGCTGACAAAACCGCGTGTAGTATCTCTCATCGTATTTACCGCAGTTATAGGAATGTTTATGGCTGTTCCTGGTGCTGTGCCTTTAGATATTTTGCTATTGGGCACCATCGGTATTGCATTGGTTGCAGGGGCCGCGGCGGCATTGAATTGCTTGGTTGAACAAAAAATGGATGCTGTCATGGCCCGGACAAAAGGCCGTCCATTACCGCAAGGTAAAGTAAGTGTGCCTGAGACACTGTTCTTTCTGATGATTGTTGGCGGAGCAGGACTCTTCATATTATATGAATGGGTAAATGAATTGACCATGTGGCTGACATTAGGCACTTTTGTTGGTTATGCCATCATTTATACCGTCATTCTAAAACCACTGACACCACAAAATATCGTAATTGGCGGTGCATCAGGCGCTATGCCTCCGGTACTCGGATGGACAGCGGTGACTGGAGAGATCGCAAGTGATGCGTTATTACTTTTTCTGATTATTTTTGCATGGACTCCCCCTCATTTTTGGGCCCTTGCGTTATATAGAAAGAATGAATATGCTTCAATTGGCATGCCGATGTTGCCAGTGACACATGGCGACCAGTTCACAAAATTGCAGGTATTGTTGTATACCGTCATTCTGTGTGTAGTCACCTTTCTGCCATACGTAACCCAAATGAGCGGAATGATCTATTTGGTGAGTTCAACGATATTAAATGGCATTTTTATGTACTACGCTATAGAGATTTATCGTAATTACAGCGATCAACTGGCTCGTGAAGCATTCCGCTACTCGATACTTTATTTAGCGCTGCTGTTTGTTGCGTTGCTTATGGATCACTATTTCTTTTTTTAGATGAGCAACTAAGCTGCGCCTGTGATATTTGATAAGCCGCTGTAATGATCAAATATCGCAAGCGCAGTTTCGCAATTGAAACTTCAAGCTTATTCGACTGCGGGAAATAATTTGCCTGGATTAAGAATATTATTGGGGTCAAACAGTTTTTTGATATTCCGCATTAAATCTAAAGTCACACAATCAATTTCTTTGCTTACAAAAGCTCTTTTCTCGCTGCCCACGCCATGTTCTCCTGAAAGCGTACCGCGAAGCTTGATTACTAAGTCGAATATTTCATCCAAACAGCGTTCCGCTCGTGTTACTTCATCCGCATCATCAGGATTAATCAGCAGGTTAACATGGATATTGCCGTTACCGGCATGACCAAAATTCACATTCTGTAGATGATAGTGCGCACATAATTGCGTTAATCCATGCAGGAATTGCGGCAATGTGTTAACAGGCACGACAACATCTTCATTGATTTTTTTCGGTGCAATTTCACGCAGCAGGGGTGAGAGTGCCTTGCGTGCTTGCCAAAGCATGGTGTTATTTTCGACCTTGCTTGCATGAATTAAGCCGTCAGATTGGCATGCGGATAGAATGACCGCGATCGCATCGGTAATATCTTTGTGAAAACCATCAACTTCAATCATCAACATGGCATTGGTATCCAACGGAAGCATGTCAGGGTAGCGGCCTCGTATCAGATTCAGTGAACCGGAATCCAAGAATTCAAGCGCACTAGGCAGTTGTGGCTGCGCCATAATTTTAACGATGGCTGTCGTGCAGCTTGTTAAATCACGAAAATGCGCTGTGATACCGGCAACGGCGGCAGGTGATGCAGACAGTTTAAGTGTCGCTTCCGTAATCACAGCTAGTGTGCCTTCAGAACCAATCAGCAAGCGCGTGAGATCATAGCCGACAACACCTTTGGTGGTATAGCAACCGGTGGTAATAAAATCACCCGCGGCAGTAACGGCTTTCAAACCTAAAACATGTTCCCGGGTTGTACCGTATTTGACAGCGTGTGGTCCACCCGCGCCAGTTGCAATGTTTCCACCGACTGTTGAGAACATCGCACTGGAAGGATCCGGCGGCCAGAAGAAACCATACGGCTTCGCTGCATCTTGCACGGCTTGATTCAATACACCGGGTTCAACAACAATTACCCTATTAGCGGGATCAACCGAAATAATGTTCAACATGCGCTCCATCGACAACGCTATACCGCCTAATTCCGGCAGACTGCCGCCCGCTGTCCCCGTGCCGCACCCACGTGGTATGAGCGGTACTCGATAGCGATTGCAGAGGGTAACGATGTTTTTTACTTCTGCGGTGGTGAGCGGAAACAACACGGCATCAGGAGGAAAAATCTTGCGGCTGTTGTCATATGCATAAGCATAACAATCTACCGGGTCGGTATAGAACCGATCCGGCGGAAATGTGGCATGTAATTCAACAAGCAGATTTTCCGGCAGCATATTTACTAATGGCTTGATTGCCTAATTCAAATATTCAAATACTTTGACGACCTTCTTAACGCCTGAAGTTGAACTGGCAATTTGCGCGGCATTGTCCGCTTCCTGGCGTGTCACTACACCGAGCAAATAAACGACTTCGTTTTCAGTCACAATCTTGACGTGATTGATTTGAAATTTTCGTTCAGCAAGAAAGCGTGCTTTCACTTTGGAGGTCAGCAGCGTGTCATTGCTGCGAGAGGCTAGCGAAGTGTGTCCGGCAACTGCAATTTCGTTGAAAATCCTGCGTACGTTATCAACGCCCATAACAAGCTTCCCGATATCCGTTTTGATATCCTCTGAGGGTGCTTCACCGGTTAACAGAACCATGCGGTTGTAGCTGGTGATATTGATGTGCACTTTATCACCAAATTGCTGGTGAATGCGCCGACCACTCTTCAGTTCAATACCTTCATCCTCGATGAACATACCGCTGGTTCTGCGATCTTCAGAGATATACGCTCCAGTTCCTGCTGCGGTGCCGATGGCAAACATAGGCACACACCCTATCAGGAAAGGCAGGAATATCAGAAGAGACAACCAGCAGCGATCATAATATTTCATTTTTCGGCTCCGTAGAATTCAAATCTTAATGGCCGATAATACAGTAAAATAGCTGGACAACGAATAATCAATTGCCTCGTGGCGAAGCTAAAAAGTTGTAATTTTACGCAGATGATGGACACAAAAGAATCTCTACAATTGCTGACTGCACAAATGCCAGGCATAGATAACAGTGAAACCTCATCAGCAGTGCTGGGTGTTGCCGTGGGCGAAGATCGTTATCTGATACCGATGACAGAAGTCAGTGAAGTGATCGCGATACCCAAGTTAGCGCATGTCCCGCTTACACAACCGTGGTTTCTTGGGTTAGCCAATGTGCGCGGAAATCTTTACGGTATTACGGATCTTGGTGTTTATCTGGGCGGCGATCCGGTGCCATTCAATTTAAAGTCACGCATTCTGCTGGTCATGCCGGGGAATAAGTTGTATGGCGGTTTTATTGTCAATAGCATGTTGGGGATCAGGGATTTATCCGAGTTCGTGCCGGCAAAACTGGCAAAGAAAAAGTTACCTAAGTGCGTTACTGCGCAATATAAAGATGCAGAAGGGCGGCAATGGCGTGAGTTGAGTTTGTTCAAATTAATCGGTGATGAAAAATTTTTACAAGTTGCACGCGAATGAGAAATTTTTTTATCAGTGGCTTATTTTTGGAATTGTTTGAAAAGAGATTGAGAAAGTTATGCTGACCTCCCCTATCGTTGCGAAAGACAAAGCCAAGATTCTGGCTGAAGCGCTGCCGTACATTCAACGTTTTCATGGCAAGACCATCGTCATTAAATATGGCGGTAATGCGATGATTGAAGAAAATCTGAAACATGGTTTCGCGCGTGATGTTGTGCTGCTGAAACTGGTCGGTATGAATCCGGTGGTTGTGCATGGCGGCGGTCCGCAGATCGACGAAATGCTTAAGCGTGTCGGCAAACAAGGTGAATTTATCCAAGGCATGCGCGTAACCGATGCTGAGACCATGAATGTGGTTGAAATGGTATTGGGCGGATCGGTGAATAAAGATATCGTGAATCTGATCAATCGTCATGGCGGTAAAGCAGTCGGTCTAACAGGTAAGGATGGTGCTTTTATTCGCGCCAAGAAAATGCTCATGGCAGATCGGGAAACCGCTGGAAAATGGATTAATATCGGTCAAGTCGGCGAGATCGAGTCGATTGATCCTGCGCTGATCGCGCTCCTCGATACGCAGGATTTCATTCCAGTTATCGCACCAATCGGTGTGGGTGTAGACGGCGAGTCCTACAATATCAATGCAGATCTGGTGGCTGGTAAATTGGCGGAAATCCTTAAGGCGGAAAAACTGATTCTGTTATCCAATATTCCGGGTGTTTTGGACAAAGAGGGCAACTTGCTAACTGGACTGACTGCGCAAAGAGTGGATGAATTATTTGCTGATGGTACCATTTCCGGCGGTATGCTGCCCAAGATTGGCTCGGCACTCGATGCTGTCAAGAAAGGGGTTAAATCCTGCCATATCATTGATGGGCGAGTAGAACATGCATTGCTGCTGGAGATTTTGACCGATCAAGGGATCGGTACATTGATCAAGGAAAATTAGCGGATAATCCGCTAAGCACAGCTACCAGCGCTTGCCCAGAGCTGTCAAAATACCGCGTAGAATCTGTACTTCTTCCTTTTCCAAACGTGCGCGGGCAAACAGGCGGCGGATACGCTGCATCAGTAATTTGGGTTTCTGCGGATCGAGAAAACCGCTGGCGGTCATCAGCTGTTCAAGGTGCGTATACAATAATTCCAGTTCATTGAAGTTTGCCGGTACTCCACTTACGGCCGGACGTGTTGGATTTTCGGTAATTGCCATGCGCAATTCATAAGCCATCACTTGCACGGCACTCGCCAGATTCAGCGACGGATATTTCGGATTTGCAGGGATATGAATAATGATCTGGCATTTGTTCACTTCCGCAGCAGTCAGGCCGGAATTCTCACGGCCAAATAGCAACGCTACCGGTTGCAGCCGTGCTTGCTGCACTAATTCCATTGCACCCTGCCGTGCATCGAAAATGGTGTGCGATAGCTCGCGTGGTCGCGCGGTAACTGCTGCGGTTAGAACGGTATTTTCCAATGCCTTGTCAAGTTCTACGCAAACATTAGCTTGTTGCAGAATATCGATGGCATTGGCTGCCCGGGCGTCAGCTTCCGCATCGGGAAAGCATTTCGGATTGATCAGATACAATGAATGCAGCCCCATTGTTTTCATGGCACGCGCAACCGCGCCGATATTGCCGGGGTGACTCGTGTGGCTTAGCACGATACGGATGTTATCTAGCGGACAAGGTGTGTTCATGTGAATGGGTTGATCTCAAGCGGCGTGCGCGGTTAATGACTTTGCCAATTTATATCAATCGCCCCGATTTTAGCAAAACAAAACAGTCGGTAAAGCGCATCTGAAGGTGCGTCAGGACTTTTTGTATAATTCTGCTTACGGAGGTTGCTGTGAGGGATAATTAAGGTCTTTATTTGCAAATGAATTTAGAAAAATATTGACATAAAACCCCATAACAAGTTCTAATACGCGGTTCTATTGACCAAATAAATTAGAGAGAAAAATGAAACGTACTTATCAACCTTCAGTGACAAGAAGAAAACGTACACATGGATTTCTAGTGCGCATGAGAACGCGCGGTGGTGCGGCTGTGATTCGCGCTCGCCGGGCAAAAGGCCGTGCTCGATTAAGCGTTTAAATCTGATCGGATAATTTTTATTTTTAGATTTGTTGAAACCTATTCTTTGCCGAAAAGTTACAGGCTACATAAGGCAACAGAATTCGCAGCAGTAATCAATTTACGATGTCAGACCAACGGTGATTTAATTCAAATTTATATGAAGCCGAATGAGTTTGAATATGCGCGGCTGGGTCTAATTGTTGCAAAGAGAATTGAACGATCCGCAGTGAAGCGCAATAAGATTAAGCGCATTTTGCGGGAGACATTTCGCAAGAACCGGTTTTACGATCAAACGATAAAAATGGATTGGGTTATGCGGTTGCGACGGCCTGTTCGGAGCAATGAACTAAAGAAACTGGCGGCTGAGACACAATTACTAATGCTTCAACTACAGCAATGTCACGGTTAATTATTGCTTTAATAAAATTCTACCAATATTGTATCAGCCCCCTGTTTGCGCCATCGTGCCGTTTTAGTCCGACTTGCTCACAATATGCTCTTGAAGCATATGAAAAATATGGTTTGTTCCATGGAACGCGGTTGAGTGTTTGGCGCATCCTGCGATGCAATCCTTGGAGTAAAGGTGGTTATGAGCCCGTTCCTTGATGCCAAGTCAATTCGACTGTAGTTAAGCATATAATTTATTGCTGTATACGTACAAAATTTTCGACAAAATAGCGCTGCGATAAATGAAAAAAACAATAACTGAACGGTTTTGTCGAAAAATTAACTTGATTAGATAAATAATGGAAACAAAAAAACTCGTACTTATCATCATTTTCTCCACGTCACTATTGTTTTTGTGGGATGCATGGCAAAAAGAATTATATCCGCCCGCTTCACAAGTCATGTCCGGAGCAGTTTCGGGTTCCGCGAATCAGCGCCATGACCCATCATTGCCGGTACCCAGCGACGAATTGACTGCTTCCGCAGCCGGAGGATCCGGGGCCATTCCGGAAATTGATGGTGTTAATTCATCCGTGACACCGAATCTATTTACAATTGGTGAGAAAATCCATGTCAAAACAGATCTGGTTGTTGCGGAAATCGATACTGCAGGCGGTGATATCCGGCAGCTCGGTTTGATTGCGCACCCATCCCGAGAGGATGTGAACAAACCCTACGATTTGTTGTTGGATAAAGCCGCACGGTTTCAAGTTGCTCAAGCCGGATTGATTGGCGATGGATTACCCAATCACAAAACAAAGTACACCGTAGATTCAAATAATTATGTGCTTGAATCCGGGCAGAACAAGGTTGTGGTACGACTTCTCGCACCGGAAGTGGATGGTATACAGGTCGCCAAGATTTATACTTTCCATCGCGGCAGTTATGTTATTGATGTTGAGTTTGAGATCGTAAATCATAGCGAAGCTACGATCATGCCGTTCTCGTACTTTCAAATGCTGCGGGATGGGAACGATCCTACCGGTGCCAGCACCATGGTTCATTCGTATACTGGTGCCGCAATGTATACGGACGCAGAAAAATTCCTGAAAATAAAATTCTCCGATCTCGATAAAAATAAAGCGGAATATCCCACCAATGCGGATAATGGCTGGATCGCCATGCTCGAGCATTACTTCCTGACGGCTTGGTTACCTCCGCAAAACACCCCGCGTGAATATTTTGCCAAGCGTTTGGCACCCAATCAATATACTGCGGGCGTTATTGCACCGGTTGGCGTTGTTGAGCCAGGACAAGTGAAAAATATTACGATGCCGCTCTATGCAGGTCCACAGGAGCAGAATAAGCTTGCCGAGCTGGCGCCCGGCCTCGAATTGACAGTGGATTATGGCTGGTTAACAGTCTTGGCTGTACCACTTTTCTGGTTGCTTTCCTTTTATCATTCATGGACTGATAACTGGGGCGCGGCGATCATTTTGCTGACATTAACAGTCAAGCTGCTGTTTTTTCCACTGTCGGCTGCGGGCTACCGGTCGATGGCAAAAATGCGGCTGGTGACACCCAAATTGCAGCGGATACGTGAGCAATATGCCAGTGACCGTCAGCGTATGCACCAAGCGATGATGGAATTCTACAAGGAAGAGAAGATCAACCCGATGGGAGGGTGTTTGCCGATTCTGGTGCAAATTCCGGTATTTATTGCACTGTTTTGGACGTTGCTGGCTGCCGTTGAACTCCGTTATGCGCCGCTTGCGTTATGGATAACCGACATGTCGGTACCTGATCCCTATTATGTATTGCCATTGATTATGGGTGTGTCGATGTGGGTTCAATCGAAACTTAGCCCGACACCCACTGATCCAATTCAGGCAAAAGTCATGCAAATTATGCCGGTTGCTTTCAGCGTGTTCTTTTTCTTCTTTCCGGCGGGGCTTGTACTTTACTCACTCTGCAATAATATTCTGTCCATTGCGCAACAATGGCAAATAACACGCATGTTTGAGAATAAAGCGGAAGAAGAAGCCAACAAAGATAAAAACAGAAAGAAAAGTAAGAACAAACCTGAGTCAGCTAAAGAGAATTCTCAACCAGCAGTGCTGATTGACGAAGGAGAGGAAGCAGTTAAAGCAGAGACTGCTGCCGCTGCCAGCAGTCAAGAAAATGAGAAACAACAGCAACAATCCAGCCAAGCGGCTGCTTCCGCTAAAGGCAAAGCGCCGGTAAAAGCGAAGAGTGTCCCTGCTGGCAAGAAAGCGAAGAAAAAATAAAAAATCATGACGGGTTATTGCTCATCATCAATAACCCGTCATGATCAGTTACAGCAAAGTAGTCATGGAGATGATCTATAGCAGGCTCTGATATCATTGCAGCAATTGCAACCCCGCCCGGTCGCGGTGGAATCGGAGTCATTCGGATTTCCGGCAAGCATCTGACAAAATTGGCGGAAGCAATCCTTGGCAGACTCCCGAAACCGCGTTATGCGTGTCTCAGCCAGTTTCTGGATGCCGGTGGACAAGTCATCGATCAAGGTATCGCGCTCTACTTTCCTGCACCTCATTCCTACACGGGCGAAGATGTCCTAGAGTTACAAGGGCATGGCGGTCCAGCCGTCATGGATTTATTGCTCGATCGCTGTCTTGCGGCCGGTGCCCGTTTGGCGCAACCCGGTGAATTTACGTTACGCGCTTATCTCAATAACAAGATTGATTTGATTCAAGCGGAAAGCGTCGCAGCGATTATCGAAGCCAGTACCCATGAAGCCGCGCGCTGCGCAATCAACTCATTGCAAGGGCATTTTTCATCCCGGATTGAAGAACTCGTCAGCATATTGATTAAGTTGCGCATGCTCATAGAAGCTACGCTGGATTTTCCCGAAGATGAAATCGATAATTTGCAAACGTTACGCATCGACGAGAAATTAGCGCAAATCTATGCGCTGCTTGAGCAGATATTTCTGGCCGCACGGCAAGGTAATTTGTTGCAGGAGGGTATTCGCATCGTTTTGACGGGAGCACCCAATGTTGGTAAGTCCAGCTTACTGAATCAATTGGTGCAAGAAGAGGCCGCTATCGTCACAGAAATTCCCGGAACCACACGCGATACAATTCAACGCACTATTTCCCTTGCCGGTATGCCAATTCATATCATCGATACGGCCGGACTGAGAGAAACCCAGGATGTGGTTGAACAAAAAGGCATTGAGCGTACGCATGCTGCGATCAGGGATGCCAACATGGTGCTCCGGCTCATTGATAGCAGTCAACCCCAGCCCGCTGAAAACAATCCGGCACAACATGCTATTCCGGCCGGTAAACCACAAATCACAGTATTCAACAAAATTGATTTAGTCAGTGAGAATCCAAGAACCGAAGATCAGGAAGGACACAGCGTCATTTATCTTTCGGCCAAAACCGGCGTGGGTATTGAACTACTGCGCAGCAAAATATTGGAAATCGCAGGCTGGCAATTTAATCAGGCCGGGGAGGGTGTGTTTATGGCCAGACAGCGCCATCTGGAAGCACTGAACCAAGCCAAGAAGCATCTGGAAAATGCGCAGAGATTCACTGTAGGTGAATATCAATTGGAGCTGCTGGCGGAAGAATTAAGATTGGCGCAAAACGTTTTGTCGTCGATTACAGGACAATTTACCGCCGATGATTTGCTCGGGGAAATTTTTTCGCATTTTTGCATTGGTAAGTAATATCGCCAGCGCCTATCAATTTGCTCGAGTCTTATAAAGTCCATCGCTACAGAAAATGATCCAGCAATTTGCGGCTATGACGGTCCAGTGCCGTGCGGTCACGAAGCAGAAAATGGATGCCATGGTTATCGGTGATCATTAGCGACGATACGGTTAAACGGCGGATGTCCTCTTCTCCCTTCAGAATCAGTACCGCTGCGCCACGATCTGTTTCGACATGCCAGGTGCTTGGCGTGATGAAACCGGAGACTTTCGTGATGCGTTTTATCTCCGGCATAAATTCACGGCTTGCCAGCTCTGATTCAATCAACATGCGATACGCTTCCGGTAAATCATCGAATCGCTCTATCCATGCCAGCTCATGACCATGCGAATCGATCAGCGCGATGCCTTGTCCCGGATCGGTAATCGGAAATGACCGCACGGGAGTCACACCTTCGTGCGTGGCACCGGATTGATCGGTCAAAACCAAACGGCCATAGGAATTCCGGGTTAGTTGATAAGTAACGGTAGCACTCATTTGTGTTCTCCTGCAATGCTGTGTTCCGCAGCGGAAATCAGTGCCCGTTCTTCTTCATCGATATTACGTGCTTGCGCTAAATACAGCCGGTGATAGTAGCCCTCACGCGCCATTAATTCAGCGTGATTGCCAACTTCCACGATTTTGCCGCGATCCAGGACAATCAACCGGTTGGCTTCGCGCAGAGTCGATAGACGATGTGCGATTGCGATCGTGGTTCGGCCGCGTACCAGATTATCCAATGCTTTCTGAATATCTTTTTCCGTGGTGGTGTCGACCGAAGAAGTGGCTTCGTCCAGGATGAGAATACGCGGATTAATCAATAGCGCGCGCGCGATTGAAATGCGCTGACGTTCACCGCCCGATAATGCTTGCCCGCGCTCGCCAACCAGCGAATCGTAACCATGCGGCAGGCGTAAAATAAACTCATGCGCATGCGCCGCTCGCGCCGCCGCGACAATTTCTGCGCGGCTCGCGTCTGGTTTGCCATAAGCGATATTCTCAGCGATAGTGCCGAAAAACAGAAAGGGCTCTTGCAGCACCAGACCTATATGTTTGCGATACTCAGCAAGCGGTAAGGTACGGATGTCGTGTCCGTCGACCAGAATGGCGCCTTCAGTGACATCGTAAAAACGGCAGATCAGGTTGACCAGCGTGCTTTTTCCCGAACCGCTGTGCCCAACCAGGCCAATCATTTCGCCGGGTTTAATAACTAGATTGATGCCGCGCGTTATACTGCGAGTTCCATAACGGAAACCAACGTGACGCAGCTCTATTTGCCCTTGAATCGTTGGTAAATGTACCGGATTGGCCGATTCCGGAACGCTGGATACATGATCCAGAATGTCAAAAATGCGTTTGGTGCCAGCTGCCGCTTTCTGGGTGATCGATACAATCCGGCTCATTGAGTCGAGCCGGATGTAGAAACGGCCAATGTACGCAAGAAATGCGGTCAGCACCCCAACAGTAATTTCATCTTGCGATATTTGCCATATGCCGAATACCCATACGACGAGTAACCCGACTTCGGTCAGCAGGGTGACTGTCGGCGTGAATAGTGACCAGATTCTATTGACGCGATCATTGATTTGCAGATTGCGCTGGTTTGCTGCATGAAAACGCGCCGCTTCTCTTTTCTCTTGCGCGAAGGCTTTAACTACCCGGATACCTGGAATTGTGTCTGCGAGCACATTGTTCACTTCGGCCCAGATGCGATCCACCTTTTCAAAACCAATCCGCAAGCGGTCGCGAACTAAATGAATCAGCCATGCGATAATTGGCAGCGGTATCAGCGTTACCAAAGCTAGCCAGGGATTGATCGACACCAAAATGATAGCCGTCATGCAAATCATGATGACATCCGTGGCGAAGTCGAGTAAATGCAATGAAATAAAAAGATTAATGCGGTCAGTCTCAGCACCGATACGCGCCATCAAATCGCCGGTCCGCTTGCCGCCGAAATATTCCTGCGAAAGGTTCAGCAAATGCTCGTAGGTGGTGGTGCGCAAATCGGCGCCGATACGCTCTGAAACCAGCGCCAGCATGTAGGTTCGCGCCCAGCCCAGCATCCAGGCAAGGATCGCCGCTCCCAGTAAACCGGAGAGATAGAATTGTACTAAGTCGGTATCGATAGGCTGGCCATTCTGATATGGAATCAATACATTATCCATGAGTGGCATGGTTAAGTAGGGTGGCACCAAGGTTGCGGCAGTGCTGCATAAGGTCAGCAGAAAACCGATGAGCAGTCGTCCTTTGTAGGGCTTTGCGAAGCGCCACAAGCGTAGCAAGACCCAGGTGGAAGGCGGTATATGATTTTGTTTCTCACAAACCGGGCATTCATCCTGTTCAGCGGATAGAAAAGCGCCGCAATGGGGACATTGAGCCGATGCCTGGGAGGATTCAGGCAGTTTGCCATCGACATGATAATCCAATTGCTGCGTAAAGCACTCGATCAGCCGGTTCGCCGCCATGACATTACCTAAGCGGTAACGCCAAAAGGCCAGCCGCGTATGCGGATCGAACAATTCCAGACAGCCAACACCGGCATGATCACGCTGTGTCAGCTGCAATCCTTGCTGATAAGTCCATGTTTGCCAAGTTTCATCGCCAGCCATTTTTGCCAATACACGTTTATTCGTTGCGATGACGATGCCTGTAGCAAAATGCAGCTGGTGGTCGAGATCGATTTCAAGCCAGGCGAGAATGCTTTCTTCGTTGATCAATTGTGAAGAAAGCGCATTGAGCCATGCTGAAGGTAAGTTGCTTAATGATGAATGAGGGAGTTGTTGCATGAATTAAACTGCAAAAAAGATAAAATGAGATTTTCTTTAGAAAGTGAAGTAAGACACGCAATCAACCCCTTAATGGATTGATTATAGAATTTTCCAGCATGCGTTTTTTATAGCCTCAACATCCGGCCGGACAACGTGATTGCTTCTGGTTTATGTTTGCCAGTTGCAAGCTGCTGGAATTTTTTCCTAGCCTTTTCGATTATTGCAGCTTTAGTTCTTTCCTTAAAGAATCAGTGAATTCAGGCGAGGCATTAAAGAAAGAAGTAGGTCCATTAGGGATCTAATTTTTCATCTAGTTCACTATCAGCGCGGGCTTCCGTGGGTAAATCCTCGATCAATTCCGGTTCACTCTCAATTTGAACATTTGCCGGAGAGTCATCAATTTCCTCAGGGATAGGCTCATTAGCGATAAGAACCTCTGCGGATATGTCCTCAACCAATTGGAGTACATTGTCAATATAGGTATCGATCGATAACTCATCAATCAGTTTCGGTTCATTATCACTAAGACCGTCTGCCGATAAGCCATCAACCAGTATCGTAGTGTCTGCGGTTAGCCTGTTTCTTTCCAGAAATTGCCAATAAGTTGCCGACACCAAAGCAAAAGTGACCAACACGGCTACTAATAACAACAACTTTCCAGCATTGAAATGTTCGTTGTGTCCACCGAAAACGGACGTGCCATTACCTGAATTCATCATTTCCAATGTGGGCTGGCAATTTTCCAGAGCGGCACGGCGCGCCGCTTGCAGCCGATACAGGGTACTCTGCTTAATAGTTTCATTAGCACCGGTGTCCAATAATCTGGCAATTTCTTTTCCCAGTTCCTGCTCGTTCATAATTTCACTCCTTTTTCTCTGAGAATTGTAGCTAATGTATGAACTGCCCGTGAGCAATGTGTTTTTACACTACCTTCCGAGCATTTCATAATAGCGGCTGTTTCCGCCAAACTCATTTCTTCCCAGTAACGCAGTATGAAGGCTTCGCGTTGACGTGATGGCAGAATTTTTATTGCTTCCTCTATTAAATTAATGAGTTGTAATCTTTCAAGCTGAGCATGGGGATCATTGGATTCCTGCTTTACCTGTAAAGTTTCGAGTATATCGAAGTCTTCTTGATTCTTATCTTGATCATTGGGAGTGAATGCTGAAAACAGTGTCGTCCATAGTGAACGGATCTTCTGCCGCCGGTAATAATCGCGAATGGTATTTTGCAGGATGCGTTGAAACAATAACGGTAGCTCTTCGGCTGGTTTTGAAGCATAGCTCGCCGTCAGTTTCATCATGGAATCCTGAACGATATCCAATGCCATATGCTCGTCATGAACCGCGAACAAGGCTTGTTTATAGGCGCGCTTTTCGGTTGCAATCAGAAAATCTGAAAGTTCTTGTCGCGTGGCCAGGATTTGTAACCTTAAAGTAAGTGATTAAAAATAATTTAGAAAGTTAAAACTAACGGGGGCGAAATTTTTGTAGAATACTAAAATCTCGCGGGTTGCTGGAATAGTGTTAAATTTCATCAGAGATAAGAAAAAAGGATTTTATTTTTTTATGATCAGTTTAAAACTAAAACGAATAATTCCCTATTAGATTCATGCGTAATAATTTTATTACTATTCTACTTATTTTTCGCTAATACAAAACTCTTATCTTAAAACAATCTAACAATGATCTGCTTTTATGCAACAGCGCACAGTCAATTGCCCGCAATGCGGTAAAGAAGTAATCTGGGAACCGGCCAGCCGTTTCCGTCCGTTTTGTTCCGAACGGTGCAAAACGAACGATCTATCGCAATGGGCTCAGGAATCTTATCGCATCCCTGAAGCTGAAAAAGATCCGGAGAATACTATAACCACTGAGCCGATATAATGGATGAATCGATCTACGAGAAGAACCGCGAGTTACAGCGCAAGCTCGATCATCTGCTCAAACAAGCCAGGGCCAATGAGAAAAAGCAGGAGTTATATGAGACCTTTGGCTTTGAAATTATTGGCGCCAGCACACCCAAACAGCTGCGGGATTTGCTGTTATCGCAAACCGTCGAGCGTTTTCAGTTGCTCGATGTTGTTTTGTGTCTGGTTGACTACCATAAGGACACCGAGCGTCTGTTCTTTGAACGTGACGAAGAGGCGCAGCTGAGCTACGAGAACAAGCTTTTGATTCTCGATACCTTAAAAGATGCGGAAATCATCCATTCGCTATCCAGTCATCCGGTGCTGGGCGTGGAAGCATTGAAGAATTACCGCTGGATGATCGCCAATCTGAAAAGCCGCGATCAGGTAAAAAGTGCTGCATTTCTGCCGCTGCTGCGCGGCGATCAGATAATCGGCGCGTTATTGTTGCTTAGCCACGATCCGCATCGCTATCAGGCGGGTATCGGGACGCTTTTCTTGCAAAAAATATCCGCGATGGCTGCCGTTGCGATAGAAAACTGCCTCAATCAGCAGCGGCTCAAGGAAATCAGCTACCAGGATGTGCTGACGCAAGCGTATAACCGCCGTTATTTCGATTTGCGTTTCAAGGATGAGATTGCCCGCTGCATGCGCTGGGATGATGATTTGATCTGCATGTTTCTCGATGTGGATCATTTCAAGAAAATCAATGACACCTACGGTCATCAAACCGGCGATCTGGTGCTCCGCTATATGGTCGGCTTAATCAAGGAGCAAGTCCGGTCGTGTGATATTGTGGCGCGGTATGGCGGGGAAGAATTCGTCGTCGCTTTACCGTCGACAACGTTGCAAGCAGCGCATGAAATTGCCGAACGGCTGCGTCAAGCGATTTGTTCCACTGCGCTGAATTTTCATGACAAACAATTCACGGTATCGATTTCAATCGGTATTGCCAGCCTGCGAAGTTTGTTAACTGCGCAGCAACACGACGCGGATTTCATCTGCAACACCTTACTCGATCGAGCCGACCAGGCGTTATACGCCGCCAAATCAGGCGGCCGCAATCAGGTTGCGGTATACGCTGACGCCGATCTGGTTACGCATTGAAAACGAGGCGGTGCTTTCCGCTTACATTCACTCGATTCCGCGCATCATCGCAATGCCATGCGCGCGCATTTCCTGGGCGATGGGCAGATCTTCCCGGTGTAATCCGCCCAGCGCATAAACCGGCAGCGAATAACCGCGAATCAGCGTCGCAAACCTTCTCCACCCCAATGGCGATAATCCCGGATGGCTAAGCGTGGCTTGCACCGGTCCCAACACCACAAAATCAAGCCCCAGCTGTTCCGCGGCAAAAAGTTCTTCGGCGTTGTGGCAGGATGCGCCGCATAATCCATAGCCCGGATCGGGGCGGGATGACATGGTCATCAGCTGCGACGAGGTGAGATGCACGCCATCCGCGCCAAGTTCTTGCGCCAGTGCTGCGTTACCATTGATCAACACTTTTGCTTGATAGGGCCGGGCAAGTTCCAGAACTTTCCCGGTAAAGTCACGTAGTGCATCGGGCGTCATTTGCTTCTCGCGGATTTGCAGCAAGCGCAAGCCGTTTTGCAATGCGCGCTCGATGTGCTGTAATGCGGCTTCGATGCCGGTTTCAGCCGCGCGGGTGATGGCATAAACCGGCGGTAACCGCAGCGACTGCAAAATCGGGCCGTTGGCAGGCAGCATCGGAGATACTTCAACCTGCTGCGGCCATTGCCAGGACAATCCCTGTTTTTCCCGAGGTGAAGGCTGGCCTTCCCATTCCACCACGCGAAAGAAATGCAGTCGTACGGTGGCATGCGAATAGCTGAAAACGCGTGTGATCCAGGGATGAGCCTGGCGCACGTGAATGCCGAGTTCTTCCCATAATTCCCGCTCCAGCGCGTGCAATAGCGATTCACCGGGCTCAACCTTGCCGCCGGGAAATTCCCAGTAACCGGAATACACTTTCCCGGCGGGCCTGCGTGTCAGTAAGAACCGGCCATCCGGTTGCAGAATCACCGCTGCGACGACTTCAACGATAGGTGCCGATTCGGCAATCGGCGTGGTTGAGTGATTCATTGACTAGGGATGGTTGCCAGCCGATTGTTGCCGCCCGGCCAGATCGCGCGCGAATTGCCATGCCACCCGCCCGCTGCGCGAGCCGCGCTCGATGGTCCATTGCAATGCTTCGGTGCGCGCCAGCGCGGTCATTTCCGGAATACCGAAATAAGCCAGCCAGTAGCGCACGATGTCCAGATACTCATCCTGATCGAAAGGATAAAATGACACCCACAGCCCAAAGCGTTCCGACAACGAGATTTTTTCTTCGATGGCTTCGCTTGGATGTACTTCGTCGCCGATGTGTTTGGTGTCGAGATTGTCGCGCATGAATTCCGGCACCATGTGACGCCGGTTCGATGTGGCGTAAATCAGCACGTTATCGGAAACCGTGGCAATCGAGCCGTCCAGCACCACTTTGAGGGCTTTGTATCCCGCTTCGTCGGTTTCAAACGACAGATCGTCGCAAAATAGAATGAAGCGTTCTGGGCGCTGATAAATTTTTTCCACGATGTCGTGCAAATCGACTAGATGATGCTTCTCCACCTCGATCAGACGTAAACCATTATTTGCATACTTGTTCAGCAGCGCTTTGATCAGCGAGGATTTGCCGGTGCCACGTGCGCCGGTCAGCAGCACATTGTTGGCGGAAAATCCCCGCACGAATTGCTGTGTGTTCTGGTCGATGCGCTGTTTCTGTTCGTCGATGCCGCACAGTGCATCAAGCGTGATGCGGTGCGGCTGCGTTACCGGCTGGATAAATCCGCTATTTCCCTGCCTGCGCCAGCGGAAAGCGATGGCCGTTTGCCAATCCGGTTCCACCTGTGCGGCCGGTAGTAACTTTTCCAAATGATCGAGCAGCTTATCCGCCCGTTGATAGAATTTGTCCCAATCGCTCACGCTGCATTCGCCTTTCGATTAACTGCGGTAACTGGCATTGATCTTGACGTAATCGTAAGAGAAATCGCAGGTCCAAACCGTGGTTGAGGCTGAGCCGCGATTCAGCACCACGCGGATGGTGATTTCAGCTTGATTCATCACGCGCTGCCCATCCACTTCGCGATAATTGGCTGCCCGGCCGCCTTTTTCCGCCACCAGCACGTCGTCCAGATACAGTTGAATGCCGTCGACGTTCAAATCATCGATTCCGGCATAGCCGATCGCCGCGAGAATCCGGCCCAAATTCGGGTCGGAAGCGAAAAAAGCGGTTTTGACCAGCGGCGAATGCGCAATCGCGTAAGCCACCTTGGCGCATTCACCGGCATCCTTGCCCGCTTCAATTTGCACGGTAATAAACTTAGTCGCGCCTTCGCCGTCGCGCACGATCATTTTCGCCAGCTCGGCGGCAACGGCGGTGACGGTTTGCTGCAATTGCGCGAATTCACTGCTGTCTTGCCGGGTGATTTCCGCATGCCCGGCTTTTCCCGTCGCCAGCACGATGAACGCGTCGTTGGTTGACGTGTCGCCGTCCACCGTGATGCGGTTGAACGAATGATTCGCCGCATAGCGCGTCATCTCCTGCAGCAAAGGCTGGCTGATAACCGCATCGGTCGCGACATATCCCAGCATCGTCGCCATGTTCGGGCGGATCATGCCGGAACCCTTGGCGATGCCGGTCACCGTAACGGTTTTGCCGCCGATCTGCACCTGCTTTGAGGCCGCTTTCGGCACGATGTCCGTGGTCATGATCGCATGTGAGGCGTTGAACCAGTTATCCGCCTTGCAATTCGCCACTGCGGCGGGTAATCCTTGGATGATCTTGTCGACCGGCAACGGTTCCATGATCACGCCGGTCGAGAACGGCAGCACCTGCTGCGTGGTGCAACCCAACAACCGCCCCGCTTCGGCGCACGTTGCCAGGGCATGTTGAATACCCGCCTCGCCGGTTCCGGCATTGGCGTTGCCGGTGTTGACCACCAAGGCGTGGATGGCAGCGTGCGCCAAATGCTGCTTTGCCACGGTCACCGGCGCGGCGCAAAAACGGTTCTGCGTAAACACCCCGGCCGCTTGCGTGCCTTCGTCCAGCACCATCACTAGCAAATCCTTGCGGTTGGCCTTTTTGATCCCGGCCTCGGCGATGCCGAGCGCGACACCCGCAACGGGCAGCAATTGTTCAGGCGTTAACGGCGGAATATTGACGGGCATGGCCATTCCTTACGATGATTGAAAAGCCGCTATGCTACCGTATCTGCTATGACGTTTGCCACAAATTGCAGCATCATTCCCCCGCAACGTACCGGATTTTCGCTATGATTCGTGCAATTACTTAATCATCAATGTTTTCCATGAGCAAAAATTTTGCCGGACAAAACTTAAACGACCGCAGTTTTCGCGGGCAGGATTTAAGCGGCGCAGATTTTTCCGGTTGCCAGTTGAAGAGCTGTGATTTTCGTGACACCGATTTGACCGGTGTGAGGCTTTGCTGGGCAACGCTGGGGGTCGATGGGTGGCGCATGCTCGCCCAATGGCTTGCGACCGTTGTACTCATCTTTATCAGCATGTTTCTGACATGGTTCCTCAATTCTCTTTTTATTTCTGCTGTCAATGAAATTTATAAATACTTCACCGTGCCTCATGCTGAGGTTCTCGTAGAAGAAAACAGTACGCTGATATGGATTGGTTCGCTATATGCAGCAAGCGTCTGCTTATCGGTGCTTGCCGCGCTGAAATACCGGGGGGGGGGGCGGATTGCGACCGGGTATTTTTTAGTTATTACAATAGTGGTATCGGTATCGGGAGTGGTATCGATAACGAGATGGGCATCGGTACCAGTAGGGTTTGCGGCACTGGCCATGACCGGCATTTATTTGTTGCTGGGTTGGTATTTGATTAACCGCAGCTTGCAATTCGAAGAGCCGATGCTGGCATTGCTGCGCCGCTTTGCCTTGGCTTGGTGTTGCTGGGGCGGCACACAATTTGCCGGTGCAACGCTGGCCAACACCGATTTCACCGAGGCCAATTTAACCGCGGCGCGTTTTTCCGGCGCCCATTTTCAGCAACCGGACTTCACCCATGCCAAGAACCTGCACTTGGCCTGGACTTATGCCACACTACTGGAACGTAAGCCGGTTCGTATGTTGTTGACCGAATGTACAATCGATGACCGGGATTTTTCCAACCTCAATTTGCGCGGTCTGTCGTTTAAAGGCCTGAATCTTAGTAGCTGCGACTTTTACCACACCGACTTAAGTGGAGTCGATTTTAGCGGTTGCGATTTGACCGACGCCGATTTGTCCGAAGCGATGGTGCTCGGCACGCGCTTCAGCAACGCCACGATGACCGGCGCGATCATCGACAACTGGAGCATGGACAAGCACACGCAATTCGACGGCGTGATCTGCGATTACGTATTTACCAAACGTAACAAAGACGAACGAAACCCGCCGCAAGGTGATTTCAAACCCGGCGAATTCAGCAAGCTGTACCAAGAAATTGCCAACACCATCGACTTCATTGCGCACACGCCGGATGAACTTACCGCGCTACTGCGCGCCATCGACAGCATTAAGCAACAAGGCGGCGATCTCGTCATCCAAAGCCTGGAACGCAAAAATGAATCGGTGGTGGTGCGTACGCAAAGCGATGAGAGTATCGACAAAGCGGCGATTTATGCCGAAGTGAAAGCGCAGACGGAAAAAGAATTGTTAGTGCTGCAACAAGAAAAACAGCTGCTGTTGAAAAAAGTGGAAATGCAGGAACAGCATACCGATACGTTGAAACAATTGTTAAACAAAGCCATTGAAAGCCCGAAAACTATGAATGACAACAGTCGACATTACAGCAACATTACCGCTCATAATTCCGCCGTCAACCTCGGTGATGCCAGCACGGTCAGCAATCATATCGAACAAGTGGCCGACAGCCACTTAGCGGACATCGACAAACAGCAAGCGCACCAAGCCGTCGATGAACTCGCCGACGTCAGCCAGAAACCGGAGGCCGAGCGCAAAAGCCTGGCACGGCGCAGCTTGGCGTTTCTGAAAGACTTGAAGCAAGATTTATCGAGTGCCGCCGAGCTGGGCGAGCAATACGGCAAGTTGCTGCTGAAAGTCGCGGCCTGGTTCTAACCGCGACAGCGATGCGAAATGAAGGGTTGTCTTTTATTTAAAGGGCAGGCTTACCAATAACAAAAAACCCCGGCAGACCGGGGTTTTTTGTTTAAGCTTTATGCTCTACTTACTGCGGCACGATGTTCGATGCTTGCTTGCCTTTAGGGCCTGTCGTTACATCGAAGGTAACGCGTTGTGCTTCACGCAGTGATTTGAAACCGTTGCTGTTGATTGCAGAGAAGTGTGCAAATAAATCTTCTCCACCGTTATCTGGGGTAATAAAGCCAAAACCTTTAGCGTCATTGAACCATTTAACTACACCTGTTGCCATGTTTATTTCCTTAATAATTAATGAATTTACTTCTTCTACAGTGATCCGTAGTGGCCATCGAATATCAAGGAAAAAGCTCAACCATAAGCATCACATTTCACAACTTGAATCCAAAAGACTTCCCTAAGATACACGTTTCCTGACAAAGTTCAAGCATTTATTGATAATGCTGGAGTGATAATTCAAAAATTAAAAACTAACGGTGGCTCTAGCGGATTGATTCGATAGTTTAAAAATAAGCAGTAACTCAGATTGAAAATATTCCAGTTGATATGTTGTGGATTGCAACCATTTCGTTCTTTGCTCGAATCTTGCGCTCGTAAACATGCTACTGGGAAAATTTTTATCGTATTTGTAGCTTATTCGGTTTCATCGCATCACTGCCTGTTTGTTCATGCTTAGAAGGAGAATGCCATGACGAATGAGAGGAAATTGAACGCGGCGCAGACGGTACCGGGCGTGATATCCGCAGCATACCCAGACAACTCGGCAACTTTTTTAATTGAGTGCATTTTGCCCTTCATACTCGATTCAAGAAATGCCTTGAATACCCGATTACCAATCCAGCCGGTTGCTGCGCATGGAAGGGTGTGCGCTACCCGGACTGAAAGAAACCGGATATCCAATATAATCAATCTTGTATAAATTCATCAGTCTATGCGTTTAGGAATACTTGAAGACGAGCCCACTCAGGTAGCCATCTATGAGCTACTGCTTTCGCCCGATCGCTACCAATGTGAATTTTTTGGAACCATAGCATCCTTTCTCGATGCACTGCGGGATGAAAGATTTGATCTGCTCGTGATCGATTGGATATTGCCGGATGGTACTGCCGGGGAAGCGCTTAAATGGATCCGGGGAAATATGGATTGGCATATTCCGATTATTTGTGTGACTTCGCGTAACAGTGAATCGGATGTCGTTAATGTTTTGCATATGGGCGCGGATGATTATTTCGTGAAATCTTCCCGGCATTTTGAGTTGCTCGCCAGAATTGAGACGTTGGCGCGCCGCAGCCGTGAAAAGCCGCCCGCAATGTTGCAATTCGGTCCCTACAAAATTGATTCAGAAAATCAAGCAATCTGTGTCGACGGCAAAAATGCCGGACTTACTCAGAAAGAATTCGTGCTTGCCTGCTATCTGTTTCAGAATATGAATAAACTGCTGTCGAGAATTCACTTGTTGGAAAAAATATGGGGATTGTCGGCAGAAATAGATACCCGTACCGTGGACACTCACATCAGCCGGATCCGGAATAAGCTCAATCTTGCCACGCGAAGTGAATGGGATATTCTGACAATCTACGGTTATGGTTACCGTTTGCAACATGCCAAAACTGTTGAGTCGGTTAGGTGACCGGCTTTAGTCCGGCTGGTTGCCGGGTTTTTATCCGCACACAGTAAAACGGGAGCTGAGGCTCCCGTTTCCAATTCGGAATAAAGTGGAATTAAACAGCTACTGCTTTTCTACGGCGAATGGCAATACCAACTAAACCTAAACCGGCCAGTAACATCGCATAGGTTTCGGGTTCCGGAACAGGTGTGACATTAAACTCGACTTCGCTCAGGAAAACCCATGCATTACTTCTATGGATTGTCACGGCAAGATCGTTTCCCGTGAACGCTAAGCCATTTGCCACAAAAGCGAATGGCGCAGAACCGGCAGGATCCGAAATGGGGAAATTGATTCCGTTGACATCCACGCTTGCTGGGGCGCTGACGCCACCGGAGCCATTTGAGTCGTCAAAATGAAAAGTGATGGAACTGATATTGACAGGCGCATTCCAGTGAAAGGTAATGGTCGGATCCAGAGTCCAGCCGACATAGGGGCCATTGCCGACGGGCGCTTCAGTGACAAACCAGTTGTCGGTCGCAATGATTCCATCGGTCAGATCGCCACGGCCGCCAGATAGTGCAGCGTTATCACATGTCACACAACCGGCTCCGTTGTAGGTTTCGTCCCAATAGTTATAACTGCCGGTATTGCCGTTCAGCATGTTGTAACTGTCCGGCGTGAGAGCGGCATATGCGCTGCTTGCCGCACCCAGAATCACCAGTGTGCTGATATTAGCCAATATTTTCTTGTTCATTTCACAATCTCCATCGTGTATAAAAAATTGTATCGTTTTGTTTTATTGATTTGTTCAGTTTTTATTTCTGCAATTTAAAACAGTAGGTCCTCTGAGTACATAGGTATCACCTCCTCTTTTTCTGGTACATCTGTACTAGAAATAAAGAGATGCTACGCTGATATTCTTATCCGTTGTTTTTGCTATCATGCGAGTGAGTACAGTATCCGTGGGAGCTTTTTTATGATTGATGCAGTTGCGGTTTCAAATAATAGAAAACAGGATCGACGTCAGGATATGCCATTCTTCTGCGCTTACCATGTGGGGATCAAAATGGGCAGACGGATCGGGGAACGCAGAGTGTCGGAGAAAGGGAAACCGGTGTACGTCGATCGTTACACGGGAAATGTGCTGTTTTGCGTTATTGCTATTTTATTGCTGAGCGCGTTGGATGCTTACCTGACGCTCAACATCCTTGCCAATGGCGGAGAGGAGATCAACTGGTTTATGGCAGTGCTGATCGAGGAAAGTACAGAAAAGTTTGTTGCTGTGAAACTTGCGCTTACGGCGATGGCGCTCATTTTACTGGTCATTCATCATAACGTCCGGTTGATTGAATTCTTCCGTGTCAGGCATCTCAAGTACGCAATCCTCGCTGGGTATGGCACATTGATCGGATACGAATTCTATCTGTTGGGATTGGCGGCTGCGCTTTGAGCCGAGAACTGTGCAAGCGGAAAAGAATGCGGTGACCTCATTGGCAAATGCACGATCACAGCAAAAACCTTTTTAACGCAAGCCAGTTTTGAAATAGCTGGCTATATTTCTTAAATCATCCAGTACCAGTGTGCCTGCTGCTAACTGCAAGCGCAGATAGGCCAGCAGATAATCAAATCGCGCCCGTGAGAGATCGCGTTGTGCGGTATACAGTTGTTGTTGCGCATCCAAAAGATTTAAATTGATGCGGATACCGCCACGGATGCTTTTTTCTGTCGCATCGACGAGCAACTCAGCCGACTTGACTGCCAGCTCCAACGATTCAATTTTTTTGACACCGCTTTTTAGCAGATTGTATTGTTTTTTCAATTCGACGAGGACTTTGTCGGTTACCGCATCGAGATCCGCTTCCGCGCGTGCGTGATTTGCTTTTGCCTGAGCCGTGAGGGCATTTACACGGCCACCGGCATACAGAGGGAAATTAACTTCAACCCCAATAGTGGCAAGTTCGGCATCCTGACTCCGTGTGATAAATGACCCTCTATTATTTTTAGAGAGACTGGCGACTAAATCGACGCGCGGTGTATGTCCGGCAAAACTCTTTCTGATTTCTTCCTTACCCGATGTTACCGCATGGCGTTGTGTTACCAGCTCGGCATTACGTTCCAGCGCCAAGGCATACCAACTGTCATAATCTTGCAACTGAATGGCGCGCGTATTGAACGCATCGGATAATCGATCCAACTGGTTTATTTTTTGTCCTATGATGGCTTCAAGTTTGAGCCGGGCGCCTTCCAGCTCATCATTGGCTTCAATAACACGTGCTTGTGCAATGGCGTGTTTCGATTGTGTTTCCAAGACATCGGTCGTTGTTCCTTCGCCCTTGATTAACATACGTTCATTGACACGTTTGAGTTCTTCAAGGGAAGTCAGCTGCGCTTCGGAGAGTTTGACGTGATCCTGTGCCAGTAAGGTTTCCACGTAAGCTTCTACCAGCCTTACAACCAGCTGTTGGCTGCGGCCGGTGAATTTTGCCCGGCTGGAATCAGCTTGCGCTTTTCCGATGCGATAACTGGCTACTGCTTCCAAATTGATCAATGGCTGACGCAAAGTCAATGCGCTGATCTGGCTATCAAAATGCGTATTGTCTGAAACTTCGACTACCCTGTTTGGCGCGACTTGTTGCGGGCCTGTGATAGTTCCCGTGCTTCTGCTTTGATTATGCGTGAGCGACAGATTGGGCAGTAAGCTAGCCAGGCCGATGGCCTCGGCTTGTTGTCCGGCTTCATTTTCATGATAAGCGGAACGATAAGTCGGGTCATGCAGCAGTGCAGCTTCATAAGCATCTAAGAGGCTCATTGCATGACCATGGTTGATCGGGCTCAAGAAAATCCCGGCTAAAATTAAAATTTTACGGATATCTATCATTACCGTTATTCTTCACTCAAGGCCGAATGAACGCGATCCAGGATCGGTTTGAATAAATAGCTCATCAACGAGCGTTCACCGGTTTTAATGAATATTTCTACCGGCATGCCGGCGCGTATTTGTTGATCGGTCAGCTTTTTCATGCCTTCCGGTGTAACCTTGGCCTTGATATTATAAAACGGAAGTCCGCTGCGTTCATCCATAAGGCGATCCGCCGATACTTGGGTGACGGTGCCCGGTATGTTAGGGGTTTTCTTTTGATTCAGCGCGGAAAAAATAAGATCGACTGGAAGATCTACGTGCACCCGGTCAATCAGATGAACCGGCACTTGCCCGGTAATGATCAACATATCATCGCTTGGTACAATATCCATTAACTTAAATCCCGG
>FSSH01001417.1_pt1 | contig 45072 bp, 40 predicted proteins | sample 1166101 | NCBI WGS metagenome assembly FSSH01 (sample SAMEA32972668, study PRJEB13176) | freshwater metagenome | biome: Drinking water system; feature: Biomass in drinking water that filtered by 0.45 um membrane; material: drinking water | place: USA | collected 2012-12-20 | depth 0 m
TCTCTGCTAGTCTAGAGCCATCTATTTTAGAGGATGGGTGTTTTATGCAAAAAGGAAATTGCGCTTTGCAGATAGGAATTATGAATTTCAAAACCATGCCAATTCTTGTCAATTTGTTAAGTTTAAAATGCGCTGATAACGATCAATTTTTTTATCATCGCACGAAAAATTTCCTGCTAATCATGCTCATGAGCGTTTGTTTGTTATCGATGCAAGAAGCATTTGCATGGGATGTATCCGTTAAGCCGATTTCCGACAAGCTGGTATTAAAAACGAATGACACGCGATGGATCCGTTTAGGCGCCGGTTATCGCGGCACAGGATTGTGGACAGAAAACCTTAATGGCAATTTAAGCAGCGGTCATTACAGTAATGACAATGCGCGTCTCTATTTAAACGGTCAAATCAATCAGCATCTCAAGTTTGAAGTCAATACCGAATGTTTTTTCTGTAACAACACCGCCACTGGTGAAAATCCCCGGATGTCTTATAACATTCTGGATGCGATAGCGAAATTTGAATATAACCGGTACTTTAATGTCTGGGGTGGGCGCATGTTGGCGCCTACGGAACGGGGAGAACTAAGCGGTCCTTTTTTTCAGGCTACGCATGATGCATTTAAAACTCCGTTCTTCTCTCAAGATTTCAGTGTTAAATTCGGCGAAGGCGGTGCAGGCCGATATGGCCGTGACGATGGTGTAACTTTCTGGGGTAATGCGGCACCCGGTTTCGTACCTGGAACGCTTGGTTACGCGATGGGGGTTTTCCGCGGTTTGGAGTCATCGCATACATCCGGACCCAATTCGAGCGGCACGGTCCTTACAGCCGCGCGCGTTACCTATAACTTTTTGAATCCGGAAAAAAATCCCGGTTACTATACTTCCAGTACGTATTATGGCAAAGCCGGAGATATTTTAGCGGTGGCATTCGGCATGTCATATCAAAAGAATGGCGCCGGATCTTCTGTGCATCGCAGTGATTTTCTTGGTTTTGTAGGCGATGCGTTATTTGAGAAAGTGCTTCCCAATAACATGGGGGTCTTCACGGCAAATGGTGAATACAAGCAATTTTATGCAAATTATTCGACTGCCGCGTTTAGTGATAAAGACTGTTTTTGTATGTTCGATGGTAAATCATGGACAGTCACCGGTCTTTATTTAATACCCCATAAAATTGGTATCGGGCAATTCCAGCCCTACGGCAGATTTACCAGTGTTCAACCTAACCACAGCAGTAACAGGGAAGAAATAGAAACGGGTGTCAATTACATTATCGATGGCTTTAATGCGCGCATTTCGGCTTATTATCAGCATGGCGATCTATTAATGAAAGGATTGAATTATGCGCCTGGCATAGCGAGTCCGGCGGTCGATGTTTTTAAAATGTCGTTCCAATTGCAGATTTAGATCAACATTCGATCAATAACACGCAAATGCGTTACTAAGATCATGCTTCTACCCACTTACTCTGAAGAACCAGTCATTAAGCCACGGGATTCTGCTGTTTTGAATGATCACAAGCCGTCTATTACCGCGCTATCCGGAAGCAAAAGCCACCCAGATCATCAGCCGCTACAAGCCAGATTATCACTCAAATTTGCTGCCATTGACGATACAACACGTTTAGTAGAACGGGATCATTTTGGTCCGCTGCTGGTACAAAAACCATTGTATCCAGAAGGACGGAAAGTTTGCCATGCTGTCATTATTCATCCGCCCGGCGGGGTTGTTGGCGGAGATCAGCTCGAGATTACCGCTGATGCCGAAGCCTCTGCAAAAGTACAGATTACGACACCGGGTGCAGCTAAATGGTACAAAGCCAACGGCCACACTTCCCGGCAAAAAATCAGAATCCGCGTCAAAAAGGGTGCTTCTCTTGAATGGGTACCGCAAGAAACCATCTTCTATAACCATACTGACGTGGCCGTTGATCACCAAATCATACTTGAGGACGATGCGGTTTATATTGGTTGTGAAATTTTGTGTTTTGGCCGGACTGCGTTTGGCGAAACGTTTAGCGATGGTCAAATCAAGCAACGTACCAGCATTCAGCGGAATGGCAAGATCATTTGGTTAGAGCAAATCCGGTTACGTGGTGAGGATGCAGCGATGAACGGACCATTGGCTTTGTCGGGCAAAACGGTGTGTGCCACGCTGCTGCTGACGGGAAAAACAATACCTCAACCATTGCTGGATTTAGCCCGGGAGGAAGCTGGCAAGATCGCTCACGGAGTTGGTCAAGTAGGCATGTCTCAGCTTAAGGCGGTTACTGTGGTGCGTTATTTGGGAGATTCAAGCGAAGTGGCTCGGCATGTCATGTTGCGTGTCTGGGGATTGCTACGCCCGGAACTGATCGGATGCGCCGCGATTGTGCCACGAATGTGGAGTACATGATCGATCGTGGCGGTTCTACATAACATCACAGCTGCTGCAGCAATTTTATCGTAAATGTTGTTTTACCCAGGAGAAAAACTATGGACTTAACACCTAGAGAAAAAGACAAACTGCAAATTTTCACCGCTGGATTACTCGCTGAAAGACGTAAAGCGCGCGGTTTACGGCTCAATTATCCGGAAGCGGTTGCATTAATTACTTGCGCGGTATTGGAAGGAGCCCGGGACGGCAGGACAGTCGCAGAACTGATGACAGCCGGTCAGAGAGTATTGACTCGGACTGATGTAATGGAAGGCGTTCCCGAAATGATTCCGGATATTCAAGTCGAAGCCACTTTTCCGGATGGAACCAAACTGGTGACTGTGCATAATCCGATAGTTTAATTGATACTAAAAGAATAGGAGATTGTCATGAGAGTACCAATGATCCCCGGAGAAGTATTCACGGAGTCTGGTGAAATCGAATTGAATGTCGGTAGAAGAACAAAAACATTAACTGTTTCAAATGGCGGAGATCGCCCAATTCAAATTGGGTCCCACTTTCATTTTTACGAAGTGAATTCAGCCATGAAATTCGACCGTGAAGCTGCGTATGGCATGCGGTTGAATATTATGGCGGGAACAGCTGTGCGCTTTGAACCAGGGCAAGAAAGAACTGTGGAGCTGGTCGATCTCGCGGGAGACCGGATCGTTTATGGATTTAATCAAAAAGTGATGGGCAAACTCAAATAGTTTGTATCGCAATAATTTTACAGGAGTTAAAAAATGAGCGTAAAAATTTCCCGTCAAACTTATGCGGAAATGATGGGCCCAACGACCGGAGATCGAGTCCGATTAGCCGATACAGAACTTTTTATTGAAATTGAAAAAGATTTCACGACCTACGGCGAAGAAGTGAAGTTCGGTGGCGGCAAAGTGATCCGGGATGGTATGGGTCAATCGCAACGTAATCACGCAGATGTCATGGATACGGTGATTACCAATGCAGTCATAGTCGACCATTGGGGGATCGTCAAAGCGGATATCGGCATTAAAAATGGCAAAATCGCTAATATCGGCAAAGCCGGAAATCCCGATATTCAACCGAATGTGACGATGGCAATTGGTTCGGGCACCGAAATTATTGCCGGTGAGAATCTGATCGTTACCGCCGGAGGCGTGGATACGCACATCCATTTCATTTCGCCACAACAGGCCGAAGACGCCATGATGAACGGTATTACCACCATGCTGGGCGGTGGTACCGGTCCGGCGGTAGGAACAGCGGCAACCACCTGTACGCCGGGACCTTGGCATATTCACTCGATGCTCCGGGCATCCGATGGACTGGTCATGAATACCGGCTTCTTTGGCAAAGGCAATACCAGCTTACCTACACCGCTTGAAGAACAAGTGTTGGCGGGCGCATGCGGATTAAAGCTGCATGAAGATTGGGGAACAACGTTCGCGGCCATCGATAACTGTTTGGCAGTCGCCGACAAGTATGATGTGCAAGTTGCGATTCATACCGACACCATCAATGAAGGCGGCTATCTGGAAAACACCATTGCCGCGATGAAAGACCGTACCATTCACACCTTCCATACCGAAGGCGCCGGGGGTGGTCATGCGCCGGATATTATCGCGGTTGTAGGCCTTGACAATGTTTTGCCGTCATCGACCAACCCTACCCGCCCTTACACGGTCAACACGCTGGACGAGCATTTGGACATGCTGATGGTATGCCACCACTTGCACGCCAATATTGCCGAAGATCTGGCTTTTGCGGAATCGCGCATCCGTAAAGAAACGATCGCCGCGGAAGATATTTTGCATGATATGGGTGCAATTTCGATGATGTCCTCCGATTCACAAGCGATGGGCCGTATCGGTGAAGTGGTTTTACGCACCTGGCAGACTGCGCACAAAATGAAAGTACAACGCGGCACATTGCAGGAAGATAATTCCAGAAATGACAACTTCCGTGTTAAGCGTTATGTCGCAAAATATACGATTAATCCCGCCATCACACACGGTATCGCACATGCCGTTGGATCGGTAGAAACAGGCAAATATGCTGATCTTGTACTATGGAGGCCGGCATTCTTTGGTGTTAAGCCATCCATGATTCTGAAAGGCGGCATGATCGCGGCATCGCTCATGGGCGATCCCAATGCATCGATCCCAACACCACAACCCGTGCATTACCGCTACATGTTTGGCGGATACGGCGGCGGCATCAAAACATCCTGCTTTACATTTGCCTCTCAAGCCGCGCTGAACGCTGGCTTAGTCGAGCAATTGAAGCTGGATAAAAACCTGATTACGGTTAAAAATACCCGTAATCTGCGCAAGAAAGACATGATTCACAATAGCGCAACACCCAAAATGGAAGTCGATCCGGAAACTTATGAAGTGCGCGCTGATGGACAATTGCTGACATGCGGCGCCGAAGATGTGCTGCCAATGGCACAGCGATACTTCCTCTTCTAGGAATATGGCTGGCATTGGAGATGCTCAGCAAAAGATGTAAGAAGAAATTGTTCCATTGACAAAATGGTGGCTATCATAGCTTCGTTGCTGTGATAGCCGGTTGGTAATCGTTTTCATTGACCAAAATAATAAAATGCTTACGCTCAATACTAAAATAGATCATGCAGAATCAGTTTTTGCGCAACTTGTGCTTCCCTATGAAATGCGCGAAAACAGCAGATTAAGAACAGCACTTGCATCGGGCGAGGAGGTAGCCATTTTTACCGCGCGCGGCACTGTACTGCGCAATAACGATTTACTCAAAGGCGATGATGGCCGCGTTGTGCAGATTGTTGCAGCGCATGAATCCGTTTACCGGATTACATGTAAAACGCCGCACGATTTATTGCGTTGCGCTTTTCATTTAGGTAACCGGCACACACAAACGCAAGTGGGCGAAGGCTTCTTGCGGATTCATCAAGATCCGGTATTGAAACAAATGCTGGAGGGTCTGGGGGCCACGGTTATGGAAGAAAGCGCGCAATTTGAACCGGAATCGGGCGCTTATGGCGCAGGCGGCGGGCACCATCACCACCATGGTGACGGGCATTATCATGCGCACGGACCGCTTGCTCCGATACCGGCACGGCAAAAGATTCACCGGCCTTCCGATCCTCAATCCTAGGAAATGACTTTGCAAGCCGCTGCGTTGCTCCGTTTACTGCAATTGGCCAGCCCTTCTTTGCCGATAGGCGCATACACCTATTCGCAGGGTCTGGAATCCGCCATCGAAAAGGGTGCTGTCCATAATGAGAGCTCGGCGCGTGCGTGGATTTCCGAATCCTTAAGCATCGTTGCCGACTTTGAAGCACCCATTGTATGGCGCTTGCTGAAAGCTTTCTCTGAACGCAATGCCGAGGCTGTGAGTTATTGGAGCGAATGTTTTATTGCTGCCCGTGATACCGCTGAGTTTCGTGCGGAAACGATCCAAATGGGCTATTCCTTAGGAAAACTCGTGCTGGATCTGAACATCGCGGATGAATCGTTGCGCACAATCCTGGTAAACCAACCGGAAATTCCCTTGCCTACGGCTTTCGCGTGCGCCGCCGAAGCGCTTGCGGTGCCTCATGAAGCGGCGCTGCTTGGTTTATTGTTTTCCTTGATTGAGAATCAAGTGCTTGTCTGTGTTAAATCCGTGCCGCTAGGACAAGTTTCCGGACAAAGCCTGCTATTTTCACTCCACCCCATGATAGAGAAAGCATCACATCACGCCCAATCGCTTGATGACGACGAATTGTCGAATTGGGCGCCAGGACTTTCATTACTGTCCATGCAGCACGAGATTCAATACAGTAGAATTTATCGATCATAAACGCGAGGTATTAGACCATGAATAAACAACCCAATCCGCTTCGAGTAGGCATCGGTGGTCCGGTAGGGTCCGGCAAAACGGCGTTATGCGAGGCGCTCAGCAAAAGAATGCGCGATCGTTATGAGATGGCTGTGATCACGAACGATATCTACACCAAAGAAGACATGGAGATCCTGTTGCGCGCCAAAGCGCTGCCACCGGAACGGTTGATGGGCGTGGAAACGGGTGGATGTCCGCATACTGCAATCCGTGAAGATGCGTCGATCAATTTGGAAGCCATTGCGCGCATGACGGCCGATTTTCCCGATCTTGATCTTATTCTGGTCGAATCGGGGGGGGATAATTTAGCTTCCACATTTAGCCCCGAATTGTCCGATCTGACGATTTATGTGATCGATGTTGCCGCTGGAGAAAAAATACCGCGTAAAGGCGGCCCTGGCATTACGCGCTCAGCCCTTCTCGTCATTAACAAAATCGATTTAGCTCCCTACGTGGGTGCAAGCTTGGAAGTAATGGCACGGGATGCCAAGAAAATGCGTGGCGAACGCCCCTTTGTGTTTACTAATTTACACACAGGCGAAGGTGTGGATCAGGTGATCGACTTTATTGTAAAACAGGGATTATTGGAAGAAGTAAAGCAGGAATCCGCTTAATTCGCCGTGTTTCCGGCACCTCGGCTAGTTATAAACTTTAACGCTAGCTAAATGTTATTTGGGACAAATCTTTTTTTATATCAATTTTAGGAGTTGATCATCATGGATTGGTCTTTATCAATTGACAAAGCAATACCAAGGCCTTTGCGTGTCATCCTCAGAGGAGTCGGGCAAGTATTTTTTTGCTGCAATGCAGTGACCGGTCTTATTTTTCTTATTGCTTTGTATGTCGGCGGCATTACCGCCGGAATTGCTGCGACAGTGGGAGTCATCAGCAGTACGGTTGCGGCTTATCTTTTAGGTTTTTCGGAAGATGATATTGATGCCGGGCTTTATGGATTTAATGGCACTCTGGTAGGTCCCTGTTTATTCTTATTTCTTGAAAACACACCGCAGCTTTGGCTGTATGTCGTTCTGGCTTCAATTCTATCCACCGTCGTACTGGCTGCGCTGATGCGAATTCTGCAGCCTTATAACATCCCGGCCTCCACCTCCCCCTTCGTTCTCACATGCTGGATGTTTTTGGTGGCTGTTTATGCTTTCGACGGATTTTCACGCGGCCCGGTGTTGCCAGTTCCCGGAATCCCTAGCGATATTGCCGCAGCCTCGGTAGTTTCAACCGAATTCGCCACTTTTACGCAAGCTTCAGCTGAAGCCTGGTATACCGCCATCACCAAAGGGATTGGTGAAGTCATGTTCGCCGATAGTATCATCGTTGGCATTTTATTCCTGACCGGCATTGCGATAACTTCTCTGCGTGGCGCATTCATGGCGTTTTCCGGTGCAGTCGTTGGCGTTGCTGTTCCGGTTTTTCTCGGCGCGGATAAAACGCTTATTGAAATGGGGCTTTACGCTTTCAATCCGGTACTGACTATGATGGCGGTTGGCTGGGTTTTTCTCAAACCCAGTACGGGCAGTGCTATTCTAGCTTTGCTGGCGGGGATTCTGACGATTATCTGTCAAGCCGGATTAGCCAGCTTCCTGGCACCAATCGGTTTGCCGACACTGACATTTCCTTTTGTTCTGGTCATGTGGATGTTTCTGTTTGCAGCCGGTAAGTCCAAGTATTGGGGAAATACTTGATAAGATAAGATTATTAGAACTCCTTAAATTTCAACCCGCCAATGAGCGGGTTTTTTTATTGTTTTGAGTGATCAATATCAAGTCATCGGACTACTATGTGTATGCGAGGTGACGGAATGGGAATGCGGTTCCTGGTTCTGCTCGACTGGAACGATATGCAGTTTGCCATGCCGCACACCGTTGGTGGCCATCACCTGGTGCGCAAAAAGCCTGACATCCTGAACGGTGCCGCGCAGAATCGCAACTTCAAGGCAATTATCGTGATCCATATGCACATGCATGCTCGACAGCGTTAAATCATGATGATGGTGGTATGCGGAGGTTACTTGACTGGCTAAATCTCTTTCATGGTGATTATAAATGTAGCTGAGCGTGGCAATGCAATAGCCTTTGTTGTCTTTTTCCAGGCGGGTGGATTCAAGGTAATCCCGCACCAGATCACGGATTGCTTCCGATCGGTTATCATAACCGCGTGCTTGGGAAACCTTATCGAATTGCTGAAACAGCTGATCATCCATTGAAATAGTAAATCGTTCCATAAAAACCTCCATCGATTGTCATCGATAATGATGATGAAAATAAAAGTCTTTTTCTTATTGCAGCAGCAAGCTTAGACTCATACCGCTGCGCCGGTTAAAAATTCGCTATCCAACTGACGCGCAATGAGCGGTTTTCAATTGGATGGAAGTGCACATCGCTGACTCCGGCGGCAGGTTCGCCGGGTAACCGGGATGTGTAATAGTAATCGATCGTATGGGCATGCGTATTCAATAGATTAAAGCCTTGCAAGGTCATCCGCACATTTTTGCTGATTTTATAACCGATCTGGCCATTGAGCGTCACAATGTGATCGGATTGCACACTGTTGTCTTCGATCAGTGGCCGTTTGCCAAAATAACGGATTTGCAGATTACCAAAAAATGGACCGACATCGTCCACAGTGACCGCTAATTTGCCCACCCCCCGGATTGCGCCGGGTATATGATTGCCCGCCGGATCGGAGCCGCTAAAACGCGCCCGCGCAAGCGCATAATCGACATCGACTGTTAGCCAATCGTTAGGTTTATAGAACAGCGCAACTTCAAATCCTTCCCGCTTGCTTGGACGGGTGGGTTCGGTCGTGCCGGCATCACCAACAAACAGGAGCTCCGAAGCCATATCCAAACGGAATAAGGCAAAGGATGCCTGTAAACCTGGAATGATCGCTGTTCTTGCGCCAACTTCGTAGCCGGTTGAGCGCACCAGCGGGTTGACGGGCTGAATCGGATCGCCGGATTTTGGATCGATGGTGGATGTGGTGCCGCGCGCATCGTTACTATGAAAACCGCCGCCATAGTTGAAATAAAATTCCGTTTGTTGCCAGGGCCCGAAGATCAAGCTTAGCTTGGGATTGGTGATGCTGTCGTAGCGATTGCCCGAATTCACGCTGATATTACTGTTGACATCAAACCAGAAGAAATCCGAACGCACGCCCGCTACGCTGCGGAATTTTTCCAGCCACTGTACGCCGTTCTGATAATAAATACCGATGCTGTTCTGATTGATGTGGTCTTTGCGGGTGGTCGACAAAGTCTGTCGCTGCTTTGTGCTCAACAATCCGTTGTCGATGATATCGTTCTGAAACTGGACGCCTGCGGTATTCTCAACTTCAAAACTGCCTATTTTGTTGACCCAGGCTTGACTCAAATTCATCGCCGACTGAAAGCGTTTATCGAATTGCGAGAATTGATCGCCGTTCACGGGATCATCCAAGAAATAGGTAAAGTTCGAGAATAATGCCGTGCTGGTATGTAGGGTGTACAAATTCAATTGCGTTTTACCGAAGCGCCCGGCGTGCTCTAACGCGCCGGACAGGCTGAAACGGTGCGACTTGCCGCCATCGCTCGGATCGACGGCGCCCAGCCGGGGAATTAAGCCGCTTGCAACCGCCCGCAGCGGAATCTGGTCGGTAGAATTCCATTTTCCACCATAACCCATCGCCGTGACATTGAACTTGGTAGGACCGTTGTCCTGGCTGTAACGCAGCACTGCATTAAATTTTTTGAAATCTTCGTGTTTGATCCACGGACCATCTTTGGTAAGCAATTCCAGCGCATACAAAATATTACCGCCTCCCGCTTTACGCGACTTCGCCACCAATCCGCGCATGAAGCCTTGCTCTCCCAGACCGTAGCTGGCGATACCTTTCGGCAGCGTGTTGACGTAACCCAGGCTGACGGCGCCCGCCGAGGAAAAATCACCCTGTCCCGCATAATAGGGTCCCTTCATGTACTGAACGCTGCTAATCAACTCTGGGATAAGAAAATTGGTATCCGACCAGCCTTGACCATGACCATGCGAGCGTTGGTTGACCAGCATACCGTCGACGGTAATCCGTAAATCCGTGCCATGATCGAGATTGAAGCCGCGTAAGAAATACTGATTGGCTTTGCCTTCGCCGCTATGTTGCGTCACGACCAAACCCGGCACAGTTTCCAGCAATTCACCGGGACGGTAAACGGTGCGTAGATCGAGTTGCTGCTTGAGCACCGTACCTTCATTGGCGGAATCGGCACTGCCTATCAACTCTCTTGCCTTGGCGCGCACAGTCATTTCTTTCAGTGTCGGTACACCGGCCGCGTTGGCTGGCTCCTGCGGCCAGATCAATGAAAGCAATGTGCAGCTGATAAATGTCCGCTGCGGTGATGCATCGAGCTTGGTCATTTTTTACGTATTAATTCTTTAGAAAAATGTATTCATTTCATGCATCTCGGATTATGTTTCTGTAAGCGCCATGCTTAGATTGGATGGCGCTTCTTACTTCACAATAAGGAAAAATCTGATATTTGTATGATAAATTCTTTTTTCTTCACACGAAATAAGTGTTAGCACTTATTTTTATAGGCAGCAATAACCGCTTTAATGCGGATTAATTTGCTCAAGCGAATGAAATACCGGAGATGGGGTAGAATGGAATCAGTTTTTTATTGAAATCGGGCATGCTATGAAAAAATTCATGAACAGCGCGGTTATGCTGATATGTGGAGTGCTGACACTCTTTTTTCACCATTCGCTACTTGCCTCGGACAGTCGTGACAAGCCGAATGTTGTGACTACGGTTTCTCCGATCACCAACATGGTGCAAAACATCGGTGGAACCCATATCAAGGTTACGGGAATCGTTCCCGGTGGCGTCGATTCTCATACCTTCGAGCCCATTCCTTCCGACATAAAAACGCTGCAAGCGGCCGACCTGATCGTCATGAACGGTCTCGATCTGGAATTGCCCACCTTAACATTGGCGGAAAAAATCAAAAAAACGGCAACATCAATCCTGCAATTGGGAAACCGCGCACTGAAAGCAGAAGACTGGCGTTATGATTTCAGTTTCCCGCGCGAGCACGGCCACCCTAACCCTCATGTGTGGCTCAATATTGAATTAGTGATGCGGTATGCGGAAATTATCCGGGAAGCCCTTACCGCCTTGGATCCGGCCAATAAGGCGGCCTATCAGGCGAATGCGGCAACCTATCTCAGTAAGCTGCACAAATTGGATCAAGCGATTTTTGCATGTATCGAGACAATTCCCGAGAAGAGTCGCAAGCTGGTTACTTATCATGATTCTTTCGCTTATTTTGCACCACGCTACGGTATGACCGTGATTGCGGCTATACAACCTGCCGATTTTTCAGAGCCGGGTCCGCAGGAAGTTATCAGCATCATTAAGCAAATCAAAGAATCCGGCGTGCCCGCGATCTTCGGTTCGGAAGTTTTCCCCAGTAAGGTGATGGCGCAAATCGCGCGCGAATCAAAAGCCAAATTTATCGATCAATTGTCCGACGACGCATTGCCCGCCGCGCCTAACCATTCGTTTATTGGCATGATGGTCCATAACATGACCGTCATGACCGAAGCACTTGGCGGAAATCCAACATGCGTGGCTAATATCGATGCCAGCAACATTCCCTTCTGATCCGCAAGCACACCATGCGATCAAATTAACCGGCGTCACCGCTGGTTATGAGCAAAATATCGTATTCGATAATCTCTCGCTGGAAATTGCCGCCGGTCAGTTTACCGGCATCGTCGGACCTACAGCCAGCGGCAAAACTACCCTGCTCAAAATTATCTTGGGCTTGCATTCAGCGCACGCGGGTACAGTGCAACTGCATGACAACACACCTGCAAATAAAGTAAAGCCGGGCACCATTGGTTATGTGCCGCAACTGGGCAGTGTCGACTGGAATTTTCCGGTAACCGTCGAAGAAGTAATTACCATGGGCCTATACACCAATGGCCGTATTTGGCCATGGCTCAGTGCTCTGGAACGCGCACGCGTGCGCGATCTTGCACAGCGATTGAACATCGACAATTGTTTACAGCATCATATTAGCGATATATCGGGCGGTCAGCGGCAACGTGCGTTTCTGGCGCGCGCGTTGATCAACAATCCCAAACTGCTGATACTCGATGAGCCGACTTCCGGCGTGGATATCAAGACACAGCATGAAGTGTTGCATTTATTAAGCGACATCAACCGGGAAGGCATCACCATCATGCTGACGACGCATGACTTAAACGCAGTAGCTTCCCATCTGCCATGGATTATCTGCTTTAACCGGGGAATTGTGGCGCAAGGCCGTCCGCACGACATTTTTACGAATGAAATCATGACCCGGACTTACGGCGGCGATATCGTCATCGTAAAATACCAAGGCCACTTACTCATCGCCAACAGTACCCCGCTCAATTTTATCGATGAGAATCAGTAATGGAATTTCTGCTCGAACCGCTTGAGTATGAATTTTTTCGCCATGCCTTGCTCGCGGCCTTCATAATCGGTGCATCCAGCGGATTGATCGGTGTTTATGTCGTGCTACGCGGCATGAGCTATGTCGGTCATGGACTATCGCATGCGGCAATTGGCGGCGCAATCGTGGGTATCACCCTGAATTTGAATTTTTACACGGGCGCATGCGCAATGGGGTTGCTCGCAGCGCTGATCATCAACAAAATTACAGCAAATAATAAAATTAAACTCGATGCCGCTATCGGCATTGTCACAACCGCCATGTTTGCGCTTGGTGTGGCGATTGTGAGCAAAATGCGTAATTTCAAGCAGAACTTTGAAGCAGTATTATTCGGCAATATCCTCGGCATCACCGATCAAGATTTAATGATCATTGCACTTGTGGCTGGTATCACGCTGATCACCATGTTTTTTAGCTACCGCGCACTGCTCTTCTCCACATTCGATAGTGAAGCGGCACAGGTATCCGGCATCAAGACCGCACAGATTCAATTGCTATTTTCCTTGTTACTGACACTTTCCGTGATCGCATCCTTGAATGTAGTCGGCGTCACCATGGTTGCGGCCACGCTCATTGCACCTGCAATAACGGCGCGAATGTTGACCGATAGCTTTAGCAAAATGATCATGTATTCCATGTGCCTGGGTGCAATAACCGGCGTAACCGGCATGTATCTCAGCTATATTCTTAACGTTCCTTCCGGCACAACCATCGTACTATTCAGCGCGTTGGTATTCAGCCTGTCGTTATTGATAAAACCTCTGCGCAGCCTCAAAAAACGATTACCGCTTCCTTAACACCCAGTGTCTTTCCAGCAGCTCCGCTAAAAGAATCGAGAGTTATGTCGCTATAGCAGTTCAATTTGTATTCGCGGCATGTTCGATTCCGCTAACACCGGCCCATTCGGGTAAAAAGGAGCGCAATAATATGGAAGGATTGATTGTTGAACCATCCAGAACTTATCAAAAACTGCTATCAACCGCGATCGAATCAGGCGGATTGGGTACCAGACAAGTTTCAACGGGTGGTGAAGCGCTCACCTTACTAAGGAAACAACCTTTTGACCTGGTATTTATCGCCACTCACTTGCAGGACATGGATGGCCCGATGTTTTCATCGCAATTACGCGCCGATTCGCGCACCCGGCAAATTCCACTGGTCATGATTACCGCCAACGACGATAAGGAATTTCAGGACGAAGCATTTTCAGCCGGTGTGACAGAAATATTTTCCAAGCACGAATTGGATAAAATCACCAGTTATACCGTGCAGTTCTCAAGAAAACGATGCAACAAAGCGATGAGCGGTCATATTTTGTATCTTGAGGACAGCACCTCCACGGCAAGCGCAGTGACTGCATTGCTGACCGATTGCGGTTATACCGTGGATCATTTCAGCAATGGTGAAGAAGGATTGCTGGCGTTGCAAAACAATGATTATGACTTGGTGTTAGCCGATACTTTGCTGAAAGGCAGACTCAATGGTCACGCGATTGTAAAAGCCATTCGCAGTCTTGAGGATGACAAAAAAGATGTACCGCTACTGGTCTTCTCGGTTCTTGACGATGCAAAGCGTAAAGTGGAATTGCTGCGCTCCGGTGTCAATGATTACGTCAGCAAGCCGCTGATCCAGGAAGAATTACTAACACGAATCAACATGCTGATCAGTAACAAGAAATTGTTAAGTAAAGCAATCATGCAGCAGGGCCAGATGCTCGAATTGGCAATGAAGGATCCACTTACCGGTTTATATAATCGCTTTTTTCTGCTGGAAACGGCGCCATCGAAATTGAGTGAGGCCGCTCGGCACAGCATTTCATGCAGTTTGATTATGGTGGATATCGACCGGTTCAAAACCATCAATGATAATTTTGGTCTCGCCAGCGGAGATAAAGTATTGAAAGAAGTTGCCGCGACACTTACCGGCTCCATTCGCAGAGAAGACATCGCAGCACGTTATGGTGAGGAAGAATTCGCCCTGCTGCTGCCGCATTGTGATCTTGCGGGTGCGGCAATGATCGCCGAAAAAATACGTCAATCCATCGAGCATCTGCACCCCTCCGGCATTCAAGTCACCGCAAGCCTGGGTGTCGCAGAATTACAACCAAACTCACCCGATGGTTTTTCCGGCTTATTGAAAACTGCCACAGAAGCAGTCGACCGGGCTAAAGCAACTGGCTGTAATCGAATCTTCGTGCACCAATCGTAAAGAACCTGTGGAGCGCAGATCAAGTTTAAAAAACTGTGGCTGCTACGCAGAATTCCGTTCCTGCATGATGACCGCATGGCTCTGAATATAACGTTGTTGTTTCTTTTCCTTGATTGCGCCGACATGCACCAGAATCAACGCATCCACGCAGTTTGAGAATTGCGGATCGATATTAAAACCGAGAAACTCGCAACCGCCCGGCTCGCACAATTCCACGTACTGCTTATACAGCACCGGCACTTTAACACCGGATGCATCGAGTTTCTCTTTTAGCAGTACATACGCGTGCTTATATTCCGTTTCATCAGCGGCTTTGTTGTACGTTGCAAAATCCGCTGCTGCATCAAACTCAAACGGAATCCTGGGAGCGATCAGCTGCTGGTCATTGCCGCACAGTTGATGGTAGAAATTTGCGATCGTTTGTTGCGCCGCTTCCGGTAGCGCAGTGCTCATCGACACCGGCCCGACCATATAGCGAACTTCCGGATGCTGATACAAATAAGCCCCGATGCCATACCATAGATAATCTAAGCTGCGTTTATTTTGATAGCGAGGCTGAATGAAACTGCGTCCCAGCTCGATCGATTGCTCCAAGTATGGCAGAAATGCCGGATTAAATGCAAATAAGCTGTGCGTGTATAGTCCCTCTGCACCACGCGTTTTGAGAATTCTCGCCGCTTCGCCGATACGATAAGAGCCGATAATTTCCAACTCATCTTCATCCCAAAGAATCAGATGCCGGTAGTAGCGATCGTAACTGTCGACATCGAGGGCATTACCGGTGCCCTCCTGAACCTGGCGGAATGACAATTCACGTAACCGCCCGATTTCGCGCATCACACTGGAATTCGGTAGATAGTCGAACAGATAAATATGCTTGCCGTCCTGCGTTTTGCCAATCAACTGCGACGCTTTCAGTTCCTTGCGGATCAACTTGGTGCGGACGGGATGAATGATATTTTCAATCGGCTTAAACAGTTCCTTCTTTTTCTTCTCGCCGAGCCAGTAAACTTGCTTGCGCATCAACTTTGCTGCCGCTTTCTTGGATAAATCCATCGCGGCGATCGATTCCCACGGAATCGGTTTGCCAATGCGGAACGAAACTTCACCGCCTTTCTTGTTGAACATTTCATTGACCAGCATCATCGTACCAAGCGGCTTGTAAATGCTCGATAAACCATAAAACATCGCGGAATTTTTGCCGCCGATATGCACCGGCACAATCGGCGCTTTGGTTTTCTTGGCCAACGAAATAAATCCGGATTTCCATTTACCGTCGCGCACCCCCAGCGGAGAAATACGCGACACTTCGCCAGTGGGAAACACAATCACCGCTTGCTCCGCCTCCAGCGCCGCTACAATCAAGTTCAAATTGTCGCGATGCTTCGCCACCTTGGAAAAATTATCCACCGGCAGAAACAAACTTTTCAGCGGATCGATACAATCCAGCAAGCTCGTCGACACAATCTTCACATCGGTGCGAATCTCCGATACTAATTTCAACAGCGTCAAACCATCCAGTGAACCGAGCGGATGATTGGCTACAATCAATACCCGGCGCTGATCCGGAATGCGTGCCCGGTCCTTGCTGGAAACCTGAAACGAAAAATTAAAATGCTCCAGCACCGCATCGTTGAATTCCAGTCCTTCCAAATGCCGATGCGTCACGATAAAACGATTGATCTCTTCCTGATGCAACAGCTTCTTCAACAACGAAGACGCCGCTTTCATTAGCGGCTTATCGCTCTGCGCCTGCGAATCTGGGAAATAATCTTTCAGCATTGCATCGACATCCAGCATAAAACCGACTCCATTACGGGAATTGAATGTTGATGAGGATATAGGATTAATGTGACAAGAAAATGACAGTGAGTTTTTTTACTAATTGATTCATCTCATGTTTGTGAATCTTATGAAGATTGATATGATGAAAGCCAAATCAAAAAGTTATCATAAAACATCTCCCTGGGCATTCGATTCATTCATGAAAATTCGAAGAATTTCACTTACAAAAGAAGCACTGCTCAAGATGGCGCCACCCGATCGAGATTTTCTATTATTGGCAGGTCATATTCAAAATGAATTGAATTCACTTCATAAAGTATTTACTTGGTGCCTCCAAAACCGTTCTTTAGAGGATTCAGCAACAATCGAAAATATTGCTAGTAGAGCACAAGCGATGATCTATGCTCGTTTACTTGCCGGTAAGCTCTGCGAAGCACGACAAGTTCTGGATATTTCTTTCTTTGGCACAAAGCTCTCTCATCGTATTGAACCGCGTTTGCATCCCAATGCGCAAGCTGCGCTAAGTAGAATAAAGCGCTACTTTGGACGCGCCAATACCATCTATAAAGTCAGAAACTCTTTTGCCTTTCACTATTCAGCTGATGAGTTCAGTCTCCATTGGGAGGCTGCTATCAACGAATCATCGTTTGAAGTTATTGCTGGTGGAACCGTTGGCAACAATCTTTATCTGGCATCTGAATTAGTTGCTAATACTGCAATGCTTAGTAATATCAACCCAATAAATCTTGAAGATGCTCTTGGTTCACTCTTCAACGATACCCAATCAATGGCATCGCAATTTGCAGATTTTCTAGAAGGCGCTATCGTCGCAATCCTTGAAGAACAATTCGGTTCCGGCCTATCTGGCATCGGCCAAGAAGAAGTCATTCTGCCTACTCACAAGTTCTCAGAAGTTAGTATTCCGTACTTCTGCGTTCCAGATGATAGAGCGAAAAATGCTTAGCGCTCAAGGTATAAGATCTACAAGAAGAGCTTATTGCATCAAGAGCTCAATCGTTTTCATTCGATATTGCTTTCTCGCCACACTCGAAATGACAATTAGCCTAAGATTCTCTAACAAGTCATTCCAGTGGATCGGTTTAATGAAAGTATGCCAAGCAGTGGAATATTGACGTTAAAAATCACAAAACCGACGCATCTTTCAGCCTCAGATTTTCAACATATGGAACAAAATCACGATCTGAGAAAAGCAAAGGTGTTTTGGTTTCGATGCAGTACGTGGCGATGAGGCAATCGATGGTTTTTCTGATGGTAATGCCTTGCTTTCTCAGCATGCGATAGTTCTGGGCCGATTTAATTGCCAAATCACTGTTGCAAAGTTGCACGAGCTCAAGCTCTGTCAGTAGTGATTTTGCTATTTGATAATCTTTGTCGTTTCTAAATCCTTGCAGCACTTCAGCTAAAATTAAATCTCCAACAATGATCACCGTGCTGGACAGATAATGATCGAGTTTTTCGGTCTGATCGCTAATTTTACCGTTGAAAAAATCCACCCATACACTGGTGTCGATCAATACCATCAATCCGTTCTCATGTCATCGAGATTACCATCCCATTTCAATTTACCCCGATGCTGCTTGATCTCTTCTTGTTTCTTTATTCTTATCAAAGTTAACAAGCCAAGTTCTACGGCTTCTTTTTTGGTCTTTGCGCCGGTCAACTTGATGACTTCATTCATCAGTTCGTCATCAATAACAATATTGGTTCTCATCATACCTCCATGTGTATGGTTGCACTCTATTGTACACATAGAATATAGAATACGCATATCGTTCACTCGTTGTTATTGGCTGGATAGCTCGTTTATCGTTGTATCAAGCCATTGCTTAATGTTTTGAACCAACCACTCCGGTTCATCCAACGGTAAATCATGTCCGGCGGTTTCATGCTCAACATAATCCGCATTCCAAGTTTGTGCCAATTTGCGGCTGCAGCGGTAATCCACTAGCCGGTCCGCCCGGCTGGTGACGACCAATAGCGGTTGCTGCGGTTTTGTGGTGACTGAAAATTTCATGGCGGCGAGCAATTGGTTTCTGGCGCTGGCTGGCGATACGGGATTCTGTTGTTGCCATTGCTGCCAGGATTCGAGCAGTTTTGTATCGTGTTGATGGCGATTGGAAGTCAACCGCAAAATATCCGCTTCCCTTTTCGCAACAGATTGAAAAATCAGCGGCAGAACATGCGGATAAGCCGTCCAGCGCAGACGGTGGTAAAACGGCGATAGCGGTCTGGCGCTGGTGTTGATCAGCACCGCAGCTTCGATCTCCTTGGGGTAGCGTGTCATCCAATCGACCGCAATCATGCCGCCCATCGACAAAGCAATCAGCCGGATTGGTTGATTTGAATTGATTTGCTGGCGCAACGCGCCGGTCATAGCGGCGATGGTGTCCGGGCTGGTTTCATGATTGCGCAAACCATTGCCGGGAATATCCGGTGTGCTGATCAGCGCAGCGGGAAATTGCTGTTGCAGTTGACCGGTAAATTTCCCCCAATGCCGCGCTTCGCGCCACAAGCCGCGCAGCAGCACGAAATGCGGCGCATGATTCATGGATACCACAGCGCCAGCGCTTGTTGTTCCAGTTTTTCCGCGTCACTTTGATTGATCCAAGTTTGGTACGATAGCGTGGCGTGCAGCAAAAATTCCATCAGGATCAAATGGCTCCTCAGCACGCGATTCAGCCGGTGCGGTTTGATCGGGTGATACAGGCCAAGCAATTGCCGCAGTTGCAGCGGATTCTTGCAGATCCAGCGCCATGACCCCATTTCCAGCGTCAATGGCAGAAAAACATTGTTCTGTTCCAATGACTTCAAGTACAAAAAATCCCACAAATCGCCATGCACCAGATAGTGCTGCGATTGCGGTTCAAACAAATAATCCTGATGCGGATAAGTCTGCATGAACAGGTTGCGCAAATAACAAACTTCCTTCAAATGTTTGATCGGCTCGCAGCGGCTGCGGGCATAAGGAAACCAGATCTGATTGCGGAAACCGAAACCGGAATGGCAATCCAGCACCAGACTGAATGGCGCGGGTAAGACTTCCCGTGTGATGAAATCGCACAGTGCTTGCGCTTCGGATTGCATGGGTTCATTGGTTTTTCCGCGATACCAAGGCAAAGTGGATGAAATCCGGTGCCCGCCGGCGAGCAGGATGGTTCTTTCCTGGCTATCGACCGGCGCGTTGCGCATCAAATCGACGCCCTGCCCGTTCGCGCGGGTTTTGTTCAGCATGCCAACGGGATTGACGAGGGGTATGAAATGAATGCGCACTTGTTGCAGTATCTCTGCCAATACCCGGTCCCACTTGAGCCGCTCCAGCAAGCCTTCGAGGAATGCGATGACGACTTGCGTGCCGATACGCTCCAAGCCGTGAATACCGGCGACATACGTTACACACGGCACATCCGGCGCGCGGTTGCCGAGTGTCAGCGCGTACACCGGCAACAGATCATCGCCGTGCGGCACCTGGCAAAGCACTCGGCTCTGCAAGATCGCCTCATTGCGCTCTCGCAGAATAGCCTCGATTTGTTCCAGCTCGGGAAAGGATTGTTTGATCGTTGACGGAGCGCGCATTTTGCAGGGTTGAGTGTTGCCGGAGTGCCGGTTGCGGTAAAAGGCAGATGTTACTCGAAACTTTTCTTTTGCAGCAAAGAATCGCCGTAAATACTGAGCTGTTTTCCTTTTTTCACAAAGAATTCATCAATATTTAACAAATGCTTCAAAGAAGCTTAACAAACACACTCTATGCTGCACTGCCATGACTAATCCACTTAAAAAGGCATTTATGGTGAAGAATAAAGCCCCCATCAAAGTAAGAAGCGTCTGGATTTCGGATGTGCATCTCGGGTTTCGCGGTTGCCAGGCGGAAGCGCTACTGCACTTTCTGCACTCGGTTGAAACCGATTATCTCTTCCTGGTCGGCGATATCGTCGATTTCTGGAGCATCAAAAAGAGCCCTTACTGGCCGCAGCACCATACCAATGTCATCCGCTCTATCCTGGGCAAAGCCAAGCACGGTACTAAGGTAATTTACGTGCCGGGCAATCATGACGAAGCCTTGCGGGACTGTATCGGCCATGTGTTCGGTAATGTGGAAATTCATCAGGATTATGTACACACCACCACGGATGGTAAAAAACTGCTGGTCATGCACGGCGATGAATTCGATATGATCGTGAAGAACAGCCGCTGGCTCGCCAAATTAGGCAATATCGCTTACGACACTCTGCTAGATCTAAATCATTATATCAATAGGTTACGTAAATTCTTTGGTTATTCGTACTGGTCGCTCGCGGCTTATCTGAAGTTGAAGGTGAAAAACGCGGTCAGTTACATCAGCAGTTTTGAAGAAGCCTTGGCGCACTTGGCTAAAGATCGTGGCGTTGACGGTGTCGTGTGCGGTCATATCCATCACGCGGAATTGCGGGAAATCAATTCAGTGCTGTATTGCAACGACGGCGACTGGGTGGAAAGCTGTTCTACCCTGTTTGAGCATCTCGATGGTTCTCTGGAACTGGTTTTCTGGGCTGAGAGGTTTGAGCAGCACAAAAATCTCGTGCACGCGGAATTGCTGGCCAGCAAGCGGGCAGCTTAAACGCACCGTTGAAACACGCTTTGCATTCTAAAACCATTTTAAGCCTGGATGGCGGCGGCAGTCATCTGTTGATTCAACTAAGCGTATTGGCTTGTCTGGAAGAGGATACCGGCGTTGCCACGTACGATTTGTTCGATCTGATTGCCGGTTCTTCCTCCGGCGGCTTGATCACCTGTTTGATCCTGGGGCGGCAATTGAGCGCACAGCGGATCATCGAGAAAATTCTGCAAGAAAAATTGCTGGAAAAAATAATGACGGAACATCGCTTTGGCCGGTTGCTGAACCGTTTGCAAGTTCGCCCCAAATACCAGGGAATTCCGAAAAAACTGGCACTGCAAAACGAGTTGGGCGATTTGAAGCTGTCCTCGCTCGACAAACAGATTTTTATTCCTTGCTTCAATCTCAATCAAGATCAATTGGAAATCTTCACCAACGACAGCCAACCGGATTTTTTACTCAGCGAAATCGCCGATGCCTGCACGGCCGCGCCATCGTATTACCCGCCGGTGCAAATGCAGGATGGTGGCTGGCGTATCGATGGCGGTGTCGGCATGAATAATCCCGGGTTCAATGCTTATCTCTACGCGCAACGCTGTTGGAGTCAGCATCGCATCAAACTGCTTTCGATCGGCTCAGGCTGGCGCAGTTTTGCGATCAACGGCACGAAAGCTTGCGGCTACGGCGGCGTGCAATGGTCCGCGCAAGGCATCGCATCGATCATACTCCGAGAAAAGATGATGACCAATGTAAAAACGACTGCGGAAATATTAGGCGATCAAGTGTTGTACATCAATCACCATTTGAAAGACTACGACATGCCGGATCACATGGACTCCGCCAATAACGCAGTCGTGCAGCAGAAAGCACTGGATATCGGTCAGCGCTGGTACGCCCTGCATCGCGGCCAAATTCAGCAATGGCTGCAACCCGAGTAATCACTCAGCGCTTTACTCAAAGCACAAGAAAATCATTATCCATAAATATTGGCAAGCAAAATTAATCGCTGTTTGGTTACTTATTTTCACGCTGGCCACACGATTGCAATTGTTATAATTTAGATTAATTAATCACTATAATTAATTAATATAAAATGTTATTTTTATCACAATCATATCTCTTTTCATCAGTTATACTCGCTCCGCTATTCATAACAATCAACCAATTAACTTTTTCAAACGCGCGGCAATTCATTTCGGGGAGAAAATATAATGGCGGTTAATCCAGTAATCCAGAAGGCAGATTCATTTGCGCAAAACTCCAAAGCTCAGAATGATAATTTCACGGATTTAAGTAGCAGCCGTGACAGTTTCATACTGGATGTGCTGGCGAATGATCAAGGCGGTCTATTAAAAGTATTATGGTCTCTGGATGAAGGCAGCGACGCCGGGAACGAACCTAATGATTTGTTGACCCGTGATAATTACGACGCGATCAACTATAGCGAATTAGGTGCACAAATTTCGATCACCAAATTTGGCAAGGTTTCTTACGTCATCACACCTGAATTGCAAGCCAAGCTTAAAGATCTATCAACCGGTGAGAGCTTAACCGATACTTTTATCTACGCCATGAAGGTCGGTCAAGGCAATAGCCCGCTGAGCTGGGCTAAGGCAACAGTGACGCTCAATGGACTGAATCATGCGCCAGAGCTAACTGGAACGACTGCCATTCTGCCGAATGGAACGGAAAACACCGGCTATGAAATCCTAACAAGCGATTTACTGAAGGGTTTCACCGATGCCGATAAGGATGAAATAACAATCAAGAATCTGTTGGTTACTCATGGTACGCTAACAGAAACCGCAACCGGCTGGACCTTCACACCGGAAAGTAATTTTTCCGGTGATGTCGAATTAAGCTATGACATTGTGGATGGACATGGCGGAAGCCTGGGCGCGACGCTTAAATTCACACTTGAGCCTGCATTCATAGACACTACCCCACCCACACTTTATTATTCCGAGCCTGCCGACGACACAACTGAAGTTCCGGTTACCAACAATATTGTTTTACACTTCGATGAAGCAGTCACAGCAGGATCCGGCAACATTGTCGTCACTAACGGCACGGATACCCGCCTCATTGCTGTCGATGATAGCAGTCAGATCACATTCAGCGGCAGCAAGGTAATTATTAATCCCAGCACCAATCTGGTGCCCAATACCACTTATCATGTCGAGATTGCTAATGGGGTGATTGCCGATTATTCCGGGAATCCTTACGCTGGAATTGATGATCCATCTACACTCAACTTTACAACAACCCCAGATACCGTACCGCCGGTTATGTATTTGGGTTGGCCAGAGGGGCAACCACTCAAGATTGATGGCGGTATAACCCTGAATTTCAATGAAGAAATCATGGCGGGTACCGGCAACATCATTATCAGCAATGGAATCGATACCAGAATCATTGCGATTAATGACGCCAGTCAAGTAACCATCAATAACTCTACCGGCTTGGGCATGTTCAATTACGGTTCAATCACCATCAATCCTACCGAAGATTTGATTATTAATTCTACTTACAGCATCCAGATTGCTACTGGTGTGATTACCGATACATCGGGCAATGCTTGGGAAGGCATCACTGGTGGACTGAGCTTTAGCACGGTTGGCCCTGGTCCGCTTTTATCTTGGAGCAATCCTGGGGACGATATCACTGATTTTCAGATAGACAACACGATTGAATTATCCTTCGATGAGATAGTTAAACCGGGCAGCACGGGCAATATCACCATCAGCAATGGCACTGACACGCGCATCATCTCGATCAATGACAGCAGCCAAGTAACATTTGATGGTTATTATGATGTAACGATTAACCCCACAATCGATCTGATTCCCAACACGCATTACAGCATCCAGATCGATAGCGGCGCTATCACCGATCTGAGCGGCAATCCATACGCCGGAATCGGCGACGACACCACGCTTGATTTCTCCACAGTTACGAGTGAACCCCTGCTGGATGGGAGTTATCCTGGTGACGGCTCCACCGATTTCCAAGTGAATCAAAATATCGAGCTGTATTTTAATGAGCAGATTAAGCTTGGCAGTAGCGGTAATATTGTCATCAGCAACGGTTCAGATACACGCAACATTGCGGTAAACGATGCTAGTCAAGTCACTTTTGATGGTTTTAACGGTATCAGCATCAACCCGGCCGCTGACCTGGTGCCCAACACGAACTACAGCATCCGGATCGACAGCGGTGCTGTCACCGACGTGAATGGCCATGCCTATGCGGGCATTAACGACGACACCACGCTGAATTTTTCCACCGTTTCGAGTGAGCCTCAGCTAGCTGGCAGTATTCCTTGGGATGATTTCACCGAATTTCAGTTTGATCAGAATATCGAACTCTATTTTAATGAACAGGTTAAGCCCGGTGGTAGCGGTAATATTGTCATCAGCAATGGCTCCGATACGCGTACCATCGCCATTAATGATGCCAGCCAAGTCAGCTTCGATAATTCCAATCGGGTCGTCATTAATCCGATCGCCAACTTGCTTCCCAATAGCCACTACAGCATCAAGATCGATAGCGGCGCCATCACCGATTTAAGCGGTCATGACTACGCCGGTATCAACGATGACATCACATTGAATTTCTCCACCATTACGGGTGAACCTCGCCTTAATTATAGCAATCCCAGTGACGACTCCGCCGGTTTCCAAGAGGATCAGAATATCGAACTCTATTTTAATGAGCAGGTTAAGCCGGGCGATAGCGGCACTATCATCATCAGCAATGGCTCGGATACTCGTACCATCTCGATTAATGATAGCAGTCAAGTGACCTTCGATAGTTATGGCGGCGTGATCATCAATCCAACAGCCGATTTGGTCCCCAACACGAACTACAGCATCAAAATCGACAGCACTGCCATTACCGACCTGGATGGTAATTCGTACACCGGTATCAGCGACGATACCACGCTTAATTTCTCCACGACTACCAGTGAACCACTCTTGTTCACGACTACTCCGTGGGATGATTCAGCCGACTTTCCAGCTGACAACAACATTAAGCTAGAATTCAATGAATTGGTTCAAGCTGGCAGCAATGGTAATATCGTCATCAGCAATGGTTCGGATACCCGTACCATCGCCATTAACGATACCAGCCAGGTCACTTTCAACGGTAGCAAAGTGACCGTTAATCCAATAGCCGATCTGATTCCCAATACGAACTACAGCATCCGGATCGATAATGGCGCAATCACCGATCTAGGCGGCCATGTCTATGCAGGTATTAACGACGATACCACGCTAAACTTCTCGACGATCGGTACTGAACCACGGTTATACGGGAGCAATCCTTGGGATGATTCAGTTGACGTTCCGGTTGATAACAACATTACGTTATCCTTCAATGAAGGGATTCATGCGGGCAGTAGCGGTAATATCGTCATCAGCAACGGTTCCGATACCCGTACCATCGCCATTAACGATGCCAGTCAGGTTACTTTCGATGGTTATAACAATGTGACCATCAACCCAGCTGCCGATCTGACCCCCGATACAAATTACAGCATCCGCATCGATAGCGGCGCTATTCTCGATCTTAGCGGCAATGCTTATGCCGGTATCAGCGATGACACCACACTCAACTTCTCCACGGTTACCACCGAGCCACGGTTATCCTTAAGTAATCCTTCGAATGGATTCACGGATTTTCAAGTTGATCAGGATATTGTTTTAATTTTTAATCAATTTGTTAAACCAGGCACTAGCGGCAATATCATTATCAGCAATGGCTCCGATACACGCACTATTGCAATCAATGACAGCAGTCAAGTATTTTTCGATGGATACACGGGGATAATTATCAATCCGACAGACGATCTAATCCCCAACAGCCATTACAACATCAAAATCGATAGTGGTGCTATCACCGATCTGGAAGGTAATGCTTACGCAGGCATCAGCGATGACACGACGCTTGATTTCTCTACCATTACAAGCGAGCCTCGTCTGTCTAGTAGCAATCCTACTGACGACTCCAGCGATTTCCAAGTAAACGGTGATATTCAACTGTTTTTCAATGAAATAGTTCAAGCCGGCAGCAGCGGCAATATCGTTATCAGTAACGGCTCGGATACGCGCACCATCGCGATTAACGATGCCAGTCAAGTCACTTTTAACGGCAGCAAGGTAGCTATCAATCCTACAGCCGATTTGGTTCCCAATACGACTTACCATATTGAAATTGATGCCAGAGCGATCACCGATACCGCCGGAAATAATTACGCGGGAATCAGCGATGACACTACGCTCAATTTCACGACAACCGATACGCTTGTTACACCAGCAATTGTAGGTGTGGCAGGTATTGGCGATCCGGTTTTTCCAGTTCTATAACACGTAAATTGCAACATTTCAGCAATGTCATCGCGGTTGAATGACATTGCTGATACAGTACATAGCAAAGGCAATCGCCCGCAATTTTGCCAACACCATGCCTCATTGACTCAGAATCTCCTCATGCGACAAGTTTCCGAAGCCCTGCAACGTGCTGTCCGCCATCAACAATCCGGGCAGTTTTTCGAAGCGGAAGCGGTTTGCCGCCAAATTCTTGCCGCACTGCCGGATCAACCCGACACACTGCATCTGCTCGCGATTATTTATGCCCAGACCAAGCGTTTTGCGCAAGCGAACGATAATTTCCGCAAAGCGATCACCCTAGCCCCTGCGCGCGCCGATTTTATCGGCAATTATGCCAATGCATTATGGGAACAAGGTTCGATCGAAGAGGCCATCGGTTATTGCGAACGCTCGCTCGCCATCAATGCGAATCAAGCCGAAGTACTCAATGTATTGGGCAATGCGCTGATGGTGCAAAACTGCCATGAGAAAGCGGCAGAATGTTTCCGCCGGGCGCTACAATTGCGTCCGCGTTATCCGCATGCGCTCAACAACCTGGGCAATGCGTTGCAAAAAATGAACCAGACCGCAGAAGCGATCCCCTGCTATCAGCAAGCGATCGAATTACAAGGGGATTACTCGGAAGCCTGCAATAATCTGGGACAAGCGTTAAAAAACTTGGGAAGAATTGATGAAGCCAGAGCCCAGTTTCATAAAGCATTACAGCTCACCCCCAACTTCAATCAGGCGCGCAACAATCTTGCCGAAGTTGATTCCTGTTGGCTGGAACCGCTAGAGGGAAAAAATTATTCCTGCGCCGTTACGAAGCGCAAGACGCTGCCTACTTGCGGTATTGCCACCAAAATAATGATTTCATGACGTTGTACAACCAATACATTCCGCGCCATCAATCGGTCGGCGAATTGGCTGCGAAATTGCATCAGACGCAAGCATTGCATCCTTGCCAGACTAAATCCGTCGACTGGGTCATTTTCCGCAAGAATACCGGGCAACCGGCCGGTATCGCCAATCTCGTCGACATCAATTTATCGCATCGCCGGGCCGAATTTCTGATTGGATTACCGGATTCTGAAGATCGCACCCGCGGCATCGCACTCGAAGCGACCTTACTGGTACTGGATTATGTATTCAACCAGGTTAAATTAAACAAATTGATCGCCCATGTTTACGCGCACAATACCTTTTCCCAGAAAAACATTGTAGCGCTCGGATTTACGCAAGAAAGTTATTTGCGTGAACATCTGGTGGATACGCATGGTAATCTTCTGGATGTGTATGGCAATGGCATGACCATGCGCGATTTCCATTCCAACCCAAGAATTTCCAAACTCTCCATTCGTACACTTGGCCGCGATATTACCGTCGTATAAGCGGCGATTATCTGTAATTTTCTAAGTTTTCCAGCCCTTCAGCACGTCCGATGTAATCCACCTAGCTGTCATTTTTCTGTCATGACAGCTTGCTACACTCTGCCCGATTTAATAAAACCCTGACACATCCAGGTTTCAAATCAACATCGCAGATATCCATTGAGGAACTGGAGCACCATGAAAATTTTTTACGGCATCCAAGGAACAGGCAATGGCCATATCACGCGTGGCCGGATCATGGCGCGTGAGTTGCAAGCAGCGGATCTCGAAGTCACTTATTTGTTCACGGGCAGGCCGCAAGACAAGTTTTTCGCTATGGACGTTTTCAACGGCCATCAGTGGCGCGAAGGACTGACATTCGCTACCCATAAAGGCAAAATCAATCACCTGAAAACCATATGGCAATCCAAACCGCTCAATTTTCTCAAGGACATCCGGCAACTGGATTTGAGTGCTTACGATCTGGTCATTTGCGATTTTGAACCGGTAACCGCTTGGGCAGCGCGCAGGCAAAACAAAAAAACCGTCGGCATCTGTCATCAATACGCGTTCCAGCACGACATACCGCGCGCAGGCCATGATCCGGTTTCCGAAGTCGTATTGAAAAATTTCGCACCGGTGGGTTTAAGCATCGGCTTGCATTGGCATCATTTCGATCAGCCCATTCTGCCGCCGGTAATTGAGACACCTTTTCTTCCCGAGCGGATTCAGAAAAACAAAATTGTCGTTTATCTGCCGTTTGAAGATCAGCAGCAAATTATTAAACTCTTCGCACGCTTCAAAAATTTTGAATTCTTCATCTATTCCCCGGAAGCCTCACCTTCTCATCATGCGCATATCCATTGTAAACTCTTATCGTTGACCGGATTTCAGCAGGATTTGTCGGATTGCGCGGGTATCATCTGCAATGCCGGCTTTGAATTGGCCAGCGAAGCATTGCAATTAGGCAAAAAAATCCTGGTAAAACCCGTGCATGCACAAATGGAACAAGCTTCTAATGCAGCAGCGCTCAACCTGCTGGGTTATGGGCAGATGATGCAAACCGTCGATGCCAGACGTATTGAACAATGGCTCTATGAAACCAAAGCGATCCGTGTCATTTACCCGAACACTGCCAAACATCTGGTGCAATGGATCAAGGACGGTATGCCGCCCGTCGATCAGTCATGGTGCAATCAAATCTGGTCGGAGGTCAATATCACCCCGGTTGAATTATCGTGAATTTGAACAGACAAGTTGGAATTAACCCGCACATTTCATCCATGAACGACAGTCATTTGTTTCAACCCAATCCGCTGCTCCTTAAAATACCGGCGCCGGAAAAAATCCTGATCATTTTTAACCCGATATCCAGCGCAGGCAATACGGAATCGCTCGCGCATCAAATGGCAGCAGCGCTCTCCCAGCAAGGCAAGCATACTGAAATATGTCCCTCCGAGAAAAAAATGAAGGGCTATACCCGCATCGTGGATAACATCGCGGCCAGTGATCTGGTGGTTGTGGTGGGCGGCGACGGCACTATCCGGAAGCTATTGGACCTCCTCAATAAAACAACCACGCCGGTATATGCCATACCAGGCGGAAACGAGTCGCTGTTTGCCCGCTCCTACGCCATGAGCACTGCGGCGGATGATTTGCTCCAGGCCATTGCTTCCGGCCTTTGCTTGCAGCAGTTTTACGGTTTGATCAGCGGCAAGGGCATTCGCGGCGAGAAACCTTTTTTTCATATGGCTTCGATGGGATTGGATTCTTTAACAGTCAAGAACATCGGTAAGCGAAAAGGCCCGCTCAATGATTCGATTTACCTTTGGCATGGACTGAAAGCACTGTGTTCACTGCATCACCCTACCGTCTCGGTGAGTGTCGATGGCGAACAAGTTGTCGACCGTGGTTCCGGTTATGTCATCGTGGCCAACAATTCGGCGTATGCGAAAAACCTGCAACTCGTGCCGAGCGCCGATCCGTCCAAGAATGAATTGGTCGCCGGTTTTCTGCCGGGCGCCCGGCCGCAGCATGAATTGGTCAAAGCCATGCGCATTCTGCAACAAAAACCCGCAAACCTTCCCATGCAGTATTTCAGCGGTAAGCAAATCGCTTGCACGTTGCACGACAAGGCTTATCCACTTCAGGTCGACGGCGATTATTTCCGCAATCGCGATATCGAGGCCGAAAGCACCGTTGTATTCAGTGTCAGTCAACGGCCCATCCGGGTCTTAATTCCGCCCGCTTTGAATACAACCGCGTTGCACGTCAGTAACGACTAATTCCTCGCTCCATTGGCTTTACTGCGACAGATTTGCAATTGATTGTTCTCCAAGGGGAATTCCAGGTTCACGGGATTCCCCCCATACCGTGCAAGCACTACCAGCAATACCACAAGCTGGATTCAATGATTCCACCCGCTGCTGAAGCCTTTGGCATTAGTTGAATGGCTTTGATGCATGCTATCGATAAAACAACTGGAATGGTTTCTATGTCGCGACAGATATGATATGGTATCGCATTTAAGGTTGAAACAATCTAAGATACATAATGTTAGTCGATAGAGTTAATCATACACTCGAAATTAAACCGAACCATCGATCAAGCCAGAACAATACCGGCAGCACAATCCTTCTCATCTGAATGACCAGCATGTTTAAATCCATCCCGATCAAGAAAATAGCCCTTTTCTATACACAGTGTTGCGCCTATATCGTTGTTCTCTGCTGTTTCAATCTTGTGCATGCAGAAGAGCCCATAGCGCTCGGCATGAGCACTTCGCTCAGCGGCCCCAATCAGTTATTGGGGCGTGCCATGTACCTGGGTATGAATACTTTGTTCGAGGAGATCAATCAGCAAGGCGGTATTCGCGGCCGCATGATCAATCTGACCGTACTCGATGACGGTTATGAGCCGGATAGTGTCAAGGTGAACACGATGCAGTTGATTGATCAGCATAAAGTCATCGCCATTGTCGGTAACGCCGGCACGCCGACGGCCGCAATTGCCGCGCCCATCGCCAATGCACGTGGCGTAGTATTTTATGGCGCTTTCACCGGCGCCGATTTATTGCGCAAGACCCCACCCGACCCGTATATATTCAATTTCCGCGCCAGCTACCGGCAGGAAATGGAGTTGATCGTGCAGGATATTCTGGATCGCGGTATTTCTCCGTACCGTATTGCACTCTTTTTGCAAGATGACACGCTGGGACAGACCGGTTTTGACATCACCAAAGCCGTCTTGGAGCAATCGGGTTTCAAGCATACCGACCGGCTGCTGATTACACATTACCCGCGCAATTCCTTAGCGATACAAAGCGCGGTCAAAGCGATGATACAGGCAACACCGAAGCCTGAAGCGATCATCATTGTGGGCGCATACCAACCCGCCGCGCAGTTTATCCGCTTTTCTCACCGCATTTTCCCCAATGCACGGTTTTATAACTTATCTTTTTCCGCTGCTTCGTTATTGGCCGATGCCCTGCCCAGCATCCATGGACGAATCTATATGACCCAGGTGGTGCCGCCCGCGGAAACCGGTTCCGAGGAGCAAGACTTCATCTGGCGCGAAGGCTATCTTGCGGCGCAGGTTCTAGTTAAAGCGTTGCAAAGCATCCCCGGTGAGATCACCGGCGACAGTCTGAAACAAGCGTTGGAGAAGTTAGGATCGGTTAATTTGGAAGGTTTTGGCACAATCACCTTAAATCCCGGCGATCATCAGGCAAGCGATCATGTTTGGCTGACGCATCTGGATAAAACCCGTCAATGGAATAGCGTGAAAACTACCGGAGAAGATAATTGAAGGCAACCCAGCAACTTGAATCGCCGGAACAAGCGAAGTGGACATTCATTTCCTGGATCAAGGGAATTCTCGGTATTTGCATGGTCATCTTCCTGTGCGTTTTTATTGCGTCAACCAATGGTATGGTGCAGAAATACCGCACCACCATGCAACTATCGCAACAACATGCACTGGCCACCACGCAAACCATTGCCGATTCGATTAACGATCAATTAACCGCGCTGGCTTCCGCCGCCAATGAACTTGCAGAAAACTTGCGGGAAATTTCTTGGAACCAGAAAACAATTGATACTGCGTTGAACGAAGCGGCGCTCAATCATTTTGGTTTCAATGCGTTGGGTGTTGCCTTCGATTTATACCAAGCCGACCCGCAGCTGCGTCTGTTTGCGCCCTTTATCCGCCAGCAAGGCACGGCCTATCAAATGGACCGGATCGATCAGTATTATGACTATACCGGTCATGCGGCGTATAGCGCGAAAAACGGCAACAGCAAGAATAGTGACTGGTATCTGCAAGCTACCGGCGGAAGAAGTGGTTGGCTGGCGCCCTACTTTGATATGGCCTATCAGCAGCATACGCTGAAGTATGTCGTGCCATTGCAAAAAAATACGAGTGCCACAAAAGTGTCTGGCGTAGTATTTTTGGATATCGATCTGGATTGGGTCAGGCAGCAAGTAGAGAATCACGATGTAGGCGATAATGGTTATGCCATCGTCGTCAATGAATTCGACCAAATTATCTATCATGGACTCATGGGTTTCAAGAAAATCGTCAGTGATTTGAATCAAGCCATTACGCCGGCTTACTTTGCCGAATTCACTGCGGGGAAATTAGGGACTAACGAGCTCACCGGCCGCTCCGCCTGGTTCAACCGCTATCCCATTGGCGAAACCGGATGGTACGTGCTGACTGTGATGAATGCGGAAATCGGCAAGAAGCACTTGTTTGAGAACGACAACGAAAACGAAAATGGCGAAGATACCCGGGTAATTCACGAATCCGATTTGATCAGCTGGATCGTCAATGCTGTTGTATTGTGCCTTCTGATTTATATTTGGATCGCATTCATCAAACAGCAGCAATCAGTCGCGCAATTGCTGCGGCATGCATTTATCACGTCATTGCTGCTGACCGTAGGCATCGTGTCGATCTGGATCACGGAATATTACACGCCCTCAGTGACCCACAATCAGTCACTGACACTATCGAATCGCGCCATCGTCGAGCAATTTCAGAACGATTATGCCGTCGCTGCGCTGCAGGAATCAAAAACACCACCTTTTTTTGTTCCAACCGGTTTGTTCATTCAGTCAATTGAATTTCAGAATGCCACCAACGTGGCGATAACCGGCTATGTATGGCAGCGTTTTCCCAAGCACTTTGAAGAAGATATCGAGCATGGCGTGATTTTTCCCGAAGCCATAGAAACATCCATAACCGAAGCGTATGAGCACGAGGAAGGCGATGAAATCGTCAAAGGCTGGTATTTTGAAGCCACATTGCGAGAAACCTTCGATTACAAAATATATCCTTTCGACCGGCAACTCCTCTGGGTACGTCTCTGGCATACCAGTTTTTCCAAAAATGTCATTCTCGTGCCGGATTTTAAATCCTTCGATAGCCTGAATCCCAATACTCTGCCGGGTGTTGAGCAGGATTTTGTTTTATCCGAGTGGAACCCATCGCGTGCTTTCTTCGGAATCAAGGTGAATAAATACAACAGCAATTTCGGCGATCGTCAATTCACCAGCCACGACAAGATGCCGGAACTGTATTTCAACCTGGAGATCTCGCGCAATATTGTAAATCCATTCATTGCGCATTTATTTCCTCTGGCCGTGGTGCTATTGATGCTATACGGACTCGTTCTCACCATTTCCAAACAGGAAGCAAAGCTGACATTCACCGGCTTCAATGTATCGACCATCGTCGCCGCGTGCTCGGCGCTTTTTTTCATCTTATTGATTATGCATGTGCAGCTGAGAGACGAACTGGCGGTAAATACCATTGTATATTTGGAATATTTCTACCTTGTTTCCTACATTACTATCCTGATGGTAACCGTCAATGCCGTGCTGATTTCATATGATCCGCCGCTCGGGATATTGGCATTTAAGGACAATTTCATTCCAAAACTGATTTATTGGCCGATCTTGCTGACTTGGATTTTTACCATTACCGCCATTCTATTTTAACCGCTTGCCTTCAGTGCCACGATACCAGGAGCAACCATGGAAGATAATCAATCGCCCGATCCTTACAAACAAACGAGTCTGAGGTATCAACTCTACCGGGAAGCGCGGGCCATGGCCGAATACGCGCTTGCCAACGGCAAAACGGTGCCGGATAAGGTGATACGTACTATCGATACATTTACGGTACAGAGCGAAACCAGTTTAAATGACCGGATTCATGTCCGGGCGGATCTGGATATTGGTGAATTGCTTGCCGCGCACTGCGCATTGGCGAGAATAGTGGAACCCGCCAAACCCAATACCATTCTGTTGCTGGATATCGAACAAGGGGTCACCGGATTCATGAAATTTCTCGGCCCGGTTTCATTGATCCGCCAGATGATGATCGCGGCAATCGTATCGCTAATGTTATTCATCGGACTGACATTGACCGAAGAAGTAAGCCACGACAGCGGCAATATCATGATGCAAGATGGCTTGGAATTGCTACTTAACTTGATGTTCTATCTGGCGGCGGCCGGATTGGGTGCTTCGTTTGCCGCATTGTATAAAGCCAATACGTTTATCGCCAATGGCACTTTTGACCCCACGTATCATGCCTCCTATTGGATCCGTTTCTTTCTGGGCCTGATTGCCGGTTTGATTCTCGCCATCATGGTTTCCGAGGCGTACTTTAGCAAACACTTGAGTGAAACGCCTTTCCTGGAAAAGGGCATTATTCGGCCATTACTGGCCATGCTCGGTGGCTTCTCCGCCGATCTTACACACACGGTTTTAAGCCGCTTGGTTGAAACCATCCGGTCGCTGTTCACCGGCAGTCCGAAAGATCAGCTTGCCAACAAGAGGAAAGCCATGCAGGTGGATTTTGCCGCGCAACAAAACCAGCAACACATCAACATGGCTTCCTATCTGATTGATCTCCAGCAAGTGATCAACAGCGGCGCAACACCGGAAGAAATCAATCAGAAAATTGATCAAATATTAAAAGATGGGCTGCCTAATTCGGATATCCGGTTAAGATCCTCGGGAAAACAGGATGATGACAGTTAAATCCTCCTGTTTTCCCGCGCTGGCGCTTACGGCTGGTGCGCATAAGCATGAATCGCCTGTTTTAATTGCAGGATTTCCGGTTGATTCAAGGTTTCGGTTTTGAGCAGCGCTTCCGCGGTTTGATCCAGCAAGGCACGGTTATTTTGCAGGATATTGATGGCGCGCTCCAAAGCCTGATCGACCAGCACGCGCACGGCAATATCGATTTTGTTCGCGGTTTCCTCACTGTAAGTTCGGCTTTGCGGCAATGCCATATTGGGTTGCAAGAAAGCTGACTGCTCACGGTCGTACGCCACATTACCCAGTGCTTCGCTCATGCCGTAACGCAGCACCATGGCACGCGCGATATCGGTGGCGCGCACCAGATCATCCGCAGCACCCGTGGAAACCTCATGAAACACCACTTGTTCGGCCGCTCTACCGCCCAGCAGCACCGCCATTTTGTTCAGCAGTTCCACACGCGTCATGAGATAGCGGTCTTCCGTAGGGCGTTGGATGGTATAACCCAAAGCACCGACACCGCGCGGAATAATCGATATCTTATGCACTTCATCGGTGCCCGGTAACGCAAGCGCTACCATGGCGTGACCGAGTTCATGAAAAGCGACGACACGCCGTTCGTTGGGATTGAGCAGGCGATTACGTTTTTCCAATCCGGCCACGATACGCTCAATGGCGTTATTGAAATCGTCCATCGTTACCGATACCGCTGCGCGGCGTGTTGCGAGTAACGTTGCTTCATTGATCAAATTCGCCAGATCCGCACCGGTAAACCCGGGAGTCAACGCAGCGATCTGCTCGATTTTGACATCGGTATTCAATTTCACTTTTTTCGCATGCACGGCAAGAATCTGTTCGCGCCCGGTTTTGTCGGGCCGGTCCACCAGCACTTGGCGGTCAAACCGTCCGGCGCGCAACAATGCAGGATCGAGAATCTCCGGCCGGTTGGTTGCAGCCAGCAGCACGATGCCGCTGCTGGAATCAAAACCATCCAATTCCGCCAGGAGTTGATTCAGGGTTTGTTCCTTCTCATCGTGCCCGCCACCCATGCCACCATAAGCACTGCGGGCACGCCCTAATGAATCCAATTCATCGATAAAAATGATCGCTGGCGCCATTTGCCGCGCTTGTTCAAACAGATCGCGCACCCGGGCTGCGCCGACACCGACAAACATTTCCACGAACTCCGAACCGGAAATGGAAAAGAACGGCACCCCCGCTTCTCCGGCTACGGCACGAGCCAGCAATGTTTTTCCGGTGCCAGGTGGTCCCACCAGTAAAATACCTTTCGGTGCACGCCCGCCCAAACGACCATAATCCACGGGATTTTTGAGGAAATTGATAATTTCCACCAATTCTTCCTTGGCTTCATCTACACCGGCAACATCGTCAAAGGTGACTTTGGTTTCTTTTTCGACAAAAACCTTGGCGCGGCTTTTACCGATCGACATCAAGCCGCTTCCCATACCGCCGCCCATTCGGCGAATCACAAACAACCAAATGCCGACAAAGATCGCCGTTGGCACGATCCACGACAGCAAATCGCGCAGCCAAGTGCTTTGCACCACTCCGGTATATACCACGTTGTGTTTATCCAGTATTTCCGCCAATTCCGGCTCCACTCGTGTGGTCACAAAATCTTTTAGTCCATCGGCATTTTTTTCTTTCAGCGTGCCAAAAATCTGATTCTGCGTTATCGCAATCTCAGCCACGCTGCCCTGCTCGAGCAGACGATGAAACTGGCTATACGGAATGGGTTTTACTTGAGTGTATTGCGAATAGAGATTTTGGATCAGCAGCAAACTTAACAATGCCACAATGACATACCAGAAGTTAACATGTGTTTTTTTGTCCATTGTTCAACCTCGATTTATGGGTATGAAGAATTCTTGATAGCGCCATGACAAACGCCGTCATAAGATACCTCAAACCGGCATAAGTTTCAGCAAACCACAGGGGATACTACGCGAGTTAGAAGCGCCAATCCATTTGCAGACCGCCGATATCGATTTGCTCGGCATACTTTCCGGCGAGAACATCGGCTGTCGTACCGCGATGATTAATGCTGGCGTCGTTCATGAATAAGTGCGCGTATGCCGCATGGATATTGACATTCTTCATGACAGCATAAGTCAGTCCCGCGGTCAGCCAATAGCGGCTTGCATCGGGAATACGCGGTGAGCGGTCCCGGGCATTCGGAACCGGTGTCTGATCGTAGGCAAAACCCATCCGCGCGGTCCACTTATTGCTCTCGGAAAAATAATTGACGCCAAAAGCATAACGCCAAGTATCGTTCCATTTTAGGTTTTGCACGTCATCCGATTGTGCCGATGCAAAATTGGTCCGTAGTTGCTGCACCAAACTCCAATGTGTCCACAATGCATCCGCGGAAACCGCCCAGCGCGGATTGAGACGATGCGACAAACCGAACAATACCGAATCCGGCAGCGTAACCGTCGTGCTTGTGCTGGTGTCAACGAGAATATTACCTTGTGTCAGCGCAATGGCCTTATCCGGTATCGTAAAGTTTGCATTTCCATGTATATCATGTGTAATTCTGGAGCGATAACTGACACCCAGCCGAGTGTTCTGATTCAATGTATAAAAAGCACCGAAATTGTAACCAAACCCAACACTGTCACCCTTTAGGGAAACATGTCCATCAGCGGCTTGTGGTCGAATCCCCTGACTGACGCAAGGTGCCGGTCCTAATGCTAGAAAGCAGGCGGGGCCGAGATCAATCGCGTTGGTCAACCGGGATTGCAAATACTGGACGTTGAAGCCCGCGCCTAGCGAGAATTTATCGGTTACTTTAAAGGAAAGCGATGGATTGAAGTTAAAAGTCAGAATCTCCGAATCGAGCGCTTGATAGCGTCCTTTCCAATCTGAATCATAGCTATTGCGCGTACCAAAAGGGGTATTGAACCCGAAGCCGAAGGCTACCCGTTTTGTCAGTTCCTGCACATAATAAATATTCGGTACAAAAGCCAGGCTGGGTGAATCGCCGCCATTACCACCTTTCAACGGCGCGCCTCCCAAGAATGGGTTGAGATGTGAGGCGTCATTGTGAAAAACCGCGGAAGGTGCAATGACATATCCCGCGACCGAAACCAGCCGACCGCGCACTTGACTCATCGCAGCCGGGTTAAAGAACACCATGCTGCCGTCGTCCGTGTTAGTGGGTGCACCGGAAAACGCTTGTCCCAGCTCCTTGACACTTTGTTCCATCACGGCAATGCCCGCGCCGCGTATCGAAGTAGAGACAATCAACAGAACCAAACCCGCAAGCCAGAAAATACTTCGCTCCAAAGAACGATCAGTTATAGATAGCGTTTTAATAGATTAATCTCCATAATTTTCTCGATCGATTGAAAATTCACTGTTTTAATCCGGGTGATCCTTACCGCTGTGAAGGTTTTCTTTACTTACATAAAATTCAAAGTATAATTTTCTGATTCTCAATAAGAATATTCTTACGTGTGTAGCAATGAGTATTTTTCATTCGCAATCCAGGTTGCATTATGTCATTGAAATAAAATGCTTACAATTCCTCAGCGATCTAGTTGTTTATTTTAAATTTTGGTTATCCTCGCAATTCGCAAATAGTTCTAAACTCTTTGGAAAATCATCCGACAAACTGCGTACGATTTTCATCATTTGTCCGCAATGAAAAATGATTACCGGGCGTCAGAGCTTAATCATCACACTGTAAATTCCTCCTTGCAGCAAAGCAATCATTCCACGGCATTATTGGCCGAACAAGTAAAATTACTGTATCAGCAAGCTCCCAAGGCACTGGTTGTTACACTGATCACCTCCGCCGCGCTCGTTTTTATTTTCTGGGATCATGTTGCCAAGACTTGGCTGTTGGGATGGTTAGCCGCAATTTATTCACTGACATTCATCAGATTTCTGTTGGTCAGATCCTATTTCCGTAAAAAGCCATCCACTGCCGAATCCGCTCGCTGGGGCCGGCAATTTCTAATCGGTACGTTATTTTCCGGCATACTTTGGGGCTCAACGGGCAGCATTTTCTTTGTCAACGGCAGCGCCACACACCAATTATTTCTCGCGTACTTATTGGGTGGCATGGTTGCGGGTGCGATGGCTAGTTTGTCATCTTACCGGGGCGCATTCCTGGCTTTTTCAATTCCCGCAGTCATTCCTTTTACTTATCAGGTCATCACGCACGAAAGCGATATACAGCTCGCGATTGCCTTTACTTATCTTATTTTTGTCTTTGCCATGGGCAGTATTTCCCATCGGCTGTATCAAACTGTCGCGGAATCACTTAAATTCCGCTTTGATAATTTCGATTTGCTGAAACGGCTGGTACAAGCGAAAAATCATCAACAAGCGATCAATCAGGCATTACAAGCTGAAATCGCCGAAAAAGATCAGTCGCAACAAGCATTGAAAAACGTTAAGGAACAACTGGAGCAACGTGTCACGGAGCGCACTCAAGCGCTCGCTTTGGCCAACGCTGTGTTACACCAGGAAAAAGAATTGTTTCAGGTCACTTTGGCCAGTATCGGCGATGCGGTCATCACGACCGATGCCGGTGGCAACGTCACCTACCTTAATCCGATTGCAGAGATATTTACCGGCTGGCGCAACCAGGATGCCAATGGCTTACCGTTGCAACAAGTATTCAACATTCTCGATAGCGTAAACCGGTCGGCTGTTGCCGACCCGCTGGTATGTTATAACGGAACATCGGGAGATCCGCAGAAACACCATGAGTGTTTGTTAATCCGCAAGGATAAGCAAGAATGGATTATCGATTACACTGTAGCGCCGATTCAGAATGAGCAACAGCATGTCATTGGAACCGTCCTGACATTCCGCGATGTCACGGAGCAACGTAAGCTGACGCAAAAACTAGCCTATCAGGCCGCGCATGATTCATTGACCGGCTTATTGAACCGTAAGGAATTTGAAACCCGCCTCGGCAAAATCCTGGCGGCAACACGCAAAAACGATTCACATGCACTGCTGTATCTCGATCTGGATCAATTCAAAATCATCAACGATACTTGCGGACACAGCGCCGGCGATGAATTGCTGCGTCAAGTTACTGCATTGTTGCATGCCAAGCTGCGCACACGCGATACCTTGGCGCGTCTTGGCGGCGATGAATTCGGGGTCATCCTGGAGCACTGCCCGCAGAACGAGGCGCTGCAGGTTGCGCAAGCATTACGCGAATTGGTGCAAAACTTTCGTTTTCAATGGCAAGGTAATACATTCAGCATTGGAGTCAGTATTGGATTGTTCCCCATCACGCACGCCAATGAAGGCCTCGCTTTTGCATTAAATGCAGCCGATAGCGCCTGCTATGCGGCAAAAGAACAAGGGCGTAATCGAGTGCATGTATATCGAGCCGATACTGCACAGCAAAAATCCGGCGAGATGCCATGGCTGCCGCGCATCCAGCAAGCCATGATCGATCAGCGGCTGTGTTTATATTTCCAGCCGATTCAGTCGATTTCCAGCAGCAATGGCAAAGAGAAACACGGTGAAATCCTGTTGCGCTTGGAAGATGAACACGGCCATCTCGTCATGCCAGGGGCATTCTTACCTGCTGCTGAACGGCATGACCATATGCTGATCATCGATCGTTGGGTATTGGAACAGTCATTTAAATTAATCAAGGCACATGCGCACCACCAATCCAACGTCATCTATACCATCAATTTATCCGCGCAAGTACTTGAGAGCGCGGATTTTCTCGATTTCACCGTGAACACCATCAAAGCCAGCAAGTTAAGTCCTGCTGGTATTTGCTTTGAAATCACAGAACATATCGCATTGACTGAAATGAACCACGCAGTACGTTTTGTGACCACGTTAAAAGAACTCGGATGCCGTTTTTCGATGGACAATTTCAGTGGCGGCTTGTCATCATTCGGATATCTGAAAAATATTCCGCTCGATTATCTGAAAATCGACGGCCGGTTGATCAAAAACATGCTTTCCGATCCGGTCGATCAAGCCATGGTTGAATCGATCAATCACATTGGCCACGTGATGCGGCTTAAAACCATCGCCGAATGGGTCGAAAACGATCAGACTTTACAGCTGCTGGAAAATATGGGCATCGACTATGCCCAAGGTTACTGGATTGCCGAGCCTTATCCTATTGATTCCAAGGCAATGAAATTCCCGGTTAACGATAAACTCGGCAATCAGGAAGTTAAGCGTGAAGAAGCTGGGAAACAGTATCAGGACTCACAACAGAACGATCAAACTCAGACCGGCAAGCAAGAAATCATAAGGCAAATCGTGCATTAACCTGAACTTATCACGTTAAGTACACTGATTTACCTTAGATTTTTACTTAAATTATTTGGTCGAAGAGATAACTCGGCCATTCAGATTCTGCGGTGATCTGGCATTATCCGTATAGAATCCCTTGAGTTGTGAAAGCTGTGCCGCAGATATCGAAATGCTGTCCAACAAAAGGTACCATTGCACACCTTCACTGCAAGGCGGCGTTGTTAAAGAGCCAGCGAACGATACATAATCAAACGTATTATGACCAAGCGGTGGTAATAATGTGGTTGGATCAATCCGAATGCCGGTGGGATTAGCATTTTGATCACCCCCTGTAGCGGGCATATTGTTTAAAATAGTCTGCAATGTCGCATTTTCTTCCCCTACGGTTAACGCAACACCCAAAACGATGAGCCGCCCATCCGGGCTGACATGAACAAAATGTAATTCCGCCGGAAACTTCACGCCGCCTACTGCATGTTCGCTGGGCTCATGAAAGTGAAACTGAACCAGCGGATACGATTCCTCCCCGATTTTCAGCTCGCCTTTATAATGCGTTGAGGTATTAACCTGAACTGCGTGGCCGGTATTGAAGAATACCGGGGTGTCCACATCGTACCAAACCTCCAGATTATTCAATTTACGGGTATTATCAATTCTCGCATCGGCTAAATCGACCGGCGACTGGTGTGAGCCGATACTGCATTCCGCGTACGGATAATTCAACGGCACGACGGTTTGTGATGGATCCTGAATCGCTCCCCAAGTTGCTTGTTCCTCATGAGTCCAGTGCGGAGCCGAAACAGCCGCCGCGGCATAACATACAAAAATTGCTGAAGCCAGATTTCTCAATACTTTTCTGTTCATTGGTTATCTCCAATTTGCAAATCGCTATTCGATTAACACGTATGTTTCTTGCAATAATCCACCATCGACGGTTTCTTGTCCTTATCGGAATCTTGTACCGATTGAGAATTTTCCTTTTTGGTCGATGAACTCGATTGTGAAGTTTGTGTTTGTTGATTGGAATCAGCAGATGATTTTGAACTGTTCGATCCGGATTCCGCAAAACACGAAACACTTAAACTCATGGCGATAGCCAAAAATATTTTTATCAGCATAATTTCCTCGTTTATAAAGAAGTTTCGTTACCCTTTCCGTTGCAGGAAAGGGCACCATATCATGATAAATGTAAATAAAATGTCAAGAAAAAATACGTTTTTTGTGAAAAATATGTTAATTAAAACAACTGTTAGTAGTAATGTTATTATAAATTAGGTTAAGAATTAGCCCGTAAAACCGCCATAAGGAAAACTAATATCTATTGACCAGCTAGGGAAGGATGAGGATAAAAATCTGGTGATAATTTTTTCTTTAATCAAAAAACGCTGATAAAGATCGCAAACGATGGCCAGACAAAGTGAAATCAGACCCGGTTTACGCGTGATGAATGAGCATCTTGATGCTTAATTTCAGCGCAACATGATCGAGCCACGCTAGTTTTTCACAGCTTTCTTAACAACGCGTATCTTTCTTTTCAAGATATTCAATCGTCAATCCGGCAATTTTAGGCGTGCCAAGATACGCCGGATAAGTTTCAATCCGGCCGGTACAGTAATAACCCCTGCGTTGATAAAATTCGATCAATTCGGTGCGCTGTGATATCACGAACATGACAAATTGATGCACATTCATAACGCTGCTGGCAAAAGTTTCCGCTTGTTCGAGCATGTATTTTCCAAGTCCCTGTCCTTGCAGATCCGGATGAACCGAAAAAAAACCGATGTACGCATGCTCTTTTTCTGGTGCGACATAAATGCACGACGCCAGCATGGAAGGCAGGTTAACGACAAAAAAATGCGCACCGGAATTTTGCATGGCGGTTTCGATTTCCTGCCGGTTGGTTCTATCGCCTTGAATAATCGCCGCCTCGGTTGTCCAACCGGCGTTTCCGCGATACGTCAGATTGATCAGATCGCTGATTGCCTGCGCTTGATCAACACTGGCTTTTTCAAAACGAAAAGCGGAGAAATCCATTCGCTATCAGTGAATTTTACGGGTGATACGGCTGCAGGATTCTAACCGAGACCTAATACCGGGCTTTTGGTGATTGCAACCAGCACAATGTAAATAAACACGCATTGTGCCGCCACCCAGGCGATAATTTTTGCCCGCCGGGTTTTGCCGAAGCGCATCGCCACCATACCCAGAGCAATATACAGCAGCAAACCGGCAACTTTGGCGGTTAACCAGGAATCCTGCAGCGGATTTTGCTGAATGGCCATCGCCAGAAAGACCGCGCTGGTCAGCAGAACGGTATCGATGATATGCGGCAGAATCTTGACCCAGCGTTGGCGTAAATTCGTTGAATCCCGGATCAACCAGATTCCACGCAGGAAAAATAATGAGTAACTGAGTATCACGCTACTGACGTGAATCATTTTCAACAATGCGTAACTCACATTCAACTCCCGGCTATCAACCAGCCATGACTGCCTGCCACGGCACCGGCAATGGTAATTAAACTGAGTATTAATAAGAACAAGTGCTTGCGCTGAATTCTGGCAAATGTTTCCGGTGAAACGTCTTGCTGTACCGGGGTTGCGCCTTGCCTGCGGCGTCCACACGGTTCCATGACGAACAACATCACGCTAAACAGCAGCCAGATCGCTACCATCATGTGCATCCACCAGTATTGCCACTGCATGAAACGTTGCCAGGCATCGAGCACATAAACCATGTAGAAACCGCTCAACCCAACGATCAACGTAGAAAAACGCGCTTGCGCGGCAAACCGCTGCCGGAAACGGGAAAAAAATACCATTGCATCCGTGGCCGACTGCATGCGCGCCAAAGTTGGCAACAACACAAACGTCACCATTGCAACGCCGCCTATCCAAAGCACGATGCCCAATACGTGCAATACTCGGGCTAAAACAAAATCATCCATTCGATTTTTCTTACCGCTTAAGAACAAACTTGGAAATCATAGCAAATACTCTGTCGTATATTACGCATGCACATTTCATACAATGTGCCGTGACACACAGATCGCGTTAATTCGTCACAATCATTCAACCGGTAATCGGTTATTCAGTCTCAGAGGCCCAAATTTCGGCTTTCTCATAATCGTGAAAAACCGTTACGTTAGCATGAATGAATAAATTGAAAACCCATGCGCCCCAGGTTTGCCATTCATCGTCTGTCACAACCGCCACCCGGTTGAATTCACTACCGTGATCGCGCATGAATTTAACTTCTTCCCAGGCTACATCAACGGTGTAATCTAGCATGTCGCGCCAATCAAACAGCAGATTGGCTTTACCGTCAAAATGGGATTGATACAGCACTTGTTGTTCAAATTCATTATAGTCGGCTAATGTAAACTCACCAATAACTGCAACAATTACGAGATTGTCTTTCTTTTGAATAGTTATCATGACTCCCTCCTCATCAAATAATTAGCTCATCATAGGGAATTAAACCGGATGGTGCAAATTTTGCCGCTACCCGCATCAAAGCAAAATCACTTGGACGTCACAGTGGAAGCGCGCTTAATACCCAGGATACCGCTTAATGAACCGCCCAGAACAATCAATCCCATCCCGAGCCAGGCTACGGGAGGCAATACATCATTCCACAACAGAATGCCCCAAAGA